>Ga0316628_100005604_pt1 | contig 10118 bp, 11 predicted proteins | sample OWC_Aug_M2_C1_D5_FD_207648 | JGI IMG/M metagenome (GOLD analysis project Ga0316628, IMG submission 207648) | Wetland soil microbial communities from Old Woman Creek delta, Ohio, United States - OWC_Aug_M2_C1_D5_C | ecosystem: Environmental > Terrestrial > Soil > Wetlands | place: USA: Ohio... | reverse complement strand
CGGGTTGCCGCGCTCGACCAGCGCGGTGTCGTGATAGTGGTAGCGCACGCGGTCGACCGCGCCGCCGCCGAGGATCTGCATGCCCTGGCGGGTCAGGGTCATCGTCTGGAGGTTGCGCTGGGCGTCGCGGTCGGCGATGCCGATCCCCTGCTCGCGCAGCGCGCCGAGCGCGCTCTTGAGCTGCATGTGGATCGCGGTCCTGGCGACGTCGTCCGAGGCGCCCGGCGCGACGTCGACGAAGCCGTCGAAGTCGATCACGGCCTGGTTGCCGTCGACCGACGTCAGGTCGTCCGGCGAGGAGCCCGTTCCGGTGAGGGCGCAGGCCGACAGGAGAACCACCGCAAATGCCTTCCGCACGGCCCGCCCGGACAGCAAGCCGCGAGCCACGCGAGAACCGCTGGCAATCAGCTACTTGCGCGGCGGCGGCGTTGCCGGACGCAACGCTGGCTACCGCCGTGGTCACGGCGCGCGCCACGCGATCGCCGGTCGCACCGCGCACGCGACGTGCACGAGCGCGACGGATGCGAATCGCGGTCGCCCTGCTCGTGCTTGCGTGCGGGGCTCGGTGGGCGAGAGCGAGCGATGGTCGTACGATCTATCAGAGCAACTGCGCGGCCTGTCACGGTGCCGATGGCCGCGGAGGACCCTCGCTTGAAGCGAGCGTTCCCGTCCAGCCACCCGACTTCACGGATTGCAAGTTCGCGACTCCGGAGCCCGACGCGGACTGGCTCGCCACGACCCACCTGGGTGGCAACGCGCGCGGCTTCGACCGCCGGATGCCCGCGTTCGGCGTCGTGCTGCGTGACGACGAGATCCGCGCGGCGGTCGAGTACATGCGCCGGTTCTGCACGGACCGTTCGTGGCCGCGCGGCGAGCTCAACCTCGCACGCCCGTTCTTCACCGAGAAGGCGTTCCCCGAGGACGAGGCGGTGATCCAGGAGTCGGCCTCGCGGTCCGAGCTCACGAGCGAGCTGTTCTACGAGCGGAGGTTCGGCGCGCGCTGGCAGGTCGAGCTGATCGCTCCCGTGATCTACTCCGAGCAGATGACCGGCGGGTGGGCCGGCGGGATCGGCGATCTCGCGTTCGCGGTCAAGCGAGTGCTGTACGCGAGCCTCGACACCGGCTCGATCGTCAGCGCGGCGGCGGAGGTCGTCACGCCGACGGGCCGCGCCGACCGAGGCTTCGGCGGCGGCACGATGGTGTTCGAGGGCACGATGATGGCGGCGCAGCTGCTTCCCCACCGGGCGTTCGTTCAGGCGCAGGTCGGGGGCGGCGTCGCCTACGATCGCGCGTTCCCCGACGAGGTGTTCGCGCGCGTCGCGCTCGGCGCGCCGGTCGTGCCGGTGCGGTTTGGCCGGACGTTCTCGCCGATGGTCGAGGTGATCGCCGCGCGCGAGCTCGACAGCGGCGCTGCGACCGAGGTCGACGTCGCACCCGAGCTGCAGATCACGCTCAGCACGCGCCAGCACGTGCGCGCGCTCGTCGGGGTGCAGGTGCCGGTCACCGAGCGCTCGCGCGACACCGCCGGCCTGGTCTACGTGCTGTGGGACATCGCGGACGGCGGCCTCCTGGAGGGCTGGTGATGCGCGCCTCGCTGGTGATCGCCGCGATCGCGGCCTGCGACCCGAGCTCCGCGCTGCACACCCCCGGAGGCGGCAACCAGCCGTGGCTCCGGGACGGCGCCGAGTGCATGGTCTGCCACGACGGGCTCACGACGGCCGCGGGCGAGGATGTCTCGTTCGGTACCTCGTGGCGCGCGTCGATCATGGCGAACTCCGCGCGCGATCCGTACTGGCAGGCGTCGGTGCGCCGCGAGCTGATCGACCACCCGCGCGCCGGCGAGCTGATCGGGGACGAGTGCTCGCGCTGCCACATGCCGATGGACAACGAGCGCGCGCGCGTGGCCGGCGGCCATGGCCGCGTGTTCGAACGCCTGGGAGATCCGCTGGCGATGGACGGCGTCACGTGCAGCCTGTGCCACCAGATCAGCTCGGCCCGTCTCGGCGACCCGAGCTCGTTCGTCGGCGGGTTCACGATCGACGCGAAGGGGTGGCCGGCGATGTACGGGCCGTTCGACGTCCAGCCCGAGCAGACCACGGTGATGCGCTCGGCGCTCGGCGTCGAGCCGGTGCGCGGCGATCACATCCGCAGCTCCGAGCTGTGCGCGACGTGCCACACGCTCTACACGGCCGAGCTCGACGCGGCCGGCCGCACGATCGGCCGGTTCCCCGAGCAGGTGCCGTACCTCGAGTGGCTCGAGAGCAGCTATCGCGGCAAGCAGACGTGCCAGGACTGCCACATGCCCGGGGTCCCGGGCCCGCTGCCGATCGCCTCGGTCTCGCCGCGGCTGCGCGATCACCTCTCGCGGCACGACTTTCGCGGCGCGAACTTCTTCATGCTCGGGATGCTCGACCGGCACCGCGCCGACCTCGCGGTCACCGCACCGGCGGCGACGCTCGCGCGCGTTCGCGAGATCACGGAGGCGTTCCTCGAGCAGCAAGCCGCGCGCGTCTCGGTGGAGGTGTCGCGGGACGGTGCGGCGCTCACCGCCGACGTCCACGTCGAGAACCTCACGGGCCACAAGCTGCCGACCGCATATCCGTCGCGCCGCGCATGGCTGCACGTCACGGTGCGCGACGTCGCGGGCCACGCGGTGTTCGAGTCGGGGCACCTGCGGCCCGACGGGTCGATCGAGGGCAACGACAACGACGTCGACGGCCGGACGTTCGAGCGGCACCACACCGAGATCCGGTCGGCGGGCGACGTGCAGATCTACGAGCCGATCCTCGGCACGCGAGACGGCGCCGTGACGACCGGGCTGCTCGCGACCTCGCAGTACCTCAAGGACAACCGCCTGCTCCCCGCCGGCTTCGACAAGGCGCACGCGAGCGGTGACACGGACGTGCACGGCGATGCCGCCGAAGACCCCGACTTCACCGGCGGTGGCGATCACGTGCGCTACGTCGTGAGCCTCGTCGGCATGTCCGGCCCGTACACCGTCGCCGCGGAGCTGCTGTACCAGCCGGTCGGGTTTCGGTGGGCGCACAACCTCGAGCCGTACCGTGCCGCGGCCGAGCCGCGCCGGTTCGTCGGCTACTACGACGAGATGGCGGGCGGCACGGCGCTCCGGCTCGCCGGCGCATCGGCGACGGCGCCCTGAGCAAGGGGTCAGACACAACTTCCTCAAGTTGTGTGGATAACTTCAGGGGCTTTCCGGCGCGGTCAGCAGGTCGTGATCTTCGAGTAGCTCGCGCGGCGTGGCACGCAGCGCGGTGGCGGCGCCCTCGATGATCCCGAGCGAGTAACAGACATCGGGCGTGCGCGCAGAGTCGGGAAGCGCCCGGATGCCGATCACTTCATCCATGGTCAGCTCGGTCGCAGCGCGCAACTGCTCGACCGCCTTGACGAGCATGATTCGCAGCCGGTCCTCAGACATGAGGCACGTTACCACGCCACTTCCGCAGCGGTAGAGGGTACACAGGCTCGCTCTGTCGACGCTCGCATTCTCGACGCTCTCCCTCGCGCCCGCCTGGCTCGAGAACCTGACGCAGCTCGGCTACGTCGAGATGACGCCGATCCAGGCGCTCGCGTTGCCCGCGATGCTCGAGGGCCGCGACGTGCTCGGGCAGGCCGCGACCGGGACCGGCAAGACCGCGGCGTTCGGGCTGGCGCTGCTGGCGCGGATCACGCCGCGTGGCGCTCGCCCGGGCGCGCTCGTGCTGTGCCCGACGCGCGAGCTCGCCGCCCAGGTAGCCGATGAGCTGCGCCGGCTGGCGCGCCCGCTGCCCCACACCCGGGTGCTCACGCTGAGCGGCGGGACGTCGGTGCAGAGGGAGCGCGCATCGCTCGCGCACGGCGTCGACGTCATCGTCGGAACACCGGGACGTGTCCACGATCATCTGGTGCGCGAACGGCTCGACCTCTCGGGCATTCGCACGCTCGTGCTCGACGAAGCCGATCGGATGCTCGAGATGGGGTTCGTCGAGACGGTCAGCGCGCTCGCCCGCGCCGTGCCAGTCGAGCATCAGACGCTGCTGTTCTCGGCCACGTTTCCCGAGGCCGTGCGCGCGCTCAGCACGACGTATCAGAGAGACGCGTTGCACGTCTCGGTTCATGTCGAGGAGGTCACGTCGCGGATCACGCAGGTGCTGTATGGCGTCGAGCAGACCGAGCGCGTATCGGCGCTGATCCGGATCCTCGGCCACCATCGCCCCGGATCGACGATCGTGTTCTGCAACCACCGCGAGACGTGCGACGAGGTCGCCGGCGCACTCGCGAAGTCGCGGTTCGCGGCGGTGGCGCTTCACGGCGGCATGGAACAGCACGATCGGAACACGGTGTTGTTGCTGCTGCGCAACGGCAGCCTGCGCGTGGTCGTAGCCACCGACGTGGCCGCGCGCGGTCTCGACATCGATGACCTCGGCGCGATCATCAACTACGACCTGCCACGCGAGACCGATGTCTTCGTCCATCGCATTGGCCGCACCGGCCGCGCGGGTCGCTGCGGGCTCGCGATCACCCTGGCGCAGGCATCGGATGGGCGAATTCTCGACGAGCTGCGGCAGGGGCCGCTCGCCGGCGTCGCGATGTCGCGCATCCCGTCGGTCGAGGCGCGCCTGCCACCGCCGCCCGCGATGGTCACGATCGCGATCCAGGGCGGACGCCATGATCGGTTGAGGCCGGGCGACATCGTCGGCGCGCTGACCACGGGCATCGGGATCGCGGGCACTGACATCGGCCAGATCGCGGTCAACGATCGGATCAGCTTCGTCGCGATCACGGCGTCACTCGCGACCCGGGCGCTCGACGGGCTCGCCGCCGGCCGGATCAAGAACAAGCGGTTTCGCGCGTACCTGGTCAAGCCACCGCGATAGCCGCGGGCTCACCCTTCGATGTCGGACGAATCCTGCGCGGGCTTCTCGATGCGCTCGAAGCTCAGCGTGAAGTACGTGCCGCTCTTGCCCTGCTTCTCGAAGGCGCGGACCGTATACGCCGCCTCGTCACTCACGATGTCGCCAGACCACGCGGGCGTGGCAGCGGGGGCGGGCGAGCTCGAGCTCTCCTTCGACCCGCGTGACGTGGCGCGGGCCGGCTTCGGCGGCGCCGGGTCGAGGGCGCCGCGAAACACCTCCGGTGGGAACGTGTTCTTGTCGCCACGGGGGGGTGCGAGGCTGAGCGCGAGCCGGTCCTCGCGATGCCAGCCGCGGATCTCGTACGCGGTCCCGTCGATGGTGCAGTCCCCGTGGAAGTCCGGCTGGCTCGGCTTCTGCTTCTGCGCGTACTCGAACAAGTTGCCGCGGTCACGGGTGCGCTCGTTCGACATCAGAGGCAGACATAGAGCACACATCGCGGGTGCGAGCCATCCACAGGATCGAGGAATCGGCGTGCTCCGCCACTGGATCGGCCATGGACGGTTCAGGCTCGGCGGGTGCGGGCTCCAACGCCGTCGCCGCAGGTCGCTGGAACTGCGAGAAGGCGTGCAAGCTCGCCGTCACCTGCAAGTCGCCTGCGTTCCACTCGGCGAAGGAGTGCAACGACGATTGCACGAAGCTCGAGAACGACACCGACGGTCGCTACGCACGCGGCTCGATCGAAGGCACGCCGTACTACACGTGCGTCGACAAGGCGAAGGACTGCGCCGCCGTCAAGAAGTGCGACCACCCGTAAGGAGGTCTCACCACATCGCGCGCAGCCGGCTCGCGACGTCGACGGTCGCGGCGGGCGCCTCGGCGGTGAGGCCGGCGACGCCGCGGCCGCGGACGACGCGCTCGAAGCGGTCGAGGATCGCGTCGGGCAAGAAGCGAGTGCGCGGCGCGTAGACGTGGCGATCGCCGTGGCGGTGCTGATTCTCGACGTACATGCGCAGCGGCTGGACGAGATGGAGGTGATCGCGCGCGCGCGTCATCGCGACGTAGAGCAGGCGGCGCTCCTCCTCGATCTGATCGGCCGTGCCGACGCCGAGGTCGCTCGGGATGCGGCCGTCGATGACGTCGAGCAGGAACACCGCGCGCCACTCCTGGCCCTTCGCCGAGTGGATCGTCGACAGGATCAGCCAGTCCTCGTCGAGCGAGGGCGGGCCGGCGTAGTCGCCGGTCGCCGACGGCGGATCGAGCGTCAGGTCGTCGAGGAAGCCGCCGCGCGCGGGATAGGTCGACGCGATCGCCTCGAGCTGCGCGAGATCGCCGAGCCGCGCCTCGGCGCCGTCGTAGTTCTCGACGAGCAGCGGCTCGTAGAACTGGCGCACGCGGCCGAGCTGGCCGGGCCACGGTGCGTGCACGAGCTCGGTGACGAGCTCGCACAGCTGCGGCCACGTGGTGCGGCCGGCCGCGGGAGGCTTGAGCTCGGCGAGCGCCGCGAGCGAGTCCTTCGCGCGCACCGCATCGACCGCGCGCCGCGCGAACGCCGGCCCGACGCCGGGCACGAGCTGCGCCGTGCGAAAGCCGGCGATCGGATCGATCGGGTTCTCGGCCCAGCGCAGGATCGCCAGCAGATCCTTGACGTGCGCGGCCTCGAGGAACTTGAGCCCGCCGTACTTCACGTACGGGATGCGGCGGCGGCCGAGCTCGAGCTCGAGCAGATCGGCGTGGTGCGCCGCGCGCATCAGCACCGCCTGGTCGCGCAGCTGCAGGCCGGCCTCGCGATAGGCGAGCACCTTCTCGATCACGTAGTCGACCTCGGCCTGCTCGTCGTCGACGATCGCGAGCGTCGGCTTCTCGTGCGACGGCCGGCTCGACCGCAGCCGCTTGTCGTAGCGCTGCGGCGAGCGCTCGATCACGGCGTTCGACGCCTCGATGATCGGTACCGTCGAGCGGTAGTTGTCCTCGAGCGGGACGAGGAAGGCGGGCGTGGTGAACGCCTTGGGGAAGTCGAGGATGTGGTGCACCGTCGCCGCGCGGAACGAGTAGATCGCCTGCGCGTCGTCGCCGACCGCGGTGACGCCCTTGCCGCTCGGCGACAGCGCCGCGACGATCTCGGCCTGCAGCGCGTTGACGTCCTGGTACTCGTCGACGAGCACGTGATCGAAGCGCGCGCGGATCGCCGCGGCGACGGTGTCCCCGCCGGTCGGGCAAAGCCCGCCCGGCTCCGTCTTGGGAGCCGCCATCGCGTGCCACCACCACAGCAGCAGGTCGTCGTAGTCGAGCACGTGGCGCGCGAGCTTCTCCTCGACGTACGCGGCGAACAGCGCGCGCAGCGCGGCCGCGTGCTCGCGGCACCACGGATACGCCTCGGCGAGCACGGCCTCGAGCGTCGCGCGCGCGTTGACGGTGCGCGAGTAGATCGCGAGGCAGGTGTCCTTCTTCGGGAACCGCTTCTCGACTCCGCGGCCCGGGCTGAGCCCGGCCCGCTCCATCTCGGGCTTCGCGAGGCTGCGATCGGCACGGACGAGATCCATCAGATCGGCGGCGTCGCCGCGGTCGAGCACGGTGAATGCGGGATCGAGGCCGAGCGCGAGCGCGTGCAGCCGCAACAGCCGCGATCCGACGGCGTGAAACGTCCCGGCCCACGGCAAGTCGGCGCCTCTGCTGACGCGCTGCGCGCGCCGGATCATCTCCTGCGAGGCGCGGCGCGAGAACGTCAGCAGCAGGATGCGGCGCGGGTCGGCGCCATCGAGCACCAGCTGCGCGATGCGATGGGCGAGCGTCGTCGTCTTGCCGGTGCCCGCGCCGGCGATCACGAGCAGCGGCTCGTCACCGCGGTGCAGAACGGCCCGGCGTTGCGCGGGGTTGAGCGCGGCGTGTGGGTCCACCTGAGCATTTGAACAGTATCCGCGATCATCCGCAACTTCCGTACGATCTCCGCATGCGCTGGCTCGTTCTCGCGCTCGCCGCCTGCTCCGGAACGCACGCCGCCGCGATCGACGCGCGCACCGATCCCGCGGTGTGCAAGGCGGACCTCGAGGCCGCGCTCGATCGGTCGTGCGGCAGCGATGCCGACTGCGTGCTCGTGCAGTCGGAGGACTGCTGTGGCCCGATCATGCTCGGCATTCACAGCGGCACGCAGACGACGTTTCCGGCGAAGGAGCAGACGTTCGAGACGTGTCTCGCATGCCCGCCGCTAGGTTGCGCTCACGCAACCGAGGACGAATCGGGCCAGCCCGCGCTCGGAAGCGCGGCGATCGCGGCGATCTGTGCCTCGGGGCGCTGCACGAGCATGGTGCAGTAGTACGATGGGCACTCCATGGGAGCCCTCGACGAAGCGGCGTTCGCGAAGCTGATCGCGGCGTGCGCGAAGTGCGACACGAAGGCCTTCGAGGTCAAGAGCTACATCGATCGCCAGACCGGCGTCATGCTGGGCGAGCGCAACGACGACGGCCGGTGGACGCACGATGGCGAGAAGTTCATCGATGGGGTCTACCGCATCGAGTGCATCCGCTGCCGCGACGTCACGTTCGAGACCAAGGACTGCCCGCGCTGTCATCGCGAGGGGGGGCTCGCCGACGCGCTCGGCACGCCGTCGAAGCTCGCGGCGCCCAAGCGCTGCCCGAGCTGCAAGGGCACCGAGATGACGACGGTCGGGTTCGCGCCGGCGACGGTGCGGACCGGCGAAGGGCGCCCGCCGTCCCCGACGCCCGCGGCGCTCCTCGGAGATCCCGGATTCCACGTCGCGAACGTGATGTGCGATGGATGTGACTGGGTCGCACTTGCAGACGGCTGCCCGCTCTGCGGCGGCCCCGGACCGCTTCGCGACCGGCCGGGATAAGCGGCGCGGTCGCGCCGCCCGCGACCTAGAAATAGAAACGCAGGCCGATGCCGCCGTCGAGATCCGCGTACGGATCGCCGTGGGAGCGGATGAACGTCAGCTTGAGCGCGAACTCGCCGTAGATCTCGAGTGGCACGCTGCGGAACCGCAGGCCGATCTCGACCGGGACGCGTGCCGCGACGTTGGTGCCGTTGTTGAAATCGCCGTCGTCGAACACCGCGACGCCGATGCCGAGCCGCACCGGTACGATCACGGACGTGCCGTGGCCGACCAGCGGCGTCAGCAGGTACGTCAGGTGGCCGTAGTGATCGCGGTTGTCGCGGTAGGTGTCCCAGCCGAACACCATGTCGATTCCAGAGCGCGGCGACAGTCCGATCTTGAGATCGAGTCCGGTCGGCTCGCCGAGGAACACGCCGAGGCCGACATCGGCGTGCGCGGGCGCGGCGATCGCGAGCACGGTGAGCAAGGCGAGTTTGCGCATCCGGCGATCGTATCGGCATGTGCGGCCGATATCAGCGGGGGCGCGCGCGAGTAATGGGGCTCACGAGAACGCGCGTGCCAGCTGCGGCAGGACGATTCCGCAGCGTTCGTCGATGCGCAGCTGTGCGTGTGGGTCGCCACGTGTCGGACCGAGGTTCACGATCGCGACCGGCACTCCACGCTCGGCCGCGCGCCGCACGAAGCGATAGCCGGAAAACACCGTCAGCGAGGATCCGGCGACCAGCAGCAGCTCCGCGCGATCGAACAGCGCCCACGCCGCATCGAGCGTCGCGCGCGGCACGCTGCCGCCGAAGAACACGACGTCGGGCATCAGCACGCCGCTGCAGCGCTCGCAGTCGACCACCTCGAAGCCGGCGTCATCGACCACCACACCGAGCTCGGCATCACCGTCGGGCGCGACGTCCGTCAGGTACCCCGACCACGACGGATTCGCGGCGAGCAGCCGCTCCTGCAGCACGTCGCGCGACGTCAGATCGCCGCAGGCGAGGCACCGCACGCGCGCGAGCGCACCGTGCAGCTCGACGACCTCGCGGCTGCCGGCCTTGTGATGGAGCGAATCGACGTTCTGCGTGATCACGCCCTCGAGCGCGCCGGCCGCCTCGAGCTGGGCGAGCGCGACGTGCCCGGCGTTCGGCCGCGCGCCGGCGAGCCGGGGCCAGCCGGCCAGCGAGCGCGCCCAGTAGCGGCGCCGCATGTCCGCCTTGTCGACGAACTCGCGGTGCTGCATCGGCGCGCGCGGCCGCGCGGAGGGTCCGCGATAGTCGGGGATGCCGGACTCGGTCGAGCAGCCCGCGCCGGTCAGTGCGACGACACGTCGCCCGCGCGCGAGCTCGACCAGGGATTGCACCCCTACTTCTTAGCAGCTGCCGTGGAGTAGAGCGCGCCGGACGGCTGCGGACGGGTCTCGTGGACCGCGA
>Ga0316628_100005603_pt1 | contig 10118 bp, 6 predicted proteins | sample OWC_Aug_M2_C1_D5_FD_207648 | JGI IMG/M metagenome (GOLD analysis project Ga0316628, IMG submission 207648) | Wetland soil microbial communities from Old Woman Creek delta, Ohio, United States - OWC_Aug_M2_C1_D5_C | ecosystem: Environmental > Terrestrial > Soil > Wetlands | place: USA: Ohio... | reverse complement strand
TAAAGGAGGGGTGGGTAAAACCGTTTTAGCCGGTACTGCCGGGATATTCGCAGCTACAGGGCAGGGTAAACGCACATTGCTGGCCTCCACGAATCCCGTCCACTCCTTGAGCAGCTTGCTTGGCCAGAACGTTTTCGGCAAACAGACCCCCGTCACTGGCGTCCCCAACCTGTGGGCATACGAGATCGATACCAAGGACACCATCGAAAAGTCAAAGAAGGAGATACAGGAGAAGATCGAATGGTTCTTGAAGTTCGCCGATATCAAGACCAAGGCAGATGAATTTGTCGAATCGGCCACCATGAACCCGTCTTTCGAAGAGTCCGCTATGTTCGAGAACATGATCGATCTTATGTTCGACAATGAATATGAAGCTTATGTTTTCGATACAGCCCCTACTGCCAACGCCCGCCGTTTGTTGGGCATGTCGAGCGTGTATTCCATGTGGGTCAACAAGATGGTGCAAAGCCGCGAAGAAGCCACCAGCCTCAAGGACTTGCTTTCCTATAGCAAGAAGAAAAAGGAAAAAGATCCCCTGATGGACTATCTGCTTCATATGCGCTCCCGCATGGCCCACGCCAAACAGCTGCTCACCGACAAAGCCCTCACCTCGTTCTTCTTCATCACCCTTCCCGAAGCGCTGCCCATTGCGGTAATCACCCGGTTCATCGAGTGGTTCCACGAGTTCAACATTCCTGTGGGCGGGGTGGTGGTGAACATGGTGATCGACAAGAGCAGCGTCAAGTCCGACTCGCCCGATTTTGTAAAAAATCGCGTGGCGATGCAGGACGCCTACATGGTGAAGATCGAACAGGAATTTGGTAATCGTGTGCGCGCCGTCTTGCCCTTGCTTGAAACCGAAGTGCGCGGCGTGGACATGCTGAAACGCATGGTCTCTTTGTTGTATTGATAGGTTTGATGATAAAGTTTCACCCTTAGAATTCGTTGTGGCCAACACCAGCCACAACGAATTTTTTAGGGGCTGAACATCTGTGTAGCTTGCTCAGGAGGCAGTGATGAATTTGAATACCGGTACCTGGGTGGTACTCATCTTGTGTGGGGTCTTACTTCTTGGCTTCATCCTTGGATATTACTACAACCGCCAGCAGGCAGAGAAGATTTTTCCCTGGCTGCAAAAGGGATTAGCCACTTTGGGTACTGTGACCAGGGGGGACAAATTACCCGGCATGGCCACTGGTGGGCGCCTGGAGGTCCACCAGCCGGTCGCACCACTTAAAACTGTGGAAACCGTTTACCTGCTGGCACCCCGTGAAAACCTGCTTTTCTGGATTTTTAGTGCACTGCAAGGCAGGGGCGACGAGCTGATTGTGTGGGTCACCTATCAATCCAAACCCGAACAGTCGGTGGAGGTGGCGCGCAGGACTAACCGGCAGTACCTGAAACGCCTCAACGATCCTGATAAACCGGCCTTAACCGTGCTCGAAAATTCTGGGAGGCTGCAGCTTGCGGCAGAAGATAAGCCGGGATCGGCCATCATCGGCAAGGTCCAGGCACTCTTACAGCGCTACCCGAATTCCGTCTTGCGCTTGTCTTTGCGGCCCGATAAACCGCACCTGTTCCTGCGCATCAATCTGCGCATCATGCGGCACGCCCCAGCTGCAGAGCTATTTACTGAATTAAAGCAGCTGGTTGGGTAAAGGTTATCCGCCAAGAGTATTCAGTCGAACGAATGATCTCAAAAATCGCCCGGTTTTACCCGGGCGATTTTATTATTATTCTTCATAGTGGTTGTTCGCTTGTGATAAGTCCCAAATCTCTGAAAGTATTTTACGGTTCCTTGTGTTGATTTGCAAAGTAGAATGTCCTAAGCTGTTAATTGATGCTACCAGCTTACTCATACAGGCGGTTGGCGCAAAATGAATACATTTATTACCTGGTGACTCGAAAAAGGACATATAAGCAATAAAAGAACTCCTTCAAGAACAGGGTAGAAACTCGGTAGGTCCGTGCTATAGACTGCACGGACCTACCCTGGTTGCACCCCCATCATTCAATTTCTTCTTATTCTTTGGGTACCTTCACAGGTCCAACATTTCCGATTATTTTGAGTGCATCTGGACCCTGAGCGAAGCATGTAAAATAGAGTTCTCCTTCATCGATAGTCGGAAGGCTATGGGCTGTCCGGCTCGCTGGGTTGACAACATCAAGCCCAACAAATTGAGCAAAAGGTGGGCGGTCAGCTATCGTCCATGCTTCTAGGTCTGCGAGTGTTTTTCCAGGATCAAGGGTCATAAAAACCACCATATAATTTTGATAGGTAGTGTCGTTGACCACAATTTCATAATTCATTTGTGTATATGTCAGAGGACTAATGGCTCTCATAGAACATTTATCGCCCTTGTCGAACGTGATTACGACATTGCCTTCACCGGAAATTAACCGCCTCCAACTATTCATCTCAGGTACTGCCTGGGCTGCCGCGGTTGGGCAGGATAGGGGGGCAGTGGTTGGGCAGGATAGGGAGGCAGTGGTCGGGCAGGATAAGGATGCGGTAGTTGGGCAGGGATCCGCTTTCGGCGTAGTACACCCGGCAATTACCAGCATGAGCAGTACACTACTTACAGCTAATTTATAAACTCCTGAGCGTTTCATTTTTACCTCCTTTGAGTATCTGAAACCTTGTTAGGTTTGGTTTGGCTCCGCCCTTTCCAGGGGTTCGCCTTCGATGTCATCACTGTAGCATCCAAGCCTTTACCAGAATTGCCATTAATTACCAAAATTTACCATTCGCTAAAATCTGTGCTATGCTATTGTTATCGGATGTGTGGGAATAACCTGGAAGGGAGGCCAATATGCCCACCTCTATACCCGCCAGCACCCTGGAAAAATTCACTACCTTTGGAGATTTGCTCCGTTTTCTCCGCCGCCGCGCTGGCATCACTCAATTGGAGCTATCGATTTCAGTGGGATACAGCACAGCCCAAATCTGCCGGCTGGAGCAGAACTTACGCCTCCCAGACCCGCCCACGATTGAGGCACGCTTTGTGCCTGCCCTTTACCTGGAAGATGAGCCGAAAGCGGTTGCCAGGCTGTTAGAACTGGCTGCGAACGTCCGCCGCGAGGATGCACCCGAGCCGGGATTGAGCCCTTATAAAGGTTTGGAGTATTTCGACGAAGCCGATGCAGGCTTGTTTGTGGGGCGGGAGGCACTAAGTACCAAATTAGCAGAACGAGTGCTCTCATTGGCATCAAAAAAGGTTGTCAATGAGGGAAGGTTCTTCACCATCGTCGGAGCTTCAGGCAGTGGAAAATCTTCACTCGTGCGGGCAGGCTTGGTTCCCGCTCTGCGTTGGAATAAACGCTCCGCTAACTGGCAGATCCATGTCCTGACCCCCACTGCTCACCCACTCGAAAGCCTGGCGACAGCCCTCTCCCAGGATACTGCTTCGGTCGCTTCTACTACGTCCATGATGGACGATCTGATGCAAGACCAGCGCTCCTTGGGGCTGCACATCAAACGGGAATTAAAAACCACAGGTGCTTCACAGCTTCTGCTGGTTATCGACCAGTTTGAAGAGTTATTTACACTGTGTCATTCCGAAGAAGAGCGGTCTGCTTTTATTGACAGTCTCCTAACAGTATCATCTGATGATGATGGTCATGCCATCGTCGTGATCACGTTGCGGGCTGATTTCTACGCCCATTGTGCCAATTATCCTCAGCTGCGCAAGGCATTAGCGCTGCAACAGGAATATATCGGCGCCATGAGTGATGAAGAGATGCTGCGCGCGATTGAAGAACCTGCCCGGCGCGGACGTTGGGAATTTGAACCCGGGTTGGTCGATCTAATCCTGCATGACGTGGGTCATGAGCCCGGAGCACTTCCCCTGCTCTCACATGCCCTACTCGAGACCTGGCAGAGACGGCATGGGCGCACGCTTTCATTGAGTGGTTATACCTCGGCTGGTGGTGTGCGGGGCGCAATTGCTGAAACCGCCGAAGCGGTGTTCACCGATCAATTTACCCATGAGCAGCAGAAAATTGCCCGCCGCATCTTTCTGCGCCTGACGGAGCTCGGCGACGAGACCGGCAGCACCGGTGATACCCGCCGAAGGGCTTCATTCGATGAATTGATATCAAAGCCGGAAGAAACCGATGCAACCCAGGTTGTTTTGAATGCCCTGGTGGATGCCCGTCTAATCACGACCAGCGAAGACTCGGTCCAGGTGGCTCATGAAGCGCTTATACGCGAATGGCCTACCTTGCGCAGCTGGCTGGAGGATAACCGCGAAGGACTGCGCCTGCATCGCCAGCTATCCGAGGCAGCCCAGGAATGGTTGGCAGCCGAACGCGAGCCAGATATCTTATTTCGAGGAGCGCGACTGGCACAAGCTCGGGAATGGGCAGTGGCTCATGCGGATGATTTGAATGTCCTGGAAAGGGAGTTCCTGGATGCATCCGTTGCCTCTGGTGAAAGGGAAGCAGCTGAACGTGAAGCCGCACGCCTGCGTGAGCTGGAAAGCGCTCAGCACCTAGCTGATGTGCAGGTCAAAGCTTCCCAACGATTGAAAAGGAGGTCTTTTATAATCGCAGGATTTGGCATTTTAGCTGTGATCCTGGCAGCCTTAACATTTTTTGCCTGGCAGGATGCCTCATCGCAGGCAGCTCTCAATCGCAGCTTGAGCATGGCTGGAGCAGCTCAGCTAGCTAATGAGGCTGGTCATGGAGACACAGCTTTGGCTCTTGCCATGGAAGCAGTGGAAATGGAGCAACCCCCGGCAGAAGCGTTACTTGCCTTACGTAAGGTTGGGATGAGCCCCGGCACCCGCTTCATTCTCAATGGGCATAAGTTTAGGGTGAGCTCCGTTGCCGTCAGTCCGGATAATAAACGTGCATTATCAGGCAGCTGCGCCGAATTGGATGCACAGGAGGCCTGCCAAAAAGGTGAACTAATTCTATGGGACCTGGATGCGCACAAAGAGCTGCGCCGTTGGTCAGCACATACCAGCTGGGTAAACGCGGTGGCCTTCAGCCAGGATGGGCAAATTTTAATAACCGGTGGACAGGATGGAGGAGTTATCCTGTGGGATGCCGATAGCGGCGAAGAAATCCAGCGACTTCCAAGTCAGGATGGGGGGATCATCGCTCTCAGTGTGACGGAAGCGGTTAATGAAAGTAACGATGCGCTGCTCGCGGGTTATGCGGATGGAAATTTGATCCTCTGGGACCTGGCAACTGGTGCATCCCTTCTGCTCTTCGAGGGATCCGCCAGCCCACTCACTTTCACCAGTATGGCGGCTGCTAATAAAAGCCCCTTTGCCGTCACTGGCTATCCCGATGGCAGCTTGATCCTATGGAATCTGAACAGTCCTCAGCCCATTCGAACCATTAAAACGAGTGAAGAGCCTGTGGGAGGCGTTGCCATCAGCGCTGACGGCAGCTTCATTATCTCCACGCTCGGTCCGACTCTACAAATGATCGATAGCCAGACTGGGAGAGTTATTAATCAAGAGAGTTCCGCTGGTGTCAAGGGTTCGTTGATACTTAGTTTGGATGATAAATATGTATACGAGGACCTATCACCGATGATAGTTCAGTGGGATATTGCGAACTGGCGTAAACATCAGTGGTTGCGCGCTGATACTGAGCTCGGAACTGAAGGTGCCTTCAGCGTCAGCCAGGATGGACGACTGGCTATCTCAGGATATCTAGATGGCAGCCTGCGTCTGTGGAATCTAGTTGAGGGACTGGATTACCAAACCTTCGACACCGGTCTATCCGGTCCGGGCGCGCTGGCAGTCAGCCCCGACGGCAAATATTTGCTGCTTGGAAATAGTGTTTTATACACCGATGAACCGAGTCCGGTGTTGTGGGATATTGCCAATGCAAATATCGAAAAAACATACTCGGGTTTTAACCTCCAAATTGCTCCTGATGGATTAGCCATTAGCCCCGACGGTCTTTATGCAGCTGCAGCAGGCGGAATGATTTTTACAGACACCCAAAAGTTGATGGTGTGGAATCTGGAAAGTGGCGAAATTGCCTGCCAAATTGATACTTATCAAAGGTTCGTACGTGGCCTTGCCTTCAGCCCCGACAGCCACTTCCTTTTAGTAGGGTCTCAGGCTGCAGGTGGCCGGGTGGGTGAGCAGGAGCTGATCCTATGGGATGCCTCGTCCTGTCAGCTCGTGCGCCGTTTTGAGTTGAACGAGAGCGAAGATGTTACAGGCATTGCTTTCAGCTCAGATGGAAAGTGGGTTGCTACCGCCTCAGCATTTTATAACAGGGTTATCCTTTGGGATGTGAGCAACGGGCGCGAGCTCCGCCGTTTTGCTTTGCCGAACAGCGCCATTTATTCATTGGACGTTGCTGTTGCACCGGATGACCGTACTGTATTAGCCCCAGTAGGGGGAGAGTTATACCTGTGGGATGTGGAGACCGGAGCGGTAGTCCACCGTTTCTCAGGACATTCGACTTATGTCTACAGCGTGGATATTAGCCCTGATGGGAAGCATGTCCTCTCCGGCTCCGACAATGGTGAGGTGATATTGTGGGATTTTTCAACCGGTGATGAGTTGTATCGTTTACCAGCCCACACCCTACCCGTTTTTAGTGTGCAATTCAGTCCAGATGGTCAGTTTGCCTATTCTATATCCACCGATGGAATGCTTGCGAAATGGAAAATTCCAATTCAATCACTACCTGAGCTGCTAGACTGGATCCAAGCCAACCGCTACGAGCGTCCACTCACATGCTCAGAGAGACTGCAATACCGGGTTGAGCCACTGTGCAACCAGGAAAGCCCATAATTATGAAGCCTAAAATCGACAAAACTAAGTTCGGCTCGATCACTGTCGCAGGTGTAAAACATACCCACGATATCATCATCCATTTGAACGGCAAGATCGAAAACCGTAAGAAAAAGCTCTCCAGGGAAGTATTTGGTACGTCGCACATCATCTCGCTGGCTGAAGCTGAGTACATATACGAAGAGGGTGCAGATTACATCATCATCGGGACAGGTCAATCCGATATGGTTAAGCTTTCGGATCAGGCGATAGAGTTTTTCACACTTAAGGGATGCCATCCCCTTCTATTTCCCACACAGGAAGCCATCCATGCATGGAACAAGGCCAATAATCCTACAATCGGCTTGTTCCACATCACCTGTTGACACCACCCCTCAGGGTTGACTTTTGCCCTACTTGCCCTTATCATGAGCCTTGTTGAGGCTCCATGCTCTATAAACTTCATTACACTTTATTGTTTACATGTATTGGTGTTCTGCTGAGCGCGTGTAACACAGCGTTATCATCCCCAACACTGGTTTCTTCTTTCACACCCTCACCAACTTTGACCTACACCCCGCCGGCGACGACGACCCGCACCGTCACCGCTACGACTACCCACACACCAACACCCACCTATACTCCCACCATCACGCATAGCCCCACCCGGACCCCCACTCCTACCCAATCCCTCACCCCAACCATCACACCTACACCCACCTTTTCCTTTCCAACCATCACCGTGTTGATGCAAGCCAACTGCCGCTATGGACCTGGCAAGGCGTACCTGTATGCCTGGGGGATGTACACTGGTGATACCGGCACGGTGTGGGGCCGCAATGATTCAGGCAGTTGGTTGTGGATCCAGCCCGACCAGATTAAATACCAATGCTGGATCGCAGCTTCAGTGGTTGAGATCCACGGTGATATCTTCACCGTGCGCGTCGCGCCGGTGCGCCTGCCCCAATCCACTCTCTATGGACCACCCTCAGGAGTGAATGCAGTGAGGGACGGTGATTCGGTGACCGTCTCCTGGCAGCCGGTGAATATGACCGAGGATGATAATCGCGGCTACATGATCGAAGCGAACGTATGCCAGGATGGCTCCCTGGTGTGGATGGCCGTGTCTACCTTTGAAAGCTCTTACACGTTCACCGATGAGACCACCTGTTCCGAAGCCTCGAGTGGCTTGCTCTATACGGTGGAAAAGCACGGCTATACCGACCCGGTGACCATCCCCTGGCCATAATCGGATTGGTTACCAGAGAGCAACGATAGACCTCCCGTAATTGCTGAAATTGCCAACACGCCAGCATCTCTGCATAAATAAGGGGGAAAGCGTTATTTTATATTTTCCTCATTCAAAATATCCAGCGCTTCGATAAATCTAATGTTAAATATCAGTGAGACGTGTTCGATCTCATGCCTTTAATCTATATTTAATCTTCGACTGGAAAATCCGATTTATCCATGTGATATATTTAACAAATAGGATTGGTCAGCATAAATTCTCGTGGGGAGGTCATTTATGCCTAATTTCCAGGTTGTTCAACAATCGAATAAAATCGCCTTTTTTCGCATAATCTCACTTTGTATTTTATTGCTCCTATTAATGCTCTTTTCAACCAGCTCCCCGGTTAAAGGCCAGGCGCTCTCAGCAGAAACAGACAACCCAAATCAGTCTGCTGCACCCAACAAGATCTACCTGCCGCTGGCTGAGAAGGATTACCCCAAATATGTATTGTTGGGATGGAATGATCTGGGGATGCATTGCTATAACCATGATTTCCAGGATCTGGCTGTCTTGCCACCTTACAACACATTATGGGCCCAGGTCATCCTGCGCGGGAATCCACCCCAGATCATCACCCAGGGCATCCGCGTGCAGTATAAATTCCCCGACAACACCACTTCTTCTAATAAGACCGATTTCTGGACTTATGTGGGCCAGCTTTTCGGCGTCCAATTACCGGATAACGTTGGTTTAAAGGGCAAAGGCATGGCCGACGTCATGGATTTGCGGACCGACCACTTTGTGGCAGAGGGAATCCCGCTGACTGAGTTCTCCGACAGCAATCCTGGTATGCCCTATCCGTACCAGAAAGCGGAATTGACCGCCATTGATACCCGCACAAACGCCGTCCTGGCAACGTTGACTGTGGTAGCCCCGGTTTCCACCGAGATGCATTGTGACACCTGCCATGCCACTGGGAAGGACCCCGGCGGGAGCCAGGCTAGGGTGGAGCTTAACATCCTGGCTTTGCACGATGCGGAAGAAAGCACAAATTTGATCAACAGCCGCCCGGTATTGTGTGCCAGATGCCATAGCTCGAACGCGCTAGCTGCACCTGGAGTAAGTGGGGTACCCAGCCTGTCAAATGCCATGCATAGCCAACATTCAGAGGTGATCCCCGACACGCTGGATGGCTGCTATTCCTGCCATCCGGGACCGACGACGCGCTGCCTGCGCGATGCTATGTCGCTGAATATCACCTCGCTGATTGACCCAACCCGCAAGATGAATTGCATCGACTGCCATGGTGGGATCGCACAGGTAGCCCTAAATCCAAATCCCTGGTTGAACGAACCACGCTGTGATGGCTGCCATACCCCCACGGCAACCAATGATTACACCCAGGACCAGGCGTTATATCGCTTCTCCAAAGGTCACGCGGGCGTCTATTGTGAAGCCTGCCACGATAGCACGCATGCCATCGCCACCAGCCGTGAGCCCAATGATGCAATCAAGTTCATCCAGCTTCAAGGACACGCCGGGACGTTAAGTGAGTGCACTGTCTGCCATCTGACCCAACCCATGGGCCCGGGACCGCATAGTAAATAATTTATGTTTTTCTTGCGTGCACAAACCAGCCAGCCGTAAAGTTACCGGCTGGCTTGGCAGTTAACATACCATTGAATCTATCCTTCATAATTGGCGATTCTATCAACTACAACAAGCTTCAATCAGCAGGCAATCACATTATTTTTCCGAGGGTAGTCCTTCAAAGCGAATACCTTTTTTCTCTCATTGATATTATTATTGTAGTAGGATTATAGAAACTACCATGAAGGGAACACAAAGCTCGAATGACTTTCATTCCTATCCTCATATGCGGAATAATTCAAATGATTTGGTAAAAGAAGGAGGACTCCAGTGAGTTTAGCTCAACCATACGTCATCGAGACACAGGGTCTCAGTAAAAACTACAAGAACATCCAGGCTCTAAGCTCTCTTAATCTCAAGGTATCCCATAATTCGATCATCGGCTTTCTGGGACCGAATGGGGCAGGAAAAACCACGACTATCAAGCTCATGCTCGGCCTGATCCGCCCTACCAGTGGCACCGCAAGCATCTTCGGCATGGATAG
>Ga0316628_100005602_pt1 | contig 10119 bp, 9 predicted proteins | sample OWC_Aug_M2_C1_D5_FD_207648 | JGI IMG/M metagenome (GOLD analysis project Ga0316628, IMG submission 207648) | Wetland soil microbial communities from Old Woman Creek delta, Ohio, United States - OWC_Aug_M2_C1_D5_C | ecosystem: Environmental > Terrestrial > Soil > Wetlands | place: USA: Ohio... | reverse complement strand
TCAAAAAAAAACGCTATTACGGCACTCCTACGCAACTACCTTTCCAGCCAGGTGAATCTGCTCCGATATTTCCCGAATCTTGATCCGGCTCGCCTGTAACGAGCCATGGCTTACATGCAAGCCGCACTCCTTGTTCTCGGGGTTTTCCCACCACCAGCGGCCGGCGCGGATGTCCTCGCCCGGCGTAATGGAACGCGTGCAAGGCGCGCAGCCCAGACTGGGGTAGAACTGGTCGTGCAGTTTGTTGTACGGCACGTCGTATTGACGGATGTACGCCCACACGTCCTTGTTGGTCCAGTCCAGCAGCGGGTTGAACTTCTGCAGGCCGTTGTCCTCATCGAAAGAGGAAACCTCCAGCGTGCCGCGCGTCACCGCCTGATCGCGGCGCATGCCGGTGATCCAGGCGCCCTTGCCGGCAAGCGCGCGGCGCAACGGCTCCACCTTGCGCACGAAGCAGCAGCTCTTGCGGTTATCCACGCTGTCGTAGAAACCGTTGATGCCGTGCTGCGCGACGTATTCCTCGACTAGCACGTTGTCGGGGAAATAGACCGTAAGCGGTACGCTGTAACGCTGGCGGACTTCCTGCATCAGGTCGTAGGTCTCTTTCGGCAGGCGCCCGGTATCCAGGCTGAACATCGCGATATCTGGCTGATGTTTGGCGATAAGATCGGTCAGCACCATGTCTTCCGCCCCCAAGCTGCTGGCGAACACCACCGGGGTGAATTCGCGAGCGGCCTGTTGCAGCACCGCGATCGTCTGGTCGACTTTTTCCTGTAAGTTGCTCATGGTGTTACTCCTCGTTGTGCGCGGCGGAACAAAGGCGCGTCGGTATCCGCCGAAGCCTGGTAGCTCAGGGAAAAATCCGCGAAGCCCGGCAGTGCGGCGCGTGCATCCTTGTCCTGGCGTACCGCAAATGCATCAAACCCGACGCGCTTCAGGTAAAACAATTGATCTCGCAGGATGTCTCCCATCGCCCGCAATTCGCCTCTGAACCCCAGCTGTTTGCGCAAGCGGTAGGCCATGGTGTAACCGCGGCCGTCGCTGAACTTGTGGAAATCCACGGCGATCACCGGAAAACGATGCACGTCATCCTGTATGGCCTCGGCCCGTTCGAAACTGGCCAGCCACAGGCCCAGCTCCGGGCGTCCCCGCAGGGTTTCGTGCTGGCAATTCCAGACGGGGAACGGCACGATGACCTTGCCGGCAGGAACGGCGACCTGGTCGGCCGTCTCCCCGTCCTTGAGACGCAGCACGGTCCATTCATCCGTAACGAGCGCGTTATTTTTGATCAGCATCAGAACCTCGGCGAATAGTAAGGTGTGTCATACGGCGTCCCTTGCCGGATCAGGTCGTAAGCCGGCGTCAGCAGGCTCTTGTCCTCGGCAACCGGTGTCGCATACACGTACTCGACGAACGGATCGATACCGACACGGCGTACGGTATCGATGAAACGCTCATCCTCGAAGCGTTGGCGCACATACACCTGCAGCAGGCGCTCGACCACAGCCGGTATCTGCGCGAAGGAGAAAGAGCGCCCGATGATCTTGCCCACGCTGGCCGGGCTGCCCTTGGAACCGCCAAGGGAGACCTGGTACCACTCCTCGCCCTGCTTATCCACCCCAAGTATGCCGATATGGCCGACGTGATGATGGGCGCAGGCGTTCACGCAACCCGACAGGTTCAGGTCGATATCGCCGATGTCCTGCAGGTAATCGATGTCTTCGAAACGCTCGCTTACCGCCTTGGCCAGCGTGATCGAGCGCGCATTGGCCAAGGTGCAGAAATCGCCGCCGGGGCAGCAAATGATGTCTGTCAGCAGGCCGATGTTCGGCGTCGCGAAACCGTGTGCCTTGGCGGCTTCCCACAATGCGAAGAGGTCGGATTGCCGGACATCGGCCAGCACCAGGTTCTGCGTGTGCGAGATGCGCAATTCGCCGAAGCTGTATTTCTCGGCCAGTTCTGCCGCCGCATCCATCTGTTCCGCTGTCGCATCACCCGGCGCGAAGCCGGGCTGCTTCAGCGAAAGCACCACCGCCGCATAGCCGGAGACCTTGTGCGGCCTCACATTGCGCTTCACCCAGTTGGCAAAGGCCTTGTCACTTTGCTGCAGGGCGGCGACCGCCGCATCCTGTTCCGGCAAATTCTCATAGGCCGGCGCAGCGAAGCACACCGCAACGCGATCCAGTTCTGCCTGCGTGAGCGTACTGGGGCCATCCTTGCCGAGCTGCCACTCCGCTTCCACCTGGCGGCGGAACTCGTCGATACCGACGGCCTGCACAAGTATCTTGATGCGCGCCTTGTACAGATTGTCGCGGCGTCCGTATTCGTTATAGACGCGCACGATGGATTCGACATAGGTGATGATGTGCTGCCACGGCACGAAAGCGCTGATCTCCGTTCCGATAATCGGCGTGCGCCCCAATCCGCCGCCGACCAGTACGCGGAAGCCGGTCTCGCCCTGTGCGTTCTTCACCACCTGCAGCCCGATATCGTTCACCTCGATCGCGGCACGGTCCTGTGCCGCACCGGTGATCGAGAATTTGAACTTGCGCGGCAAATACGCGAACTCCGGATGGAAGGTGCTCCACTGGCGCAATATCTCGGCGTAAGGCCGCGGGTCGATGATCTCGTCGTGAGCCACTCCGGCGAACTCGTCGCTGGTGATGCTGCGGATGCAGCTGCCGGAAGTCTGGGTGGCGTGCATCTCCACGGTGGCCAGATCGGCCAGGATATCCGCCGTATCTTCCAGCTTGAGCCAGTTGAACTGGACGTTCTGGCGCGTGGTGAAGTGGCCGTAGCCCCGGTCGTACTTGCGCGCGATATGCGCGAACATGCGCATCTGGGCGGCGCTCAGCAAACCGTAGGGTGCAGCAAGGCGCATCATGTAGGCGTGTACCTGCATGTACACGCCGTTCTGCAGACGCAGCACGCGGAACTCGTCTTCCGTGAGCTCGCCGGACAACCTGCGGCGCACCTGGTCGCGGTACTGCGCGACGCGCTCCGTAACCAGCTGGTGATCGAATTGATCGTAGCGATACATTATTGATGCTCGACCGGATAGCTCTTGGACACCGGCAACGCCAATGCCGCGGCCAGCGGGAATTTCGCGCCATAGGCCAGGATATGCGCCACATCCGCATCTTCATCGTGGCGCAAGGCCGCGCCGATGTAGGCATGCTCGCCAGCTTGTCCGACCACCACGCCGATGCGCCCGCCGCAGCCGTTGAACCAGCTGACTTGTTTTGGTTTATTGGGTTTATTCGCACTCATTCTGTTTATCCTCCTACTAATACACACCCATCTTGCTTCTTGCTACTAATACACCACCATCTTGACGCCGATGATCAGCAACATCGTCGCCAGACCACCACGCAAGATTCTTTCCGGCACCTTCGCGCTCAGGTGGCTGCCGACGTAAATGCCCGGCACCGAACCCAGCAGCAGACTGCCCAGCAGCACAAAGTCCACCGTACCCAGCGCCATGTGCCCCAACCCCGCCACCGCGGTGAGCGGCACGGCGTGGGCGATGTCCGTGCCCACCACCTTGACCGCAGCCATGCGCGGATACAGGAACAGCAACGCCACCGTGCCCAGCACGCCGGCACCGATGGAGGAAATGGTCACCAGCGCACCGACGACAACGCCGGTGGCGATGGTCGCGGCAGGCAGATAGCGATGGTGCAGTTCATACACCGTGCCGTCCTCGCGCAGCGCGATCTTCCTGATCCAGTCCTTCAGCAGCAGCACAGTCGCCGTCAGCAGCAACGCGACGCTCAGCACGCTGGTCACCAGACCGCGCAAGGTCTTTTCGTCCAGCGCGAGGTATTTCAGCAACGCAATGGTTGCCAGCGCCGCCGGAAGGCTGCCCAGGCTCAACAGCCCAAACACTTTCCAGTCCACCGTGCCGTTGCGGCTATGTACCCAGCCGCCCACTGTCTTGGTCAGCGAGGCATACAACAGATCGGTGCCGACCGCTGTCGTAGGCGAAACGCCGAACACCAGCACCAGCAGCGGGGTCATCAAAGAGCCGCCGCCAACGCCGGTCACCCCGACAATCAGTCCAACCAGGAAACCGGAAACCGTATAGAGCCAATCCATAGCCGCCTCGCTTGAGTTGAATGAGGCGCATTCTAGGTTGGGTTCCTTATATACCTAAATACTTTTATGTTAATATCTTATAACCTACTGCCATATACGGAGCCGCTCGTGAACCTGCAACAACTGCGTTACCTCAACGAGATCGTGCGCTGCGGCCTGAACATCTCGGATGCCGCCAATGCGCTCTATACCTCGCAGCCCGGCGTGAGCAAGCAGATCAAGCTGCTGGAAGAAGAACTTGGCATTGATATCTTCGTGCGCAACGGCAAGCGTATCGTCGCCATCACCGATCCCGGCAAGGCGGTGCTGGACATCGCCCAGCGCGTGCTGCACGAGACGGAGAACCTGAAGCAGGTCGGACAGGAGTTCCGTACCCAGGACACCGGCAGCCTGAGCGTCGCCACCACGCACACCCAGGCGCGTTATGCGCTGCCGCAGGTGATCAAGGAATTCACCCAGCGCTATCCCGGCGTAAAGCTCGGCCTGCACCAGGGCAGCCCGACCCAGATCGCCGAAATGGTCTTGAGCGGCGAGGTGGATATCGGCATCGCCACCGAGAGCCTGGCGCTATACGATGAACTCGTCACCCTGCCCTGCTACGAATGGCATCACTGTGTGGTGGTGCCGCCCAAGCATCCACTGCTGCTGGAAAAGAGATTGACGCTGAAGAAGCTGGCGCAATATCCCATCATCACCTACGACTTCGCTTTCACGGGGCGCAACAAGATCAACCAGGCGTTCAGCGAAGCCGGCATCGAGCCCAACATCGCACTCACCGCCATCGATGCCGACGTGATTAAGACCTATGTGGAACTGGGCCTGGGCGTCGGCATCGTGGCACAGATGGCATTCATCCCCGATCGCGACCGCCACCTGCGCATGATCGACGCCGGCCATCTGTTCGAGCCCAGCACCACGCGCATCGCCATTCGCAAGAATCAATACCTGCGCGGCTTCGGCTACCACTTCATCGAACTGTTCGCGCCACACCTCACGCGCGCCGTGGTGTCGAAGGCGCTGCACCTCACTAGCTAGACGGGAATTCCGAAAGCTGCTGTTCAAGACGCCGCCCCCCGCACATCCACAGTTGCGCCGGGCTTCAGTCATGACGCAATGCTGCGCATCGTCGTTGAGGTACGCACGATGATCGGCCCGGACAGACCATCCCCTGTTCATTGAATTGATCAAAGGTCCACCGAATATTTACCATCGTATGAAAGTAGGGCAAGATCGCAAACCGCGCGTCCAGCAAAGCCCCTGCGCCCCGCAGCAAGAAACGGGGGCAGGCATCCACTAGACAATCCAGCGGGGCGCACTCGCACCACCAAGGGGGAACATATGCAATCCAACCGTGGTTTGATCTGGCCCGTATTGGCCTCGCTGTTGCTGCCGTGGCTGGCGGCTTGGTTCGCGTATCCCGGCACGCACCTGCCGCCCAAGTTCGGCGTTTTTCCGCCCCTCTTTGTGCAGGCCGCCCCGGGCTTCAGTTTGGCAGTCTTTATCGTTCTGGTACTGCTCGAACTCGGCGTCGTGACCTTCCTGCTGTTTCCGCAGTGGTTCGGTTTCAAACCTGCCGCGCCACGACCACCCGCGCCGCGCGCGAATCTGCCCGTCTGGTTCTGGTTCGGCGCCCTGCTCATGCTGTTTTTCTGGTGGCTGATGTGGGTGCGCGTCACGCCATTCGGCGATCTTGTCTACTATGCCTTCACGCCGTTATGGTGGGGTTTCATTCTGGTACTGGATGGACTGACGTATCACCGCAATAACGGCAAGTCACTGCTGTCCAGCAGACCCAAGACCTTTCTCATCACTGCCGCATTCTCCATGGCTGGATGGTGCTACTTCGAATATTTCGATTATTTCGTGCTCTCCAATTGGTACTACCCCAACGGCCACACGCCCGTACTGGGCCGCACGACCATAGTGCTGCTATTCTTGCTGGCCTACACCACCGTATGGCCGGTGGTCTTCGAATGCTACACATTGCTCAAGACTTTTCCCCGCCTCGGCGTGCGCTACGGTAACGGCCCCCAACTCGCCTTGCCGGGGAATCTGCTTGTCTGGGGCGGTTTGGCCTTGATCGTGCTGATGGTGTTTCTGCCGTACGCGCTGTTCTGGGTGGTTTGGATAGGGCCCTTGGCCGTCATATCGGGCACGCTCATTCGCCAGGGCGTGTGGACGCCCTTTACCGCCATGGCGCAAGGCAACTGGAACCCTGCCGTGCTGGCGGCGCTCTCTTCGCTGATCATTGGCTTCTTCTGGGAAATGTGGAACTACGGCAGCGCGCATCCCAATCCGGCATTGCAGACCAACCCAAACTATTGGATATACGACATTCCCTACGTCAACGTCATCCACATTTTCTCGGAGATGCCTCTTCTTGGATACTGCGGTTATTTGCCGTTCGGCATTCTGGTGTGGGTTGCCTTTATCTGGGCGGGAAAAGTCTTTGGTTTTGACAGCGGTTTAAGCGGCGAAGAAGATGCGCCATCGCGCTAAACGGAATATGCCACGCTGTTTGATCGCATGCTGGGACAAGCTGCTTGGCCAAGTTGCCTTTTGGCCACGCTTGGCTCGTTCATCAATCTGTTTGGCACTGCTGTTGCCATGGGCCGCGATCCAGGCCCAGCCGCTGGAACTGACGGGAAGATGGTATCAGGAGCCGGCGGGCTGGACCTATGGCGGGCAGTCGCCACCCATCGAAAGCGACCTGATTCCCGTCAAAGACATATCCCCCACGGGAGGGCAGTTCCTGTTCCTGTCGGGTTTCCGGATTGACGCCCAGAACAGTGTTGTGCTGGATTTCAAAAATTCCAGCGTGATCGGCCAGTTCCATCACTGGGTGTTCGACAGCAAGAACCATCTGGCCGCCGAGGCCACAGGCGGAATCGAAAACAATCTTGAAAACCCGTTCCTGCTACGTCATGGGCGCGAATTAAGACTTCCGCCCGGCCAGTACCGGCTAGTTACTGAGATCGCTTCTCCATTCTTCCTGGCTGACCCACAACCCTATCTGGATTCACTTCCGCATTACCAGCAAGCCATCAAGCCTGGCAATGCACTGACCCTGGTGAGCATGGGCATCCTGCTGGGCCTCTGCATCTATTACGCGACGCTGGCCTTGGCGCAATCCAGCGTCGTTAATGGCATGTATGCGCTGTTCATCCTGGGAAACCTGCTATACAACGGCACGGCCTTGCTGGTCTATCCGGAACTGTTTGGCATACATTGGTTTTATCTCATCAGCCTGCCAATCCTGTTCTCGAACTGTGCCTACATTGTTTTCGTGATCACATTGCTGGATTTGCGGCGCAACACTCATCCACGCCTCTACCAGATGGGACTGGGATTGCTTGGCCTGTTCGCGCTCTTCATCCTGCTCGCACTGATCAAGCCAAACTGGTCACTTGAACTGGACCGCGTTGGCGTTGCGCTGATCATGTGCTACGGGCTCATTTCTGGATTCGTCCGCGCGCGGGAAGGCAACGCTTCTGCGCGCCTGTATATGGTGGCGATCATCACTTTTTTCATATTGGGCTCCGCCGCAATTTCCTCGAGCAGCCTGCATGGCATCCACACGTTTTATTTGGAACACCTCGGCCTGATGGCGGTCACCATTGAAGCGCTGCTGTTGGCCCTGGTATTGGCCCAGCAAGTCGCGCAGTTACAGCGCGAAAAGGAAAGCGCACTGTTGCTGCAAAAGCAGAGCGAGGAAGCCAGTCGCGCCAAGAGTAATTTTCTTGCAAACATGAGTCACGAAATCCGAACCCCGATGAATACCATCATGGGCATGGCGCAGCTGGCAATCAGGAATGCGCCCGACCCCAAACAGCACGACTACCTCAATAAGATTCTGGTATCCGGCGAACACCTGCTTGGCGTGATCGACGACGTCCTGGATTTTTCCAAGATCGATGCCGGCAGAACCAGCCTGGAGGCAATCGATTTCGACCTCGACCAGGTCAGGCGGACCCTGACCAACCTGTTCGAGTGGAAAGCAGCCGAAAAGGGACTCCGGCTCACCATCGAATTCGACTCGGACATCCCGAGCAGCCTGTGCGGGGATCCGCTGCGGATCAACCAGATTCTGATCAACCTTGTCAGCAACGCGATCAAATTCACCCAGCAAGGTGAAATAGTCATTCTGTGCAGAAAACTCAAGCAATACGAAACCGCCGTCCTGCTGCATTTTGAAGTACGGGATACCGGCATCGGCATCACGGAGGCGCAAAAGGCCCTGCTGTTCCAGCCGTTCCAGCAGGGCGACTCCACCACCACCCGCCAATACGGAGGATCCGGCCTCGGCCTCGTCATCAGCAAGCGGCTGGCCAGCCTTATGGGCGGCAAGATCGGGCTGGAGAGCGGGCCGGGCAAGGGAAGCACCTTCTGGTTTACGGCCCATCTTGGCATCAGCAGCTCGCTCCTGCAGGCACAACAGGCATTCGCGGGATCGGCACTCAGCGGGGCGCGCGTTCTGCTCGTGGAGGATCATCCCTTCAACCAGCAGGTTGCCATCGAATTTCTGGATGCCGCCGGAGTCACTGCCTGCGTGGCGAGCAACGGGAAAGAAGCGCTCGACCTGCTGCGCCACGAGCGCTTTGATTGCATTTTGATGGATACGCAGATGCCGCTGATGGATGGTCTGGAGGCAACCCGGTTGATTCGCGCCGACGCAGCGCTGGCAGAGATACCCGTAATTGCCATGACCGCGAACGTCTCGGGTGAGGACCGCGAGCGTTGCATCGCCGCCGGCATGAATGACTTTATCGGCAAGCCATTCAAAGGCGAAGACCTGTACGCCGCTCTTGCCAGACAGATGCCGGAACGGCAGGCGGAGAATATGCGATCGCCCGCCGCCGCGGATCGTCCAACCCAAGATGGCACATGAACCACACCTCCTCGACCTCGGCGCACTAGGCTGGCGTCCGGCCTCGCCCGACATCCCTATCGAAACTTTGCACAGCATTGGCCAGCCGCCTGCCATGCGACGGATACTGAACGACAAGCAGATGCCGTGGCCGGAAATTTGGCGGGCCGGCCTTAACGAATGCTGCGTACTTTTGCCCATTGTGCTGTGGGGGCCCGAGACAAATAATGGACTCGCATATCCCGCAGGACTTTCGGAGGCGAATATGGGCGACATCACACGCTTGCTGGCAGAACAGCATCTCAGGGAATACGACTTACGTTTGCGGCACGTCGATGAGCTATTGGACTACGCCGACAAGGAATTGGCCCAAAGCCCCAAGGACGCGGACACACGCGCCTTACTGTCCAGGCTGACAGACGAGCGCGATAAGCTTGCGGCCTGGCTTGAAGAGACGAAGCGCAAGCCGCTCGAAAACTGGAGGCAGGACGAAATCAGGAAGGCCGGACCGATGGCAATATGGGATGCCATTGCACAGCAGATGGAGAGATTGGTGGAACGCATCGAGCGTTGACGGCCTCCTGAATCCCTTTTCCGTTCATCTCGCGCGTGGAAATACCTTTGAAGTGCAGTCGGCTCTACTGCTCATTATCGTGTTTACGCTGCGCACTTGAAGCAACGCAAAGCATCATGAGATCTTCTGCCACGCGTACTGGCATACGGCGCAACAAACGTCTAAACGCCCCTCACCACCTGCATGTCCCGCAGACCCATCCCGCGATGTTTGTCTGTTGATGTCTACGTACTTAGTTACCGCGAGAATACAGGCCAATATGGGCCGTTTGCCGTATGGACGCTTGCCAGTGTATTGCTGATAATGCCACTCAACCCAATACGTTTTCACATTGGGCTACCATGACGGGAGACTGATATGACTACCAGCAAGCCCTTTTGGTTACAGGATCCGGACCCCGGACAAACCAGTGTGCGGTTTTGTTGCCCGTATTGTTATAGCTGGATACGCAATCGGGAGTTTGAGGAGCATGTGAAGTTGGCCCATCCTCAAATCTTTTACCAGTCCACGGACACCGGCAAGCACTCCGTGAAGCCTCAAGGGAAGACACCGCGCTAACAAACGAAATCAGGCGCCGCGT
>Ga0316628_100005600_pt1 | contig 10120 bp, 10 predicted proteins | sample OWC_Aug_M2_C1_D5_FD_207648 | JGI IMG/M metagenome (GOLD analysis project Ga0316628, IMG submission 207648) | Wetland soil microbial communities from Old Woman Creek delta, Ohio, United States - OWC_Aug_M2_C1_D5_C | ecosystem: Environmental > Terrestrial > Soil > Wetlands | place: USA: Ohio... | reverse complement strand
TGCGCGGGAAACCGCAAGTTCGGCAGACCGACATGCAACACAACCTATGTTGTTAGTCACAACGATCGTCCGAATTGCGGACATCGGGTTTGGCGCTGCTCTACACGCCTTACTGACTATTTGGCGTCTGAATTGCGTTTCGGCTTTTTCAAGGCGTTCTTTCGGTACTTCAGGTACAGCTCTTCGACCTTCGTTCTCGCCCAGGGGGTCCTTCTCAGGAACTGCAGGCTGGACTTTATGCTTGGGTTATTATTAAAACATCGAATATCGATTATCTGCCCCATCTTCTCCCAGCCAAAATGTTCCACCAGCTGCGTAAGCAGCATTTCCAGCGTAACGCCGTGGAGAGGATCTTTATGTTGTTGGTTGCTCATATCCATTCCATTTTTTCGTAAGATCAAATACGTTCATAGCGTCATCAGCCAAGCAGCAGTTGATTCGACTTCGAGCGTGATTCTCCTACATTCGACACATAAATTGCGGGCCTGCCGAGCACGGGGCACTTGGCTTCGCAGATTCCGCAGCCGATGCAGAGTTCCAGGTCGACATGCGGCTGCTTGACGGTCACCATCTTCCCCTGCCGGTCGCGCACCTGCGCTTCCTCGAACCAGATCGCCTTCTTGGACGTGGGGCAGACCTCTTCGCAGACGATGCAGGGCTTCCCATGGGCCCAGGGAAGGCACCTGCCCTTGTCGAACATGGCCGTGCCGATCCTGACTTTGGCCTTTTCTTCGAGCGAAAGCTTTTTGATCGCGCCCGTGGGGCAGACCTGGCCGCAGAGCGTGCACCGGAACTCGCAATACCCGATGCGAGGGACGAGCATGGGCGACCAGATGCCCTCGACGCCGGCCTCAAAGAGCGTGGGCTGGAGGCCGTTCGTAGTGCAGACCTTCATGCACTCTCCGCACTTGACGCACCGCGTGAGGAATTCCTGTTCTTCGAGCCCTCCCGGCGGTCTGAGCAGGCCCGGGTCCTGCGCCCCGGGTCTTGAGATCGGCACGGCGCGGAGGAGCGGGACAGCGACCACGCCTGACACGATCGAGGCGATCATTCGCCGCCTGCTGAGGTCCATGGCTGCCGTTTTCTTCCTACCCGTAAAACCGAAGCTGACGGCGTTCTGCGGGCAGATGTCGTCGCAGTTCCTGCATTCCAGGCACTCCGTGTCGCGCCAACGGTCTTTGACATCAGGCTGGGCATTGCCTTGGCACACGGTGGCGCAGGCGCCGCAGGAGGTGCAGCCTTCGCTCACCGTCCGTTTTAGCAGAGAGAACCGCGAAAGGATGCCCAGGAAGGCCCCGAGCGGACAGAGGTACTTGCACCAGAATCTTTTCTCGACGAAATTAAGGCCGAGGATGACGAAGAAAACCGCGCCGATGAAAACGCCCTGGTCGTAGAGCGATTGCTCGAAGGTCAGGACCGTTTTCTTGAGAACGGTGTACACCGGTTCCGTCAGGCCGGCGAGGCCCAGGGGATTCACATTGTAGATCGTGTCAAAAAAGGCGCGGACGCTGTAGTTGAATAATGGGAAAACGCTCACCGAGAACGAACGGATGATTAACGAAAGCGGGTCCATGACGCCCACGGGTTGGAGCGTGAACAGAGCGGAAACGAGGATCGCGGTCAGGATATAGTACTTCACGCGATACCAGTTCCCATACATGCCCACAGGACGCTTCTTCCTGATCGAACCCACGAGATTGTTCAATGTGCCCAGAGGACAGGCCCAGCCGCAGAACACCCTGCCAAAGAGAATGGTAATGATGATCGTGATGAGCGAGAGGGCGAAGGCCTTGGCAGCCGCATGGGCTGAGAGGAGCGTAGTTACGAGGATGAGGGGGTCGAAATCGAGAAAGAGCCTCACCGGGTAGCCCAGTTCATCGTTCCCTTTGGATTCGGTCTGGATGAAAAGAAAGAGAAAGAGGAGCAGGAAGAATCCCTGGACAATCCTACGAACATTTTGGATAGTGAGGAAGCGCTTCATAATAACACCTGCCGCTACACCTGTATTTTTTTGATCCGTTGCTTCGTCAGGTCCATCTTCCCGATCCCGCGCGCATCGCCGATCCTGACATAGCCCAGGTCGCTTCCCTTCATGCCGAAGAGCGTGGCCCCGTAGGAGTCGATGGCCACGGGGTCGATGCCGGCGATCACCGTGTCGAGCTTCTTCACGTCCGCGAGGCTCCCGCCCTGGGGGCCGTTTGCGGTGAGGATGCGCACGGCATCGAGGATCGTGAGCGTGGGCTTGATCTTCATCGAAAGGTCCGCCAGGCTTTCGTCCAGTTTCTGGTGGATCTGCCTGCGCGAGCCGCCCATGACGCCCATCCAGTTCTTCATGGACATCGTGAGCTTGGCCGAACCGTGGTGTTTGGCGATGGGGATATTGATCACCTTGTCGGCCTCGAAAATTTCGGTATAGAGGGGCCAGGATTTGAGCGCCTCGCCGCCTATGATCACGTCCTTGAACTTGCGGTCATCGACGTAGTTGACTTCCGCGCCCAGCGCGCTTGCCGCAGGAGCGATCCCGCTTTGCACATAGCACCTCCGGGGATCGTTCACCGGCCGGTCGAAGACCTTCACCTTTTTTGCGCCCGCCTCAAAGCAGAGCTTCACCACCGCGGCAACCACTTCGGGATTAGTGTTCCCGGCCTGCTCCGGGGTCCGGTCCCAGCCGATGTTGGGTTTGATCACTACGACATCGCCTCGGGAGATGAAATGCTTGATCCCTCCCAGGGCATCGATGGCCGCTTTGACGATCCGCTCAGGCGATGTCCCGTGGGCCACCACGAGGTCGGGCCGGGCGGATTTTTCCGCTGCCTCGGCAAGAGCCTGCAAGCCTCCGGGCAGGGAGAGCCCTGCGCCGGAAAGAGCGGCAAGTTTCAGGAACCTTCTTCTGTCCATGGATCACCTCACCTTTCCCCTCGCCAGCGACGCGAAGATGCCGCCGAAGCAGAGGGCCGCGAAAATGGAGAATGCCGTCCGCACACTCGCGAGAAAGAGCGTATAATTCTCAGGCGCTATGCGGGCGCTCCCGATATGAAGCGAGAATATGACCATGGCGATGCCCATGCTGAGCATCTGTCCCATGAGCCGCATGGTCCCGAGCGTCGCTGAGCCCACGCCGTAATATCGACGGTCGATGGAGCTCATCACCGCGTTCGTGTTCGGGGAGGAAAAGAGAGCGAACCCGAACCCCAGAAGCATGAGGCCTCCGACGATAAAACCGACATGGGTCCCCTGGTCCAGAAAAGTGAAGAGGAAGAGCCCCGCGGAAGCTAAGGCCATGCCGAGCGATGCAACGACCCTCGGCTCAATTTTATCAGAAAGTTTTCCTGCCGAGGGAGAAAAGAGCGCCATGATCACGGGCTGGGAAACGAGGATGAAGCCCGCGTGCTGGGGACCGAAGCCCTTGATGTACTGGAGGTAGAGGCTCAGGAGAAAGGTAACTGCAAAGGTGGCGCTGTAATTGATCAACGCGGCGAGGTTGGACAGGGCAAAGGCCGTATTGTTCAGAAAAAGATTCATGTTGAGCAAGGGGCTTGCAGCCTTCTGTTCCCATCGGACGAAGAGGAGCAGGCCGGCGGTCCCGACGAACACAAGCCAGATACCCACCTGCGCCGGCAGGAGCGAGAGCCCGTACATGAGAGCCACGAGCGTCAGGCTGTAGATGAGCGCACCGGCAAGGTCGAATTTCTCGCCCTTTGCCTCGGCCCACTCGCCCTTCAGCTTCGCGGCGACGAAATAGATCACCGCTGCGCCGATCGGCACGTTCACGAGGAAGATGCTTCTCCACCCCAGCTGCTGGGTAAGGAAACCGCCGAGAAAGGGGCCGAAGGAAAGGCCGAGATAGACCGCGGCCACATTGATCCCCAGGACCCGTCCGCGCTCGCCCGGCGGGAATACTGACGTCACGATCGCCATGCCGGTGCCGAAGATCATGGCGCTGCCGAATCCCTGCAGGACGCGGAAGGCGATGAGCACCTGTGCCGAGGGAGAGAAGGCCAGGAGGAGCGACGAGACCGTGTAGATCCAGATGCCGTAGGTAAATATTTTTTTTCTTCCGTGAATGTCCGCAATCCGGCCGAAGGGAACGAGGAATATGGCCGCCGCCAGCAGATAGGATGTCGGCACCCAGCTCATGGCCACTGCGCTCATGTGGAATTCGCCGCCCATGGCGGGCAAGGCGATATTGATCGAGGAAACCATGAAAGGAGTGAGGAACGAGGCGAGAACGGCGATGAAGAGGGCCGATCGTTTAACTGCGTCGTCATTCATACGATTACCCGTCCGGTTTTCAGAGGCCCGGAGCAGGAGCAACTCCTATCTGAACTTCCCGATAAGGTAGAGAACGAGGCTGATGATAATGCTGACGATGATGCTCGTGGCCACCGGAAAGTAGAAGGTAAAGTTCTCTTTTTTGATCATGATGTCGCCTGGAAGCCTGCCCAGGAACGGCAGCCTCTGGGCAAGGAGCAGGACCACGCCGATGACCACGAGCGCGATCCCGAGGATGATGATCATTTTGGCGATTTCTGCCATGGGACGCCCTCTCGAGACCGCCTCTTACTCCGCAAAAAAGTCCAGGATCCTGCCGAGCGTGGCGTGTAAGTCCTTGCGGGCAACGATCATGTCGATCATGCCGTGCTCCTGCAGGAACTCGGCGCGTTGAAATCCCGCCGGAAGCTGCTGCTTGATCGTCTGCTCGATGACGCGGGGCCCGGCGAAACCGATGAGGCTCTTCGGCTCGGCAATGATGAGGTCCCCGAGCATGGCGAAGCTCGCCGTCACGCCGCCGAAAGTCGGGTCGGTCAGGACCGAGATGAACGGCAGCCCGGCGTCGCCCAGCCGCGCCACGGCCGCCGACGTCTTGGCCATCTGCATGAGCGAGAGGATGCCCTCCTGCATGCGGGCGCCGCCCGACGAAGCGACGGATACGAAGGGCGTCTTCTTCTCGATGGCCCGCTCCACGGCCCGGGCGATCTTCTCGCCCACCACGGAGCCCATGCTGCCGCCCATGAAGCTGAAGTCCATGATCACGAGCGACACCGGCCTGCCGCCGATCTTCGCCTCGCCCGAAATGATGGCGTCCTTGAGCCCCGTCTTCTTCCGGCTGCTCTTGAGCTTGTCCTTGTAGTCCTTGAATAAAAGAAAATCCTTGGGCGACAGGCCGTCCTCCACTTCGAGGAAGCTGCCTTCGTCAACAAGGTACGGCAGCCGCTCCGACGCTGAGATGCGGAAATGGTAGTCGCACTTGGGGCAGACCTTGAAGTTCTTGTCCACCTCTTTGCGGTAAATGATCTCTTTACAGTTGTCGCACTTTACCCAGAGACCTTCGGGGATCTTGACCTTTTTAGGGGGCGCTTCGGGGGCCGCGCTTTCCGGCCGTTCTTTCTTAAACCAAGCCATAATTCTCCTGCAAATATTAAATCCGAATTTCTAAATTCTAAACAATCTCGAAACCTTTTAGGATTTCGTGCTTAGGGTTTCGGATTTGTCCTAAAAATGGTACGTCTTTCCTTCTTGGAGGACCTTTACGTTTTTCCTGCCCAGGCCTTTGAGCTCGCTGAGCACGCGCTTTTTGTGCGTCGGCTTAATGTGGTAGATGTAGATCGGTACATTATTGCCGACCTTTGCCGCCGTGAGATCGTCGTGCAGCTGCGCCGGCGTAAAATGCCCGCTGGCGTCGGCGAGCGCGCCGAGGCTGTTCGGGAACGAAGTGTCCACGATGATGGCGTTGAGGTTCTTCGCCCGGCTGGCCTCTTTCCAGAGCGCCTCGTTCGGTCCTGTGTCCGCGCTGTACAGGAGCGAGGATTTCCCGTCGCTCACGAGGAAGCCGACCGCGGGGACGGGGTGGTTCATCGGGACCGCCTTGACCTTGAGGCCGCCCACGCTCACCGTCTTTCCGATCTCCATGGGTTTGTAGGCCAGCACCGGATGCTGCGGCGTCGGGATCTTCGTAAAGTCGGGCCAGATGAGGCCGTTCATCAGATGTTTCTTGATGGCGTCGATGACCTTGGGGATCGCCCGGATGTTCACCGGTTTTTTGATTTTGCCGATGACGTTGTCCGCCAGGAACAGGACCGACTTGATGTGGTCGAGGTGCGTGTGGCTGATCAGGATGTCGGTTATCCTGCTCTGCGCCTCGATGTTCAGCGCCGCCGTGATAGTGCCCGCGTCAAGCATTACCGTATCATTGACGAGAAATCCCGGAGGCATGTGGCCGATCGTTTCCGAGCCGGAGCAACCCAGTATTTTAACCTTCATCCAACCTCCTCGGCGCAAAGAAATTTCACATTCCAGGCAGCAAATCCCGGCCCCCGTTAGCCGTAAAAGCAGTCTCGCGCAAAGCCGCCAAGACGCAAAGAACAACTCTGCTAAAGCGATTTAATTTGTGAAAATTCTTTGACTTTCTTCGCGCCTTTGCGACTTTGCGCGAAATAGCTTCCTTTTTTTATTTCAGCCCCACCAGATCATAGACCACAACCGGCTTCTCTTTCCCCTTGACGGTCACGGAGTCCAGTTCCTTCGCCCGGACGATGTCCTTGACCTTCTCATAGGTGTATTCCGATATGATGATATGATTATTGTACTTTCTTGTCAAGCCTTCGAGGCGCGCCCCGAGGTTCACGTTGTCGCCGATCACCGTATAATCCATCTTCTTGCCCTCGGCCCCCATGTTGCCAACGACCACATCCCCCGTGTTGATCCCGACCCCGATGTCGATGGCGTACTTGCCCTCGCTGACCCATTTTTTCTGGAGTTCTTCAAGCTTCCTGATCATGGCCAGAGCGCAGCGGCAGGCGCGTTCGGCATGGTCCGGCTGGCCCACGGGCGCTCCCCAGAGCGCCATGATCGCGTCTCCCACGAACTTGTCCAGGGTCCCTTCGTGCTCGAAGACGATCTCCGTCATGGCCCCCAGGTACTCGTTCAGCAGGGAAACAACCTCCTCGGGCTGGTGTTTTTCCGAGAACGAGGTGAATCCCCGGATATCGGAGAAGAGCACCGTGATCTCCTTGCGGGCGCCGCCGAGCTTGGCCTTACTCGGGTCCTTGATGAGCTCGTCCACGATGCGCTTCGACACATAGCTCGAAAACATCTTGCGGATGTCCCGGGCACGGCGCTCCTCGGTGAAGAACCGGTAGGCTGTCTGAGACGTATAGCCGAAAAAAAGCGCCGATGCGGGATAGACGAGGTTAAACCAGATCCCCTTGGCAACGAACAGGTAGTACACCGTCCCGAGGTAGCCGGCAAAGAGCGCGAGGAACAGGACGGCCCCGGCGCGGGCGCCGAGCCTCGGGAGGAAGATGCCCAGAAGGATCGCAAAAAGGAAAACGAGGAAAACGACGGAGAACTCGGTGCGTACGATGAAATCGCCGCGCAGGATGTTGTCCACCACGCTGGCGTGCTTCTCGATCCCCGCCATGTTGGCAGTGAAGGGGGTGACTCGCAGGTCGTAGATGCCCAGTGCGGTCGCACCGATGAGGACGATCTTGTCCTTGAACGTCCCGGGGGGCGTCACCCGGTCAAGAATGTCCGAGACCGGATACATGGGGAAGGTCCCGCTCGGTCCCCGGTAATTGATGAGCATGCGGGCATAACTGTCGGTGGGTATGACCGTATCGCCGAGATGGACCGAGCCGCTGAAATCGAGGGCGAGGTCCTCCTTTTTTAACCCCTGGTACAGCCATGCTGCCTGGAGTCCGATAGGCGCGTAATAATCGTCGTGATATTTTATTGCCAGCGCTTCCCACCGCAGGGTGCCGTCCATGTCCGGGATCATATTGATGTGCGCGAGGCTCTTTGCAACGGAGGAGAAGCGGAGCAGCGTCGGCAGCACCATCTTCGCCTCAAAGGGGGCAAAGGATTCGTCGGTGTTCTTGATCACCGAATAGGCGGACGGGAGCATGAAGTCCTGTTTCTTGCCGGTGAAACCCGACTCCTTGTAGCCCGCATCGGTAAAATCGAAAACGACCGGGAGGATCACGCGGCCGCTCCTCATGATCGAGCGCTGGAACAGGTCGTCGGACTCCACGTTTTCCGGCTCGGTAAAGAACACGTCGAACACGATGACTTTGGCGCCCTCTTCCGTCAGCCGGTCCACGACGCGTCCCCAGACCGACCGCGGCCAGGGGAAGCGGCCGAGCTTGTTGATACTCTTCTCGTCGATGGTAGCAATGACCGTTTCCGGCCCAGGCTTGACGGCGCCCCGCAGGAGGAAACGCATATCGAGCGTCTTCTGCTCCAGGATCTCGAAAAAACGGAAATTCCCGACGTGCATGATCGTAAGCGTGAACGCCACGATGAGTGCTATGGTGATGCCAGCCTGCTTGCCGGTCCTCAGTTTCATAGTGACTCCTGGCCTGCGTTATAGGTTTTTATTCGTCCATTCCGCATTTGCGCTACGCCATCTCCCCGAAGATCTCCCGCATTTCGAGATAGCGCAGGAGCCGGTCCACCTGTTCCTGGCTCGCGATGCGGACCTTGTCGTCGACGAGCTCGACGATCCGGACGCTGGCGAGTTTTTCCAGGATCGTTTTCGCCAAGGTATTTTCGATCCCGGCAATGCCCGACAGATCGTCTACGGTGATGAAGTATTCACCCGCCTTTTTCTGTTCCCGCACCTGTTTGGCCAGGATGCTCACCAGCCTGCTCGTATTGTCCTTGATCATCAGGGCTTCCATCTGGTCGTTCGTCTCCCGCAGGCGGTCGGCCAGCCGTTTGATGAACCGTACGGCGATCTCGACGTTGCCGCGGATGAGCGCGTCGAAGGTCTTGCGGTCGATGACCAGCATCTCGCATTCCTCCAGCGTTTCGGCGGTCGCCGAGCGGGGCTTGTCGTTCAGGATGGCCATCTCGCCGAAGAACTCGCCCTTCTCGAGCGTGGCAAGGGTCTTTTCAACGCCGCGGATCCGCTTGCTGATCTTCACCTTGCCGCTCTGGATGATGTACATCTCCTCGCCCCGGTCGCCCTCCTGGAAGAGCGCCGTTCCGGCGGGAATTTTTTTGCCGAACCTGGAGTAAAGCTGCGACTGGATGTCACTCATAGCCGTCTCCCTTCTTTCCATGAAAAGTACTGCGGGAGCAGAGGCCTCCCCTGCTCCCGAACGATGGATCGACGCGCTGCGATCATGCGGCTGCCATTGCGCATCGCTGGTCAGTTGCGTTATTCGCCATGCCCTGCGAGCACCCCCTGTTTCAGTGCTTTCACGAACGCTGCCGCCTTGGGAACGAGGTCCGATGAACCGATATTCTCTTCGATCACTTTTACAAGGGCGCTGCCTACGATCACGCCGTCCGCGCCCCATTGCGCCACCTGCGCGGCCTGGTCCGGCGTGGAGATGCCGAATCCGACACCGACGGGTTTGTCCGTGACCTTTTTGATCTTCTCGAGCGAATCCTTGACAGAATGCTGGATGTCGGTCCGCGCCCCGGTCACGCCGGTCAGGGAAACATAATACACGAAGCCCTGCGAGACCCTGGTGACGAGCTTGATCCGCTCCTCGGTGCTCGTGGGAGCCAGTAGAAAGATCATATCCAGGCCAGCCTTCTTTGCCGCGGCGATCAGGATCCCCGCCTCTTCCGGGGGCAGGTCGGGAAGGATCAGGCCGTCGAGCCCGGCGGCAACAGCGTCGTTCGCAAAGCGCTCCTCCCCGTACTTGAAGATCAGGTTGTAGTAGGTCATGAGGATGAGCGGAAGCTTCGTTTCCCTGCGCACGTCCGCAACCAGGCCGAGCACGTCGCTGATGCTCGTGCGGTTTCTGAGCGACCGGATGGCCGCCTTCTGGATGGTGGGGCCGTCGGCCAGGGGGTCGGAAAAGGGCGCGCCGAGTTCAATTATATCACAGCCCGCCTTGTCCATTTCGAGAATGAGCGATTTCGTCGTCGCCAGGTCCGGGTCCCCGGCCATGATGTAGGGGATAAGGGCCGTTTCGTTCTTTTTCTTGAGGCGATTGAAGGTGTTTTTTATTCTCGACATATTTCCTCAGCGCGTATCAGCAGTGTTTTTCAATCCGCAATCCACAATCCGCAATGATTACAGCTCCACCCCTTTGATCTTCGCCACCTGCATCACGTCCTTGTCCCCGCGGCCGGAAAGGTTCACGATCACGACCTTGTCCTTGCC
>Ga0316628_100005599_pt1 | contig 10120 bp, 7 predicted proteins | sample OWC_Aug_M2_C1_D5_FD_207648 | JGI IMG/M metagenome (GOLD analysis project Ga0316628, IMG submission 207648) | Wetland soil microbial communities from Old Woman Creek delta, Ohio, United States - OWC_Aug_M2_C1_D5_C | ecosystem: Environmental > Terrestrial > Soil > Wetlands | place: USA: Ohio... | reverse complement strand
CATGGCGGTACCGATGAGCATCGGCCAGCGGTAGCCCCACTTCGGCAGGAAAATGCTCGTTACGAACGATGCCGCTATCATGCCTATCGAGCGCGGCGTCAGTATAAAGCCGCTCTCCTGTATAGACATGCCGAAGATACTGATCGCGTAAAGCGGGATAAAAGACATTACTCCCAGCACCGCCATGCCGGAGAGCAGGTTAAACATGTTAGCAGCGAAGAACGGTCTTTCCCTGAGTAATTGCATATCTATAACGGGGTTTTTCACCCGGGCTTCATGGCGAAAGAAAAATATCCCCAGCACCACCGACGTGGCGAACAATATCCCCATCACCACCAATGACGAGTTACTTTCCATATTGCCGATGTTGGTCAGGGCAATAAGGAACGAAGAGAGCATGCCTGTAAATAACCCGGCGCCGAGCAGGTCGAGATGTCCCTCTCCCTTTTTGTCTTCCTTCAGTAAAAAGAACGCGGCGATAAATACCGCCGCGCCGAGGGGCAGGTTTAACCAGAATACCGAGCGCCATCCGTAAGCTTCCACGAGCCACCCACCGATGTTCGGCCCGATGATCATACCGATGGGGAAGATACTGCTGAACAGCCCGATAGCTTGCTGCCGCGAATTGGGAAACTGGTCGCTGACGATAGAGGTCGCCAGCGGTAAAAAGCTGCCAGCCCCCAGGGCCTGGATGAAACGGGCGGCGATAAGGAAATAGATATTGGGAGAAACGGCGCAGAAAAGCGAGCCGATGGTAAAAACGGCCAGGGATATAAGAAAAGTCTTCTTGCCCCCGAACATATCTCCGGCTTTACCGGCCAGCGGCATGATGGCGGTGCCGGCCAGCTGGTTGACGCTTAAGACCCAGCCGGCCAGTACCAGCGGGGCACTTAGCTCCGTGGTGATGACAGGAAAAGCGACGGATACGGATGTGCCGCTGATAGATACGAGCAATAACGATAGGGAACTGACGACGAAGACGATATACCGGGACATTGTTTATAGTCTAGCATATATGACAGCAGTAGGAAATATGAAAATCCGGTTGTGTTCTAAGCCGCGATATCGTATAATTAGGTTACCAATAACCGCTAGGGGTGCTCCGGGCTGAGATCCCCCGAGATAATCGGGGGAGACCCTTGGAACCTGACCTCGGTAATCCGAGCGTAGGGAAGCGGCCTTACTGAAAACCAGGGGTCAGTCCAGCCCTTGGTTTTATTGTTTTTGAGGGGGTGATTGCCATGACACAGCTGGAAATGGCCAGGAAGGGAAATATCTCGCCGCAGATGGAGTCGGTAGCCAGCGCCGAAGGGCTCGATCCCGAGATAATCAGACAACGTGTGGCGGCGGGGACGGTAGTTTTACCGGCCAACGTCCGTCATCACGGCATTGTCCCCTGCGGCATCGGCCAGGGTCTCTCGACTAAGGTCAATGCCAATATCGGCACTTCTTCCGACTTCGGTAATATCGATACCGAACTGGAAAAGCTGCGGGTAGCGATTAACGCCGGCGCGGACACGGTCATGGACCTGAGCACCGGCGGCGACATTCCCTCCGTACGGCGGGCGATTCTCGCCGCCAGCAACCGGCCAATAGGAACGGTGCCCATTTACCAGGCGGGCATCGGGGCCATCGAGAAGCACGGCGCTATCGTGAAGATGAGCGTTAATGATGTTTTTCAGGGGGTTGAAGACAACGCCCGCGACGGCGTCGATTTCATCACCGTGCATTGCGGCGTCAGCATGGCGGCCATCGACCGGCTGAAAAAGCAGGGGAGGGTAACGGATATCGTTTCCCGCGGCGGCGCTTTCACGGTCGGCTGGATGCTGCACAACGACCACGAGAACCCTCTTTACGAGTATTTCGACCGCCTGCTGGATATCGCACTGGAATACGATGTCACGCTGAGCCTTGGCGACGGCATGCGGCCCGGCTCCCTGGCCGACGCCACAGACCGTACCCAGGTGCAGGAGCTTATTACGCTGGGGGAACTGGCGCAGCGGGCGCAAGACGCCGGCGTCCAGGTGATGGTGGAGGGGCCGGGTCATATACCGCTCGACCAGATTGAGACCAACGTCCGTCTGCAAAAGGCCCTCTGCAAGGGCGCCCCGTTCTACGTCCTTGGCCCGCTGGTGACCGACATCGCCGCCGGCTATGACCATATTACCGGCGCCATCGGCGGGGCCATCGCCGCGATGCACGGCGCCGATTTTCTCTGCTACGTCACGCCTTCCGAGCACCTGGCCATCCCCGACGTCGACGATGTGCGGGAAGGGGTCATCGCTTCGCGCATTGCCGCCCACGCCGCGGACATCGTCAAGGGCATCAGAGGCGCGGGAGACAGAGACCGCCAGATGGCGTTGGCGCGGAAGCGCCTCGACTGGGAGGAGCAGGCCAGTGTGGCGCTGGACCCGGAGAAGTTCCGCCGCGTCCATGGCCAGCGGGCTTCGACCGGTTCCGCCTGCAGCATGTGCGGACAATACTGTGCCATGGACCTGGTGGGGAAGTACCTGGGTGTTAAAGCCGTCCGGTGTTAGCTGACTAAAGTCTTCCGGTTGCGCAGGTAGATCACCCAGTAGACCAGGGCCACGAAAACCACGCCGCCGATGATGTTGCCGATGGTTACCGGTATCAGGTTGTTCACGAAAAAATTACCCCAGGTAAGGTTGCTGTAGCTGGCGGCGGTCGTTCCGATGCCCTGCCAGAAGGCGTCCGAAGCGCCCCCCTTGACGAAGATGGCGAAGGGTATGAAATACATGTTGGCCACGCAGTGTTCGAAGCCGGCGGCGACGAAGCCGCTGATGGGGAAGATGATGGCAGCGATCCTCCCGAACGTGGTGCGGGCGCTGTAGGTCAGCCAGACCGCCATGCAGACCATGGCGTTGCAGAGTATCCCGAGGATGATCGCCTGGGTGAAGTCCAGGTTGACCTTGGAGAGACCCACATTTAAAGCCGTCAAACCGAGACCGCCGTTATCCATTTCATAGTGCTGGCCCCAGAAGACGAACAGCGCGGTGGCGATGGCGCCGATCAGGTTGCCGATGTAGACGATGCCCCAGTTGCGCAGCACGCGAAAAGTCGAAAGTTTGCGGCTGGCCCAGGCCATGATGATCAGGTTGTTGCCGGTGAACAGCTCGGCGCCGCCGATGATGATGAGGACCAGGCCGAGGCTGAAGGTCAGGCCGCCGACAACTCGCCCGATGCCCCAGGAGACATTCAAACCCGTCTGGGAAACGGTAAAAAATATGCAACCCAGGGCGATGAAAGCACCGGCGAGGACGGCCAGCGCCATGGTGCTGAGGAAATCGAGATGGGCTTTCTTGATGCCGATGTCCTGAGCCTTGGAGGCCATTTCCGCCGGCAGGAGCTCGTCGAAGGTGCTGACTACATTCTCGTTACCTTCATCCGGTTCGATCATAATTGTCCTTTTTAGCAATTATATTATTTCTTGAGGCAGCCTTCAATATATAGCAAGCGTAAAATATCAATTTTACATCACGATGCCGAGAACCCGGCCGTCTTACAGCGAATATCAGGGTTAGCTTGGTTGACATTTGTCCCCGTAGTAGTAGAATGGTGGTTATGGGACTTTTCGGCTCTTCCGGTATCCGCGCCGTTTTCAATAAAGACCTGCTCGCCCTGGCATTCCGCGCGGGGCTGGCGGTCGGCGGGCAATACAAGAACGTGGTGACTGGCCGGGACACCCGGACGTCCAGCGACACCATGAAGCACGCGGTTGTTGCCGGCCTGCTGGCGGCAGGCGCGCGATGCCAGGATGCCGGGGTAATTCCTACACCGACCCTCGCATACGTTACCCGCGAGTTCGACGCCGGCGTGATGATCACCGCCTCCCATAATCCCCCCGAGTATAACGGCCTGAAATTACTCAACCATGACGGCTCGTCGTTCGGCCCGGACCAGCAGGCGCAGATAGAAAAAGCCATCACCGCGCAACCGCCCGAGACCGTCCGCTGGGACAATATCAAAAACAGCGGCCGGTATGATAACGCCGCGATAAACCACATCGAAGGCATTGTCTCCAGTTCCAGGCAGGGCTTGAAGGTCAAGGCGGTGGTGGATGCCGGCGGCGGGGCCGCCTCCGAGGTTACGCCTTTCTTGCTGGAAAAGCTCGGCGCCGAGGTGATGCCCCTGTACTGCCATCCCACCGGCTTTTCCCCCCGCGGCATCGAGCCCAATGAAGAAAATCTATCGGAGCTATGCCGACTGGTAAAGGAGTCCGGCGCGGCCGTGGGCATCGCGCACGACGGCGACGCCGACCGCATGATGGCGGTCGACGAAAAAGGCAGGTTTATCTCCGGTGATAAATTACTGGTGGTTCTGGCGCGGGCGGTGGGGGCCAAAGACGTCGTGACCACGCTGGACGCCTCCATGGCCGTGGAGACGCTGGGCTTTAAAGTCCGGCGGACGAGGATAGGCGACACCTGGGTATCCGAGGAGCTTAAAAAGGGTGGGGATTTCGGTGGGGAGACCTCGGGCGCGTGGATTTTCCCGGCGATATCGCTTTGCCCCGACGGCATTTACGCCGCCGCCCTGATAGCGTCGATTGCGTCCCAGCACCGGCTTTCGGAACTGGTGGATGCCGTGCCGGTCTATCCGCTGAAACGCGGCAGCATCGGCAGCGACGGCCTCGACAAAGCCAGACTGGAGCTGGGACTGAATGCCCTGAAACCGAAATCGATAAAGAACACCGACGGATTCAAGCTGGATTTTGAAGACGGCTGGCTGCTGGTGCGCCCTTCCGGCACCGAGCCTAAAATAAGGCTGACGGCCGAGGCGCGGACCGAGGCCAGAGCCCAGCATTTGTACGATGAGGGCCTCAGGGCCGTACAAAGCTCAATAAAAAGCGCAGGGAGAATCAATTGAAAGCAGTAATTTTAGCCGCCGGCGAAGGCAACCGGATGCGTCCGCTCACCGGCAATCGCCCCAAGGTGATGCTACCCATCGCCAATAAGCCCATACTGGAGCACCTGCTTAACGAGGTAAAGGCGGCGGGTGTCAGCGACTTTATTTTCATCGTCGGCTACTGCGACGATCAGGTGAGGAGCTACTTCGGAAGAGGCGAGAAATGGGGGGTAAACATCGCCTATTCGGAACAGCGGAAGCAGCTGGGCACGGCGGACGCCATCAGAATGGTCGAAGGCATGGTGGATGACATCTTTTTGGTCATCAACGGGGATGTTATCGTTAACAGCCGGGATATTGCGGCTCTGATGAAAAACACCCGTAATACCATGAGCGTTATCGAGGTCAAAGACCCGCGCGGCCTGGGCATGGTGGAAATTTCCGGGAAGAGAGTCATTAACATCTATGAAAAAACGGCGCAGCCGCCCACGCTGATCGCCAACGCCGGTTTGTACCTCTTTACCCCGGAGATATTCAATGCTGCGTCCCGTACGGAGAAATCCCCGCGCGGCGAATATGAAATAACCGATACATTAAAAATAATTATGAAGGCCAGGGCCGGGCTGTATTATCACCGGCTGGAGTCGTGGCTCGACCTCAGCTATCCCTGGGACTTGCTGGAGGCCAACGAAAACGCGCTGGCCGATCTCAAGGCGGAGAACCTGGGAGAGGTGGAGAAAAACGTCTCCTTGAAAGGGGCGGTCGTCATCGGCAGGAACACAGTGGTGAGATCGGGCGCCTATATCGAAGGGCCGGTCATCATCGGGGAGGACTGCCGTATCGGGCCGAACTGCTATATACGGCCCTTTACGACCATCGGCAACGGCTGCCACATCGGGGCGGCGGTAGAAGTGAAAAACTCGATCATCATGAACGGCACCGATTTCCCCCACCTGAACTACGTCGGCGACAGCGTTATCGGCGCCGGCTGTAACTTCGGGGCCGGTACCAAAATCGCCAACTTGCGGCTGGACAAGCGAAACGTTAAAGTGGCCGGTCTCGATACCGGCCGGCGCAAGCTCGGGGCGATCGTCGGTGATCATGTGGAAACAGGTATCAATACATCGATTAACGTCGGCACCATGATCGGCAATAACACCTTTATCGGGCCAGGGGTGGTGGTGAAGGGGATAATCGTCCCGGACTCCAAGCTATTTTAGAGGTGGTCTATGAAACAGGCAGTAATCCTGGCAGCGGGCGAGGGGCAGCGCCTGCGTCCGTTCACGCTTAACCGGCCCAAGGCAATGCTATCCATCGCGGACAAGCCGATATTGCAGTATATCATCGAAGCCCTGGCGCAGAACGGCATCCGCAACATCGTCCTCACGGTCGGCTACCGCAAGGAGCAGGTCTATGACTACTTCGGCTCCGGCGAGCGCTGCGGCGTTAATATCACCTACGTCACCCAGGTGCCGCAGCTGGGCACCGCCCACGCCCTTTGGCAGGCCAGGGATTGCGTCGACGACGAGTTTCTCGTCCTTTCCGGCGATAACCTCATCGAGGCGCCGACCATCGCCGCATTTGTCCAGGTTAAGCCTTCAGGCCTGCTGGTAAAGAGGGTTGAAAATCCTAACCGATATGGGGTGGTGAATATCGAGGGGGGCGAGGTGCGGGATATCGCGGAAAAGCCGGCTGAAGCGAAGAGCAACCTGGTAAACACCGGCATCTATGCTTTTACCAAGGACGTCTTCAAGTTCATGGAAGACGTGCTGGACATCCCGGACGCCCTGAACAACATGCTGGCCGCCGACCAGCCTATTACCGCCCGAGAGACCGACGGTACCTGGCTGGACGTGGTCTATCCGTGGGATATCATCAGTCTCAACGAGGCAGTGCTGAAGAACATCGGGGTCAGCCTGGGCGGCACCATCGAGACCGGCGTCTCGCTGCGGGGTAACGTGGTGGTCGGGGCGGACTCCATCGTGCGCTCCGGGTCGTGCATTTACGGGCCCGTCGTTATCGGTTCCGGCTGCGATATCGGGCCGCAGGTCTGCATCATGCCGGCCACCAGCATCGGCGATAACGTCACTCTTTCTCCGTTCAGCGAGATTAGAAACAGTGTCATCGGTGACGACGTCGCCATCGGCCCCGGCTCCATCGTCAGCGATTCCGTTATCGATAAAGGCTGCGTGCTGAAGGGGCGTTTTACCGCCCTCGGCGGGCCTAGCGAGGTCAGGGTCAACGGTGAAAGCCCGACGCTTAACGTAGGCGTTATCATGGGCGAGGAATGCCAGGTCGATGGCAATGTCACCGCCCAGCCGGGAGTTATCATCGGCAATTATTGCCAGGTCCAGATGATGAAAACGCTCAGCGGCCGGATACCGGACCGAAGCTTGGTCTATTAAACGAGAGAATTTTTAAGGCGATTGATTAAACATGTGCGGCATCATCGGTTACATCGGGTCGAAGAAAGCTCAGCCGATACTCCTGAATTGCCTGAGTAAGCTGGAGTACCGCGGCTACGATTCCTGCGGCATCGCCGTGATGTCTAGCGGCATCGAGGTCTATAAGGACGCCGTCAGGGTGAAGGTATTATCTAAAGCGGCGCCGGAACTCGATGGAACAATAGGTATCGGCCATACGCGCTGGGCGACCCATGGCGAGCCGTCCCGGCAGAACGCCCATCCGCATTGCGACTGCACCGGGCGGATCGCGGTGGTACATAACGGCACCATCACCAACTTCCACAAACTCAGAGAGCAGCTAGCCGCCGAAGGGCATATCCTGGCTTCTCAGACCGATACCGAGGTCCTGCCGCACCTGATCGAAAAATATTACGACGGCGATTTCGCCCGCGCGGTGGAGCTGGTGCTGGAGGAGGTCGAGGGCGCCTACACGATGATCGCCATGATGACGGGCGAGCCCAGGCTGGTGGCAGCCAGGAAGGACAGCCCGCTGATTATCGGCATCGGCGACCGGGAGAACTACATCGCCTCGGACGTGCCGGCGCTACTAGATTATACCAGCCGTGTCATCTACCTGGAGGATGGGGACATTGCCGTGGTCACCGCGGACGATATTTCGCTGAAGAACGCGGGCGCCCCCATCACCCGGGAGGAACACAAGATATTATGGAGCGTGGAAGACGCCCAGAAGGGCGGCTACGAGCACTTCATGCTCAAAGAGATCCACGAACAGCCCAAGGTCATCAGGGACACCCTGGCAGAATACCTCTCGCAGTATATTTCCTCGGCGAAGAAAGCGGCGGACCTGACCCGGGGCGGCGGTCTGGAGGACGTGCTGATCCTGGCCAGTGGGACGTCGTACCATGCCGGGCTGGTGGGTAAATATATTATCGAAGGGCTGTTGAAAGTCCCGGTAAGGGTGGAACTGGCCTCCGAATATATCTACAGCGGCCAGGCCTCGGCCCGGAACAAAGCCATCGTCATCACGCAGTCCGGCGAGACGCTCGATGCACTGAAAGCCATCAAGCGTCTCAAAGAAGCGGGGTCGCGCGTGATTGCCCTGACCAACGTGGTCGGCAGCACGGCGAGCCGCGTCGCCGACGAGACCGTTTACACCCGGGCGGGGCCGGAGATAAGCGTGGCGGCCACCAAGACCTTCATCGCCCAGCTCATCGCTTTATACTGGATGGCGGTTCCTTACGCCAGGGCTGACGTCAGGAGGCCGGGCGACCTCGTCCTGGAGCTCCGGCAGCTGCCGGGGAAAGTCCAGCAGATTCTGGATAACCAGACGGTCATCGCGGAAATGGCGCGGCAAATAGAGAAGTTCGACCACGTTTTCTACGTCGGCCGGGGAATCAGTTACCCTGTTGCCCTGGAGGGGGCGCTTAAGCTCAAAGAAATCTCTTATATTCATGCGGAGGGCTATGCCTCCGGGGAGCTGAAGCACGGGCCGTACGCCCTGTTGGGGAGCCAGTCACCGGTAGTGGCCGTGGTGACGCAGGATAATACCTACGAGGCCACGACGACCAGCATCAAAGAAATAAAAGCCAGGAAATCGCCGGTGCTGGCGGTGGTGGGCGAGGGAGACGAGACCATGGCGGATTTGGCGGACTCGGTCGTGACTGTGCCGCACACCGACCCCCTGTTTTCGCCGGTGGTGAACGTCATCGTCCTGCAGCTGCTCGCGTATTACGCGGCTAAAGAGCGCGGCTGCCCTATCGATTTCCCCCGTAACCTGGCCAAGACCCTCACCGTAGAATAAACTTTAGCCTGGAGCCCCTATCAAACTCCCGTCTCTTTCCATGGTGTGGTAAAATTAGTTAGATATGAACGTTAAAATTGTCGCCACCAATCACAAGGCCTATCACAACTACTTTGTGGGTGATAGCTTTGAGGCGGGCATCGCCCTGACCGGCTCGGAAATAAAGTCGATACGGCAGGGGCGGGTAAGCCTGGGCGACGCCTATGTCCAGCCTCAGGGCGGCGAGCTCTGGCTGGTCAACGCCCATATCGCCCGGTACGATGCCAGCAGCTACATGGGGCACGAGCCCACCCGCCCCCGCAAGCTACTGCTGCACCGCAAGGAAATCGTTAGCCTGGCGGGACGCGTGGCGGAAAAAGGGCTGACGCTGGTGGCGACCAAGGTCTATCTGAAAAAAGGCATCGCTAAAGTGGAGATCGCCTTGGCCAGGGGCAAGAAGCTCTACGACAAGCGGGAGACCATCAAGCGCCGCGAGGTGGATAGAATACTGGAAAGAACGGTGAAAAGCCGTTAGAATATATAGAGGAGGTCTTCAACGGTCCTCCGATAAATGGGGACGCGCGGATTCGACAGGGGAAGTGCGTTACGGGACTGCAGGCCGAGGTGCCGCTCCCTCATTAAACCGGCGGCAAAAAACAAATGTCGAACCAGAAATGGTTGCAGCCTAACTAAATAGGTTGCCATCCGTCCCGACCCCACCCCGGCGGGTCGGGAACGGGTGCCGAAAAGCGGGGGTGCCATCGCCTCCATACCGGTAAAGGCGGTGAAAGAATTACCGGCTGGCCCGGCTTAACTCGGTCAGTTGAGGTAAGACGGGCAAGACTAAAGAGCTGACTAAGCTTGTAGCAGGTCCCGGACAGCTTCTTCTGGACGGGGAGTTCGACTCTCCCCCGTCTCCACCAAGATTAAAGTTTTTCTTTAATTTTAAAGATAAATAAATGGCTCTCCGGCATCTGAAGAATAGACCGGAATATTTTTCAGAAGCGGCTGCAGTCGATTGACTAGCGCTTTCATACCGGGTTCCTCGCTT
>Ga0316628_100005598_pt1 | contig 10121 bp, 6 predicted proteins | sample OWC_Aug_M2_C1_D5_FD_207648 | JGI IMG/M metagenome (GOLD analysis project Ga0316628, IMG submission 207648) | Wetland soil microbial communities from Old Woman Creek delta, Ohio, United States - OWC_Aug_M2_C1_D5_C | ecosystem: Environmental > Terrestrial > Soil > Wetlands | place: USA: Ohio... | reverse complement strand
GGGGCTGTACGCGCTGAACACGATCTCGTCCGCCTTGAAGTCCGTCGGCTTCACGAGCACGCGCGCGCCGTTCGACAGCTTCCACTCGGTGACCTTGATCGACGGATACGACCTGGCGCTCACCACCGTGCCGGGAGCGGGCTCCTTCGCGACGAGGGCCGCGCCCGACAGATTCTCCGTGTACGCGACGACCGGCGTCTTGGCCGCCTGGTCGAACACGGCCAGCAACTGTTCGCGTGTCGGAATCTTCACGCCGTCCTTCTCCGGCGACTGCGCGATGATCACGCGGTTGGAATCGCTGATCCACCCGCTGGCCAGCTTGTTGACGTCGGCGAGCGCGATGGTGGGCACGAGCTGCTGGACGAGCTTGTACTCGTACTCGATGCCGGGGATCGGCTCGCCGGTGAGGTAGTTGTCGATGTACTCCTGGACGAACGCCGCCGACTGCGTCTTCTCGCGCTCGTCGTAGGCGCGCTCGTAGCCGCGCACGAGACTCTGCTTCTGGCGGTCGAGCTCGGACTGCAGAAAGCCGAATTGGTCGACGCGCTTGGCCTCCACGAGCAACGCCTCGAGCCCGCGGTCGATCCCGCCATCCTTCACACCCGCCGCGAGCGTGAACGCCTCGGTGGTTCGGCCCACGAACGAACCCTTGGACGCGTCGGCGCCCAGGAACGGCGCGTCCGGCTTCTGCGCGATCTCCTCGAGCCGCGTGTTGAGCATGCCCAGGTAGAGACGCTCCGTGAGGTCTCGCCGATAGTCGGCCACCGTCCGCGTCTTCTCCACCGGCAGCTTGTAGAGCAGCTCCACGTCCGACCCGGTGGCCTCCTTGTCGTGTCCGATCCCGATCAACGGCTCCCGGTTGCCCGGCACCGGCGCCAGCGTTCGTCTTGGCGCGTTGACCGCACGCGGAATTGCGCCGAAGTGCTTCTTGATCTGCGCCTCGATCGCCGCCGGGTCGAAGTCGCCCACGGCGATGACCGCCTGAAGATCAGGGCGGTACCAGCGCTTATAGAACGAGCGCAGCCGTGCCGGCGTCGCCGACATGATGCTCGCTTCGTTGCCGATCGGCAGACGGTCGGCGTACAGCGACCCCCTGAGCGCCGTCGGCAGCCACTGGTGCAGCATGCGATCGCCCGCTCCCTTGCCGAGCCGCCACTCCTCGCGAACCACGCCGCGCTCGTTGGCCACCTCGGTGGAGTCGAATACCTGCCCGTGCGCCCAGTCCTCGAGGATCGTGAACGCCTGCTCGACGATCCGCGCCGTGTCCGTTGGGACCGGCAGGATGTAGACGGTCTCGTCGAAGCTCGTGTAGGCGTTGAGATCCGCGCCGAAGCGCACCCCGATCGATTGGAGGTACTTCACCAGATCGTTCTTCGCGAAGTGCGTCGTGCCGTTGAACGCCGTGTGCTCCACGAAATGGGCAAGGCCGAGCTGCTGGTCGGTCTCGAGCACCGACCCCGCGTTCACGACGAGCCGGAGCTCGGCGCGCTTCTCGGGCTTCAGGTTCTGCCTGATGTAGTACTTGAGCCCGTTCGGCAACGTGCCGATCCGAACCTTCGGGTCCGTTGGGAGCGGCGCCTTGAGTGCGGCGGCGGACGGAGCCGGCGTCTTTCCCGCCTGCCCGGCGAGCGGCGCCGCAAGCGCGAGGGAAAGCGCGATCGAGAGATGTCTGCTGATCATGGATGAGGCTGGACGAGAGGGGCGAGCAACGACGTAGTATCGGGGCGGCAGCCGCGCGCGGCAACACGAATCTTTATACCCGGCGGCCAGGCGCCGTTTCCTTTCAGAACGCTTTCAGATGGCGCAACGACCGTTGCCGACCCGGCGTCGCTGAATCAAGTTCAGACGCGAAACCACCTTCCGAGGAATGGGCATGAGAATTCGAGTCGCGCTGGCGATGCTGGCGTTCTCGTTCGCCGCGACACCCCTCTGCGCGCAGCAGCGCGTCTACACGAGCGCCGACTACGCCCGCGCCGAGCGGTTCATGGCCTACAACACGACGCCGCTCGTATCCGGCACCGTCGTCCGGCCCAACTGGCTGCCGGGCGACCGCTTCTGGTACCGCGCGCTCACGCCGACGGGAACGGACCTCGTGCTCGTCGATCCCCCGCGCGGCACCCGCACCAACGTGCTCCAGGAGCCCAGGCTCGCCGCGGCGCTACGCGCGTCGTTCGGCGCGGCGGCCGATTCGCTGCGCGCCGCGAGCACGCAGACCTCGCTCTCCGCCGACGGCCGAACGGTGGATGTCGCCATCGCGGGGCGGCGAGTGAGCTGCGACGTCGCGACCGCGCGCTGCGGCGCCGCCACGGCGGACCGCGAGCGCGCCGCCGGCGGCCGGGGTGCGGGTCGCGGCAGAGGTGGACGAGGGGGTGGAGGCGGCCGCCCTCCGGAAACGCTGTCGCCCGATGGGAAACGCGCGGCGTTCATCCGCGACTGGAACCTGTGGATGCGCGACGTCGCGACCAATCACGAGACGCAACTCACGCGTGACGGCGTGAAGGACTTCGGCTACGCCACCGACAACGCCGGCTGGGTCAACAGCGATCGCGCCATTCTCGTCTGGTCCCCGGACTCGAAGAAGATCGCCACATTCCAGCAGGACCAGCGAAACGTCGGCGACATGTACCTGGTGTCCACCAGGGTCGGCCACCCCGAGCTGCGCGCGTGGAAGTATCCGCTCGTCGGCGACAGCGTCGTGCCGGTGATCCACCGCGTGATCATCGACGTGAGCGGCGCCACGCCCCGGATGGTCCGATTGAAGATGGGCCCCGACCAGCATCGGTCCACGCTGTGCGACCACATCGCCTGCCGCGGCGGCGAGTGGGCGGACGTGGAGTGGTACCCCGACGGGTCGCATCTGGCGTTCGTGTCCACGTCGCGCGATCACAAACACGAAGTGCTGCGCGTGGCCGACGCCGCGACCGGCACGGTGCGCGACGTGCTCGAGGAAACGGTCGCCACGCAGTTCGAGTCGGGCAACGGCCGCGTCAACTGGCACGTGCTCCCGGCGTCGAACGAGGCCATCTGGTTCTCGGAGCGCGACAACTGGGGCCAGCTCTATCTCTACGACCTCACGACCGGGAAGCTGAAGCACCAGATCACCACGGGCGAAGGCAACGTCACCCAGCTCCTGCGCATCGACGAGAAGACACGAACGCTCTATTTCCAGGGCGTGGGCAAGGAGAAGGGGCGCGACCCGTACTTCCGCCACTTCTACAAGATCGGCATGGACGGCATGGGCCTGACGCTGTTGACCCCCGAGGATGCCGACCACGACGTCACGCTGTCGCCGTCGGGCCGGTATTTCGTCGACGACTATTCGCGCCCCGAGACGCCGCAGGTGTGCATCGTCCGCGACGCGAACGGCAAGCACATCCTCGACGTGGACAGGGTGGACGTCTCCCGTCTGCTCGCGGAAGGATGGAAGCCGCCGGTGCCGATCACGGTCACGGCGCGCGACGGCAAGACGGATCTCTACGGGCTGATGTTCGTGCCCACGAATCTCGATTCCACGAAGTCGTATCCGATCATCAATCACATCTATCCGGGCCCGCAGACCGGATCCGTCGGCGGCCGCTCGTTCACGGCGGCCCGCGGCGACGCGCAATCGCTCGCCGAGCTCGGCTTCGTGGTCGTCGAGATCGACGGCATGGGCACGCCGTGGCGCTCGAAGTCGTTCCACGATCTCTACTACGGCAACATGGGCGACAACACGCTGCCCGATCAGGTCGCCGCCATGAAGGAGCTCGCGGGGCGCTACAGGTGGATCGACATCAACCGGGCCGGCATCTACGGTCACTCGGGCGGCGGCTTCGCCACCGCCGACGCGATGTTCCGCTACCCCGACTTCTTCAAGGTCGGGATCTCCGAATCGGGCAACCACGACAACCGCGAGTACGAGGACGATTGGGGCGAGCGCTACGCTGGGCTCGAGGTGCTCGGGCCCAACGGCAAGTCCAACTATGACGACCAGGCGAACCAGAACCTCGCCAAGAATCTCAAGGGAAAGCTCCTGCTCGCGCACGGCACCATGGACAACAACGTGCCGCCCTACAACACGTTCCTCGTTGTGGACGCGCTCATCAAGGCGAACAAGGATTTCGACCTGCTCATGCTGCCCAACCAGGCCCACGGCTACGGCAGCGAAACGAACTACATGACGCGCCGCCGCTGGGACTACTTCGTCACGAACCTGCTCGGCGCCCAACCGCCCAAGGAGTACGACCTGGGACCCAAGCCCGCGAACGGACGGATCACGCCGTAACGGGTTCGTCCCGCCGGCCCCGGCGACCGGGGCCGGCGCTCGGCTTCCCCGAGCCCTTCTTGTGAACCCCCACGAGGAGCTCCGTCGTGCTGGCGTGATGCTTCGCGAGCCAGTCGTGGAACGATGCGGCGGTTCGAAAGAAACGTGGCTTCATCCGGCTGCGGTCTCGATGGTGGATGGTGGTCGCGTGCTCAGATGCCGAACGCCCGCCGAATGGCGTCGATGATTTCGCTCACGGGCCGGGTGCCGTCAACGCGCACCGCGTCACGCGGTTCCTCGAGGGTGGAGAGCTGGCTGTCCAGCAGCTTGGGCGCGAAGAAGTGCGCGCGCCGGGCGAGGCGCTCGTGCAACACGTCACGCGGCACGTCCAGAAAGACGAATCGAACCGCGCCCGCCGGCTCGTGATCCGGCACGAGCGCCTGGCGGTACCGTTCCGTGAGCGCCGAGCACGCGAGCACGGCGCGCCCGCCGCGATCCAGCACGTGGCCCACGAGGGCGCGCAGGTCGGCGAGCCACGGGGCGCGGTCGGCGTCCGTCAGCGCCACGCCGGCGTGCATCCTGGCCCGGTTGGCCGCCGAATGGAAGTCGTCCGCGTCGTGGAACGGCCATCCCAGTGCCCGAGCGAGGGCGACGCCGGCCGTCGTTTTCCCCGACGCGGCCACGCCCATGATCACGATGACGCGCGGGTCGGATCTTGGAGAATCGCGCTCCACGGTTGAACGTACAACATTCGCAGGTGGACGGGTGCGGTTTCTGCGTTGAGCCCGAGACCATGTCACGATCGCGGACACCCGCGACAACACCGGACGGAGCCACGACCAGAATCGAAGACTACGCGATGATCGGCGACTGCGAGAGCGCCGCGCTGGTCTCCCGCGGAGGGTCGATCGACTGGCTGTGCTGGCCTCGGTTCGATTCCGGCGCCTGCTTCGCCGCGCTGCTCGGCACGCCGGACAACGGCCGCTGGCTCATCGCGCCCGCCGACCCCGGCGCCCGCGCGGCACGCCGCTACCGCGGCGACACGATGGTCCTCGAGACGGACTTCGAGACCGCCGGCGGCGCCGTGCGTGTCACGGACTTCATGCCGGTACGCGGCGGTCACTCCGACCTCGTGCGCATCGTGACCGGACTGCGCGGCCGCGTGTCCATGAAGACCGAGATCGTGCTGCGTTTCGGCTATGGCGCGATCGTGCCCTGGGTGAGCCGCCTGGACGACGGCCGCCTGCGCGCCATCGCCGGCCCCGACATGGTCGTTATTCGATCCGACGTCGAGCTGCACGGGATCGGCCTCACGACCACCGGCGAATTCGGCGTTGCCGCCGGCGAACGCTTGTCGTTCGTGATGACCTGGGGACCGTCGCACCTTCCCGCCCCGTCGTCCGTCGATCCCGTCGCGTCACTCGCGACCACGGAATCCTACTGGACCGATTGGGCGCACCGCTGCACGTACCGGGGCGAATGGCGCGCGCCCGTCATCCGCTCGCTGCTCACGCTCAAGTCGCTCACTCACCATTCCACCGGCGGCATCGTCGCCGCTCCCACCACGTCGCTGCCGGAACAGGTGGGCGGCGTGCGCAACTGGGACTACCGCTATTGTTGGCTGCGCGACGCCACGCTCACGCTGCTCGCGCTGATGAACGCGGGCTACTACCACGAGGCGGCGGCCTGGCGCGACTGGTTGGTTCGCGCCGCCGCGGGCAGCCCCGACCAGGCGCAGATCATGTACGGCCTGAGCGGCGAGCGGTTCCTGCGCGAATGGGAGCTGCCGTGGCTCCCGGGATACGAGAACTCGAAACCCGTGCACATCGGCAACGCGGCGCACGAACAGTTGCAGCTCGACGTCTACGGCGAGGTCATGGACGCGCTCCATCAGGCACGGGTCGGCGGCATTGCCGCCAGCCGCGAGGCATGGCGCCTGGAGCGCGCGCTCGTCGCGCAACTCGAGAAGATCTGGCGCGAGCCCGACCAGGGCATCTGGGAAACCCGCGGCCGGCCGCAGCACTTCACCCACTCCAAGGTCATGGCATGGGTCGCCGTGGACCGCGCCGTTCAGAGCGCCGAGCAATTCGATCTTCCCGGACCACTGGACGCGTGGCGCGCGCTCCGCGCCCGGATCCACGCCGACGTCTGCGCCAACGCCTACGACGAGCGACTCGGCGCGTTCGTGCAGGCCTACGGCTCGACGCTGGTGGACGCGGGCACGCTGCTCATTCCGCTCGTGGGGTTTCTGCCTCCGTCGGATCCGCGCGTGCTGGGAACGATCAGGGCGGTCGAGAGGCACTTGCTGGTCGACGGGCTCGTGCTCCGATACGACAGCGAGGCAACCGACGATGGACTTCCGCCGGGCGAAGGCGCGTTCCTGGCGTGCAGCTTCTGGCTCGCCGACTGCTACGTGCTCACCGGCCGCCGCGCCGGCGCGCGGGCGATGTTCGAGCGGCTGCTCGATCTACGAAACGACGTCGGGCTTCTGGCCGAGGAGTACGACCCCAAGCTCGGCCGGCAGGTCGGCAACTTTCCACAGGGCTTCTCTCACGTGGCCCTGGTCAGCACGGCCTTCAATCTCGAGCGAGCCGATCGAGCGGCCTCGCCGAGGCCGGCGGCGGAGCGCACGGAGTCCGCCGCCACCTGAAAAGACGGCCATCGTTGCGCCTCTTCAGTGCGGCTTCCCCAAGCGTGGGGGGGCGACCATGTGCGCGCGTCGCGCCCAACGAACCGGACCGGTCAGCGAATTCGCGCGATGCCGTTCCCGGGCTCGGGGAACCGCACGAACACTTCCGGATCGTGTCCCGGAACGATCAGTCGTGGATCCGACGCCAGCGTCACCATGCGTGCCTGTGCTCGCAGGTTCGAGGCCGGGTCGAGCGTCTGGGCAATCGGCGCGTGGCGGGCGAGGTTCTCGTAGAGATACATGTTGTCGGAGGCGATCACGACGGTGCCCGCCGATGTCTTCACCCCGGCATACTGCGACGCGAACGTGTGCTTGCCGCCGGTATACACGGTGATGCCGGGGATGATCTCTCGCCCGTCGCCGTCCACGAGCACCACTCGCCCCTGGCGCGCGAGGCCCGCCAGCATTCGCGCGTCGCCGGCGTCGATCGCGCGATCCTTCGCCGTGCCCGCGCTGTCGAGATAGTGCTCGAACTCCTCTCGCTGGATCCAGATTCGCGCATTGGGAAAGAGGTCCACGCCATCCAGGTGGTCCCAGTGGATGTGCGAGATGATGACGTCGGTGACGTCCTCCGGTTTCACGCCCGCCCGCGCCACGGCCGCGGCCGGCGTCTCGAACTGCTTCGGCTTCCACCGCGCCACCAGGTCGGGCCGATGGAAGCCGGCATCCACGAGCACCGTCCGCCGTTGTCCCCGGAGCAGCCACACCATCATCGCCATGTCCAACCGCCGGCTGGTGTCCGCCCCGGCAATCAACCCGGACACGCGGAACGGGATGCTCGCGTAGCGAACGGCGTACACGTCGTACGTGTCGCCCAGGTCGGCGGCGGCGCTCGTCGCCTGCCGGTGTCCCGCGCAAGCGACCAGCAGGCACGCGAGCAGCGGCAGTGTCCCGCGCCAGGCGCGCCACGCGGGGCGGCGTTTCATGTCGACGGCTCCATCGGAAAATCCTTCCCGTAGCGGCGGCCGGTGTGCGCGTATCCCACGCGTTCATAGAAGGCGTGCGCGCCGGCCCTCGCGAGCGCGGTGGTGACCACGATCCGCCCGCATCCGCGTTCGCGTGCCCACTCCTCTGCCGCCGTCACGAGCACGCGCCCCACCCCAGCGGTGCGCCGAGTCTCGTCCACCACGAGCAGCGTGATCTGCGCCAGGGGCGCCGCGTGATTCATCGTGTACCGGAGGTGTACGGTGATGAGCCCGGCCGGCGACCCGCGGTCGTCGGCCACCAGGACTTTGGCGTTGATGTCGGCACGGATTCGGCTCAGGCGCTCCGGCATCTCGGCCGCCCGGGCCGGATACCCCAACTGTCCGCACAGACGCGCCAGCGCCTCGGCGTCGCCCGGCTCCGCATCTCGAACACGTCGCATGCCGAAAGCTCGTGCGGCACGGCAGCCGGCACCAGATCCGGACCGTCAGTACTTCGCCAGGTAGCTCTCCAGCTCCCACGCGCTCACCTGCGTGATGTAGTCGCGCCACTCCTGCCGCTTCGCCGCCACGAAGTGCGACGTGAGGTGCTTGCCGAGCGCGCCGGTGATGACGTCGTCCTTCTCCAGCTCGTCGAGCGCCTCGTTCAGGTCGTGCGGCAGATCGTCGATGCGGAGCCGCCGCTTCTCGCGAAAGCTCATCTCCCAGATGTTCTCGTTCACCGGCTCGCGGTAGTCGGCGTTCGTCTCGATGCCGTCGATGCCCGCCGCGAGCATCACCGCGAGCGCGAGATAGGGATTGGCCGCGGGGTCGGGCATCCGGAGCTCCAGCCGCGTGCCGAGCCCCCGGCGGTCCGGCACGCGGATGAGCGGCGACCGGTTGCGCATGGACCACGCGACGTTCACCGGCGCCTCGTAGCCGGGCACGAGCCGCTTGTATGAATTCACTAATGGATTGGTGATCGCGCACATGCCGCGCGCGTGCCGGAGCAGGCCGCCGATGTAGTGCAGCGCCGTCTTCGAGAGCTGCCATTCCGCCTTCGCGTCCCAGAACGCGTTCTCCTTGCCTCTGAAGAGCGACTGGTGCGTGTGCATGCCGCTGCCGTTCTGTCCGAAGATCGGCTTGGGCATGAACGACGCGAGCAGCCCGAACTGCGTCGCCACGTGCTTCACCACGAACCGGAACGTCGCGATGTTGTCCGCGGTCTTCAGCGCGTCCGCGTACCGGAAGTCGATCTCGTGCTGGCCGTGGGCCACCTCATGGTGCGCGGCCTCCACCTCGAAGCCCATCAATTCGAGCGTGTCGACCATCGCGCGGCGCGCATCCTCGCCGAGGTCGGCCGGCGCGAGATCGAAGTACCCGCCCACGTCGTGCGTCTCCGTGCTCGCCGCGCCGTTCGGGTCCGGCTTGAACAGGAAGAATTCCGCTTCCATGCCCGCGTTCATCGCGAAGCCCATCGCCTTCGCGTTCGCCAGCACCGACTTCAGCGCGCCCCTCGGGTCGCCGCCGAACGGCTCGCCCGACGGCATATGAATGTCGCAGATCAATCGGCAGATGCGATTGTCCGGGTCCCCCCACGGATAGACGAGGAACGTCTCGAGATCGGGGACGAGCAGCATGTCCGACTCCTCGATGCGAACGAACCCCTCGATCGACGAGCCGTCGAACATGATGTCGCCCTCGAGCGCCTTCTCGAACTGCGACGACGGGATCTCGACGTTCTTGTTGATGCCGAGGATGTCGGTGAATTGCAGGCGCATGAAGCGGACGTTGAGCTTCTCCGTGAGCTCGAGGATGTCCTTCTTCGATGCGCCGCTCGTATCGGGCGTGAGTGAACGCGACCGGGTCGGCAGATGAGCCTCGGGGGGAGTGATCGACTGTACGCTAAGGGTCGAGTGGCGACCTCGCCACGTACCGCGCCGCCTCGGCGCCGCTGACGCGGGCGGGGGACTCATGTAGGTTTAGCGCATGACGTCCTCTACGCCGGCACCGGGCTCGGCGCCAACAAAATGTCCGGCCTGTGGCGCCGACGCCTCGGGCAAGTTCTGCTCGAGCTGCGGCGCCCCGTTCCTGGGCGCCACCTGCGCCGCTTGCGAGGCGACGCTCACGCCGGGCGCGCGCTTTTGCCACAAGTGTGGAACCGCCGTGGGCGCCCCCGCCCCGGTGGCGGCCGTGGCCGAGCAACGCGGCTTCTCCAATGCCCTTCCCTGGGGCGTGGCCGCGATCGCGCTCGTCGCGCTCGTCGCCCTGGTCGCCGGCCAACGCT
>Ga0316628_100005596_pt1 | contig 10123 bp, 9 predicted proteins | sample OWC_Aug_M2_C1_D5_FD_207648 | JGI IMG/M metagenome (GOLD analysis project Ga0316628, IMG submission 207648) | Wetland soil microbial communities from Old Woman Creek delta, Ohio, United States - OWC_Aug_M2_C1_D5_C | ecosystem: Environmental > Terrestrial > Soil > Wetlands | place: USA: Ohio... | reverse complement strand
TCACGGCCGCCGTCCGCCCGACCGCGGTGCAGTCCACCGGACTGCCCGACACCACCGTGCCGCCGATCAACACGCTCGTCGAGACCCTGGGCTGAGGGCGCGCTGGTCGCCCACCTCCTCGCCGGGGACCTGCCGGACGTCGAAACCCGGCGAGCCCGGGTCGGTCATGGAAGAAACCAGGGCGCGGCCGAAACGTGCCCGAGGCCGGGAGAGTCAGCCCTTCACGTTGATCCCGAGGGAGCGGCACGGGTAGGCCAAGCAGGCCTTCAGCTCGGGATCGAGCTTCATGACCGTCAGCGTCACGCCCATCATCTCGAGCGAGGTGAAGAGGTTCCCCACGAAGTTGCAGCCGACGGCGATCTTGGCGTCGGCCAGCAGTTCCGCGATCCGCGCGTAGAGGATGTAGAGCTCCATGATGGGGGTGGCCCCGAGCCCCGAGAGGAGGACCGAGACCTCGTCGCCCGCCTGGAAAGGCAGGTCGGGGAGCACCGTGTTCACCATCAGCTCGGCCATTTCGTTGGCCGGGGCGGTCTTCATGACCTTCATCCCGGGCTCGCCGTGGTGGCCGATGCCCACCTCCATCTCGCCGTCCTTGATCTGGAAGTTGGGCTTGCCCACGGCCGGGATGGTGCACGGGGCGAGCCCGATGCCGATGGAGCGGGTGCTGTCGATGGCCTTCTGCGCGGCGGCGATCACCTCGTCCAGGCTGCCGCCCATGGCCGCCTTGGCGCCGCCCACCTTCCACATCAGGATCTCGCCGGCCACCCCGCGCCGCTTCTCGCGCTCCGTCTTCGCCGCCGAGGGCACGTCGTCGTTGGCCACCACCGTCCGGACCTTGATCCCGTCCTTCTCGGCCATCTTGATGGCCATCTTCACGTTCATGTTGTCGCCGGCGTAGTTGCCGTACAGGCAGGCGACACCCTTCCCGCCGTCGGCGGCCTTCATCGCGTCGTAGAAGCTCTTGGCCGTGGGCGAGGAGAAGATCTCGCCCACGGCCACCGCGTCGACCAGGTTCTCGCCCACGTAACCGAGGAAGGCGGGCTCGTGCCCCGATCCCCCGCCGGTCACCACCCCCACCTTTCCCGCGATGGGGGCGTTCACCCGCTTGACCACCCTGGGGTTCTCCACCGGCGCCACCAGGTCGGCGTGGACGCGGAAGTAGCCCCGCAGCATGTCTTCCACCACGAGATCGGGGTTGTTGAAGATGCGGTTCATGGGGACCTCCCGGGGCGCAGCGCGCCCCTCACTGGATGGTGTAGCCGCCGTCGATCATCAGGTTCTCGCCGTCGACCATCGCCGCGGCGCCGCTGACGAGGTACAGGACCGCGAGCGCGATCTCCTCCGGTTGCGCGAAGCGGCCGGTGGGGATCTTCTTCTTCATCGCCTCGCCCACCTCGCCGGACCAGGCCTTCTTGCCCAGCTCGGTCTCGACCACGGTCGGGGAGACCGCGTTCACGGTGATGCCGTGCTGCGCCCACTCGGCGGCCAGCACCTTGGTCATCCCGACCAGCCCGGCCTTGCTGGTGCAGTACGAGACGTGGCGATCCAGCGCGATCACGGCCGCCTGGGAGGCGATGTTGACGATGCGGCCGTACTTCCGGGAGATCATCACCTTCCCCGCGGCCTGGGCCAGCAGGAAGGGGACCTTGAGGTTCACGGTCAGCGTCTTGTCCCAGTCTTCCTCGGTCTGCAGCTCCGCCTTCTCCAGGCGCGCGATGCCGGCGTTGTTGACCAGGATGTCGATGCCGCCGAAGCGCGCCACCGTCGCCGAGACCACCTTCTCCACCGCGCCCTTCTGGGCGAGGTCGGCGACCACGGCAGCGTGGCGTCCGGCGCCGCCGGGGAGCTGTCCGGGCAGGTCGTTCACCGCGGGGCTCAGGTCGACCAGCATCAGGCTGGCCCCGCGCGCCGCCAGCGCGCGGGAAATGGCCAGGCCGATCCCTGCCGCCGCCCCGGTGACGATCGCCGTCTTGCCGCTCAGATCGAACATCTTCTCGAACTCGTAGGCCATGGCACACCCCGTGTCGAAAGAAAGCGTGCGCCGCCGCGCCGGTCGGGCGCGGCGGCACGCGTGCGGGTTCCGCTTGGACTTACTTCTGCCGATCCTTCAGGAGGGCGTCGGCGTTCTGCAGCGTGATGGGGGTCCACGGAACGTTGTAGACCTTGTCCTGCCCGTCGTTCCAGGGCATCCCCTTGGCGTACTGCGCCCAGATCGGCGATGAGGGCTTGTAGCTCGGGCCGACCAGCTTGCGGAGCAGGATGTCCAGGGCGCCCTGTGCCTGCGCGCGCGCGTCCTGCAGGATGGACACCATCTCGTTCCGCTTCACGGCCAGGATGGCGTCGGTCACGCCGTCGATGCCGGCGGTGGGCATGGTCTTGAGGTCGATGCCCTTGGCCTTGACGGCGGCGATCGCGCCCAGCGCCATCTCGTCGTTCTGGCCGATGATGCCGTTGATCTGGCCGGGGTGCGCGGTGAGCCAGTTCTCCATCAGCGAGAGCGCCTCGGCTCGGGACCAGTTGGCGGTCTTCATCTCCACGACCTTCACGTTCGGGTTCTTGGCCAGCGCCTGCTCGTTCCCCTTCCGCCGTTCGATCTGCGCCGACTGGCCGATGGGGCCCTCGAGGATGACGACGTTGCCCTTGCCGCCGATTCCCTTGATCACCGCCTCGGCCTCCATCTCGCCGGCGATGACGTCGTTGGAGCCGATGTAGGAGAGCAGGTTGTCGCTGTTCACGCGCGTGTTGGACCCGACCACCGGGATCCCGGCGGCGAAAGCCTTGTTCACCGCCTCGGCACCGGCCTGGATGTCGATGGGGACGAAGATCGCGCCGTCGTACTTCTGCGTGACCATCGTGTCGAACTGGTTGTTCTGCGTGAGAGCGTCGTAGTTGCCGTCGAAGACGGTCAGCTTGACCAGGCCGCTCTTCACGGCCGGGTGCTCCTTGAGCGCCCCGACCCAGATCTGCATGAACTCTGCCTTCAGCCCGTAGACAGCGGCGCCGACCCGGTACGACTTCTTGGGCGCGGCCTGGGTGGCCTGGGTGCTCCCAAGGATCAACGCCAGCGCGATGGCAATCTTGCACGACCGCTTCATGTGCTCTCCTCGGTAAGTGGACCTGCGACGAACGCTGCCTGGATCCAGCTGCTACGACAAAGGCCGGGAAGTCACTGCTGGCGCTTCCGGGTGAAGGCGTCGAGCAAGACCGCCGCTACGATGATGATCCCCTTGATGACCTGCTGGTAGTACGAGGAGACCCCCATCAGATCGAGACCGTTGTTGATCACGCCGATGATGAGCGCGCCGAAGAGCGTGCCGACCAGCGAGCCCACGCCGCCCTGTTGCAGGCTGGTGCCGCCGATCACCACCGCAGCGATCGCGTCGAGCTCGTAGGAGATGCCGGCCTGGGGCAGCGCCGAGGTGGTGCGCGCGGCGAGGATCTGGCCGGCCAGGCCGGCCAGCGCGCCCGAGATCATGTACACGGAGAAGGTGATCAGCCGGGTGCTGATGCCGCTGGTCTTGGCGCTCTTCTCGCTCCCCCCGACGGCGTACACATATCGACCATAAGTGGTGTAGGTGAGAACGAAGTAGCAGATGCCAAACACGGCCAGCAACATCACCACCGGCATGGGGATGCGGAGCAGATCGCCCTGCCCGATGTAGCGGAAGCCCATCGACAGGTTCGGAATGGGCATACCGTCGCTGTAGATGAAGGTCAGGCCGCGGCCGACGCTGAGCATGCCCAGCGTGGCCACGAATGGCGGGACGGAGAGACGGGCGACCAGGAGGCCGTTGATCGAGCCGAGCACCGTCCCGGTGAGCACGCCGGCGAGGATGGCGATGACGGGGTTGTGCGCGTGGATTCCCGTCACCAGGCTGCCGGCGACCATGCCGGAGATGGCCAGGAGCGACCCGACGGAGAGGTCGATCCCACCGCACAGGATGACGAAGGTCATCCCGATCGCCAGGATGCCGTTGATCGAGGTCTGGCGCAGGACGTTGGCCCAGTTCCCCCAGGTGAGGAAGAACTCGTTGGCCAGCGTCAGGGCCACGCACAGCACCAGGAAGACCACGATGATGCCGTAGCGGGAGAGCAGCCTCGTCACCTGGATACGGGGCGGCGCCGCGACGAGCGCTGCGGCGGCAGGGGGGGCGGGCGTAGGGTCGCTCATGGGAGGAGGGGCGCTCAGGAGGCGAGGTGGAGGAGCTGTTCCTGGGTGGCCTCGTGGCCGGGTACCGTCGCAGCGATCTGGCCCTTGCGGAGCACCACGATGCGATCGCTGATGGCGAGGATCTCGGGGATCTCCGAGGAGACCACGATGGCCGCCCCGCCCGAGGAGGCGAAGGCGGCCAGGAACTCGTGGACCTCGCGCTTCGCCCCCACGTCGACGCCGCGAGTGGGTTCGTCGCACAGAAGCAAGCGCGGGCGGGTGGTGAGGCAGCGGGAGAACACGACCTTCTGCTGGTTGCCGCCGGAGAGGCTGGAGATGGAAACCTCGGGCGACGCGGCCTTGATGCGGAATCGGTCCATCATCTCCCTCACCAGCCTCCGCTCGCGCGGACGGTTGATGACGGCGGCGCGGGACATCTCTCGCAGATCGGAGATGGAGATGTTGCTCTGGACCGAGGCGGCCGGGAAGATGCCCGTGCTCTTCCGGTCCTCGGTGACCATGGCCAGGCCGGCGGAGATGGCCTCGCGCGTGCTGGTGAACTGCACCGGCTTCCCGTCGAGCCGCATGTGGCCGTTCTCCGGACGCGTGAGCCCGTAGAGCGCCGACAGCAGCTCGCTCCGGCCGGACCCCATCAGGCCGAAGATTCCCAGGATCTCCCCGCGCCGGACGGATAGCGACACATTCGCGAACTCCCCGGCCCTGCCCAGTCCCTCCAGCTCCAGCAGGACCGCGCCCTTGGTGGCCACCGGCTCCCGGGTCTCGAACTCGTCGCTGAGCTCGCGGCCGACGATGAGCTTCACCATGTGGTGTCGGTCGATGTCCTTGATGGCCCCCGTCTCGACGAACGCGCCGTCGCGGAGCACCGTGTACCGATCCGCGATCTGGAAGACCTCCGTCAGCCGGTGCGAGACGTAGATGACGCCGGTGCCCGTCGAGGTGAGGTTGCGGATGGCGTCGAAGAGGATGTCGGTCTCGGCCTCGCCGATGGCCGACGTCGGCTCGTCCATGATCAGGATCTGGCTGTCGAGGCTGATGGCCTTGGCGATCTCGACCAGCTGCGTCTGGGCGAGGCTGAGCTCGCTCATGCGTGCGCGGGGGTCGACCTTGAAGCGTAGCCGTGCCAGCAGGTCCTGCGCCTGCTCGTTGAGGCGCCGGTAGTTGACCACGAAGCCTCCGCGCCGCGGCTCCCGGTGGAGGAAGATGTTCTCCGCCACCGTCATCCCGCGGATCGGCGAGAGCTCCTGGGTGATGATCGCCAGGCCGCTGGCGAGGGCCTGCGAGGGCGAGGCGAAGTCGACGTCGTGGCCATCGATCTGAATGGTGCCCGCGTCTCGCCGCAACAACCCCATGACCACGTTGAGAAAGGTCGACTTGCCGGCACCGTTCCCGCCGCACAGCGCGTGCACGCTGCCGCGCTCGAGCGTGAGGCGGCCGTTGCTCAGCGCAGGCACGCCGGAGAACGACTTTGCGACGCCCTCGGCGTGTAGGAGAGGAACGTTCACCGACGCTTGCTCCCGTGGGAAGGGCTCGGCAGTTGCTCAGGATCGGCGCTATTGCTCGACCGGGCAGAGCCTGACGGATCGCCGTTGCGCTGTCAAGGCGATAGCGCGGCGAGAGCGTTTGTGAGTAAATGCTCCGGCTCCGCCGAAAAACCCGGATCACGGAGCTGTCGTTGCAGGTGGTTGGAGCGCCGGAGAGCGTATGAAGATCGCTGTTGGCTGTGACGAGGCAGGGTACGATCTCAAGGAGCTGGTGAAGAGGTTCCTCTCCGAGCAGAGCGTCGAGGTGGACGACTACGGCACGCACGACCGGAAACCGGTCCTCTATCCCGATGTGGCATTCGCCGTCGCCGAGGCAGTCGCCGCGGGCAAGCACGACCGCGCCATCCTGTGCTGTGGCACAGGCATCGGCATGGCCATCTGCGCCAACAAGGTCCGTGGCGTTCGCGCCGCCCTCGCGCACGACGTCTACTCGGCGGAGCGAGCTCGCAAGAGCAATGACGCTCAGGTCCTGGCGCTGGGTGGCCGGGTCATCGGCCCGGAGCTCGCCAAGACGATCGTCGCAGCCTGGCTGCGATGCGAGTTCGAGCCACGCTCCGCCGAGAAGGTCGCGCGGATCGAGGCGTATGAAGCGGCGCGATCCGTGGTCGAGCCTGGACCGAAGGGACGATAGGGCGTCCACCTGCTGAGCCGTGGCCGCGTGGTGAGCCGTACACGGGGAGTTCGCGGATGGAGCGACACGAGCGAAAGCTGGGTCTGGCAGCCCGCGCCGCGTGGCTCTACTACGTGGCCAACAACACCCAGGACGAGATCGCCACCAAGCTGAACGTATCTCGACAGGCCGCCCAGCGGCTGGTCTCGCTCGCCGACTCCGAAGGGCTCATCCGCCATCGACTCGAGCACCCGCTCTCGGAGTGCATCGAGCTGGCGGAGAGGCTCCGCGCACGCTTCGACCTGTTCTACTGCGATGTGGCGCCGAGCGACCCGGAGCCGAGCGAGTCCCTGGCGGCCCTTGGGGCGTGCGGTGCCGCCTGCCTGGAGGGATACCTCGCGTCCAAGACACCGACCGTGGTGGCGCTGAGCGCCGGCCGCGCCCTCCGCGCGACGGTGAGCCAGGTCTCGGTCATGAATCAGCCGCAGCACAAGATCGTCTCGCTGCAGGGGCACATGGGCCCGGATGGCCGCGCCAGTCACTACGAGGTGGTCATGAACCTGGCGGACCGCGTGAACGCCCAGGCGTACCTCCTGTCGACGCCAGTGGTGGCGCGGACCGCACAGGAGCGGGCCGTCCTGCAGCAGCAGCACTCGTTTCTGGCGGTGAAGGAGCTCGCGAAGCAGGCCAAGGCTGCCTTCGTCGGGATCGGGGAGGTCGTCTGGAACGGGCCGCTCCAGCAGGACGGGTTCTACACCGACGCCGACGTCACCGAGCTGCTGGAGCGAGGCGCGGTCGGCTCGGTGCTCGCGTGGGCATTCGACAAGGATGGGCGGATCCTCGAATGTTCGGTGAACGATCGGGTCGCAGGCATGCCGCTCGACCTGCTGCCCCCGGACCGAACGATCGGCGTGGCAAACGGTGAGAGCAAGGTGGAGGCGACCTTGGCCGCCTTCCGCGGCCGGGTGGTCTCGGGGTTGATCACCGACGAGAACACCGCCAAGAGCTTGCTCGCGGTGGCGTGACCAACGCGAGGCGTGCCAGGTTGCGGACGGACGACGTGCGGCTCCCGGACATCGAGGACGGCCAAGGGGAGCGTTGGAAGCGAAACCCCGGCCGATGCACCTCCATCGATGCGCCGGTGACGTTGAGCGCCTCGCCCGCCTTCGTCACCATCAGTCCGAGTAGACATGCGCGCTCTCCTCGGCGCTCGGAAGCGACTGCACACCCAGGTACGTGAACATCACCACCGCGAACCCGACGATGAGGAGCCAGGCCCCCTTGTCGCCCCGCCAGCCGCGGACGCGGTGCAGGTGGAGGTAGCCCGCATAGACGAGCCAGGTGACGAGCGACCAGTTCTCCTTCGGATCCCACACCCAGAAGTCGCCCCATGCGCTCTTCGCCCACACCGAGCCGACCAGGAGCCCGACCGTGAGGAGCACGAAGCCAAAACGCACCAGCTGGTACGACATCATCTCCACGTCGAGCGGCTTGCCAGTCATGATGGTCCCCGCCCTGGCGGAGAGCAGCCGCTGCAGGAGGGGGACCCGGGGCGCGAGGAGCTGGATGACCGCCAGCACGAAGGCGATCGCGACGGCAGCGTACCCGACGAAGTAGATCATCACGTGCGGCACGAACCAGGGCGACTGGAGCGCGGGCGGGAGCTTCACGATCTCCGCGTCCCACTTCGCAAGTGCGTAGGCGAGGCACCCGAGCGCGAGGAGCGTCGCCGGCAGACCGAAGACGCGGGTGCGGTAGACGCGCTCGAAGAACAGGTACACGACGGCGATGCACAGGGCGAAAAACACGAGCGACTCGAAGAGCGACTTGAGTGGTGCGCGCCCCGCGTCGTGCCAGCGCATCAGCATGACGGCGAGGTTCAGGAGCAGGCCGGCGCACATGAGCGCGGTGGCGGTGCGGGCGACGAGCTCCTTCGTGGAGCGCCAGGCCACCGCGTACATCGCGGCGGAGGCTGCATAGAGCGCGCTGGTCGCGACGAAGAAGGGGTGCTCGGCAATGACGTACTGGAACATGAGCTCTCTCCTCGGAACTAGGCGGGGGCGCAGGCCGTGGACGGATGGGTCGGCTTCCTGAGGCGTGGCTGGACGTAGAACATGTAGAGGACGCCGGCGCAGATGAGCGCGAACCCGGTGAACACCCAGAAGACGCCCGGGTCGTAGACGGCTTCCAGCCCGGAGTAGGAAGGGTCCTTCGGATCGTAGTTCACCTGGTACAGCGTCCAGCCCGCGTAGCTCATCGGCTCGTTGACCTTGATGGTCTGCTTCACCTCGTCCGAGCCCTGGCGAGCGGTCACCCACGAGACGTACGCTCGCTTCTCCTCCGCGCGCTTCTCGAAGGTCAGCGCTCGCGTCGGGGCGAGGAAGAACGCAGATGGATGATGCGCCACCATCACCTGTTCCTTCGAGAGTCCGTGCTGGTTCACCTCGATCGCCACCGCCGGATTGCGCCACTCCTGTGAAGCGGTGCCGTACGCGGCCGGCTGCTGCGACTCGTCGCCGTGCCATCGAAAGTCGGGGTAGATCCCCTTCAGGCGGAACGAGTCTCCGTTCGGGAGACGGTGTTTCGCGAGATCCGGGTCAAAGCTCGCCACGAGCTTCCAGTTCTCGTGCACGCCATGCTCGTCCTGGAGCTTCACCTGCTCGTAGTAGCCGACCCGGAACTCGGCTTCGTAGGCCTGCGCTTCGAAGCGGTCGAGGCCGAGGTCGAAGCCGAGCTGGGTCATCTGGCCGGTCGGCTGCCCGGCCCTCGTCACCCGGACCACGGTCGCGTGGTCGCCGCCCGCGTACAGGTCGATGCGGCCGCGGATCGCGAGCGTCGCCGATGCCGAGGCTCCGGCGAGCGAGGTGAGCAGGCCCAGGTGGCAGAGGAAGAAGCCCGCCGCTTTCGGCTTCGGTGGCCACCGCAGCGTGGCCGAGGCGATGACCGACGCGCCGAACAGCGCCATGAGGAGCGCGAAGGGCAGGCCGTGGAAGAGATCGTCGAGCCGGAGCCCCACGATGAACATGGCCAGGCCCCGGTAGCGCGACTCGTAGAACCCGGGCGGCTTCATCTGGACGATGAGCGTTCCGAGAACGGCGATCCCTGCGAGGACGAAGAGCAGCGTGGCCACGAACCGGAACCCGGCGATGGTCTGGCGCAGGCGGCCAGGCATCACGTAGCCGAGAGCCACCACGAGCGCGCCTGCGAGCACGGCTGCCGCTACCAGCGTCATGCCTCCAGGTGGAACCCATACCTGGAGCGTCATGCCCAGCAGGATCGCTCCCACGACGAGCCCGCTCGTCAGCAGGGCCTCGCGTTGGGCGACGGAGAGTGCAAGGGCTGGCCTTGTTTCGAGAGATGGTGCTGTCGAATCCACGGTAATGACCTCCATCAGTTCGGGATGCTCGAGGCTCGGGGGTACCCCCGGACATTCGCGTGCAGCCGGGCAAGCACGGCGGACACGGCCAGACCTGCGACGCCGAGAAGGAGCGCCACCGCGAACTCCGGGCGTGATGCTCCCTGGAAACCGTGAGGTGTCGGAGGTCCGGGTGGTCTCGCCCGGGCGCGAGCCGAAGCGCCTGCTAAGCGATCGGAGGGTGGAACACGCCATCGCCCGGAGATGGAGCGATGGGCTCAAGCGCGTCCCAGAGTCGGGAGCGCGAGTCCGCCACGGACGGCGCGGGCTCGCGCACGGCCTCGAGCATTGCAGGAACGTTCCTGGCGCAGGAGCAGTCGGTGCACGTCGGCGGACATCCGCAATCTCCCGCCGGACCGCCGTCGCACTTCTCTCCACAGGCACCC
>Ga0316628_100005595_pt1 | contig 10123 bp, 9 predicted proteins | sample OWC_Aug_M2_C1_D5_FD_207648 | JGI IMG/M metagenome (GOLD analysis project Ga0316628, IMG submission 207648) | Wetland soil microbial communities from Old Woman Creek delta, Ohio, United States - OWC_Aug_M2_C1_D5_C | ecosystem: Environmental > Terrestrial > Soil > Wetlands | place: USA: Ohio... | reverse complement strand
ATTTCCCCACGCGCGAGCCGCCTGAAAAACTCACGTGGGCCAGCACCCCTTGCCGCCCGTCCAGGCTTCTCAAGCCGAACCCCTTCCGCACGCCGGCTTCCCGGATTTCCTCGGTGTAGAACCCCACCGGCCACAGGTGCCGCAGCTCTTCCGCGAGCTTCTTGAACAGCGTGGTCTTGCCGCATCCGGGGAGTCCGGTGATAAAGCGGTTCTTCGTGCCTCGTCTCGAAATGATATTCATCGGGGCTGTGTTCTTGGCGCCTTGACTGGGTAGGTTAGACACTTTATGATTTTTTACAGAAAAGTCCGGGGAATTAGTCCGCATCATCGCCTGGCCTGCCCGGTTGCGTTGCGGCCGGCAAGAGTCGAGACGAGGCAGCTCACAAGGTTCACGAGGCGATCGAGTTTCATTTTCAAGGACCGGAAGAAGACAGGCTGCCGCATGCTGATCCGAACCGAAGAAGTAAAATTTGTGCTTCGGGTTCCTGCCACAGGTCTCGATCTTGCCCGCCGCTGTGGGGCACTTCCCAATAAGCGCCGGAATGCCTATGTTCAGCGCTATCATCAACCCCTGAGCATTCAGCGGCGGGACAACCGCCATCCGCGGTCGACTCACGAGGCCAATGGGTGAGCGGTTCCGCGGTGATATTTCACTCTAACCGATAGGAGGCAGCCAAATGGCAACGAAACGCAGCAGTCTCACCCTGCAAAAAACCGGCGATAATGAGGAAATATTCGTTTTGAGAGCGCAAGATGCTTCCGCACCGCGGAGCGTGATCCTCTGGATCGCCGAGAATCTGCATGCCTCGGATGAGAAACTGAGAGAGGCGTTTGAGTGCGCTCTCAGAATGCGCAAGCATTCGAAGATCAAGCCTGCGGATTAACCGGTGCGGAACTTGAGCCGACGCGGGGGAAACCGTCCGTTCAATTTTCTGGTTCCTGCGGGTTGAAGTCAAGAAAGAAAATTGGTCCTTCGGCGATGGGATCGCCCAGTATGCTCAATAGAGGCTGTCTGTCGCTGAAAATGCTGTGGAGCCGTTTTGGTCGGCCTGGGTGCGCGATTGGCTATGGAAAAGCTGTAGCCTTGAGGATAGCCCATACCGCCCATCACCGGGCCGAACTCGCGACCGTTCTTAGAATATTGCGAAGGGAAGTCTATAGTATCTATGGGCCCTCCGTGGACACGGGGGGCCTGCCCGAAAACCATGCTTTGACGATATATATCCCTATGCGGACATCAAGTCCCTTGAAGAGGATGAATTCTTTCTTGTAATGAGGAGGGAAATACTATGGTGGTCGCATCTGACAGGCATAGGGCGTTAAAGATTGGCTGCATTCTGCTGATTTTAGGTTGCGGGTGCAACCCCATGAGTTTGGCCATCGGCCAGGACAGACCGTTCGAAACAGGGATAGCGATCACGCCAAAAAATTTCCCGGCGCACACCGCTCAAGATCTGGATGATGCATTTCGAATAGCTGGCGACTTAGGCAAGTATGCGGTTTTCATCTTTCAGTGGCATGACCTCCATTTGGATGTTGCCAAGCTGTTGGTCGAAAAATCGAAGCAATGGAAACTGACCCCGATCATCGGCTTGAGTCCGACAACCTTGGATCAAGACCGAAAAGAGTTGGACCTGCCTGAAAAAGTACGCATATCGGCGGGTGCCATGATATCATTTGCGAATCCGGTCATTCGGCAAGAATTCATAAGTGCGGCAAAGGGACTGGCGCGACTGAAGCCTGCTTACTTGTGCCTGGCAACAGAAATCAACCTTCTAGCTCTGCAGCGCCTGGAGGAGTATCTGCACTTCGTCACGCTCTATAAGGAAGCATATCGAGAAGTTAAGCGGATATCCCCGAGCACAAAGGTGTTCGTCTCATTCCAATGGGAATGGGTCAGAATCGTCGATGCAAAGGAGATGAATAGGATAGCGGAGCATAGCAAAGTGATAAAGGTTTTCCAACCTGAACTGGATATCGTTGGGTTGACAACCTACCCATCCCCGTTTCACGATAACCCTGAAAAATTGCCAAATGACTACTATTCCTGGGTTTACAGGCATATCGACAAGACAGAACGAATCCTTTTTATGGAAGTCGGATGGCCTACTGCAGGTACGGGAGACGAAAATGAACAAATGGCCTTTGTCAAGCGTCTGCCTCATCTTCTTGAAGGAGTGCATACGTCGATAGTGGCGTGGGCGCTTTTACATGATGTGGGCCTGGGAGAATTCGACGCGAATTTGAATACGGTCGGTTTACTCACGAAAGACGGCAGAAAAAAGAAAGCATATGAAGCCTTCCGAAGGCTTAAATCAGGATAAATTCATAAAGTATTTGCAGAATTGGCCGAAATTATCATCAGGCCTGTGGATTGGTTGATCCCAGCCTCATCTTACCTCCTTTCGCAGGGGTGGCTCCATCGGGGAGCCACCCCCCCATACTCTTTGGCGGCTTCAGAACGCCTGTTCGGTTCAAACTGGATCCGCGAGGAGCAACGGGTCATCATGGAAAAAGATCAAGCGTGCGAGAAGTGCAAGTACTGGATGGAAACCGGGGGGACCGATTCAGGGCTGGTGGGAGAATGCCATTGCAACGCCCCCCAGCCCGAGCTGATCGATGCCTCCACCACCTCGAATCTCCGCTACGCGGTCTGGCCCGTCACAGCGGACAAGAACTGGTGTGGCAAATTCGAGGAGATCCCCATGCCCACCCAGGAAGTGATGGCCCGCCTAGAGATGATCCAAAAAATGGAAGCCGAGCGGAAGTCCAAGCCCAAGACCACATAACCCAGCGTTATTAATACGACAATTAGGCGTTTTAAACCTCAGGGGGTCATGGACAGGCTCACCGGCATGTCGGCCGCGTGGGCCATCCTGAGCGGGTAGCTCATCCGCCGCGTGAGGCCTCCGCCAGGTTCAGGACGGTTTCCAGCTGGGTTCGCAGGGGGTGACCCATCAATCCATCAAGCTCTGCAATCTCGTTTTGCAGACGATCAAAGGCACGAGTCATGAGGCGCTCAGAACCCGACGCCAGCCGAATGAGCACCTGCAGCGCAAAAAAACTCAGCAGCAGCGCAATGGCGATAACCCAGAAGGCGTGCAGGAAATAATCACCGGGCAGATAGTCAGCGCTGAAAAACCTCCGGACGGTCACCCAGCCCACATAGCCCAGGATACCGACAACCGGTGCGTTCATCAGGATTTGCAGCCATAACCCGCCGAGCCGCCGGGCGACGCCTTCGATCTCCTGATCAATCGCGCCTTGCCAGAGGCTGGATAGCTGCTCGGCGAACCGTTCGGCCGATGCCATGGGGGTGTCGATACTCCGCACGGCCGCATCGAAGCGCCCGCGGACCAGCAAATCTGCCACCTCCGGCCACCGCGCCAGGAGGGCGAGCCGGAAGTGCCGCAGGGCTGCCTCGAGACCTGCCGGACCTGCACCCCTTGTTCCTTTTCCCGGCCGCAGCTTTGAAAACTCCCTCACGGACGGGCGGCCCAGGCGAAAAACCGCGGCGATACCGCTTCCAATCGCCACCAGGCGCGTCCATAGGGCCAGCATCCATCCCACCGGGCCGACCCAGAGGATGGATAGCTTCTGGTAGACCGCGGATCCCAGCCCTGCTCCACGCCCGGAGTCTCTATCCCGCAGCGCGGCAGCGGCCGACGTCATGGCATCCGCCTGGGCCTGTGCAAGGGTTTGCCGCGCGGCCTCCAGCGCCGGCCGATCCGCCGACAGTTCACGGCCGGCTTCGCTCAGCACGACCGCATGCAGCTGCCGGGCGTTGTCCACCCGACGATCGATCACGAGGCTGCCGCGGTTTACGCGGCCGATCGCCAGGCTGCGCAACTCCTCGAACTGGTCAAAGTCGTGGCGCGGGCCCGCCGCGGGGTCCCATCCCGGCTCCCGCACGTGTCGGCGCGCGCAGATGCACAATACCCGGTCGACCTTCCCCTGCCAGGCCCTTCGGAGATAATCGAGGAAGTCGGGGAGGATGTTCTCCTTCAGCTCAACCTCATCCAGCCGGTCGCATTTGTTGAGCAGTGCAAGCACGGAGTCGCCGTCGAAACGCTCCAGAAACGGCGCGAGAAAATCCGCATGGTCCCGGCGCTTAGGGTTTTCGGCATCGAAGACGCAGAGCAGCACATCCGAGTGGGCGATGGCTCTTTCCAGCGCGGGGATGTGCCGGCGGAAGGCCATGCTGTCCGTATCGGGGGTGTCAATGAGGCACAAGCGCTCCGGAAGAGAGGTGGCGGTTGCGGGTGTGATGTCAACCGAATCGCTGCCCAGCTCACCTCTGAGCTCCACAGCATCCTCATCACCGGCACCGAAAACCATCAGATGGTCGGTGGTCGGCCGACGGTGGCCTGGGGGCGACAGCTCCGCTCCTCCCGCGAGAGCATTCAGTAGGGTGGACTTGCCGGAGCCGGACGGCCCGATAATCGTCACCACCGGGCAGCGCTCAAACCGCGCGGCGATGCCGCGAATCATCCGCACCGATTCGGCGCATTGCCGGGCGAGCCCGGCGGCGGGCCTCCACAGCGGCACCGCCTCCAGATTGGACTTCAGCAGGCTGATCTCGGAAACCAGCGCCTCGACGCATCCAAGGCCCTTGAGAACCGCCGCCTGATGCTCCCGTGTCGTCACTCGACCTGTCCTTCCTTATCCCGTGCCAGGCCTTCACTGATGGCGGTGATCAGGCGTTCGGATTCCGCCGCCGCCTGTTCCGCCGTCTGCAGGATATCGCCCGTGATCTCCCGCTCGAAGAGCGCCTGAACCTTCTGAAACTTGCGGTTGAGCCAGGCCTGGGCGACCGGCCCGAGCATGGCCTGGAGCTGCTTCCGGTCGGCCTGTTTCAGGCCGCGGGTGACCGGGATGGCCACCAGAGCATAAAGATCCTTCAGCCCGAAGAGCCCGGTCAGCTTGACCTTGATGGCGGTCGCACCGACGGCGTCCCCGGTGGACAGCACATAGGTCACCGCGGCTGCGGCGGGCAACACATTCAAGAAGGCCCAGAAGGTCTGTGCGACCTTGTCCCACACTCCCATCCGGCCGCGGAAATGATCGGCCAGCCGGGCCAGATCCCGCTCCATGTCCGCGCCGATATCCCCGATGTCGCCCCGGCAGGCAAGGATGGCCTGCAGGATAGAGTCGAAGTCTCTCTGCCGCAGCCGTTGCTGGGCCGGGATCACAACGGCCGGGGCGCTCGCCGCCGCCGGCCGTCCGGCCTGACCGGCTGCCGGGGCCTTAGACGCGCCGCTGGCATCCAGCCCGGAAACCGAGACCGCGGGCGTAAGGTGGGGCCTCAGCACCTGCTGGTGCAGGTCCGTGGCGGCTGTCACGAGGTTTTCCTCGAGCCTCTGCGCGAACTGCTTCGACGGCGTTTCCATCGGCGGCTCTCCGGAAAGCTTCTCCCGCGCCCAGCCCGCGGCGCCGATCAAGACTTTCAGGGGCAGCTCGATCAGGCTGCCCGTCCGGCGCATGATCTTGACCGCCGGCGGGTCGGTTCGCGCCCAGATTTTTGCGAACTGCCGCATCACCCGGTCCATCGGGAAATGCCGCAACGCCTGCTGCAAACAAAGGTTCTGCGCCGCGCGCACGCTGGAGGAATAACGCCGCAGTTCCTCGAGAGAGTCCCGGCCGCGGCTCAGGAAAGCCTCCGCCTGGGCCAGGACATCGGACACCATGGAAGCGTGCAGTTCCCTGCGCAGCTCGGTTGCGTCGATCCTCCTCACGGTCTCCTCGAAAGAGGCTCCCTCCGCTCGCAGCGGCCGCAGGCTGATGCCGCTCTCACCGGCGGCGACGCGGTTGTCCTCCTCAGCGCGAAAGATCCCGAGCACCCAGCGCTCCACCTCGCTGCCGTAAATGTTTCGGGCCACGGTCAAGGCGTGCTCCGCCACTTCCTCTGGCGTGAAGCTTGGATAGCAGCGGTAAACCAGGATGCATTTGCGCTGACCGATGCCGGTCAGCATCTGCGCGATGAAATCGGTGTTGTCGCGGTTGTTGTAGTTGGAGTTGGTGAAAATGTAGATCAGGATGTCCGCCGCCTCGAGGGCGCTCTGGGCGCTCTGGCGGTTGGCGTACCGCCCGCCGCTGCCCGTGTCGAAATCCGGGGTGTCCAGAAGGACCAGATGCGGGAGGCCGGCGCCGGTCTTAATGAAAAGCGGCCCTCCGGCCTGGAGGAGATCCTGCGAACGGCGGAGCGGCTCGGGTGCCCCGGCAAAGGGTTCCACCAACGCGGCGATGAATCCGGATTTTTCTGCCACCGCTGCGGGGATCGAGAAGAGCACCCGCCGATTCATGCCCGCCCGGCCGCCGACCGGAGCAAATGGGCCGCCTGCCAGGGAATTGAAAAGCGTAGATTTGCCCGAAGAGCCCCCGCCGCAGATTGCGGCCACCAGGGGAAAGCCCGGATCAAAGCGGGTGAGCAGGCGGGTATCCACCACCTTGCACCAGGAGCCGAGCTCCGGGCCGGCCTCGAGCCTCAACACCTCCGCCAGCCGCGGCAGCTCCGACCGGAGGGCCTTCAACCTGTCATGCAGCGAGGCATTCACACCCATCTGGCAAACACCATCGAAAATATTACCTGAATTGAGCGGTTCTATCGAGTTGCATCGGAGCCCGGAGGGGGCTCCGCGCCGCATGGGCCGCCGCAATCCAACCTATGAGCGTTTATTAGCACACCGATCGGCTGAAGACTATAGCCGTCAATGCCGTTGCGGCGACCGAAACTTTTGTGATAGGGATTCCTCATCGGCAGGGAGCCGCAGTAAGTTTCGGAGGACGCGGGCTGTGAACTTCACCCCTCTTTTTAAACCCAAAACCATGGCCGTAATAGGAGTGTCGCTCTCCAACGAGCGGCACCCCGCGAACGTCATCTATAACAAGATCCACCTGCGCTACCCGGTCAAGGTCTACCCGGTGAACCCCAGGGGCGGCATTTTCAAGCGCGATCGTGTCTACCGTGTGATGGAGGAGATTCCCGGACCGGTCGACCTGGCCGTCATTGCGGTTCGGGCCGATCTCGTACCGGAGACGCTCGCCCAGTGCATCCGCAAGCGGGTCGGCGGCGCGGTGATCATCTCCGGCGGTTTTGCCGAAACCGGACGGATGGACCTGCAGGATCGCATCACCGCGATGGCCCGGGAGGCGAACTTCCCGTTCATCGGGCCTAACTGCCTCGGCATCTATTCCCCGGGCCATTTCGATACCTTTTTCCTGCCGGGCGAGCGCCTGGTCCGGCCCGACCCCGGCCCCGTCGCGTTCGTCAGCCAGAGCGGCGGCGTGCTGGTGGATCAGATGGTGAAGTTCACCGAGCAGGGCCTGGGCCTGTCGCTGGCCGTCAGCATCGGGAACAAGGCCCTGATCCGCGAAACCGACCTGCTGCGCTACCTCGCCGGCGACCCGGACACGAAGGTGATCGCCTTCTACGTGGAAGGGTTCGCCCGCAACGAGGGACGCGCCTTTGTGGAGCTGGCCGCCGCCGTCACCACGCCGGTGGTCGTGCTCAAAGCCGGTAAAACTGCCGAAGGCATTCGCGCGGTGAGCAGTCACACTGCCTCTCTGGCCGGCGACTACAAGGTGTTTTCCGACGCACTGGCCCAGCACGGTATCGTCGAGGCCCGCAACGAGTTCGAACTCACCTGCTTCTGCGAATCCCTCAGCCACTACCCTCGCGGGATCGAGGGCAACGTCGGTGTCGTCACCGTGAGCGGCGGGCATGGCGTTCTCGCCGCGGATATCTGTGCCGACCTGGGGCTGAGAGTGCCGCGGCTCTCGGAGGCAGTCCAGAAAGAGATCCGGGCAGGCCTCTCGCCAAGTGTCTGCGATATCGCCTCCCTGGGGAACCCGGTGGACCTGACCGGCAGCGCCGTAGATGAGGATTTCGTGGCGGCTGTCACGGTACTGAGCCGTGCGCCGGAGGTGGATAGCGTACTGCTCCTGCTGCTGCCCTACTCCCCCGGGGTCAGCTCCGACCTGGGCGCGCGGCTCAGCTACGTACACCAGCAGAACGGCAAGCCGCTGGTGGCCTACGTGCCGCACCTGGAAAAATACCGGATCCTGATCGAGGGCTTCGAGCTGAACCGGGTGCCGGTGGCCTCCTCCATCGACGGCGCGGTGTTCATGGTGGAAGCCATGCGGAGGTGCCGGCCATGCTGAATGCCGGGATGACGGACATCATCGAGGCCGCCCGCAAGGACGGCTGGGTGCTCGAACCCGACGCGTTCCGCCTGCTCCAATCGGCCGGAGTGCCGGTCCCGCGGTTTGCCTGGGGCCGGTCCAGGCCGGAGGCGTTCGCCGCTGCCGAGACGATAGGCTACCCGGTGGTGGCCAAGGTGGTGTCCCCGCAGATCCTGCACAAGTCCGAGGTCCAGGGGGTGGCGCCGGGCATCCCCAATGCCGAACGCCTCGCGGAGATCTATGACCGCTTCAGTCGGCTGCCCGGCTTCGAGGGGATGGTGGTCGCCGAAATGCTGTCGGGGCATGAGCTCATCCTCGGCGCCAAGAACGATTTCCAGTTCGGACCGGTGATTCTGCTGGGGATCGGGGGCACGGCCGTTGAAATTTACAAGGATACCGTCACGCGCATGGCGCCGCTCAAGGCGCGCGACGTTCAGGCGATGCTCGGATGCCTGCGGGGCCATCGGCTGCTCACCGGCCATCGCGGCGTTGCAGGCGTCAACGTGCCGAAGCTGACCGAGATGATGCTGCGCTTCGCCGATCTGGTCATGGCCCTCGGCGACCGCATCGACTCGATCGACCTCAACCCCGTGTTCTGCTCGCCCGAGCGCTGCATGGTCGCCGATGCGCGCATCATCCTGGCCCGCTGACAGAAAGTGACAATTTAGCTCAGCTCCAGACGCCGGACAACCGCATCCTGTTTTTCCGATGAAGCCACGAAGTCGGATCTGCTTATGCCCCGAGTGTATTTTTGAATCGCTTTGATGGAATCGTAAATACCTGAGTCTTAAGCAATATAGTGAAAACGGAACGATGTTCAAACAGCCAGGCAGGGATCTTGCCAAAAACCTCTTGCCATACCTGATTCTGAGCGTGGCGCCCTTGTGCTGGGCCGGCAACATCGTGCTGGCGCGGGGAGTGGCGGACATCATACCGCCGGTGGCCTTTGCCTTCTGGCGCTGGACGCTGGCCTCTGTTCTGATTTTGCCCTTCACCCTGCGCCAGCTTGCGCTGGACTGGCCTGAGATCACCCGGCGCTGGAAAATGCTGTTCGGTTTGGCCATTCTGGGGATCTCCAGTTTCAACACCCTGCTTTATACCGCGGTCCACACCACCACCGCCATCAACGGCGCCCTGATCCAAACCACCATGCCGGCCGTCATCGTCCTGCTGAGCCTGGTTCTCTACCGGGAGAAGGTCTCGCGCCGCCAGATGACCGGCGTGCTGCTGTGCCTTCTCGGGGCCGGCCTGATCGTATTGCGGGGCGAGCTGCGAACCCTTTTAAACCTGTCCTTCGTCCAGGGCGACCTGCTCATGATGATTGCCGTCATCCTCTATGGGCTTTATTCCGCGCTGCTGCGCCGGCGACCGCCCATTCATCCCCTGAGTATCCTGGCTACCACGTTTTTCCTGGGCTCGGCCGGCCTTCTTCCGGTCTATCTGGCGGAGCTGGCGTTCGTCGGCCCCTTCTCCCTGAGCCGTGATATCGCGCTCAGCATCCTGTATGTCGCGCTGTTTCCCTCCATCGTCGCCTATTTCTGCTGGAACAAAGGGGTGGATCGGGTAGGCCCCAACCGCGCCGGCCTCTTCATCAACCTGATCCCGGTGTTCGCCTCATTCCTCTCGGTCTGGCTGCTCGGCGAGTCCATCCAATTCTTTCACATCGGCGGCATGGCGCTCATCGCCGGCGGCATGGCGCTCTTTTATTCCATCAGGGCCTAAAGGATACTGGTCACAAATATTCGATCTGATAGCTACGGTAGTTAGCGCGTCGGTCAAATCTAAAATCAGTTGATGATGGGACGCTGTTATTATCTGTTGCAAATCTCCGCCAAGAGAAATTGAGTTGCTCCATGGGGATCCAAAACCACAAACTGTAAAGGATTCTTTTGATTTCAATCCCAAGACTTGATTAGCCTGATAATCCCGCCGATTAGAGTCA
>Ga0316628_100005594_pt1 | contig 10123 bp, 8 predicted proteins | sample OWC_Aug_M2_C1_D5_FD_207648 | JGI IMG/M metagenome (GOLD analysis project Ga0316628, IMG submission 207648) | Wetland soil microbial communities from Old Woman Creek delta, Ohio, United States - OWC_Aug_M2_C1_D5_C | ecosystem: Environmental > Terrestrial > Soil > Wetlands | place: USA: Ohio... | reverse complement strand
ATTTCTCTTTTTCGAGGAGGATAACTACCAACCCTGCGCACACAAGCATTCGGGCGAGGGTGGATCCTGCCGGGCCGCCGCCGACGATCAGGGCATCGCAGCCTTCCATGGACTCCCCCGACGCGGCGCCCGGTCCGCCAGATAGATGTGATCGCGCGTCCACGGGAGTGCGTTATTTGCCGAGCACGCGAAGGTGATCTGAAAAAGCTGCAGTGAGCCGGCCCGGAACGCTGCGGCCGACCCCGCGATATACAGACGCCACATTCTCGCAAATTCGGGGCCGAACATCCCGGTGACGCGTTCGATGGAGTCTTCGTATCTGGAGAGCCAGTCCGTCAACGTGCGCGCGTAATGCTGCCTCAGGTTTTCAGCATCGAGAACGGAGAAATCCCAGGCTTCGAATATTTCCATCGCCTCCCGCAGCGTGGGCACGTGCGCTCCCGGGAAAATGCGCTTCCGGATCCAGGAGCTCAGAGGCCTGCTGCAGTTGCGCCCGATGAAGTGAAGAAGACCCCTGCCGTCTTGGTCCAAGCATCGGTGGATCACCCCGGCGAGATCACTGTACTGACTGCGACCCACGTGCTCCAGCATTCCGACCGACACAAATACATCGAACTTGCCGGAGATGTTCCGGTAGTCGTCCTCGATAAACTCAACCTGGCCATCAAGACCCTCGCGCCTGGCCCGTGCGCGCGCATAAGTTACCTGCTCGTGGGAAATGTTAAATGCTCTGACAATCGCTCCATAACGGCGCGCCATGTGTAGCGCCAGTGCACCCCAGCCGCTGCCCGCTTCGACGACCCTTTCTCCTGAATGAAGCAAAACCTTGCGGCAGACATGATCCATCTTCGCAACCTGCGCATCCTCCAGAGAGCTGTCGGGCGACGGGAAATAGGCACCCGTATAGACGAGCTGGGAGTCAAGCCAGAGCCGGAAGAAATCTGCATTGAGGTCGTAGTGATGATGGATGTTCCGGCGCGATCCGTCCGGGCTGTTGCGCTGCTTCCAGGTGATCCATTCCGCCAACAGGCCGGATGCCCTGCGCGTGAACGGCTGCACGCCCAGAGGCTGATAGAGGGTTGTCAGCGTCGAAACCAGGTCGCCCTCGACTTCAATCCAGCCCTGGGTGTAGCCGTCACCGAACCAGAGTTCAGGATCCACCAGGAACTTGGCAACTCCCGATTGCCGCTTGATCCGCACTGTCGCGACAGGCGCGATTCCCGGCACGGAAGTTTCGGTCCCATCCCAGAGGACAAATCGAATCGGAACATCTCCGACTGCAGACCGCAGCTTTCGGGCCAACCAGCGTCCAAGCATCGAGGGTTGTGTCTGCACGGCTTTGACCCTCTCCGGCTTTCCAATTGCTGCGCGAGTCGCTTGCCCTGCCACGCCGAGAGGCGTTCTGACTCCACTGAACCTGCGGCGCAGGACTTAATACTGGCGACCCGACTTACAGAATGATAGCTATTATGACATGAAACGAGCCGAATTTGAGGCCATTGTCGAATCGGCATTGCGCCGGATTCCACGTCGCTTTCGCGACGCGATGCAGAATCTGGGTATTGTCGTGGAGGACTGGCCCGACCCCGGCCTGATGGAAGAGGTGACCGGGGATCGCAACGAGGTCTTGTACGGCCTGTTCACAGGCAGACCACTGACTGAGCGTCGATATGACGACTGGGGCGAGCTCCCTTCCATGATCCACATTTATCAGAAGCCCCTCGAGGAAGACTTCCCGAACCGGGATGAACTGGAACGCGAGATCGAAATCACCCTGGCGCACGAAATCGCGCACTACTTGGGGATTGACGAGGAAACGCTCGACAGGTACGGATATGGATGAGAGGCCTCGGAACAGGAAACAGGACCGCCTGACGGGCGACGGTGCCCCGGCCGGGTCCCCTGCCCCTCTGAGGGAGCCCATAACAGCCTGAGGAACCGCGATGACACGTCATTCCCGATCCAGATACGCGCGCACCCACACCCGCCAGCGGCTGCTGGATCTGCTCAAGGTGGAGGGACCATGCGACGCACGGACACTTGCGTCGCGCCTCAAGGTTTCCACCATGGCTGTACGGCAGCACCTCTATGCCCTGCGCATTCAAAAGGCAGTCGATTCCAGGGATGAGATGCGACCAATGGGCCGTCCGGCCAAGATCTGGAGCCTGAAACCAGCGGCTGACAGGTACTTCCCGGATAGCCACGCGGCGCTTTCGCTCGACCTGCTCCGTGTCGCGAGCTCCGCGCTGGGAGAGGATCTTCTTAGGGACAAACTGGTCGCGTGGGCACGGGAACGAGCCCGCCTGCTTGTGAAGAGGCTCCGCGCAAAGCCGTCTCTCCGGGCGCGCCTGCACGCCCTTTGGGCGGTTCACGCCAGGCAGGGTTACATGCCGGGCATCGAGGACGGGAAGGATGAAGCAGTGCATCTGGTGCAGAACCACTGTCCGATCCGTGCCGCAGCAGCCGATTGCAGCAGCCTATGCGAGGCCGAGCTGGAGTTCATCCGGGCGACCTTAGGGCCCCACTGCACCGTTTCCCGTACCGGGCACTTGCTGGCCGGGCAGAGAAGGTGCGTCTATCGCATCGAGGAACGGCCAAGACAGGTGCCGGGAAATTGAAGAGGGGAACCCAGCTCCTGCAGTCTCGGCTGGTCGCAGGCGGTCACATCCCCGGAACGACGCTCTCGAGGCGTCTCTTGCGGGGCGTCCGGGGGCCATATATATATTCCAGCGGTGACCTCACGACGGTTGCAGCTTGAAACGCATCGAGGATCCGGGCCGAAGCGAAGGGCGCCGGGCGGAACGGGCCGGATGGAAACAAGCACCGGCAAATCAGCAATTGCCGGCGTCGCCCGCCAACACCTCGGTTGGCGGGCAGCAGCTCCATTCTTAGCACCACGCGGGCCACGGACAGCCGGTAGTCAGCTATGAACACGAAACGATCGCAGGTGGTTGCGGTAACCTTCCTGATTTGCATTATCGGCTCGCCAGCACTGCCGGCGCAGGAGGGCAGGACACTTATCCTGCTGACGCCAAAACCAAACCAGGCATTCAAGTGTGAGACTGTTCAGGAAATGGAAATGGACGCCGTCATGGACGGGGCGCCTCAGTCATCCGGCCCGGTGTCCACGAGGATGGTCAACAAGACCGTATTCGGCTTCACTGAGAGGACCGGCGCGCCAAAGGACCAGGGGAAGATCGACGCGGACGTCACCTACGACAGGATTGCCTCCGAAAAGATCCTGAACGGCAAACCAATGCCGCCGGAGAACCTGGGTGCCCAGCTTGTCGGCAAAACAATAACCTTTACGTTCGACAAGGACGGCAGGGTTGTGGACGTCCGCGTCCCGCCGGACATCGACTTGAGTGCCGAGACGCTCAAGCAGATGATGAACTCTTTACAGGGCAGCCTCCCTGCCGCTGAGATGGCAACAGGGGACACGACATCGACGCCGTTCAGCATGCCGCTGCCGATCCCCACCCCGGGCCTGACAGCTCTCAATGCAACCGGCCAGGCGAGGTACAAGCTGCTGGCGCTCGAGAAGGAGGGAACGGACCTGATTGCCAGGCTGGATCAGGTCGTCGAGGCGGGTCTGGTGACCACGTTGGACTTGCCGCTCGCCACTGGTACTGCAAAAGTCAGCGTGGATTTCAAGGTTAGCGGGACCGGAGGGCTGCAGCTGAACTTGACCAGGGGCATCATGAAGATGAACGAGCAACAGTTAACCATCGAGGGCAACATGAAGATGACCTCCGATTCAACGGATACCCCATCAGGGACTTTGAAGCTCCATGGGACATCGAAGATGACCTCAACCGCAACTTACTGAAATCGGCTCTCAGCTTTCAGCCGTGAGCATTCACCCCGTTCGGCGCCTCGGAGACGAAGAACAAAATCGAGGCCTGAAGAGCCGGCACATTTCAGCCGAACGGTTCATTCACACCTTAGGAGATCCGCCGCACGGGATCATAGGCCCCGGTGCTTCCCGCGCATTGTGTCACGCCTTCTGCTGAACTATAATTGCGGGTCTTTGCAGTCTGCGGATGGAAATCCAGGTTGGCCTGGTTAAGCCTTTTGCACCCGGATAAAACTTGCCATTCTTCGAGGGCTTCATGAGTACCCATCTCACAGGCTTGAAGTTCACAGCGGCGATGCCGGCTCCCTTGGATCCAGCCTTCCGCCCCGCGTCTCTCTTCAACAGGGCGTATCGTCAATTGGTTTCTGAGGAGGGCGGTGTGCCCGTCCGCATAGGGCTGGAACGGGGCGACGGATCAGTCTCTGTCTACGCGACTAGGGTACTGCCATGGAACCATCCGAAATCGACGCTGAGCCTTTACTACATCGAGCGCATCATCAAGTTCCTCTTGTGGCAGCGGGGCGGTTGGAGAATCCACTTCGGCGGGCCTCGGGAAATCGGCGAGCACATCCGTGCGACCTACACCGAGGGGGGACCGAGGCAGTTCGACGCCGATTTTATGGGCGGGGTGTATGAAAACCCGTTCGAGGTGGTCGTGACAGATCCGGATCGCGTACCGGATGAGAGAGAAAATCCAATCCCCCTGGGCAGGCATCTTGAAGGCTGCCGTGTTGGCTTCGATCTCGGCGCCAGCGACCGGAAGGCGAGCGCCGTCGTGAACGGCGAGGCCATTTTCAGCGAAGAGATCCCGTGGGATCCCAGGCACGCATCGGATCCTCAGTACCATTACGATGGAGTGATGGACTCGATCCGCCGGGCAGCGGCCAGGCTTCCTCGCTTGGACGCGGTCGGCGGTAGCGCTGCCGGAGTCTATGTCAACAATCGTGCCCGCGTCGCCTCGCTTTTCCGCGGGGTCTCGAAGCAGGATTTCGAAGCAAAGATCGCCGGCATGTTCCTGCGCATACGCGACCAACTGGGAGTGCCGATGGAGGTGGTCAACGACGGGGAGGTGACCGCACTCGCCGGATCGATGTCCATCGGGGACAATCCAGTGCTGGGCGTGGCTATGGGTTCGAGCGAGGCAGCCGGCTACGTCAACGCGGCCGGGAATATCACCGGCTGGCTGAACGAACTGGCTTTCGCTCCCATCGATTACCGCCCTGACGCGCCGGCCGACGAATGGTCCGGGGATGCCGGCTGCGGCGTCCAGTACTTTTCCCAGGTGGGCGCCATCCGCGTCGCAACCGGAGCGGGCATGAGCTTCGACCCGGCCCTCGGGCTGCCTGAGAAGCTTGTGTGCCTGCAGGAAAAGATGCGCAGCGGTGATCCCTTGGCCGGCGGGGTCTACCGGACTCTGGGAGTCTACCTGGGTTACGGGGTCGCGCACTATGCCGACTTCTACGATTTGAAGCATGTGCTCGTTCTCGGGCGCGTCACCACAGGCGCCGGCGGTGACATTCTGATCCAGAAGGCGAAGGAGGTGATTGCCCGGGAATTCCCCGAGCTTCACGACCGCATGTCTCTGCAGCTGCCGGACGAAAAGAGCAGGCGCGTGGGCCAGTCGATAGCCGCAGCGAGCCTGCCAGCAATCAAGGAGAAGAAGAGATGAAACTGAGTCGAGAGAGTTCGGAAATCTACGTGCCGGACGGCACCGAAGTCTCCAGCGCACTTGGGCGGGTGTCCCATGTCGCCGTCTCTGCGCACCAGGACGACGTCGAGATCATGGCGTTTCACGGCATACTCGCCTGCTTTGGCGTGCCTGACAAACACTTCATGGGAGTTGTCCTGACTGACGGCGCGGGAAGCCCGCGCGACGGGATCTACGCTTCTTATACCGACGAACGGATGCGGGCAGTGCGCAGGATGGAACAGAAGAAGGCAGCTTTCGTCGGTGAGTATTCCGCCGTGGCCTTCCTGGACTATCCCAGCAGCGCGGTCAAGGACCCAGGCAATGCAGGCCCTAAGGAAGACCTGAAGGCGCTGTTCTCAGCGATGCATCCGGATGTCGTCTACACCCACAATCTTGCCGACAAGCACGATACTCATGTGAGCGTCGCACTGCGCACGATTGCCGCCTTGCGGGAACTCCCGCGAGAGCAAAGGCCTGGAAAGGTACTGGGCTGCGAGGTGTGGCGCGATCTGGATTGGATGGTAGATCGCGACAAGGTTGTCATGCGCCTCGACGGGCACGAGAACCTCGCCATGTCGCTTGTGTGCATCTTCGATTCGCAGATCGCCGGCGGCAAGCGCTACGACATCGCCACGATGGGAAGACGCCGGGCCAATGCCACTTACCTGGAGAGCCACTCGATCGATGAATCGCAGATGGTCAATTTTGCGATGGACCTGACGCCACTCATAGTGGATGAGAGCCTTAGCCCGACAGAGTACGTACAGGATTACGTTCGCCGTTTCGCGGGCGACGTCGGGGCAAGGCTCGCGAAGCTGTCGGCTCATTGAAGCAACCACCAGAGCGTCACCGTGCGAACGATCCGGCGCTTCAGAGTGAAGAATCGCCCCCTCGGGTGAACAGGCGTGTAATCTCGTCTGCGGCGAAGGACACCCACGGTCGTCCTTCGCTCTTTGTATCGACTCCCTCGCCCCGGCCCAACACCTCGCCGATTTCAGTGACGTCGATTCCTGCCTGACGGATTCGTGACGAGAGCGATTCGCTCGTCTGCGGGCTGCAGGTGATCAACAGGCTCCCCGATGCTATCAACCCCAGGGGGTCGAGGCAGAGTGCACTGCAGATCACTCGCGTCTCTTTCAGGATAGGTATCGCCGAGGGATCGATGGCAATCCGGCGCCCGCCGGCGGCGCCGATCTCTTCGAGAGCCGTGGCAACACCACCCTCAGTCACGTCATGCATGCCGGTCACACCTTCGAATTCGGCCGCGATGCCGGCTTCCTCCACCACGCTGATACCCGGATCGATCAGAAAATCCTTGCATCTCTCAGTCACCTCGGGCGGCACGCCGACGCGATACAGCTCCGCGGCAAATTCGCGCGCGATTATGGCACTTCCCTCGAGCGCGACTGCCTTGGTCATCAGGATTCGGTCTCGGGCCCCCATTTTCCGCTTGTCAATGAGACGCCTCCTGGTTACGGTCCCGGCGACCTGGCATATGACGACCGGGCGGTTTACGGCGTCCGTGATTTCGGTGTGCCCACCGCAGACAACCATGCCATGGCGGCCGGCAACGCGGCCCAGGTCACGCATGACCTGTTGAACCTGGGAGGCAGTCGAACCCGGAGGAAACAACAGGGTGCTCAAGAGCCACCTCGGCTTTGCCCCGCATGTGGCAATGTCATTTGCGTTAACCGTAACGGCGTAGTGACCGATGGAATCAGCGACGAAAGTAACAGGGTCGGACTTCAGCACAAGAACTTCCTCCCCTTCGAGCCCGATCGCCGCGACATCCTCACCCACGCCGGGCCCAAGGAGGAAGGGCGGATCCGGTAGGGGAAGCTCCTTCAGGAAACTGCGGAGCAGATGATTGGGCAGCTTGCCGGCGTGGAGCGGCGAGTGGGCAGCAATGATGTCTTTCACCTCGTCCAGCCGGTCAATCGTAAAGTCCGGTCTCGGATGGGGACATGCCAAGGCCCCCCGGTTTGTCAGAAAAACAGTGCGCGCGCCTGCCTGATATCCCGCCTCGATATCAAAGAGGTAGTCGCCGATGACCAGCACCTGGTCTCCCGGCACGCCCATCCGGAGTGCTGCAGCCCGGATCCCATCCGGGCTGGGCTTCGGAGGATACGGATCGTCGCGGGTGAGGATCAGGTCGAAGTGCTCGGGCCGGAGGGTCGCGAAATTCTTGAGGGCGATCTCAATGGACTGCAGGCTGTTCCGGCTTATGATTCCCATCTTCATCCCCCGGTTTCGCAGGGAGCGCACCAGGTCCTCCGCCCCTGCATTCGGGCGAGAGCGTGCGGCGGCCTCGATCTCGAAACGGTCGAGGATTTCCATCGCGTTGCGACAAGCTGACTCGTCCTGGAGCCCCTGTATGAACTCGAGTACGGCCTGGTCCGGACGGCAGCCGATCGCGTCCCGGACGGCTGCAAAATCAAGCGTCCCGGGCTCGGTCAGGGTTCCGTCGAAGTCGAACAGTACCGCCTTGATGCAGATGGGTCGATCCATGGAGAAGAACCTGGCTCACTTTGCCTGCCAACTTTAGAGGCATAGGGGTAAAGGGGTCAAGGGACAATGGGGAAATGGGGCGTGCTGCCAAGGAGCGAATCGAAGCTACCCTCGGGGTCGGCATCGGTCGAGAGTTGACCTGAACGCCGAAGTCCATCAGCTAATCGTGATTTCGAATGCCGATTCCGATTGCGATCCCGATTCCGACCCCGATGGCGTTGTTGTATCCTTTGAGGCGGCTGCGCCTGGGATTTCGCGATCCGGTTCGTGAAAGACGTAGCCCGACCCCGGGTGAAAGGAATCGACTGTGGCTGCGACCATCGACTACGCGAAACTGACACTGAAGGACGCTCTCGACCTGGCAATCCTGATCGAGGATGAAGCCAGGGATCGATACACGGAGTTTGTGGATCAGATGGAGATTCACCATACTCCGGAGGCTGCGGCGTTTTTCCGCTTCATGGCAGCAAACGAAACAAAGCATGGTCAGCAGCTGACCGCAAAGCGGCAAGCCCTCTTCGGGGATGAACCTTCACGCATGAGCGTAGACATGCTGTGGGACGTCGAAGCGCCGGAATACGCAGAGGCTCACGCCTTCATGTCGCCCAGGGAGGCGATGGAGGTAGCGGTGCGATGCGAGGTCAAAGCCCGTGACTTCTTCGTCCGGGCGCTTGACCGAGTTCCTGATCCGAATGTTCGGGAGCTCTTCGAGGAATTGCGCGACGAAGAGGTGGAGCACGAGGCCCTGGTCAGGAAGGAACTGGCCAAACTACCCCCCGGGCCGGACACAGACCCCGACGACTACGTCGACGAACCCGTCGCTCAATGATCAAGACCGGATTCCTCGACGGACTGCTCCGAACACAGGCCGACTTCCGGGATCCAAGTGGGGGCGCTTCACCGCGGCTCGGCGGATCCACATCGCTGCGGACACTTTCAGGGCAGCGTCGCAGGCTGAGTTGCTGCCCGTGGCGACTCTGCCTTGATGTACTTCCTCACATAGCCTTCCAGCAGCTTTCGAGACGCTTCTCCGGCGGCAGGCGTCATGTATTCCGGGACGCTGAAGGCCACGATATCCGGAGTCGCAAACTCTGCCGCCAGCATGATCTGTCGATCGATCCTGGCAAGTGGCGCAGGGACTGCGCTGAAAATGCCGTTGTCATGACCAGGGCTGCTCGTCTGGTCAAAGACCTCCACGATCACGGTCAGGCGTCGCCCGCTCTCAACAGTCGCCCGTTTCATTGCGCTCAGGTACGGCGCCAGGTATGCAAGTTCCAGCTTGTGAGCGCCTATTCCATCCTGAAACAACAGCCTGTCGATCGAAGAGCCTGTCAACACAAACCTCCAGAACGCTTCAAGTGATCCCGGATCCATATTCGCGTTCGAGAAACAGGAGAGGCTGACATCCGCACCCGGGGCCAGTCCGTGCAGTTTTGCGCTCAGGCTTTGGAGGTGCTCTTTCAGGACCCTGCGCCTCCCAGGCTCGACCCAGTTCGTGTCGTCGATTTCCTCGCTGATGTACCAGCCATCGAAGGACGGATGTTTCGCCATGGAAGGAGCCAACTCCTCGGCGATCGCCGTCGCGCGCAGCCTGGCCCGGCGGAGGTAGACTTCAACCGCCTGGGCAGGGACGGCCACGTTACGCCAGTAGCACGGATCGTGCCACAGGCCCACCGAAACCTTCATGCCTCTTGCATCCGCGAGGTCGAGGACGGTCTCCAGGGGTGGATTCGGGCTATGCCGGAGGGCCGTGGAGGCGAAAAACGCCAGGTCCTCAGAAACGCTCCACTGGACCACGATCTTCGAGATCCGCATCGCGCCGAACTCGTCGAACAGACGGCTCCAGTCCTCCGCCTTCCATTCCTGATGGTGATCGAGCAACTGCAGGAATGTCCCTCCAATCCGAGGGACCGCGCTCGTCGCACAGGCTGCGTTACCCGCATGATAGAAGAATGACAACAGGGCCATCAACACCACAAGGCTGCCCGCGGCCATTCCGACGGTCGGGGACAACTGATTCCGGACCTGATCACTAGAAGAGAACCAGACTCGTAACCGTCCAACCATTT
>Ga0316628_100005593_pt1 | contig 10123 bp, 8 predicted proteins | sample OWC_Aug_M2_C1_D5_FD_207648 | JGI IMG/M metagenome (GOLD analysis project Ga0316628, IMG submission 207648) | Wetland soil microbial communities from Old Woman Creek delta, Ohio, United States - OWC_Aug_M2_C1_D5_C | ecosystem: Environmental > Terrestrial > Soil > Wetlands | place: USA: Ohio... | reverse complement strand
GTTCACCGCTTCGTCCTCCCGCTCCTCACCTCCCCGGAACCGGCTCGAGGACAGCGGCAGCAGCTGGATGAAGGCGCGGACCGAGAGATCGGCGCCGCCACGCCGGACCGACCACGCCCCGTCGTTGACCACGCCCGCGACCAGCGCGCGGAGTTGCTCGCCCTTCCCGCGGAAGTTGAAGTCCTGGATCTGCAGGCCGCCGAACGGCACCGGATACGCAAAGCCGGGGTCGTATGCCACCCCGGCGATCAGGAAGCGCTCCGCGACCCGGGCCACGCCCTCGGGCACCCTCCCGCCCTTGCCGTCGGGAACGAGGTTGACGACGCCGCCCGGCGCGTCGCGCAGCATCCGGTGCGGGCCGCGCCAGGCGGCGGCGCGCTTCGCGGTGAAGTCCTCAGGGTTGAGCGTCACGTCGCCGATGTCGAGCTCGCGGTGCACGGTCGCGGTGCTGCCGAACGCCGAGACGAGGTCGTCCGCGACGTGCCTGGCCGGCAGCCACACCGGCTCGCCGCCCAGCTCGAACATCCTGTAGGTGGTCAGCGAGTGCGTGGCGCGCACCTCGCCGGGCAGGCGCTCCGCGCTCTCCTCGAGCTCGACGAGACCGAAGGTGGCGGCGTCGATGAACGCGGTGCCGTGCCTCGCCGGTCCCGTCGGGCCGGCCTCGGAGAACACCAGAGCGAAGCAGCGGCGACCCCCGCGCTCGGCGATGCCGGTGAGCCGGTAGCGGTACGACGGCTCGAGGCGCAGGGCGAGCGGGGGCACCGGCGGGCGGCTCGGCTCGAGCAGGGGCAGGTCCGGCAGGCGGTCCGGGTTCCACTCCACGCCGTCCACCCAGGCGCGGTTGATTTCCCAGTCGGTGCCCACGCCGCGCTCCGCGAACGCCGGCCCGGCGAGCACGACCTCGAAACTGCGGCCGAGATCGGAGACCCAGACGCGCACCAGGAGCCGCTCTTCGGCGCTCCACCGCGGGGCGAGCCGGTCCTGCCGCGCCGCTTCCCGCTGGTGACGGGCGAGGACCTCGGCGGCCGAGGGCAGCCGCTCGCCGCCGACGCTGACGCTCTCGAACGCGCTGCCCGGCTCGGCCGGCCGCAGGGCCACCAGCACGCCGCCTTCCGGCAAGGGCGGCAGCGTCACCGAGGTGGACCCGCCGCGGCCTTGCCGCGGCACGGGCCGCGGCCCCCCGGCGAACAGCGTGACCTCGCCGTAGCGGGCGCCGGCGAGCGTCACGTCGCCGCCGGGGAACCCCGCCGGCACGCCGACGACCGTGGCGAGGTCGCCGCTGCGCAGGGCGGTGGGGAGGGCGACCCCGCCGGCGTGGGCGGGCTGCGGCTCCGGGAGCAGGCCGGCAAGCTCGCGCTCCCATTCGCGATCGGGGCGCGGCGCCAGCACCGAGGTGGCGCCCGCGGCGAGTGCCGCCACCGCTCCCGCCGGGTCGGGCACCGGCACCACCAGGGCGACCCCCGCCAGTCGTGCCGCGAGATCCGAGACCGCCTCCGGCTCCGGAGGCGGCTCCGGCGCGTACCCGTCCAGGTACGGCAGGACCTGCTCCGGAGGGACGCCCCCGCCGATGGCAACGACCGGGGCGTCGCGGGCGGCGAGCGCCACCGCGGTCTCGAGCCACCGCTGGTCGGGTGCGGCGGGCGGCGGAGGCAGCTCGAGCAGGTAGCCGGCGGCGCCCGGCTGGGGCACCGGGCCAGCCTCGCGCACCACCGCCCAGGCGGAGGGACCGCGACGGGGATCCGCGATCACCGGCGGCAGCGCGGGCGCCACCGCGAGCAGCAGCGCGGCCGGGATCATGCGTCCTTATAGCAGAGCCGTTCGGTCGGCACGGCCGACGGCACGGCGAGCGCCGCTCTAGCCGTGCCCTGGCGGGATCATCTCCCCCGCCTCGACCCTGAAGGGGAGGGTGTTCTCGGCGGGTGTGATCGGGCAGCTGCCGGAGATCCCGTAGGCGCAGTCGGGGTTGTAGGCGCGGTTGAAGTCGATGCTCACCACTCCGCCGGACAACCTCTCCACGTCGACGTACCTCCCCGCACCGTACGTCTCCCGGCTCGCCCCGGCGTCGCGGAACGGCAGGAAGAGCTCATCCGGGTACTGCGCCCGCAGGTCGTCGAGCTGGTAGACCGTGAGCTCCGCGTCCCCGCCGGGAAACGAGAGGCGAACCCTGCCGACCCGGTGGGCGGGGCGCTGCCGGCCGTCGCTGGCGGCGATCTCGAGCGCCTCGGGCGGAACGACCGGCTCGAGCATGGCGCGGAAGGTGCAGGCGGGATCGAAGCCGTAGAAGCGCAGGCCAGGGAAGCGCGCCAGGGCGGCGGGCGTCAGGGCGGCCCGCACCGCCTTCTCCCTCTCGCCCCGCCAGGTGAGCTCGGGCGTGGGGAGCGGCGCCCGGCACGAGGCGGCGGCGAGCACGATGCCGACGATCACGCCCGCTGACCGCTGCAGGGCGCGGTGGCGTCTCATCCCGCCGGGCAGCCGGGGGAGGAATTCCGGCGGCGCGAGGTCCGATCAGAAGATGACATGTTGGACGAAGAACTTGTCGGCGGCGATCTTCCCGTTCACCAGCTCCGCGGCGTCGGCGGCGGAGATCCTGAAGGTCCCGGCCTCCCTCCCCGATTCGTTGATCAGCCGGATCTCGACCCGCTCCGGGAGGCGGTTTGGGGCCTTGTCGGCGAGCAGCGTGTACGTGGTGCAGATCGCCTCGAGCGTCTTGAGCGTCTCGGGCTGGCCGTTGACCTGCACCTCGATGCTCAGATAGGCCGGCTGCGTCCCCTCGCTGGTGCGGTAGAGGTAGATGTGGTAGCTCTCCAGGCCCTGCTGGAACGCCTGGTCCACCTGCGGGTCGCGGTAGCGCGCGTCGCGGTAGGTGATGCCGGGCGTCGGGGTGGGTTTCGCCGCGATCCCCTCCGGCGCCGCGACGCCCGGCTGGATGTGGCCGAGGGCGGTGACCGCGGGAGTGGGGGTCGGCGTCGGCAGCACCTTCTGGACGTCCACCCAGTCGAGCGACTGGGCGTCGCCGAGGTTGAGGGCGTTGACCTTCTCGGTCGCCTCGACGTCGATCTGCGACAGCGGGATCGAGGTCAGGGTGCCGATCTTGGTGGCGAAGACCGCGTTGGGCCCCTTGACCGTGTACTTCTCCCTGGCAACAACGCGGGAGCCGTTGCGAAGGATCACCACGTAGACCGCGAGCGCCTGATGCGCCGCCAGGAACGCCAGGATTCCGAGGAACGCGGCCCTCTTCACGTTGACAACCTCCTCGCCTCAGTTAGTATAGCCCCCCTGGGGGAGCAGCGATGCTGATCGTGATGACGGTGGGCGCGACCCCGCAGCAGGTCGAAGGGGTCATCAGGCAGGTTGCGGCGCTCGGGCTGCGTGCCCACCCGATCCCGGGCGCGCAGCGGGTGGCCATCGGCATCACCGGCAACGAGGGCGCCGTCGAGCCCGCCCTGTTCGAGAACCTCCCCGGGGTGCTCGAGGTCATCCCGGTCTCGCACCCCTACAAGCTGGTGAGCCGCGAGGCCAAGCCCGAGAACTCGGTGATCGTGGTGGGCGGGGTGCCGGTCGGCGGCAACAACTTCGCCGTCATCGCCGGGCCCTGCTCGGTGGAGAACCCGGACCAGACGCTGACGATCGCGAAGGCGGTGCGGGCCGCCGGGGCGCAGATCCTGCGCGGGGGGGCGTTCAAGCCGCGCACGTCGCCGTATGCGTTCCAGGGGCTGGGGGAGCCGGGGCTCGCGATCCTGCGCGACGTCGGCCGCGAGGTCCGCATGCCGGTGGTCTCCGAGGCGCTCGACGAGCGCTCTCTGGACCTCGTCCTGAAGTACTGCGACATGATTCAGATCGGCGCCCGCAACATGCAGAACTTCTCGCTCCTGCGCACCGTCGGCCGCGCGCGCAAGCCCGTCCTCCTCAAGCGCGGCATGGCCGCCACGGTCGAGGAGCTCCTCATGGCGGCCGAGTATGTCCTCGCCGAGGGCAACTACCAGGTCGTGCTGTGCGAGCGCGGGATCCGCACCTTCGCCGACCACACCCGCAACACCCTCGACCTCGCCGCGGTCGTGGCCGTCCAGCGCCTGTCGCACCTGCCCATCATCGTCGATCCCTCCCACGCGACCGGGAGGCGGCACAAGGTCGTGCCGATGGCGCGCGCGGCGGCGGCCGTCGGCTCGGACGGGCTCATGGTCGAGGTCCACCACGAGCCTTCCCAGGCACTCTCCGACGCCTCCCAGGCGATCGTCCCGGACGAGCTGTCGCAGCTGATGCAGCAGCTGCCGCTGCTGCTCCCGCTCACCGGTCGGCACATGGCACAACCGCTCAGGCTGAGCGCCTAGCGCCGCCATGGCCCTTCTCCTGGCGCCGCTCGCCCTCGCAACCGCTCTCACCTGGCTCGACCCGGCGGCGGTGCACGTCGGCGACAAGGGGGTGTGCGTCACCGAGTGGACGGGCGGGGAGCGCCGCGAGATCCCCGTCGAGGTCCTCGGCACGCTCGACGCATTCGGGCCCGAGCGCAGTGCGATCCTCATCCGCCTCAGCGACCCGCGCTCCGCCGGCTCGGGCGTCGCCGCGGGGATGAGCGGCTCGCCCGTGTATCTGGACGGCAAGCTCCTCGGGGCGGTGGCGTTCGGCTGGGCGTTCGCGAAGGAGCCGCTCGCGGGCGTCACGCCGTTCGCGACCATGCACCGCGTGAGCGCCGGCGGGAAGGCCGCCGACGCGGGAGCACCCACCGTCGCGCAGCTCGCGGCACTGGCGAGCGGGGACGGGTCGCCGCTCGCGGTGCTCCCGCACCTGCCGCCCCGCGACGGGTTCGGCCCGCAGCTGGCCGCGGTGGGCGGGCTGCCGGTGAGCGGCTCGTTCCCGGGCGAGGTCCTCGCCGCCATGGGACTGCGCGCGGTCCCCGCCGGCGGCGGGGACGTTCCCGAGGCAGCGCCCGGACCGGGGGACATGCTGGCGGTGCTGCTGGTCTGGGGCGACGCGACGATCGCGGCGGGCGGAACCGTGACCGCGCGCGAGGGGGATCGCCTGTGGGCGTTCGGGCACCCGCTCTTCGCCCTCGGCAAGGTACGGCTGCCGGTGGCGCGGGCCCGTGTGCTGGCGGTGCAGGACTCCTACCAGAACCCGTTCAAGCTCTTCGCGGTGGGGAAGCAGTTCGGGACGCTGGTGGCCGATCGCCCGGCCGGCGTGCTGGCGCTGGCGGGGGAGCGGGCGGCGGGCGTTCCCGTGACGATGACCGTGCACGACGCCGCAGGCTCCGCGACCTGGCGCTTCCGCATCGCCGAGACCCCCCTCCTCCAGCCCCTCCTCGTCACCTTCCTGACCAGCGCGTCGCTGACCGCGCGCGGCGCCGCCGTGGGCGAGGCCGCGGTGCGCCTCGCGTTGACCGCCCACCTGTCCGACGGCCGGGAAGTGCACCTCGAGCAGGCGGCGCAGGGGGTCGACGCCGTGGCGCGCCTCTCGGCGTTCGCCGGCGGGGTGGTCGGCCTGCTCGCCAACTCCCCGTTTCCGCACCCGGCCGTCGCCGAGATCGAGGCGACGCTCGCTCACGAGGAGGCTCCCCACGGCATCACGATCATGGAGGCGGTGCCGGTGACCACCTCGGTGAACCCCGGCGAGGAACTGCCGCTCACGATCCGCCTGCAACCGTACCTCGGCCGGCCCACCGAGCGCAGGGTCACGATCCGCGTGCCGGCGAGCGCCCTGCCCGGGCCCCTTGACCTGGTGGTCGCCGACGGCGCATCGTGGAGCGCCTACCGTTTGCGCGCCGACGCGCTGGTGGCCACCGACTTCGCCGGCGAGCTCGCCCAGCTCGCCCGCCTCGAGAGCAGCACCACCATGGTGGTGGCGCTCGAGGCGCGGGAGCGGGGCGCCGCGCTGCCCGGCGCCTCCGAGCCGGGCGTGCCGCCGTCGTGGTCGGCCACCCTGGCGACCGGCCTCGGGGCTCGCGCGCTCACCCGGCTGTCCACCAACGTGATCGCGGCCGACCGGCTCCTGGGAGACGTCCCGCTCGAGGGGACCGCGCGCGTCTCGCTCACCGTGCGCGAGTCGCCGGAGGTGCCATGAGAACCAGGCTCGTCGTCCTCGTCTTCCTGCTGGCGCTCGGGAGTGCGACGGCGTCCCAGACCCGCTACTTCGTGCTCGACACGCCTGCCGCCCTGGCCGGGGCCACGGCCACCGGCGTGGCCATCTACCCCGACGGCACCCTCCGCCCCCTCCCGCCGCTCGCCGTTCAGGCGTCGTTCGACGAGCCGCTGGGGCTCGCCCTCGCGGTAGCACCGGACGGCACCGCCTACGTCGGGACGGGCCACCCGGCGCGCCTGTGGCGGGTGCGCGAGGGGAAGAAGGAGCCGCTCGGCGAGCTGAGCGCCGATCAGGTGACCTCGCTCCTCGTGGACCCGGAGGGCACCGTGTGGGCGACGACGGCGGCACCCGCCCTGCTCGTGCGGCTGCCGCGCGGCAAGTCGGCCCCCGAGGAGGTCGCCCGCCCGGCCGAGGGCAACCTCTGGGACCTCGCGTGGTTCCGCGGCGCTCTCGTGGCCGCCGCCGGGAACCCGGGACGTCTCATGCGCCTGACCGCCAAGGGCCTCGAGGTGACGGCAAACATTCCCGATCGCCACGCCCGCTGCCTGCTCGCGAGCGGCGACCGGCTCCTCATCGGCACCTCCGGGCGGGGCCTGGTGATGCGGTGGACGGGCGAGGGGTCGCCCGGCGTCGTCTACGACTCGGGGTTCACCGAGATCGCCGCGCTGGCGGCGGCGCCCGACGGCGTCGTCTACGCCGCGGCGCTCACCGGGGACCCCACGCTCGGCAAGCCGACGGTGCCGATGGCGAAGGAGCAGGGCGAGGTCGCGGCCACGGCCACCGTGACGGTGAGCGAGAGCGCCACCGCGGTGCCCGAGACGCCGAAGGGCCCGGCCACCTCCGAGATCGTGCGCATCCTCCCCGAGGGCGCGGCCGTGACCGCCCACCGCTTCACCAAGCAGCTGGCCGGGACCCTCGCGTGGGGCGACGGCGGGCTGGTGATAGGCACCGGTCTCGAAGGGGAGCTCTGGCAGCTGGTGGACGGCGACGCCGCCATGCTCGACACCGTCAAGGCCACACAGGTCGTGAAGGTGGCCGGCGCCGGCGCGTGGGTGCTGACCCAGGGGCCGGTTCGGCTGCTCCGGCGCGCGGGGCCGCCGCACGGCACCTTCACCTCGCCGCCGCTCGACGCCGGGCAACCGGCGACGTGGGGCGAGGCGACGCTGCAGGGCGAGCTGCCGGCCGCCGGCGGGTGCACGCTGCAGTTCCGCTCCGGGGCGATCGCCCCGCCGGACGACACGTGGAGCGCATGGTCGGCGCCGGCCGCCTGCGCGGAAGTCACGGCGAGCGCTCCGCCCGCCCGCTACCTGCAGTGGCGGGTCGAGCTGGGCCTACCGTCCACACCGGCGCCGGCGCGCGTCGGCCGGGTGGTGGTGGCGTACCGGCAGGTCAACCTGCCCCCGGAGATCAAGGATTTCACGGTGCAGGCCCCGGCGGAGGTGTTCCTCAAGGGGCCGCCCCCCTCGGACCGCATCGTCGAGGTGGAGCACCCCGACCTCTCGGGGATCTTCACGACGATCGACGAGGAGGGTGGGGAGCGCCAGGAACGCCTGGGCAAGAAATACTACCGCGTCGGCTACCAGAGCGCGTCGTGGAAGGCGACCGACCCCAACGGCGACCCGCTGCGCTTCGCCCTCGAGGTGCAGAAGGCGGGGAGCGACCGCTGGTGGAAGGTGAGGGAGAACCTCGAGACGACCGTGATCGGCATCGACACGCAGGCTCTGGCGGACGGCCTCTACCGCTTCCGCCTGACCGGCAGCGACGCGCCGGCCAACCCCGAGGCGCCGGCGATGGCCCAGGCGCTGTCGAGCTGGTTCGTGGTCGACAACACCCCGCCGAAGGTCACCGTGACGCGCCAGGGGTCCGCCTGGCTGGTCACCGCGGACGACGCGCTCTCTCCGATCCTGCGCGTCGAGTGGAACCGCGACGCCGACCAGTGGCATCCCCTCGTTCCGGAGGACGGCCTCCTCGACCGGCCCCACGAGACGTTCCGCATCCCGGTCCAGGCCGGGGAGCACGTCCTCGCGGTGCGCGCGACCGACAACCACTACAACCGGGCGACGGTAGCGGTGGAGGAGAAGCCATGAACGGGCAGACGCTCACGGCGGTCTACGCGGGGAGCTTCGACCCCTTCCACATGGGGCACCTCGACATCGTCCGGCGGGCGCGAGAGATCTTCCCCCGCGTCGTGGTCGCGGTGCTCGAGAACCCGGACAAGACGCCGCTGCTGCCGCCGCAGCGGCGCGTCGAGCTGATCCGCGCGACGGTCAGGGACCTCCCGGGGGTCGAGGTGGCTTCGTTCTCCGGACTGCTGGTGGACTTCATGCAGCAGACCAGGGCGCGGGTCATCCTGCGCGGGATGCGCGCCGTGTCGGATTTCGAGTACGAGTTCCAAATCGCACAGATGAACCGCCGCCTGTGGAGCCTCGCCGAGACCGTGTTCCTCACCCCCAACACCGAGTTCACCTACCTCTCGGGGAGGGTGGTGAGGGAGATTTGGCACTTGGGCGGCGACGTCTCCGGGCTCGTCCCGGAGCCGGTGCGCGAGGCGCTCCAGCAGCTGCGCCGCTAGCCCTCCACCACCCCCACCGCGAGGCCGGGGGGCGATGCCCGCGGGCTCCTCCGCGAGGCGACCGCGACGTCGACCCACGTTCTCCGGGGCCAGGCGAGGGCGACCCCGAGGTGGCGCGCGGCCACGTCGGCGGACGGCAGACGCGGTCGTCGGCGAGGCCGACGCGGATCATCGTGACGGCGTCGGCGCGGTCGCGCCCCGGCGGCCCCGCGCGGCCCACCACCCCGCCGGAGATCGGTCTTCTGCGTGGCGAGAGTGGCGCGGCTACCCGCCGTTGCCGGGCCGGCCATCGCCCTCGTCGGGCAGCACGGCGCGCCCACGCTCAGCGTCGGCGAGCAGCTTCTTCGCCCGGCCGAGCTCCGCGGGCGGGACCCGGAGGAAGACCTCGCCGAGAAGGCTCATCCCGTAGGGCTGGATGTGCATCTCCTTGTCCACGATTTCGGCCGCGATCCCGGCCGCGTGGAGGAAACCGCGCGCGAACTCGGCCTCCTCGGGTGTCGTGAACACGCCCGCGGTCAGCCACTCGGACGTGGCGATCGGCGCGGGGTCCGCCGGCTCACCGGCCGCCGCGGGCGGCTCGGCTACCAGCGCCACGCCGCACTCGGAACAGCGGACGAACCCCTCCCGGTACTCGAGACCGCACTGCGGGCACCACGACACGGCTCACCCTCCGATGGCGGGATCCTCAGAACTCGAACACGTCGCCGTCGAGCACGTCGGACAGCTGCCGCATGACGCCGCTGGTCACCGCCGCGGAGGCGCCGGCGATGATCGCCGCGCCCTTGGAGCGGCCGATCAGGAAGCCGAGGCCGGCAGCCAGCCCGACCGACAGCATCGGGTGGCGGCGCACCAGGTCCCGCCAATCGATCTCGTCGGGGATGACCTTGTCGAGGAGAAAGTCCGCGTTCAGGCGCCGTCGCTCGGGGGTCGCCGCCTCCTCGTCCGGGCGCTCGTCCTCCTCCTCCCGCTCCACCTCGTTCTCGTCCTCGTGGCGCGGCTTTTCGTCGTCCATGCCTTACGGCTCCCGCCGGCGCACGAGATAACCGACCGCGAAGCCGACCCCGAGAGCGATGAGGATCGACTTCCCCGGGTTGCGTCGGATGTAGTCCACCACGTCGTCGCGGACTTCCTTGACGTCGACCTCCTGCACTTTCGCCTTCACCTTGGCGTACCCCTTCTTGACCTCGGCGGAGAGCTTGTCGAACTGCACCTTAGCCTTCTCGTAGCCCTCCTCCGCCACCTCGCGCGACCGCCCGTACAGCTCGCCCATCGTCTCGCGCGCCGACTCGAGTGCGGCACGCGCCTCCGACAGGTAGCCCTTGGCCTTCCCGTAGGCCTCCGAGGATCGCGCCTTGAGCTTCCCGTACCCACCGCCGAGCGCCTCCTTGGCCTTCTCCATCGAGCCCTCCGCGCGGGCGAGGGACTCCTTCGCGCCCTCCAGAACGTCGTGGACGGCACCCTCGAGCTGATCAATCTTCT
>Ga0316628_100005592_pt1 | contig 10124 bp, 7 predicted proteins | sample OWC_Aug_M2_C1_D5_FD_207648 | JGI IMG/M metagenome (GOLD analysis project Ga0316628, IMG submission 207648) | Wetland soil microbial communities from Old Woman Creek delta, Ohio, United States - OWC_Aug_M2_C1_D5_C | ecosystem: Environmental > Terrestrial > Soil > Wetlands | place: USA: Ohio... | reverse complement strand
CGAGGAACCGGAAGAGCGCCGAGACGTCGAAGACGGGCTGCGTGATGGCGAACTCGGCCCCGGCGTCGATCTTGCGGAAGTACCGCTCGATCTCCCGCTCAAGGTCCACCGCGCACGGGTTGGCGCCGACGCCGATGAAGAGCCCGGTGGGCGGGTCGATCGGGTTTCCGCCGATGTCGAACCCGCGGTTCAGGTTCGCCGCGACCTGGGTGAGCCCGATCGCGTCGACGTCGAAGACGCCGGTGACGTCGGGGTAGTCGCCGATCTTGGGGGGATCGCCCGTGATGATGAGGAAGTTGGCGATGCCGGCCGCGTAGCCGCCGAGGAGGTCCGACTGCATCCCGATCAGGTTGCGGTCCCGGCAGCAATAGTGGAGGATCGGCTCGATCCCGACCTCCCGGTGGATCGTGACGGCGGCGATCATCGGCGAGATCCGGGCGGACGCGCGCGGGCCGTCGGGAATGTTGATCGCATCGATCCCGGCGTCGGCGCACTTGCGGACCTTGGTCAGCATCTCCGTCAGGTTCCAGGACCGGGGAGGGAGGATCTCCACGGACGTCGCCTTCTCCCCGGCGAGGAGCTTCCGCGCCAGGCGCGACTTCTTCTCCGTGGGGATCACGTGGACGAGGGACTCCTGCCGCGCGTACGGCTTCACCCGGACGTGACGCTTCACGCCCGAGAGCGACTTGATCGCCCGCGCCGCCGTCCGGATGTGGGCGGGGGTCGTGCCGCAGCAGCCGCCGACGCCGCGGACGCCCATCTCGATGTACTTCTTGGCGTACTCGGTGAAGTATTCCGGGCTCGTGAGGTAGATCATCCGGCCCCCGATGTCCCGGGGCAGCCCCGCGTTCGGCATCACGACGACCGGCTTCGTCGCGATCGGCATCACGGTCTGCAGGGCGTCGAAGACCCCCGCGGGCCCCGTGCCGCAGTTGATCCCCACCGCGTCGACGTTCTCGTCCGCGCACAGGCTCCGGGCCATCGTGTCGGCCTTCGTGCCGACCGCCGTCTCGCCGCGCTCGTTGAGGACGAAGGAGGCCAGGACGGCGAGGCCGAGCCTCTTCCCCGCCCGCGCGGCCAGCTGGAGCTCCCGGAGGTTGGTGAACGTCTCGAGGACGACGAGGTCGACGCCCTCCGCCGCGACGGCGCCGAGCTGCTCGGCGAACGCACCCTCGACCTCGGGAACGCGCTCCTCGAGCATGATCTGGCCGGGGCGGATGCAGGGACCCACCGCCGCCGCCACGTACACCGAGTCGCCGGCCGCCTCCCGCGCGAGCCGCACCCCCGCGCGGTTGATGGCGTCGGCCTTGTCGGCCAGGCCGTACGGCGCCAGGGCGATCCGGTTCGCGCCGAACGTGTTCGTCTCGATGACGTCGGCGCCGGCGTCGACGTAGTCCCGGTGGATCTGGGAGACGAGGTTCGGGTTCGCGAGGCACAGCTCGTCGTAGCACGTGTTGATGAAGACGCCGCGCTCGTAGATCATCGTCCCCATCGCGCCGTCGAAGACGAGCGGCGACTCCTTCATGCGCTCCAGGATGCCCTTCATTCCCTACTCCAGCTCGTCGAAGCCCGACTTGGGCGTGTAGCAGATCGGGCAGACCCAGCCGTCGGGGAGATCCTCGAACGCCGTGCCCGGGGGGATGTTGCTCATCGGGTCCCCCTTCGCCGGGTCGTAGATGTAACCGCAGTTCGAGCAGATGTACTTTTTCACGGAAGCCCTCCCGTCCGTCCGCCCCGGCCCGTGCCGCGGCGCTGCCGGGCGTCTCTCATACGGCGAAGTACTTCGCCTGGGGGTGGTGGACCACGATCGCCGACGTGCTCTGCTCCGGCACCATCTCCATCGATTCGGTGAGCGTCACGCCGATCCCGCCCGGCTCGAGCAGGGCGAAGACGTCCCGGTGCGCGTCGAGGTCGGGGCAGGCGGGGTACCCGAAGCCGTAGCGCGACCCGCGGTACTCCTGCACCACGTATCCCGTGGCGCCGGCCGGCCTCTCGCCGCCGATCCCCAGCTCGCGCCGCATCTCCTCGTGCCAGTATTCGGCGAGCGCGTCGGTGATCTCCACGCCCAGCGCGTGCAGCAGGAGGTAATCCTTGTAGCTGTTCCCCTCGAAAAGCGCCCGCGTGACGCGGCCGATCCGGTCACCGATCGTGGCGACGAAGAAGCCGGCGACGTCCCCGCCCTCGGCCGCGGTCCGGAAGTAGTCGGCGATGCACAGGTGCGGGGGCTCCTTCTGCCGCGGAAAGCGGAAGACGTGCTCCCGGCTTCCCTCCGTCACGACGACCGCGTCGCCTTCGGAGCGGCACGGGAAGTAGCCGTACGCCACCTTGGGATCGAGGAGGCCCTCGTCGAGGCAGCGCTGTTTCAGGGCCTCGTACGTCGGCCGGACCGTCTCCTCGACGAGTCGCTTGTACGCGTCCGCGTCCAGCCGGGCGCGCCGGTATCCCCAGCGGCCGCGGAAGAGGGCCTGCTCGTTCACGTAGGGGAAGAGGCGGCGCGGGTCGATGCCGGTCGCGTGGCGGCGTCCCAGGAACGGCGGCGGCGGCGGCGCGACGTCCCGTGCGACGCGGGGCTCCTTTCGGCCGGGCGTCGCGGCCCGGGCCGACGGCGGGACGTACGCAGTGGACCGGAGCCGCCCCTCCTCGAGCGCTCGCATCGCCGCGAGGCCCGCGAAGGCGTCGGCGCAGTACACCACCGGCGCGGGATAGCCCGGCACGCACTCCTCCGCCACGAACTTGTCCGTCAGCGCCGCGCCGCCCAACAGGATCGGCGCGGAGAGCCCGGCCTCCGCGAACTGCGGCAGGCTCTCCTTCATCACGATCGCCGACTTGACGAGCAGGCCCGAGAGGCCGATCGCGTCCACGGCGTGCTCCCGCGCCTTCTCGATGATCGTCTCCGCGGGCACCTTGATCCCCAGGTTGACGACCCGGTACCCGTTGTTGGAGAAGATGATGTCGACGAGGTTTTTCCCGATGTCGTGGACGTCGCCCGCCACCGTGGCGAGGAGGACCTTCTTGCCGGTCTCCCGTTCCCCGCCGGACAGGAACGGCTGCAGGAAGTCCACGCTCCGCCGCATCACCTCCGCCGACTGGAGGACGAAGGGCAGGAGCATCTCGCCCCGCCCGAACAGCTCGCCGACGTGGCGCATCGCCGGGACGAGCACCTCGTTGATCACCGATGCGGCCGGGCGCCGGGAGAGCAGGATCGTCAGGAGGTCCTCGAGCCCTTCCTTGTCGCCGGCTTCCACCTTGGACGCAAGGGCCTGCTCCGGCCGCCCGGCGGACGCGCCGCCGGCCCCGGGTTCGGCGGCCTCGTCCTTCTTCCCCGAGAAATGGGCGATGAACGCCTCGAGCGGCGTGCGGCCGTCGTCCCTGCCGCGGTCGAGGATGAGGTCGAGGCAGACGCGGCGGTCCACCTCGGCGATCTTCGCGAGCGGCAGGATCTTGCCCGCGTCCACGATGGCGGCGTCGAGGCCGGCCTCGATCGCCTCGTGAAGGAAGACCGAGTTGAGGATCCGCCGCGAGGCGGGGGAGAGGCCGAACGAGATGTTGCTCACGCCGAGGAGCGTGCCCGCCTCCGGGATCTCCCTCTTGATGCGCCGGATCGCCTCGAGCGTCTGGACGGCCGCGTCGCGCAGGGTCGGATCCCCCGAGCCGATCGTGAACGTGAGCGCGTCGAAGAGCAGGTCGTGGGGCCGCAGCCCGTACGTGCCGACGGCCAGGTCGCGGATCCTCCGGGCCACGGCCACCTTCTCGTCCGCCGTCATCGCCATCCCCGTCTCGCCGATGGTGAGGGCCACGACGGCGGCGCCGTGCCGTTTCGCCGCCCGGCAGACCCGGGCCAGGTTCCTGCCCCCGTCCTCGAGGTTGACGGAGTTGACGAGGCACCGCCCCGGGTGGATCCGGAGCGCCGCCTCGACGACGTCCGGGGACGTCGAGTCGATGACCGTCGGGATCTTGAGGGACTGCGCGAAGAGCCGGGTCAGGGCGGTCATGTCGGCCTTCTCGTCCCGCCCCGCGTACGCCGTGCACAGGTCGGCCGCGTGCGCGCCGTCCTCCTGCTGGCGGACGGCGATCGCGAGGGCCCCCGGGTAGTCGTCCGCGAGCAGCCGCTCCCGGAAGGCGCGGGAGCCGTTGGCGTTGGCCCGCTCGCCGACGAGCAGCGGAGGGATCTCCTGGTGGATCTCCACGGCCTGGTAGAGGCTTCCCAGCGCCGGTTTCCAGCGGGTGTCGCGCTCCGCGGGCCGGACGCCCGCGAGGGCCTGCGCCAGGCGGCGGATGTGCTCCGGCGTGGTGCCGCAGCAGCCGCCGACGACGGTGACCCCGTCCTCGGCCACGAAGGTGGCGAGCTCCCGGGCGAACGCGTCGGGGGAGAGGGGGTACACCGTCCGGCCGGAGACGACCTGGGGGATCCCGGCGTTGGGGATGCACGAGATGCGCCCGGGCCAGTTGCGGGAGAGCCAGCGGATGTGCGACCTCATGCCTTCCGGGCCGGTGGCGCAGTTGAGGCCCAGGGCGAAGACGGGGTACGGCTCGATCGCGGCCGCGGCCGCGGCCACGTCGGTCCCCACGAGCATCGTCCCCGTGCTCTCGACGGTGAGGGACACCATGACCGGGACGGCGTTCCCGCGGCGCTCCATCTCGTCGAAGGCGGCGACCAGGGCGATCTTCACCTGGAGCAGGTCCTGGCACGTCTCGACGACGAGCAGGTCGACTCCCGCGTCGAGCAGGGCGCGCATCTGCCCGGCGTACGCCGCCGCGAGATCGTCGTACGCGATGTGGCCGAGGGAGGGGAGCTTCGTCGTCGGACCGATCGACCCCGCGACGTAGGCGCGCCCGCCGGCCCGCCGGACGGCGTCCCGGGCGATCGCGACGGCCGCCCGGTTGATCGCGTCGGCCTCGCCGGCGAGGCCGTACTCGGCGAGGACGACGGCGTTGGCGCCGAAGGTGTTGGTTTCCAGGACCGTCGCGCCCGCCGACAGGAACGACGCGTGAAGCGCCGACACGGCGTCCGGGGCGGAGAGGTTCAGGTATTCATTGCACCCCTCGTGGGCGCCCCACGCCGACGGCGGGAGGCTCATGCGCTGGATGTTTGTCCCGCACGCGCCGTCGAAGATGAGGATCGTCTCGTCCCTGAGGCCCACGCCTTGTCCCCCCGGATCCGGGCCCCCGGCCCGGCCATTCGCGATTTCGTAAGTGATTCATTCTACAGAGGAAATATGTGGAGGTCAAACGCTTCCCCTTTTGGCTTGACTTCGAGAAACGTTTCCTGCTATTCAGATAGGGAGTTTGTATACCGTATACAATCCGACTTCCGCGAATCATAGACATACGAAGGGTTTTCGAAGGCGGCACGAGAGAGACTGAAAGAGGGGCGGTCATCGCAACTCTGAGCGGCATCCTGTCCCGGTCGGCCCAGGCCCTTGCGGCGGAGCGGCGCTTCCGCCGGAAGGGGTGTGTCCGTCGTTTCCCCTCCCGTCTCGGTTGGAAGACGCAGAGTGACACCATCATAGGAAGAGACGCTTCAGGTTCGGACGGCAGGCACCTCGAAGCGCCGGAAAGGGGGGCCCGCCCCAGCGACTCATCGGGTTTCCAAGCCGTGACCCATACCAACGCCCAGTGAAAGGGGGACTTTCCAGATGGCGAAAGTGATGGAAAAATCGACGTTGAAAGACAAGCTGTTCGAGAAGATCCAGGCGCATCGTCCCCGCACCACCAAGCTCGTCAAGGAGCAGGGCAAGATCCTCATCGACCAGGTCACCATCGAGCAGTGCATCGGCGGGGCGCGCGGTATCCGGTCCCTCGTGACCGACATCTCCTACCTCGACCCCGAGGAAGGGATCCGGTTCCGCGGCAAGACGATTCCCGAGACGTTTGCGGCGCTCCCGAAGGTGCCCGGCTCCGAGTATCCGTTCGTGGAAGGGTTCTGGTACTTCCTGCTGACCGGCGACGTTCCGACGATGGAGCAGACCCTGGCGGTCGTCGAGGACTTCAAGGCAAGGGCGAGCGTTCCGCAGTACGTGATCGACGTTCTCCGCGCCATGCCGCGCGACACCCATCCCATGACGATGTTCTCCGCCGGCATCCTCGCGATGCAGCGGGAATCGCTCTTCGCGAAGCGGTACGCCCAGGGGATGAAGAAGACCGACTACTGGGATCCGACCTACGAGGACTCCACGAACCTGATGGCGAAGCTCCCGGAGATCGCCGCCTACATCTACCGCATGAAGTACAAGAGCGACACGCCGATCGCCCCGGATCCCAAGCTCGACCTGGGCGGCAACTTCGCCCACATGATGGGGATCCCCAAGCCGTACGACGACGTCGCCCGGATGTATTTCATCCTGCACTCCGACCACGAGTCCGGCAACGTGTCGGCGCACACCACCCATCTCGTGTCCTCGGCCCTGTCCGACGCCTACTACTCCCTGTCGGCCGGCATCAACGGCCTGGCGGGCCCGCTCCACGGCCTGGCGAACCAGGAAGTGCTCGGGTGGTGCCAGGACGTGTTCAAGAAGCTGGGCGGCAAGCTCCCGACCGAGGAAGAGCTCAAGAAGTTCCTGTGGGACACGCTCAACAGCGGCCAGGTCATCCCCGGGTACGGCCACGCCGTCCTCCGGAAGACCGACCCGCGCTACACCTCGCAGATGGAGTTCTGCCTGAAGCACCTGCCGGACTACCCGCTGTTCAAGCTCGTCAACATGATCTACAAGGTGGCCCCGGACATCCTCAGGGAGCACGGGAAGGCGAAGAACCCGTGGCCGAACGTCGACGCGCAGTCGGGCGTCATCCAGTGGTACTACGGCCTCGTCGAGTACGACTTCTACACCGTGCTCTTCGGCGTGGGCCGTGCGCTCGGCGTCCTCGCGAACATCACGTGGGACCGCGCGCTGGGTTACGCGATCGAGCGTCCGAAGTCCGTGACGACCGCGATGCTGGAGAAGTGGGCGGCCGAAGGCGGCCGGAAGCTCGGCTAAAGAGCCGGCGCGACCGGATCGGGCTGCGAAAAAAGGCGGCCGGGGGAGCGAATCCCCCGGCCGCTCTTGTTTCTCTGGTATGATTGTCGGGATGTCTTGCGGGCTGCGGAGCGGCGGTACGGTCAGGTCGCCCCGGCCGGCTCGGGGGCGGGCTGGTTGCAGTTGGTGCAGGCGCCGATCACGTGCAGGTCGACGAACTTGATCGTCCCGACGTGCGAATCGCCTTCCCAGGTGACCGTCTGCAGGCACTGCGGGAGCGGGAGGTCGACGACGGTCTGGCACTCGGTGCAGTGAAAATGGGCGTGGGGCGGGAGCTCGGCCTCGAACCGGGACGACGTGTCGCCGTGCGAGCGGACCTCGCGCACAAGCCCCTGGTCCCGGAGGAAATTCAGGTTCCGGTAGACGGTTCCCAGGCTGATGTTCGGGAGCGTGCGACGGGCTTCCCGGTAGATGTCTTCAGCCGTGGGATGCACCGGATTCTTCTTGAGGATGTCCAGGATCACCGCGCGCTGTCGGGTATTTCGGGATTTTTTCACCGGGGTCGCTCCTTTCCGCCGTATCGTATATCAGTGGGTATAAATGTCAAGGAGATTGAATGTGAGGGGTCGTTTGGGTTATATAAGTTAAAATAACGTCCCGGAGGTCAATCATCCGATGCCGTTTTCGCTGTTTGCTCCGCCCGTCGTTAACGCGGCGAGCGTGTTCGACACGCGCGTGTTTCAACACGTTCTTCTCGCCGGGCCGATCGTCAAGTTCGTGCTCCTCATGCTCATTGTCTTTTCCGTCGTGTCCTGGGCCATCATCTTTTACAAGTTCCGGCTGTTCAAGGGAATCGAGCGGAACCAGGCCGATTTCGTCAGGATGTTCGCCGAGGGGAAGAGTCTTTCGAGCCTCTTCGACCAGGCGGAAAAGTCGGCCCGCACCCCCCTGACCGAGGTGTTCCGGACGGGGTACCTCGAGCTGATGCGGATCCAGCGCGGCCGCCCCGGCGAGGCCGCCGGCGTGCGCCCGGGACCCGTCCCGCTCGAAAACGTGGAGCGGGCGATGCGCAAGGCCGCCAACGAGGAGATCGCCCTCATGGAGACCTACCTCCCGTTCCTGGCGACCACGGGGAGCGCCACCCCGTTCATCGGGCTGTTCGGGACGGTGTGGGGCATCATGAACGCGTTCTCGGGAATCGCCGCCACGGGCAGCGCGACGCTGGCCACGGTGGCGCCCGGGATCGCCGAGGCCCTCATCGCGACGGCCGCCGGCCTCGCCGCCGCGATCCCCTCCGTCATGGCGTACAACTTCTTCCTCAACCGGGTCCGGACGATCGCGACGAGGATCGACAGCTTCTCCATCGAGTTCGTCAACTTCCTCGAGCGCAACACGGACAAGGTGTAGGGCGATGGCGATGTCCAGCGGAAACGGGGGCGACCGCCGGATGATGGCGGACATCAACGTCACGCCGCTCGTGGACGTGATGCTCGTTCTCCTCATCATCTTCATGGTGACGGCGCCGATGCTGACCCAGGGCGTCGACGTGAACCTGCCGCAGGCGAACGCCAAGGCGATGCGCGCCGACGAGGAGCGTCTCGTCATCACCGTGGACGCCAACAGCCGGATCTTCATCGGAAGGCAGCCGGTGGAGTTCAACCGGATGAGCCGGACCCTCAAGGCCATCGTGGCCCAGCGGACCGACCGCCAGGTCTTCTTCCGGGCCGACCGGGCCGTCCCCTACGGGTTCGTCGTGAAGGTCATCGCCGAGGCGCGCAACGCGGGGATCGAAAAGCTCGGAATGGTCACCGAACCGCTCGAGCGCTGACGGCCGGGCGGCGGATGTCCCCCTTGGCGCTTGACCCGAGGGAACAGTTGTTCCGGACCATGCTCGCGCTGTCGGTCGGGTTCCACGGCGTCCTGTTCTTCCTGTTCGTCCTGTGGACCGGCCTGTCGCAGCCGTCCCCCCGCTTCATCCCGGTGGCGGTCGTGGATCTCGTGGGTGGGCCGGGGCCCGAGCCCCGGCCCGCGCAGCCGGAAGCACGTCCCGCGGCGCCCTCGAAGGGGCCGTCCCGCGAGAGGGTCCCGGCGGCTCCGCGGGCGCGGGCGAAACCGGAACGGACCGCGAAGGCGGACCGGAGCGCGAAGAAGGAAGCCGCCCGCGTGCCCCGGGCCGTGGCCCCGGAGTCCCGCGAGCTCTCCGAGCGCATCCGGAAGATGCGCGAGGCGAAGGCGTCCGAGGAGCACGTGCGGGAGGCGCTCGGGACGCTCCGCAAGGAGAAGGAGGCGCGCGCTGCGGTCTCCAACGTGCGGGAGAGGGTCGCCCACCGGGTCGACCTCTCCGCGCTGCGGTCCCCGCCGGACAGGACCCCCCCGCCCTCGGGCGGCGCTCTCGCGGGCGGGGGCGGCTCGAGCCGCGTGCCGCCCGAGCAGCTCGAGTACTTCAGGGCGCTCTACGAGAAGATCTACGAGAGCTGGGTGCTGCTCGTTCCCGGGGAGGGACGCACGAGCGGCGGGACCCTGGTCGCGCAGATCCGACTCAAGATCGAGAAAAACGGGAAGGTGACGGACGTGAAGATGGAGAAGGGGTCGGGGAACCGGTTCTTCGACGAATCCGTGCTGCGGGCCATCAACAAGGCGAGCCCGCTCCCGGTCCCGCCGGAGAGGCTCCGGGGGGGCGAGGACTATTACGAGGTGGGGTTCCGGTTCCGCGAGCCGAAGGGGGCCTGGTGAGACGCGCGGGGCTTGTCCTCCCGCTTGCCCTGGCCGCCTGGCTCCTCCCGGCGGTCGCGTCCGCCATCCTGTACATCGACATCAACGCGCCCGGCGGCAAACGGCTGCCCGTCGCCGTGCCCGACTTCGTCGTGGCGTCGGGGGACCGGGCGCTCGCCAGGGCCATTCCGTCCGTGATTGCGGGCGACCTCGGGATGGTCGGCGTGTTCGCGGTCGTCCCCGCCGACGCCTACCTCGAGCGGATCACGCCGAAGCACTTCGCCGGGACGCCGCTGTCGTTCCCCGACTGGAAGCTGTCCGGGGCGGAGGCGGTCGTGATCGGCAACGTCACGGCCCGCGCGAGCCAGGTCACGGTGGAGATGCGCCTGTACGACGCCACGCTCGGGACCCTGATGGCCGGCCGGCGCTACACGGGGCCCGCCGGGATGTACCGGTCGA
>Ga0316628_100005591_pt1 | contig 10125 bp, 5 predicted proteins | sample OWC_Aug_M2_C1_D5_FD_207648 | JGI IMG/M metagenome (GOLD analysis project Ga0316628, IMG submission 207648) | Wetland soil microbial communities from Old Woman Creek delta, Ohio, United States - OWC_Aug_M2_C1_D5_C | ecosystem: Environmental > Terrestrial > Soil > Wetlands | place: USA: Ohio... | reverse complement strand
GCAGCCTGGGTACCGGCGCGGCGGGCGGCGCGCGTCAGCCCGATCGATGTTCTGCGGGCGGATTGAGGGGAACGCTCGGCCGAAGTGGCCTGCGTCTACCGACCCCCTCGCTCGGCCTCAGCGCGGAACTTCCCAGCTCGAGAATGCACATCCGGTCTGCACCAGATCCCGCTTGATCCACTCGACATCACCGGTCGTGACAGGACTGGAACGCCTCACCGGTCGCCCGCGGCGGTCGCTGCAGGCAACCGTCACCGCCGTGATGCGGTTCGTGCCCGGATCCCGCGAGTACTCGAACGTCGTCGGTGGTGCATCTCCAACACGGTAGCTCTCGCCGACCGCATAGCGGTTGCGAAAGGTCAGGCGCCGCCAGGTACCGTCCGATTCGCTCGTCTCGGTCTGCGCGACTGCGCCGCCCTCGACCCGGTACGAGACCTCGATCACGTACGGCTGCGACTCTCCGACTGGCCACGTGGCTTGCCGAATGACGCGACCATCCGCGTTGTACGTGTTCACCACGGACCTGCCCGGTTCGCGAATCGTTTCCATCTCGTCACGGTCGTTATACGTGTACAGGCGGAGCGTCCCGTCCGACGCTTCAGCGCTCGTCAGTCGTCCCGGGCCGTCGTACCCGTACCTGACCGTACGTTGGCGGCTGTCGCGAGCGCGGGCTACGCGATCTTTCGCGTCGTAGTCGAACGCGATCCACCCGGCGGAGCCCTCGATCCGCAGCAGGCGTCCGCTGGTGTCGCGTTTGAATCGCACGGTGTGGCCGTCGGCGTCGCGTGACTCAATCCTGGAGCACACGTCGCGGGCCTGTGGGCCACACGGACGAAAGAGATCGAGCCGGCCGTCGTTCAGCCGCATCGCCCACGCGAAGCCCACCCATCCGAGTCGCGCCCGTTGGTACTCCGACGGCGTCGCCCGGTGCTCGTACATCGCCGTAACCAGCGAGGTGCCGGCCGAAGTGCGTTCGAACTGAACTCGAGCGCCATCGGCAAGGATCAACGCCGCCCAGCCGAAGTCGCGGCCGTCTCCGATCAGGTACCGCTCACCGTCGTGCATGGCGCCGATCCCGAACTGCTTCGTGACGTGGTAGCCAGAAAGGTACTTCCTCCGCAATGCAACGGGCGGACTGCCGTCCAGGACCAGGTCGTCGTCTTCACGAATGTATAAGCCGGTCGGGAGGTCGATGTGGCCGCGGTGCACAGGCACAGCGGACTGGAGAACCGTACGGGCGTGAGATCCGGGGAATCGAGGCAGCAACAGGAACAGCGCTCCCGACCACAGTGGACCGAGGAATGGGACGGCGACCGCGGTGATCGTCCCAATCGCGGCGCAGGTCGCGACGAAGCGGATGCGGCGGCGCAGTTGCGCGCTGACGGAAACGGGACCTGTCGGCGCGGCGAGGGCCATCGGCTGCCGTCGCCAATCAGCGATTGCGATGCGCTCGAACCCAGCCCGTTCTTCTGGGCTCCTTTCCGGGGCCAGCGCTTCGACCGTCCACGATGGCGGCACGCCCGGAAGGCCCGTCGCCCGGCAGATGACGCCGCGGATGTCGGTTTCGTAAGTGTGCTCGTCGATCTTGCGCCACTTGCGCAGCGGCTTCGTCGCTGCTCGAATGCGTCGGGAAAGCGCGGAGACAATGACGAAGGCGAGGCGCAGTGCGAGGAAGGCGATTGCCGCCGGGAAACCCGCTGCCCCGATGATCACGAGCAGCAGGGTGGCGACGACGAGAATGGCACCCAACCAGATGAGGATCCCGAGCACCGCGCCCCCTGTCCCGGAGCTTCGCTTGAATGGAGTAACGATCGAGGAACGACGAGGATCGGGCGTCGACGAGATCGGGCGTCGTCGTCTGTGATCGGTGATCGGTGGGACAGTCTGCGCCGATCACCGGCTACCGATCACGACAGCGACGAACTCTCGAAGCGATTCTGACCCCGGACACAAATGAGCCGGAGGCCTCAGGGAGTTTTATCGGCGCGGTCAGCCCGCGAGACCACCCGCCCACCTGTCCGACTCTTCCATCGCCCTCGTTCACGACCATGCCGCCCGCCTCACATGCCCGGCATGGCTGCCGTCTTTTCGTGCGACGCCAGAAGCCCGGTCATCGTCATGTTCCACGTGCGGCCCATCGACGCGGGAGGACGCAGGCGCAGGAAGCCGTATTTCGACAGGCGCGACCCCGCGATTGCCGGTCGTGCCGATGACTTCATCGTCTCGATGCGGGTGGGGCCGGTGTCAGCCCATGTCGCCGCATGATTTCCCCCATCTTTGCCGGGTCGGGCGGCCCGCCGGCGGCCGCGTTGATTACTACCGCGGCCTCGCGGAAATATTGCGGACCGATCGCGGCTGGTGTGATCACGCAGAGTGCCTTCACGTCCCGGCTGCCGTTGTTGTCGAACCGGTGAATGGCGCCGCGCGGAATGCACAGGGCCTCTCCGGGCCCGACCTCAATCTGTCTGCCGTCGACGGTCCACGTCAACACCCCTTCGATGCCGTAGACCGTCTCTTCGTAGTGATCGTGGCTGTGCGCAGGAGCGGCCAGACGCTGCGCGCACGGGACCGAGAGCTCGAACATGGCAACCGTGCCAGTGGCGTGTTCACCCGTGACCAGGAAACGCACGGCGAGCGGCCCGAGACGGATCGTCTCGTCCGACGGATTGACGTGGAGGTCGAGGGCCTGCGAGGTCATCTACGTCTCCTTGCGTAAACTGCATTTACTATAGTAGACTGTAAATTGCATTTACCATTATGTCAAGACCCTCATCGCCGAGTCCGTCGGGACAGATGCTGATCGGCGCACTGCTGCGCGTTCCAGCTCAGGCCATTCACCGCCGACTCATCAGTGCGCTGAATGCGGCCGGGTTCGACGACCTCCGGGTGCCGCACATGGCGGTGCTGCAGTTCCCCGGTCCAGATGGGATCCGTCCGGGCACGCTCGCCGAGCGCGCGGGCATGAGCAAGCAGGCCATGAACCAGCTCCTTCGGAGCCTCGAATCGCTGGGGTATCTCGTGCGCTCCGCCGCACCCGACGAAGGCCGCGCGCGCATCGTCCGCCTGACCAGACGCGGACGCGCCGCGTACGCGAAGACCTACGAGATTCTCCGGGACATCGAGCGCGAATGGAGCGCCGAGCTCGGCGTCAAGCGTTTCACGGAGCTCAAAGCACTGCTCCTTCGCGTCTGGGAGAGCCCGTTGACCCGCTAGCCGACTGAAAGGACCGTGGGACCCGATCGGTCCGCGCAACATCGCTACTGCGCCCTGAGCGTCGTCGCCGGATTGACTCGGCTGGCGCGCCACAGCGGCCCAAGCGCCGCCAGCGAGGCAAGGACGACCAGCGCGACAAGTGTCTCGATGAACGTCAGAGGGTCGGCAGGCGTGATCCCGAAGAGCTCCTTCGACAGCATGCGGCCGAGCGCGAGTCCGCCGGCTCCGCCGGCCGCAACGCCGATGGCAAGCGCGATGGCGATGTGACGGCCGAGCAGAGCGGTCACGTGGCGGCCTTCAGCCCCGAGCGCCAGGCGAATCGCGATCTCGCGCCGCCGGCCCGCCACGAACTGGGCGAACGCCGAGGCGAGGCTGAAGGCGGTGAGCAGCAGCACGACCGCCGCGGCGCTGCCGAGCAACACCAGCAGCCGGCGCCTGGTGGCGAAGGTCCTGGCGAACAACTCATAGACCGTCTGCGGATCCTCGGTCGCTGCGGCCTGATCCACGGCTCGAACCTCGCGGAGAATCGCCGCGGCGTGCTCTGCGGGGTTGCCCGCCGTCCTGATCACGAGGTAACTCCACTGCGCCGGGCGTTGGAACGCTTCGAGGCGATAGAAGGTGTCTTGCGGTTTCGACAGTGGGCCGAAACTGCGCACGTCGCCGACGACACCGATGATGGGGACAAGAGTCTCGCCGAATCGCAGCCCGGCTTGCAGCGGATCGACGCCTCGCAGGTACTTCCGGCAGAACGCCTGGTCAACGAGGACCGCCGTCTGTCCGCTCGAGTAGTCGGTATCCGTGAACCACCGGCCGCGCACCAGTTTCATGTCGAGCGCTTCGAGGTAGCCGGGCATCACGGACTGCGAATTCAAGCTCTCGGGCGTCTGCTTCTGGGCCCCCGGCGTTTCAATGTCGACCCCGGACCACGATTGCACCGTGCTGGTCAGCGGCGGCGCTATCGCGGCACCTGCTGCGACGACGCCAGGTAACGATCTCACGCGGCCCAGCGCGCGCTGGAGAAACGCACGCTGATCCTTGCCGGCAGGGTAGCGGGACGGCGGCAGGCGGACCTGCATGACGAGCGCGTGATGGACGTCGAAGCCGAGATCCACGCCGACGATGTTCCACACACTGCGGATCATGAGGCCCGCGCCGAGCACCAGCGAGGTGGCGGCGGCCACCTGGATGGCCACGAGCGTTCTCGTCGCGATCTGGCGGCGCCGGCCGGCCGAGGCGGTCAGGCTGCCCTCCTTGAGCACCTCAGCGAGACCGCGCCGGCGGTTTGACCAGGCGACGCCGGCACCGGCGATGAGACCACTGATCACCGTGATGGCGGCGCCTGCAAGCATGACTCGCGGCACGAAGAGAGTCCGTACGATCGTGCCGCTTCCGCCCCCGACCGTCCGATCGACGACGAGCAGTGTGATAGCGGCGAGCGCCACGGCGAGCAGGCCGCCGGGCAGCGCGAGCAGGATCGCGCGGAGGAACTCGAGGCGTATCAGCCGTGCAGGCCCGGCGCCGAGCGCCTGCCGTACCGCGATCTCAGCCTCGCGTCGTACGCTTTCGGCGAGGATGAGGCCGGCCGCGTTGCACGATGCGGCGAGGAACACGAGCAGCGCCGCCACCACGAGCATCAGCGTCGTGCCGCGCACCTTCGTCGTCCGCCACTCATCGAGGCTGCTTACCTGCAGTCCACGCTTGCCATTCGTGGCCGGGTACTGAGCGGCCAATCGGCCCGAGATGATCGACACTTCGCTCTTCGCTTGTTCGAGCGTTCGGCCCGGCGCGAGGCGGCCGACCACCGAAAATGCCCCCGCATCACGTTGCCCTTGGACGAACTTGAACACCCTCGCGTACTGGCCGACCATCGACGCAAGCAACGGGCTGATCACCTGGCGATCTACCCACTGGTCGAGAAGGCCGCTCGGCTGCCCGAGGGACCGAAGCACTGTGTCAGGGGCGACGCCTACGACCGTGAACGGCTGATCGTCGATGCGAATCGCCTTGCCGATGACGGTCGGATCCGATCCAAAGTAACTACGCCACATGCTCTCGGTCAGCACGGCAGCGGGCGCCGCGCCAGGCTTGAAGTCGCCGGGATCGAGCAGCCGGCCAAGGCGTGGCCGAGCGCCCAGCAGCGGAAACACTCGCGCCGAAACGAGGGTGCGCCAGATGGGCCGCGGCCGATCGCCGCCCGTCATGACAGCGGAGGAGTGGTCGATGGCGCCCATGGCACCGAGCGTGCGGATTTCATTCTCGATGTCCGCGTAGTCGGGCGCCGAGATTTCCGGAATGGCCAGCCCCTCGGCGATGCTGCCCCCGTAGTAGTAGCGGCCGGTGTTCTCGATGACGACGAGCCGTCCGGGGTCGCGAAACGGAGATTGCCCGATGAGGGTGTCGTGCAGCAGGCCGAAGATCGCGAGGCTGGCGCCCACACCGAGGCCAATTGTGATGGCCACGCCTGCGGCGAGCCCGGGCGACCGCCGGAAGACCCGCGCACCGACGGCGATGTCCTTCAAGATGTCGTCCATGACATGACCCTCGGGGACCGGACGCGAGTTTCGCTAGATGGGCGCGAGGAGTCTGGGTCGCTGCGGCATTGATTCTCCTCAGTGATAGTCCACGATCTCGACGTCGTGCGCGTCGCCGTCACGCCCCGTGAAGCAGATGCGCCATTGGGCATGACAAGCTCGTGAAGAATCTGATGAAGAAGTTCCGCGGGTCGGGAATACGTCGAGGCGTTCCCTACATCACGCCTTTTCGCACCTTCTCGAGTTGTTCCAGCGTCTCGTCGACCCACTTCCCAAGGTCGCCGAAGCCAACCCGCTCGAAGCAGACGACGCCGTCGGCATCGACGAACCAGTTGAGCGGAACGGTGATCGTCGGCATTAGGTCGTGCATCATCAGGTGCGCCGGGACCACCGGGAACGTGTATTTGTTCTCCTTCATGAACGGCGCGATCGCGGCGACGTATCGACTTCTCGTGCGCCTGTCATATTGGTTGGGCGCGCCGGGCGTGGGAACGCTGTTGGCAACCTGCACCCCGCTGGCGTGTGCCTTGGTCAATGGAGCGGCCAGGCTCATGCCGGTGCCCGCGACCTGCGCACCGGCCGCATGCGCAAGCGTGAGCGGCGCGGTGACGGTGATTGTGGCGTTGCCGCCTCTGCCGCCGCCCGTCGTCGAGGCCACGACCGCCGCCTCGTGGTTCGCACCGCTGTCGATGGTGAGGGCCTGGCCGGCGCTGAAGCCGGCCGCGCTGGCGACGGGGATGACGGTCGCGCCCGCGTTGGTCGCGGTGCCCGCCACCGTAGCGCCTGCCGTGCCAACCGTCGCGATGACGGCGGTCTCGAGGTTCGAGCCCGCATCGATCACAATCGTCTGGCCGGCGCTGAAACCTGCCACGCTTGCGACCTTGATATTCGTCGCCCCGACGACCGAGGCGGCCGGCAGCGTGGTGGCGGCCTGCAACAGGAAGTCGGTGCAGTTGCTGTCGGTGTCGGCGCCGTCCGGGAAGCGGCCCGCGCTCCTGTGGGGCGTGCTGGCGGCCGAAGCGGCCGGCCCACGGCCAGCGCCGCCCGAGGCAGGCGTCGTCACGCGGCAGCCACTCTGCCCCGCTCCCGAGGTTGCCTGGTATCCCTCCGAGGCCCATGGGTCGACGAGGTCGCCGTAGTTGAGGCTGTCGACGACCAGGCCAGCCGCGTCACGCAGCACCATGGTGCCGGCGCTGGTCGAGAGGGCCGGCCCGCCGAACCACTGGTTGGGTGCCGGCGTCCCCTGGTAGCCCGCTGTCGTGACTTGGGCGTCACGCACAACCGCGTTGATCGCATGGTCCCTGACCAGGGGGCTGTCGAGCGTGATGCCGGTGCCGAGCGCCTGGACGGGCTCGTTGCTCGAGTGGGCAAAGGCCGTCGCCGGCGTGAAGCTGATCCCCGTTCCCCGAACGCTGAAGGGAATGTTGGCCGCATGATTGAACTTCAGCGGAGCGGCCAGGTCGAGGCCCGTGCCCTGGGCGACCACGTCTTCGCGGTTGGAATGCGACTGGGCGAGGCCCGGCGCGAAGTCCACTCCGGTGCCGGTGGGACCCGCGGTGCCAACGGCGCTGATGGTCATTGTCTCCTGGTTCGCGGGGGTGCCAACCGTCATCTTGTCGCCCACGGCGAAACCGTTCACGTTGCGGACCTTGATGTTGGTCGCACCGGTGATCGCATCGGCCAAGAGCACGGCACGGCTCGCCTGCGTGCCGACGCGTGTGACCGTGACGCTCTCGATCCCGTGGCCGACGCTGTCGATGTCCAACCTGATCCTGTCGCCGATCGAGATGTTGATGGCCGACGTCACCTTGATGTTCGTCGCGCCGGCGCGCGCGTCCGCAGCCAGAAAAGCTTGCGTGCCCGCCTTGCCGACCGCGGTGATGGTGGCGACCTCGTACCGCTCCAGGGCTCTTGCGACGGTCGGGAAGGCGGCGCCATGGCCGATGGCGATCTTCTCGCCGACGACGAAGCCGGACACGCTCGTGACAGGCACGTTGGTCGAGCCGACCGGGATCGTGAGAACCGGACCGTCGGGAAGGGGTTGCCACAGCGTCGTACTGTTGCTGGCCGCCGTCCCGATGCTGACAATCTTGCGGGTCTCCGCGTTGGGGCCGGTGTCGATGCTGATCGTGTCGCCGACCTTCATGTCGGTCGTGTTCCTGACGTTGATGGTGCTGTCGCCGGCGCGCGCGGGGACCGCCAGCCCGGAGTTGGAGAGGCCGAGCAGGTAGAAGCCGCCAGTGGCGAGCATCGTCCCCGGGGGGATCTTCACTGACGAGAAGATGGGTTGCTGGGTCGCGTGCTCGGTCAGGGTCCAGTTCGAGATGTCGACGCTACGGGAGCCGGCGTTGTAAAGCTCGACGAACGAGTTCGTCAGGTTCGTCGGAGAACCGGCGCTGATGCGGAACTCGTTGATCTTGATCGGGTTGACGTTGCGTACCTTCTCGACCGTTGTTTCAAATTGCGTCCTGCCGTTCGTCGGGTTCCTCCACGACACCTTGCCGACCAGGTCGCCGTTGAAGGGCGCCGGCCCCGAGGTGACCTTGAAGGTGGCGCTCACGCTCGCACCCGGCGCGACCGGCTCAGCGATTGTCACCGAAGTCCTGGTGGTACCCGGAACGACGGAGGTCCACTGCTTCGGGACGGCAATGCTCAACGTGACGCCCGCCGCGAGAGCGGCGGTGGTATTCGTGAACGTCACGGTGGTGTCCTGCGACGACCCCGGTAGGAACGTCTGGAGTCCTGGCGGAGTGGCAGTTGTCGACGCCGGCGCCAGGCTCAGCCGCGCCACGTCGTACCCGGCAGCGACGACGTTGGCTTGCACCAGCTGGTCGGTCGCGTCGGTCGGGAAGGTGCCCGCGGCCGTCATCGCGCCTTCATAGAAGGTGCCCTGCGAAGCGTTGCTGTTGTCGCCGCCGTTGCCAAGGAGGATGGCCCCCTGCTTGCGCATCGGGTCATAGGTGAAGTCGATGCGCCGTCCGTCGTACATGACTGACAAAGGGCCCTGCTGCGCGTCGCCGCCCATGGAGGTCCAGTGGTGCGGTTCGCCCTTGGCCATCGCGGTCACGAATCGCCAGGTGATGCTTGGCAGGCTTGCGCAGAGTCTGGATCCGTCTGCGTTGACGCAACCCACCAGGTTGTTCTCCTGGTCGGTCATGATCCACGGGCCGGGGGGCGTCCCGCGATACCAGCCGGTTGCGTTGCCGAAGTAGGTGGTTTCCATCGTGCCGTTGCCGTCGTCGCGGCTGTCGGTCTCGGCGTTGCCGTAATCGAAGCAGCAGCCCGAGTTGTAGTGGTGGCCGTTGACGACCCAGTACTGCCCTTGCGCCTGGTCGTCGACTGCGGTGCCCTTCGCGTCGTTCTGACGCAGGCCCATGCCCGGCGCGATGAAGACGCCGTAGGCCTTGTGGCCCATGATCGTGATCGGCGCCATGTCGGCGACCGGGAGGTTGTTGAACCCGCCCATGGCCGGGCCGCTGAATCCGCCGCGGGGCGCCTGGATGAGGTCGTTGTGCCTGGGGGATTGGTCGTAGATGATGCTGATCCAGCAGTACGTGTTGGCGCAGAACGCGTCCTGCGCGGCCGCGTTGGCATACCCGCCCGCATTCGGGACCGGTGACGCGACGGGCTGGACGACGCCGATATCCAAGGTCTTGCCGTCGGACTGGCGCAGCACTTGGTAGAGCGGACCGTTGTAGGAGGCGTACAGCGCGCGCGTGGTGCTGTGGGCGGCCACACAGGGGTCGCCGGCGGCGGCGTAGATGTCACACGGGCCTTTCGGCCTGGGCGGAGGAACCTGTCGTCCCACCCCGGACTGTCTGGCCCAAGTCAAGGTGGCGCCGATCAGCGTGGGCGTCAGTGCGAGCATCAGCAGAATGGCGATTCTCGTTTTCATGTTTGTGTGACTGCCGCCGCCAGCGATGAAGGTCCGCGGCGCGGGCAGAGATTCACCTTCCAGGGCAGGCTTGGACGCGTGCAGGCGGAACCAGTCGTGGGTCATCACGCCGGGGGCGCATCGAACGCGGCATTATAGCCACATGTTCGGGTCACAAGGCCAAGTGCCGGTGCTGCTTCGTCGGCTGCTCGACCCCGGCCTTGGCGCCGCTCCACGAACTCATCCAGGGCCGACTGCCGACACAGAGCGCTTCATGTGACCGTCAACGTGTTGTCATTTCGCCACATAACGAGTTCACAAAGTGCAAGGGTGGCCAGACCGCACTGTCAAGACCGACCATCCACGAATTGCGTTGACGGGGGGGCTGGTGACAGTTAAAGTCATCCGGACATCCGGATGAGCGATAGAATATGCCCACCTCACCTCCACTGCTGTTTCGCGCTCTCGCCGATCGCACACGGCTGCGCATCGTGAACCTGCTCGCCC
>Ga0316628_100005590_pt1 | contig 10125 bp, 7 predicted proteins | sample OWC_Aug_M2_C1_D5_FD_207648 | JGI IMG/M metagenome (GOLD analysis project Ga0316628, IMG submission 207648) | Wetland soil microbial communities from Old Woman Creek delta, Ohio, United States - OWC_Aug_M2_C1_D5_C | ecosystem: Environmental > Terrestrial > Soil > Wetlands | place: USA: Ohio... | reverse complement strand
GGGGGCGCGGCTCCAAGAGTTGCCCGGCCTCGCAACCGGCGCCGTCGGCATCCTGGAAGGGCTGCCCGGGGACAAGACCCTGGCGCTGCGCGCCGACATCGACGCCCTGCCCATGACCGAGCTGAACGACGTGCCCTACAAATCCGCCCACGAAGGGGTCATGCACTCCTGCGGTCATGACTGTCATGCCACCGTCATGCTGGGAGTGGCCAAGCACGTGGTCGAGTCGGGGCTGCTGCAGACCCTCCGGGGCCGCCTGAAGTTCATCTTCCAGCCCGCCGAGGAGACCGCCGGCGGGGCGGAGGGCGTGATCGAGGCGGGGGCGCTGGACAATCCGAGGGTTGACCGCATTCTTGCTTTGCACGTGAACAACGATCTTTCGGCAGGTCAGGTCGGCCTATACCGTGGGGTCAGCCACGCCCACACGGATTCCTTCGAGCTGGTCATACAGGGGAAGGGTGTCCACGGAGCGCTCCCCAACGAGGGGATCGACCCCATCGTGGCCGGCGCCCACTTCGTCTCCGCCCTCCAGTCCATCGTGAGCCGGAACGTGGATCCCCGGGACGCGGCCGTGATCTCGGTGGGGCAATTCTCAGCCGGCACGGCGCCTAACATCATCCCGGACCAGGCCGTGCTGACAGGGACGGTGCGCACCTTCAAGGCCGACGTGCGTGAGATCATCATCACGCGGATGCGCGAGGTGGCTGAGAGCCTCCGGGCCTCCTTCGGAGTCGGGGTCGACTACCGATTCATCCCGGGCGTGGCGTCAGTCCTGAACGACGCGTGGGTCGCAGCCGACCTGTTCCAGGCGGCCGTCACGGTGCTCGGAGCCGAGCACGTTGCTTACCTGCAGCCCAAGATGGGGGGCGAGGATTTCGGTCTCTTCACCCAGCGGGTACCCGGGGCGTTCATGCGTCTCGGGAGCGCCGACTCGGCGCGTGGTCTCGTCCACAAGGGGCACTCGCCCCACTTCGACGTCGATGAGCGTGCCCTACCCATCGGTGTCGAGATCATGACGGCAGCCGCCCGTGCCTATCTACGCTAATGCGCATCGTTCACGCCCGCATCGGTGATGTGTAATGACCAATGACCAATTTCCAATGACCAATGGTGGTACGCGTGCCCAGTGCATTGCCTGGGCCGCCGCCAGATTCCCCGCTTCCGTTTGGTCATTTGCCATTGGTCATTGGCCATTTGGATCAGGGGATCGCCCACTTGTTCATGAATGACGCGGGACAGTAAGACATGATCGGGTATTGCCTCAAGCGCATCCTGCAGAGCGGCGTCGTCCTCCTGGTCGTGAGCGTGGTCGTCTTCGTGATCCTGTACCACGCGGGCGACCCCGTGCGGCTCCTCCTGCCCCCGGATGCCACCCAGCAGCAGATGGAGGAGCTGCGGCATCATCTGGGACTGGACCAGCCGTTCGCCGTCCAGTACTGGCGGTTTCTCCGGAATGCCTTGCGGGGCGATCTGGGAGCCTCCTTTGCCTTCAACCAGCCGGCCATCGGGCTAATCTTCGAGCGCGCGCCGGCCACGCTGGAACTTGCCCTCGCGGCCATGCTCCTCTCCGTCTTGATGGGGATTCCCGCGGGGATGTACGCGGCCATCCGGCCCCAGTCGTGGGGGGCCAAGCTGATCCTGTCCGCCTCGCTTCTCGGTATCAGCCTTCCCGTGTTTTGGCTGGGCATCGTCTTGATTCTCGTCTTCTCGGTCCTGCTGGGCTGGTTGCCCAGCTCCGGCCGGGGAGAGACGATTGTCATCGCCGGCATCCGCTCCGGCCTCTTCACCGTGGACGGCTTGCGCCATCTCCTCATGCCGGCCTTCGCTATCGCGGTCTTTCAGCTCGCGCTCAACGTCCGCCTGGTCCGCGCCGGCATGCTGGAGGTGATGCTGCAGGATTTCATCAAGTTCCTGAAGGCCAAGGGCCTCTCCGAGCGGCGGGTCGTCTTCGTCCACGCCATGAAGAACATCCTCATCCCGGTGGTGACGGTCATGGGGCTGCAGCTCGGCAACCTCATCGCCTTCGCCGTCGTCACCGAGACCATCTTCGCGTGGCCCGGAATGGGGAAACTGGTCATCGACTCCATCCACGCGCTGGACCGACCCGTGGTGCTGGCCTATCTCCTGGTCGTGGCGGTGATGTTCGTCTGTCTGAACTTCGTGGTGGACCTGCTCTACACGTTCCTGGATCCTCGGATCCGGCTGAGGTGAGCCCGGCGTGAACCGAGCGGCGCTGGCAGAATTCTGGGACGAGTTCCGAGAGAGCCGGTCCGGTCTCCTGGGGGCCGCGCTCACGCTCGCCTGCATCCTAGCGGCGCTCGGCGCGCCCCTGCTCAGCCCCCAGGACCCCTACGATCTGAGCCAGCTCGCGCTGCAGAACAGCCATACGCCTCCGACCCTCTTCCAGCGCTGGGCCTACGAGTTGTTCGTCCTGGGCTCGGACGGGCAGGGTCGGTGCATGCTGAGCGCCATCTTGTACGGGATGCGGATTTCCCTCCTGGTCGGCCTGGCCAGCACCCTGCTCGCGGCGACGGTCGGGACGTTCCTCGGGCTGGTGGCCGGGTACACCGGCGGCCGGACCGACGCCCTCCTCATGCGGCTGGCCGACATCCAGCTCTCGTTCCCGGCCATCCTCATCGCCATGGTTCTCATGACGGTGTGGGGAGAGGGGCTGTTCAAGATCATCCTGGCCATCGGCATCGTGAACTGGGTTTTCTACGCCCGGACGGCCCGCGGCTCCACGCTGGCCGAGCGGGAGAAGGACTACGTGGATGCGGCCCGCGCCACCGGGCTCTCGGCCTCCCGCATCATGTTCGGCGAGATCCTGCCCAACGTCGTCGCTCCGCTCATCGTCATCGGGACGGTCCGGATCGCCAACGCCATCCTGCTGGAGGCCACGCTCTCCTTTCTGGGTCTCGGCGTTCCGATCACCGAGCCGTCGCTGGGCGCGCTGGTCAATCAGGGATACCAGGTCCTCTTCAGCGGCTTCTGGTGGGTCTCCGTCCTGCCGGGTGTGGGGCTGATGCTGATCGTCCTGGGAATCAATCTGCTGGGAGACCGGCTGCGCGACGTCTTGAACCCGAGGCTGAAGCGATGAGCAGCGACCGCCCGATCCTCCAGGTCGAGGGGCTGCGCACCCACTTCTTCACGCGGAAGGGCGTGGTGAAAGCCGTGGACGACGTGAGCTTCGCGCTCCGCCGCGGCGAGATCATGGGCCTGGTGGGGGAGTCGGGCGCGGGTAAGTCCATCACCGGATTCTCGATCTTGCGGCTGATCGACCCGCCGGGCCGGATCGTGGCGGGCCGGATCCTGCTGGACGGGGAAGATCTCCTGGCGAAGTCCGAGGCGGAGATGGCGGCCATCCGCGGCGAGCGCATCGGCATGGTCTTCCAGGATCCCCAGACCTCGCTGGACCCCGTCTTTTCCATCGGCTACCAGATCGGCGAGGCGCTGGCCGCCCACCACCCCATTTCGCGCGCAGACGGGCGGGGCCGCGCGGTCGGGATGCTGCAGCGGGTCGGCATTCCGTCCCCCGAGGAGCGTCTCGACAGCTACCCCCACCAGTTCTCCGGCGGGATGCGGCAGCGGGTCGTCATCTCCATCGCCATGGCCGGGAACCCCGCCCTGCTCATCGCGGACGAGCCGACCACGGCCCTGGACGTCACGATCCAGGCCCAGGTGCTCACCCTGATGCGCAACCTCTGTCGCGAGCGCGGCACGGCCATGATCCTCATCACCCACGACATGGCTCTGGTCGGGCAGTGCTGCAATCAGATCGCCGTCATGTACGCCGGCCATCTCGTGGAGCGGGGGCCCACCGAGGCGATCGTCCGGACACCGCGCCATCCCTACACCCAGGGGCTGCTCCGTTCCATTCCGGGCCGGCAGGCGCGCCGGAAGCGCCTGGCCCAGATCCCGGGGATGATGCCGAACCTCATTGACCTGCCCGAGGGCTGTCCGTTCCGGCCCCGCTGCGATCAGGCCCAGGCGGCATGCGGGAGCCGCCCCCCGCTGGCCGAAATCGCCCCGAGCCATTTTGCCGCCTGCGTCGTGGAGGGGCGCCGATGAGCGCCGCCGTGCCGCCGCTTCTTCGGGTGGAAGGCCTGGTCAAGCACTTCCCGGTGCAGAAAGGCTTCTTCGACAAGCTCACCCTGCGGGACGGCCGGGTGCGGCTGGTCAGCCAGACGGTGCACGCCCTGAACGGGGTGAGCCTCACCATCGCGCGCGGCGAGACGCTGGCGCTCGTGGGAGAGAGCGGCTGCGGCAAGTCCACGCTGGCCAAGACCGTCGTGGGTTTGCATCCGCCCACATCGGGCCGAATCTGGTACGGGGCGGAGGAGATCGGCGGCCTTACCGGCGCGGCGCGGCGCCCCTACCAGAAGCGGATCCAGATGATCTTCCAGGATCCCTTCTCCTCGCTCAACCCGCGCAAGAAGATCGCCGACATCGTCGGTCTGCCCATGCTGGTCCACGGCCGCTCATCGCGGACGGCGCGGCGGACGCGGGTGGAAGAGCTGCTGACCAAGGTGGGACTGGATGCCGCATATGCCGAGCGGTACCCCCACCAGTTCTCCGGCGGTCAGCGTCAGCGCATCGGCATCGCCAGGGCCCTGGCCTGCGAACCGGAGCTGGTCATCGCCGACGAGCCGATCTCGGCGCTGGACGTCTCCATCCAGGCACAGATCCTGAATCTGCTGATGGATATGCAGGAAGAGTTCGGGTTGACCTACCTCTTCGTCAGCCACGACCTCTCCGCGGTCCGGCATATCAGCAGCCGGGTGGCGGTGATGTACCTGGGCCTCCTCGTCGAGACGGCCGACACCGAAGCGATATTTGCCGAGCCGCTCCACCCCTACACTCGCCTCCTCTTCTCGGCTATTCCGTCGCTCGATCGGCTGGAATTTCGGGAGGCCGCCGCCGACGGCGAGGTTCCCACGCCCATCGAGCTGCCCACCGGGTGCCCCTTCCACCCACGCTGCCCGGACGTCATGGAGCCCTGCCGCACGGACCGGCCGGCGACGATCACCGCGGCCCCCGGGCGCCACGTGGCCTGCCATCTCTATGCGTCGGGGAGACGCTGAGTTCTTGATGCTGGATCAGCGACTTTTCCGCGACGATCGGTTTCAACGCCTCCCCTTGTCGGAGTAAATCACTTCACTCGGCCACGCAGGCCTGCTCGCCCCCGGCGATCGCGCGCCCGTACTCGTGTTCAGGTTGCCGTTGAAACACCGCTCGGCCGCTGATCAGATCGTCGGGCAAGTTTACAGGTTCCGCCGCAACGCACCGCGACCTTCCTTTCGGAGCAATCCAGCGCTCGCTTCATAACTGCTTGTGTTTTCGTGGCGCATCGCGGTCGGAGTCGATGAATCTTGGTTTGGTGGAGGGTTTGGAACGAATTATGCTTAACCGTGTATCTAGGGTTTCCCTAGAGACGGGAGGGTGTACCCACAGTAGTCTTTTCCTCGGCGATTATTTCCTGGTCTGGGCCGGGCCTGAGTCACAGGTTCACCCCTCGGTGCCGCAACCGTTGACGACGGCGCTGAGTTCGAGGTAGGATTCAACAATTTCAGTGACGCGACATAAGGAACCAATCTCACCGGTGGTAGTGGTTCATAGAAGGGGAGGCCAGCCATGACAACGTTCTTCCGGACTTTGATCCTGGCAGCCGTCATGGTTGCACTGGTCCCATTCCTTGGTGGTCTGTCTGTTCCCTTCTCGTCGATCCATGACAACGTCGCCTATGCGAAAGGCGGCGGCGGTGGAGGTGGAGGCGGCGAAGGTGGGAACGCCGGTGGCGGCGGCAAGGGCGGATCCGATTCGGGCAAGGGCGGCGGCCGCGGCGGTGACCGGGACGGCCACGGCGGGTACGGCGGCGATCGGGGTGACCATCACGGTGACCGGGGCGGCCATGCCGATGGGCGGGGTCGCGGCGGCGACCCGGATGGACGCGGCCACGGCGGGTACGGCAGCGACCGCGGCGGTCACCACGGCGACCGCGGCGGCCATGCAGGGCACGGCGGTCCGGGCAAGGGGAACATGGGCCAGGCGGTCTCCGCGGCCGCGCACGGCGCCAAGGCCGACGCGCGGGCGGCAGGGGCGAAGGTCGGGCCGGCGGTCAGCGCCGCCGTCCATCAGGCGCAGCGGTCGTTCCGCGGGGAGGACACGCACCACGGCGATCAGGATGGCCACCACGGCGATCGCGACGGCCACCACAGCGACCGGGATGGACGCGGCCACGGCGGGTACGGCGGCGACCGCGACGGCCATCGTGGAGATCGCGACGGCTATGCCGACGGGCGTGGCTGGGGTGGTGACCGCGACGGTCACCGGGGCTCGTAGGGAGCCGCCTGGCCGGGTGGCGAGCAGGAGCGCTCATGGGCAAGGCGTGACACCATGACCCACGGGCTACGAGGCCGGACGGCGCGGATGTTCGTCCTCATCGCGAGCCTCGCGGCGCTGCTCGTTGGCTGCGCGGAGACCCTATCGGGGATCGCAACCTCGTTCCGCGAGGGGCGCATCGCCCAACAGAATTACGAGGCCGGGAAGGCAAAATACCGCACGCGGGACTACGCGGCCGCCGTGCCGCTCTTCCAGCGCACGTTGTCCCTCGATCCCAAGTACGACGATGCCGAGATTTACCTCGGCTGGAGCTACTTTCACCTCGGCCGGTACCCGGACGCCACCCATCATTTCCGGCAGGTGACGGAACGCCAGCCCCGCTGGGAGAGCGCCTGGAACGGGCTGGGTTGGAGCCTCTACCACGCCGGGGAATACCAGCGGGCGCTGCGCGCCTTCCAGGAGGCGATCGCACTCGATCCCGTCTACCACGATGCAGCCGTCGGCCTGGCGTATTCCCTCTTCGAGCTCAATCGGTATCGCGAGGCGCTGCCTCACCTTCACCGCCTGACCCGGGAGGGCGCATACCTGTACTTCCCGGACCCGAACTCGGATGTCGAGGAGGTGCGCTCTCGCTACGCCTGGTGCCTCTATTACACGGGGGCGTATCAGAAGGCGCAGGAAGAGTTTGTCAAGGGCCTCAAGGTCCGCCCCAATTGGAACGGCCTTCACAGTGGTCTGGGCTGGACGTACCTGAAGCTGGGGGATCGCGCCAGGGCGCGGGAGAGTTTCCAACGGGCGCTCCGCCTCGACCCGGATTACGCGGACGCCCGTGCCGGACTGGCGGAAGCCAGCCGCTAACCGGGCCAAGGTTCCGGAACGACGCACCCGCCGGGGTCCTTTCGGGCTCCGGCGGTTCCGTTTCTGTATGGTCCGAGACCCGCTCGACGCGGGGCTGTCAGGATGATTACGACGCCGCGTCGTTCCGCCCGGAGTTCCTGCTGATCTTTCGGTAGACCTGACACCGCAGAGGTAGTACGGTAAAAAGAATCGCCCTCAAGAGGACGTCCGTTCATGCCGACGGATGCGAATTTCTTTCGGGATCTCGCCTACGTGCTGCTCGCCGCCGGCGTCGGCGGGGTCGCGGCGCGGATCGCGCGCCAGCCCGTGATCGTGGGGTACGTCCTGGGCGGCATCCTGGTCAGCCCGTTCACGCCGGGGCCGGTCGTCTCCGAGCTCCACACCTTCGAGCTGTTCGCCGAGATCGGCGTCATCCTGCTGATGTTCTTCATCGGCGCCGAGTTCTCGCCGCAGGAGCTCCTCCGGCTGAAATGGGTGGGGTTCGTCGGCGGGACGCTCGGCATTCTTGTGTTGACGGCCCTCGGCTTCGGCGCTGTCCGCCTCCTCGGCGTGCCACGCATCCCCGCGCTGATCGTGGGGATGATCGTCTCCACGGCGAGCACGCTGGTGCTGGTCCGGCTTCTTCTGGATCGCGGCGAACTGCACGCGCGCCACGGGCGGGTGGCGGTGGGGATCACGCTGGTCGACGACCTGGCCGTCGTGATCTTCATCTTCCTCATTCCGTCGCTGGGGGCCATGGAACCCGGACGCGTCGCCGCCGTCGGGATCGCCTTGGCCAAGGCCGGCGCGGTTCTCCTCCCATTCGGGGTGCTGGCGGCGAAGGTGTTCCCGCGGCTTCTGGCGCAGGTCGCCCGGACTCAGAGCCGGGAGCTGTTCCTCATCGTCACGCTGCTCCTCAGCGTCGGGACGGCGGCGCTGAGTCAGGCTGCCGGGCTGTCTTTGGCCCTTGGCGCCTTTCTGGCCGGCCTGCTCATCAGCGGATCGGACTACGCGCACGAGGCGCTCGCGCGACTCCTGCCGCTCCGCGATGTCTTCGTCGCCGTCTTCTTCGTGACGGTGGGCGTGCTGATCGACCCGCGGACGCTCCTCGACAACGTGCCGCTCGTGAGCATGATGTTCGGCCTCGTGGTTGTCGGCAAGCTGGTCGTCTGGACGCTGCTCGTCCGGCTCTTCCGCGAGACGTGGCGCACCGCGCTGCTGGTCGCGGTCAGCCTCACGCAGATCGGGGAGTTCGCCTTCCTCCTCGCCCGCACGGGGATGAGCGCCGGACACCTGGACCAGGCTGTGTTCAACGCCACACTCCTCACCGCGCTCCTGACCATTCTGCTCAACGCGGTTCTGCTGCGGGCGGTGCCCTGGTGGCTGGCCGGCCGGGAACGCGCCGACCTGGCCTCCGCCCGACATCTCGACGAGAGCCGCGAGACGCCCCAGGGCCATGTCGTCCTGTGCGGATTCGGCCCGTTGGGGAGTGCGGTCGGAGAGGCCCTGGTGACCTTCAAAATTCCTTTCCTGGTCGTCGAGACCGATCCGGACGCGATCCGGGGGCTCGCCGGCCGCGGCATCCCGAGCCTCTACGGCGATGCGCAGCAAGAGCGGATCCTGGAGGACGCCGGCCTGTCTCGCGCGGCGGCACTGATCGTCACGCTCACCGAGGCCGACGCCGCGTATGGGATCGTGCGGACCGCCCGGAACCTGCACCGCGAGATCCCGATCCTGGCGCGGGCGGGCTCGCCGGAAGAGCAGCAACGGCTGCGAGCCGCCGGGGCCACGGGCGTCGTGCAGCCTCGACTGGAGGGAGCAGCGTACCTCATCCAGGAGACGCTCGCGCGTCTCGGGCTGCCCGCCGCGCGCGCGGACGCCTACCTGAACCGGCTCCGCCAGGCCATGGATCTGCCCATCCGCCACGGTCCGCCAGGACCCGACGTCCTGCCCGAGGTGCGCGAGGTGCGGCTCGCGTCCTCGGCAGAGCTGGCAGATCAGTCACTCCGCGAAGCGCGCGTGCGAGAGCGGTTCGGCATCCTCGTGTTGACCGTCCGGCGCGCGGATGGGACGAACGAGGTGACGCCGTCCCCCGAGGCGGTCCTGCGCCCCGGCGACCGGCTCCGCGTCTTCGGGTTACCCGTGCAGATCACGGCCTTTGAAGCCGCCACGGCCGAGCCCGTCGAGAGCACTCCTGAACGACGGGAAGCAGAGGGACACCCTTCAGGAGCGTCCTGAGGTCCGACCGTACGGCCCCCACACGACCCACCGTTCACGTAACTGGCTGTGGGTTGTCTTTGCGCCGGACAAGGGCGGACCGCCCAGACTTTCCTGATTGACGACGCCGAGCCCTCTGGTGTACCCGTGTACCCCGACTGCACGTGTCGAAACCATGAACGTTCTGCGCCTCGGCGAGGCCCCTCCGTACACGGAGGGCGCCGAGTACAAGAAGGGCGCCCATCATGGCCATGACCAACCGGGAACGCATTCTTGCCGTCCTGGACCGGAAGAGTCCCGACCGCATTCCGTGGATCGCCCGCCTCGATCTCTGGTACCACGCCCGGATGGCGGAAGGGAACCTGCCGGCCCGATTCCGGGGGATGAGCGTGGTAGAGGTGGGACGCGCGCTTCGCACCGGCAACCCGGCGCGAGACGGCAAGGTCTTCACGGTCCGGTACGAAGGCATGGAGGTCCGGGCCGAGCGAGCCCCCGGCGTGGCGCGCCAGCGCTTCATCACGCCGCATGGGGAGGTCACCTTCGGACGGATCCTCAGTGAAACGGTGTCCGGGACGACGGATCAAGGGCTGCCGCTGGAGCACCCCATCCACTCGGTCGACGACTACAAGGTCCTGGAGTACATCGCGGAGCACACGTTCTACGATCCCTGCTACGACGAGTACCTGAAGTACGAGACTGCGGTGGGGGACGAAGGGTATCCCATGGTCTCCT
>Ga0316628_100005589_pt1 | contig 10125 bp, 4 predicted proteins | sample OWC_Aug_M2_C1_D5_FD_207648 | JGI IMG/M metagenome (GOLD analysis project Ga0316628, IMG submission 207648) | Wetland soil microbial communities from Old Woman Creek delta, Ohio, United States - OWC_Aug_M2_C1_D5_C | ecosystem: Environmental > Terrestrial > Soil > Wetlands | place: USA: Ohio... | reverse complement strand
CGCCTCCGCCTTCCCGTGGCCCCACGGAGCCCGCTGCGCTAGGATATCCCCATGGCCGATACGCTGAGTCCCGAGTTCCTGGCGCTTCAGAGCGCCGTGGCCGGGCGCTACTCGCTGGAGCGCGAGCTGGGTCGCGGCGGCATGGGCGTCGTCTTCCTCGCCCGCGACGTGGCGCTGGACCGCCTGGTGGCCATCAAGCTGTTGCCGCCCACCATGGCGGCGCTGCCCGACCGGCGCGAGCGGTTCCTGCGCGAGGCGCGCACCGCCGCCAAGCTCTCGCACCCCAACATCGTGCCGATCTTCGCGGTCGAGGAGGTGGGCGACCTCGTCTTCTTCGCGATGGCGTACGTCGAGGGCGAGTCGGTGGGCGACCTGGTGCGCAAGCGCGGCACCATGCCGCCGGCGGCGGCCGCGCGGATGCTCCAGGAGACGGCCTGGGCGCTCGCCTACGCCCACCTCAGGGAGGTGGTCCACCGCGACGTCAAGCCCGACAACATCCTGCTGGAGAAGGAGACGGGCCGCGCCCTGGTCACCGACTTCGGCATCGCGCACGCGGGGGCCCCTTCCGGACTCACCGCGGCCGGCGAGATCGTCGGCACCGCGCAGTACATGAGCCCCGAGCAGGCGTGCGGCGAGCCGCTGGACGGACGCAGCGACCTGTACTCGCTCGGCGTCGTGGGCTACCTCGCGCTGAGCGGCAAGCTGCCCTTCGACTCGCCCGATACCGCGGCCCTGCTGGCGATGCACATCACGAAGCCGGCCCCGCCGCTCGCATCCGTGGCGCCCGGCATCCCCGGCCGCCTCGCCCAGGCGATCGACCGCTGCCTCGCCAAGACCCCCGCCGAGCGGTTCCCGAACGGCGAGGCGCTGGCGGATGCGGTCACGCCCTCGACTGCCCTCGCCAAGGAAGTGCCCGCGCCGATCCGCGTGTGGCTCCAGCGGGGCGAGGGCGCCAAGGGGCCGCTGGTGATCTGGTCCGCCATGCTCGGGCTGGCCGGCATCGTCGAGGTCATCAGCAAAGGTGTGCCGGACCTCTCCACGATGGTCCTCCTGCTCGGCCCGCTGGGGGCGTACGCGTTCTATCGCGCCCACTACACGCAGCGGGTGCTCTCGGCCGGGTACACGATCGCGGACATCCGCATTGCGTTGAGAGAGCGGGTGCAGCAGGTGCGCGAGGAGCTGGCGTTCGACTCTTCGAGCGAGCCGTCGCTCGTGGCCAAGGCGATCCGCTGGGCGACGCTGGGGTCGTTCGCCACGGTGTGCGCCTCGTTGCTCGCACTGATCGCCCTGCCGCAGGAAGGCTGGGCGCTCGTCGGCAGGATCGGGGCGATACTCGGCACCTCGCTGCTCTTCACCATCGGAGGGAGCCTGATCGGCCTGGTGCTCCCCGGGCGGCGCATCGCGCCCCCGGACCCCGCCAAGAGCCTGCGGGCCCGGATCTGGAACGGCCGCCTGGGAGAGTGGTTCGCGAAGCTGTCCGGCATCGGCATGAAGCGCGCCGCCCTCCCGGCTGCGGCCGCGAATCGGCCCACTGAGATGGCGATCGGCCTGGCGGCCTCGGCGCTGTTCGAGTCGCTGCCGAAGGAGGTCCGCCGCAGCCTGCCGGACCTGCCCGAAGTGCTGCGGCGCCTCGAGGCCGACGCCCAGATCCAGCGCCGCCGCGTGGACGAATTGGGCGAGGCGGTCGCGAGCCTCGGCCAGGAGAGCGCCAGCGGCAGGTCCGCCGCCCTGCGCGCCGGCGGAGGCGACCTCCAGGCGGCGGTGGCGGGCCAGCAGGAGAAGCTGCGCGCCGACCTCACGGGGGCGCGCGACTCTGCCGCCCGGCGCCTGGCCTCCGCGGTCGCCGCTCTGGAGAACGTGCGCCTGGACCTGCTGCGCCTCAAGGCGGGAGCGGGCACGGTGGACGAGCTGAGCGATCACCTCACGGCCGCGCGGAGGCTCGCGGAGGAGATAGACCTTCAGGTGGCCGGCAGGGCCGAGGTCGAGGGCCTGCTGAAGAGAGGCGGGGCGAGAGAGGGCTAGCGGCCAGCCGGGCGCGGCTGCCGGCGGGTAGCGCACCAGGGGCTTGCGGCGCGAGGCCAAGGCGCGCGGAGGAGGCGATGCCCTGCGCATCGGCGACGACGCGCAACGCCGGCATCGTGCCGCACCCCCCTGGCGCCCGCAACGCGACCCACCCGACTTGCGCAGAGCTTCCCTAGCCGGTCGGAGACGGAGGGGCGCTCCGACCGGACCGGCCGCTATGGGGCGTATTGCTGCACCACCGTGAGCCGCGCGATCCTGGTGCGACCATCCGGCGTCTCGACGTGGTAGAGGTACACTCCGCTGGCGACCCAGCGCCCGCCGCGATTCTTGAGGTCCCAGACCTCCTCACCCCCACCCGTCGCGTCGTTGTGCGTGATCATGGCCACCAGGATCCCGCTCACGCTGTAGATGCGGATGATCGCCTGGCTCGGCAGGTTCACGAAGCGCACGGTGGGTGTCTGGCCCAACGCCGTGACGCCCGTGAAGTAGACCGGGTCCGGCACCGTGTGGACGTTCGCCAGTTGCGAATCCGTCGTGACCGACGGGTCGAGCGTCGTGCCGACGTACGAGATGCGCATCCGCAGGCCCGGCACGGCCGGCGGCCGGCGTGCGGGCAGGAAGCTGTACGAGCCCACCTCGCCCGTGACGGCCCCGGAGTACGCCCGCATGTGCCACACGGTCGCAGCCGCGGGCAGTGAGGCCATCCGGAACATGAACCACTCGCCGTTCAGGTAGATGAGGAACCCGGTTCCGTTCGACGCACCCGCCGGAAGAGCGCGCGTGCCGGCATACGTGCCCGCGGCGAAGTTGATCGCATTGAGCCGCGCGTGATCCATCAGAACGGCGCCGCTGTCCGGATTCGGGTGCCCTCCCGCGGTGTCCGTCGGCCAGTTGGCGACGCCGCCGCACAGACCCAGCATGGCGGGGACCGGCGCGACGCAGGCATAGTCGCTCCAGGTGACCCGCGTGATGCTCGAATCCTGGATACTGTCCTTGTCGACGACGTGGATCATCGACGAGTCGTTGAGGATGCCCCACGACGCCCGAATCTTCGGGCTGAACGGCACGCGAATGTGGTGCGTGACGTCCACCACGGAGTCCACGGCGCCGTTGGCGCCCCAGTACCAGTCGAAGTCGGCCGCCCGCATCACGCTGGAGCCGATGCCCTCGATCTGCCGGGGCGGATTCGAGTTCACGATGTTGTAGGACTGGAGATGGAAAAGCTCCACTCCCGCGATGGCACCCGCGTTGCGGCTGAGGTCAGCCAGCGCGCAGTTCCAGTTGACTCCGCAGCCTATGCCGTTCGGGTCGGCGGTGTTCTCGTTGGCCGTGCCGGCCCACCACCGCGGACCGTTGTTGTAGCTGACGTCCTGCGCCGTGCCACTCAGGTTGACGCCGGCGCGGGACTGGTTCCCCAGGGCGTAGAGGTCGGGCACCGTGATGATCATCGCCCCGTATATCGAGTACGACCTGTCGCCGCCGAACCGGGCGGTGTGGGCGGAGTCCAGCGGCGTCGCCTGGAAGTTCGCGTTATTCGTAGTCTCCACCGTGCCGCTGCAGTACCACGACCCGTTGCAGCGGCCCGGAAGGTAGCCGTGCGTCTGGATCGACGTGATGGGGATGGTGAAACTGACCGGCGCTCCGGCGCCTTGCGCCGTCAACCAGTAGCGCGCGGCGCGCCCGTTGAACCAGTCGCCCGGTGTGACCGAGTCGATCGTGACCGTGACGTTGCCGGACGAGAGGGCCTGCGGGACGAACGACAGCAGCCCGATGGTCACGCCGTCGGTCGGCGGGAACGGACCGCTGAAGATGCCGGTCGCGGGATCGATCGCCGGCACGGCAGCCGCCGCGTTGAGGACGGTGCCGTCCCCGCCGACCAGCTCCAGGTCGCCCAGCTCGCCCAGAGTCTCCTGCCCCGACGCCACCCGGGGCGTCGCCTGCTTCGTGATCAGGGGCGACTCGAGCGAGGACGGCCCGGAGGCCACGCTGTTGACGTCGAACGCGGTGACCGCGTAGTAGTAGCGGACGCCGTTGAGGGCGGACGCGTCGACGTATGAGAAGGGAACGCCATAGTCCTGGAGCAGCGGCAGGCCGCTGTTCCCTCCCACCACCGCCGTGTCGGCCACCGTGATTGTCACGTCGCCGCGCACGGTCGCGGAGCCGGATGCCATCTCGTGCCGGCCTCCCGGCGGGATCTGAATCACGTTGCCGGCCAGGGGCACATTGTAGCTCGGCCCCGAGCCGTCGGCGGCGAACTGCACCGGGCAGGTCGTGAGGATGCCGAGCTCGGGCGCACACTGGTGGCCGTAGCGGTTCGCGCTCCAGAACTGGCCCGTGCGGTCGGTCATGTACGTGCCGATGTAGTCGAACGAGGCGATCACTTCCATCGTCGCCAGGGTCCGGCCGCGCCAGATCCGGTATCCCTCCACGTCGAACTGCCGGAAGTTGGGATCGTAGAGCGCGCCGAGCGGATCCGAGGCGAGCTGGAAGTACGGGTCGCCCACCGTCTCCGTCGCCGAGCGCTCCCAAACCACCGTCACCCGGCCGTCACCGGGCACGAGGAAGAAGCGCGGCGCCGCCGGAGCAGTGGTGAGCAGGAACTTGTTGTCCGCCAGGGCCTGCGCCGCCGCCGCCTTGCCGAGCAGCGAGTAGGGAACGGTGGGGATCTCGCGCTGCTCCAGCCAGCCGTCAGCATCGGCATCCTGGTCGCTCACGTTGCCGCTCGTCCCGTGCACCCAGCCGGCCGCCCGCTCGATCCGGCGCAGCGTGTCGAGCCCCTGGGCCAGCCGGTTGGACGTGCCGGGATAGCCCGGCACGTTATCGGCCCCCGGCGTGATGTACGCCGCCAGTGGCGCCGCGAAGATGTAGGCGTGCACCAGCGTCACCCACTGCCCCGCCCCGACAGCCGGCCAGGGCCCGGTGGACATGTGGAACCGGGCGTCGATCAGGGTCTGGACGAGCTGGCACATCCCGCGGCCACCGGCGGTCACCGGGCGCGGATCGCGGTTGCAGGCGCCGTCGCCGGAGATGATGTTGCCGGACATCATGCGCCACAGCTGCCACACCCCGACCCGATCAGGGAACGGGGCGCCGTTCGTGGTGTTCGTGAACATGCTCACGTCCGACCTGCCCCGCACCGGTCCGTTGGCCGCGCGCAGCAGCTTCGTGCCTGCGAACCCGGGCGCGCGAGCGAATGGCGCGCCGAAGATGTCGGCTGGGTACACCCATGTGGGCGCCGAGAACTGCCCCGCGTACGCCACCGCCATCGCGAAGGACTGAATGACCGTGGCGTAGTTCTGGCTCGCGTTAGCGACGTCCGGGTCCTGGCCGACGTCCACGAAGAAGTCCGTCCACGTGAAGCCGGTGTCGGGGAGGTCCACGTGTAGGACGGCCTCCACCGAGTCCTGGAATAGCGCTCCGAGCCGCGCGATCTCGGCGATGTCCTCGGCGGTGTAGCCGGCCGCCGCCAGCCCCGTGTATCGCGAAGGATCGCGCGCCGTGACGTTGATCATTCGCGAGATGACGAAGACGATGTCGCGCCCCGACTCGGGTCTGTTCCACGCCAGCGTGCGCTGGTCGATCAGCACACCCATCGGGTGCGCGCGGCCCGTGTTGAAGAGGAGATCTCCGTCCCAGAAGCGCGTCCACGTGTCCTGCTCCGACGCCGTGGCCCGCCCGATCAGCGACGCGTCGAACAGCGCCGTGTCGCGCACGTACGCCGCGCTGGGCCAGCTCGCCAGGTCGTCCGCGCGCCGAGAGTTGTAGATCCCGGTGAGCGAGGCGCCGTGCATCTGGTCGCCCCGGGCGTCGAAGATGTACGCCCCAACGGTGTCGCCCGCCCACGCGAACACCGCGCGGTTGCCGGGGATCCAGGCAGCCATCGCGAGCCCGCTGTTGAAGATGTACCGATCGGGGGTGTACCTGGGCCAGTAGCCGCTGCCGTAAATGTCTCCGGCGGGCACGCACTGCTCGCCGACGCTGTTGAAGCTGCACTGCACCCGATTGACGTCGACGCGGACGATCGTGGCGGCCGTGAGGCTGAACGCCGAGGCGCCGGAGGCACGAGAAGACGGGCGAGGCCCGCCGCGTGAGGCAACCCCCGGGCCCGGACGCGCGCCCGAGCGGGCGGCATCGCCGCCGCGTCCCGAAGCACCAGCGGTGGCCAGAACGCTCAGCGCGAGCACAGCGAGCGCGATCGTGCGTCTCATGGTCTCGGATCCCTCCGTTACCACTACTACTTCACTCCGGCCGGCCGGAGCGCAAGGCGACCGCGGACGCTGCCGCAATGCCACTTCGCACTGGAAGCCCGACCTCTGCGGCCAGGAGACCGCACTGCGCGGCGGCCGGCGAAGGCTCCCGGGCGCGGGCGCCGTGGCGAGCACTTCCGGGGCGCAGCCCGGCGCCCGCACCCGGGACCTGAGCAACAGGCCGCCGCGCCCGCTACTTCTTGTTCTTGCCTTTGCCGCCGTCCTTCTTCTTGTTCTTGCCCTCGTCCTCCGCCCTGCCCTTGTCGCGGCGCGCGGCCTTCTTGCCGTCCAGGCCGGCCTCGATGGCGTCCACGATGGCCTGGAGCGTGCGCACCCGCGCCCACAGCTTGTCGTTCGCCTCGACTACGGTCCACGGCGCGTAGGTGGTGCTGGTGTTGGTGAGCATGTCCACCACCGCCTGGCGGTACTGGTCCCACTTCTCCCGGTTCCGCCAGTCCTCCTCCGTGATCTTGTACTGCTTGTACTCGATCTGCTTGCGCTCCTCGAAGCGGCGCAGCTGCTCCTCCTTCGAGATGTGCAGCCAGAACTTGACCAGGACGGTGCCGTAGTTGGTGAGCGAGAGCTCGAACTCCTTGATCTCCTGGTAGGCCCGGCGCCACTCGGCCTCGCTGCAGAAGCCCTCGATGCGCTCCACCAGCACCCGCCCGTACCAGGTGCGGTCGAAGACGGCCAGGTGCCCCGCCTTGGGGAGCTGCCGCCAGAACCGCCACAGGTAGTGGTGCGTGGCCTCGTCGCCCCTGGGCGCGGCGATGGGGATCACCGAGTAGCCGCGCGGGTCGAGGCACTCCGTGACGCGCCGGATGTTGCCGCCCTTCCCCGCCGCGTCCCAACCCTCGTAGCCGATCATCACGGCCCGCCGCGCGTCGTAGCACTCGAACTCCAGCTGGCGCAGCCTGACCTGCAGTTCCACCAGACGCTTGTCGTACTCCTTCTCGCTGAGCTTCTTCGTTAGGTCCACGGTGTCGAGGACCGTCTTCATCTCCTTCAGCGCCTGGATGGTGATGCTCGCCCGGGCGGCGCGCTTCGGCTTCGCCTCCTCCGCCTTGGCGTTGAGCGCCGTCTGGATCGCGTCGGCGATGGCCTTGAAGACCTTGATGAGCCGATACCGCTTGTCGGTCGCCTCGACGATGGTCCACGGCGCGTACGCGGTGCTGGTCCGCTCCAGCATCTCCTCCGCCGCCTCGAGGTAGTCGTCGTACTGCTTGTGGTGCTCCCAGTCCTCCTTGGTCACCTTCCAGGAGTCGTACTTGCTCTTCTCGATTTCCTTGAACCGCTTCTTCTGCTCCTTTTCGCTGATGTGCAGCCAGAACTTCACCATCACGGTGCCGTCGTCGGTCAGCATCCGCTCGAACTGGACGATCTCGTTGTAGGCCGACTGCCACTCCTTGGGGGAGACGAGCCGGTTCACGCGCTCCACCATCACACGGCCGTACCAGGAGCGGTCGAAGACGGCCATCTCGCCGCGGCCCGGGATCCTGGTCCAGAACCGCCACAGGAACGGGCGCAGCTTCTCCTCCTCCAGCGGCGCCGAGATGGGATGGACCTTCACGCCGCGCGGGTCGAGCCGCTCCACCAGCTTCTGGATGGAGTCGCCCTTGCCCGCGGCGTCCCAACCCTCGAAGACCACGCACACCGGGATCTTCGCCTCGAAGGCCTGGCGCTGGAGCGCCCGGAGCTGGTCGCGCAGTTCCGGAAACGCCTTCTCGTAGGCATCCTTCTCGATCTTCTTGTCGAGGTCCAGCGTCTCGAGCATCGTGCCCTCGGGGCAGGGGGAATGCCTCTACAATGCACCCCAAACCGCCGCGGTCAAGTCGGTAGCCGATGGACAACGTCACCCACGCCCTGGTCGGGGTCGCTCTGGCGCAGTCCGGACTACGCAGGGTGACCCCGCTGGCGACGGCGACTCTGTTCATCGCCGCCAACCTCCCCGACAGCGACGCGCTGATCTTTCTCACCGGCGAGCACTACGAGTACGGCTTCCGCCGCGGCTGGACGCACGGTCTGCCGGCCCTGGCGCTCTGGCCGTTCGTGCTGACGGCGCTGGTGCTGGCGTGGGACCGCTGGGTGCGCCGCCGGCGCGACGCGGCGGCCGTGCCGGCCATGGGCGCCGCGCTGCTGTGGCTGGCGGCGCTGGCGCTGCTGACGCACGACTTCCTCGACTACCTCAACAGCTACGGCATGCGCTGGCTGATGCCGTTCAACGACGCGTGGAGCTACGGCGACACTCTCGAGATCGTGGACCCGTGGATCTGGCTCGCCCTCGGCCTCGGCTGGTACTGGTCCAGGCGGCGGAGCAAGCGCGGGGAATCGGGCGCCGGGCGCCCGGCCGGCTGGGCGCTGGCTCTCGTGGCGGCGTACATTGCGGGCATGGGCGGCACCGGCCTGGCCGCGCGGGCGGTGGCGCACCGCGAGCTCTCGCGCGCCGGCCAGACGGTGAGCCGGCTCATGGCCGCGCCGGTCATGGCGAACCCGTTCCGGCGGCGCATCGTCGCCGACGTGGGGACGGGCTACGCGCTCGCAGCCGTGGACTGGTTGCGCCGGCCCGCGTTCGCCTTCGACTCGGTCGGCTTCGTGTCGAGGGGCGAGGACCAGCCCGGCGTGGCCGAGGCGGCCCGGACCGGGGACGGCGCCGCATTCCTGCGCTGGGCGCGATTCCCGTTCTTCGTCGCGGAGCGTGGCCGGGGCCGCGCGGTGGTCCGGATGGTGGACGCCCGCTACACGCTGAACCCGGAGGCCATGTTCGGCGCGCTTACGGTACCCATCCCCGATGCGCTACCTTCTCAGGGAGCCCCAACCAACCAGGAGCGGCACCAGTGACGGACCTACTCTCTCGTCGGGATCTCCTGAAGAGCGGTGCGGCCGCCGTGCCGATCGTCGGCGCGCTCGCAGCGGTGAAGGCGCGGGCCGCGGAGGCGTCCGGCTTTTCCGCCCCCGCGATCCGCCGCAGCCAGAACGCGCTGCCGTGCGTGGTGGCCTCCTACAACGGGATGCGGGCCGTGCAGCGCGCGCACGACCTCATCGTGCAGGGGATGGACACGCTGGACGCCGTGGTCGAGGGCGTGAAGATCCAGGAGCTCGACCCCAACGACCAGTCCGTGGGATACGGCGGCCTGCCGAACGAGGACGGCGTGGTGCAGCTCGACGCCTCCTGCATGCACGGGCCGACCAAGCGGGCCGGCGCCGTGGCGTGCCTCGAAGGAATCAAGACTCCCAGCGAGGTGGCGAAGCTCGTGCTCCGGTACACCAACCACATTCTGCTGGTGGGTGAGGGAGCGCAGCGCTTCGCGGTCTCGTTCGGCTTCCGGGTAGAGAACCTGCTCACCGAGGCGTCGCGGCAGGCGTGGCTGCGCTGGCGCGCCAACCGGGCCGCCAACGACAACTGGCTCGACATCCCCGACAACGAGCAGGTGTGGGTGGTGCGCAACCCGCCGATGGGGACGATCAACTGCAACGCGGTGAACGCCCGGGGCGACATCTCGTCGGTGACTACCACCAGCGGCCTGGCGTGGAAGATCCCCGGCCGCGCGGGCGACTCCCCGCTTGTGGGCGCAGGCCAGTACACGGACAACGACATCGGCGCGGCGGGCTCGACCGGCCGCGGCGAGTCGAACATAATGGTGTGCGGCGCCTTCCTGACGGTGGAGGGGATGCGGCGCGGCCTCGCGCCGACCGACGCGTGCCTGGAGACGCTGCGCCGCGTGGCCGCGATGACCGAGGCGCGGCTGTTGGCCCCCGACGGGCGGCCCCTGCTCGACCTCAACTTCTACGCCGTCAACAAGCGCGGGCAGTTCGGCGGGGCGGCGCTGTACGCCGGCTCCCGCTTCGCGGTGTGCGA
>Ga0316628_100005588_pt1 | contig 10126 bp, 6 predicted proteins | sample OWC_Aug_M2_C1_D5_FD_207648 | JGI IMG/M metagenome (GOLD analysis project Ga0316628, IMG submission 207648) | Wetland soil microbial communities from Old Woman Creek delta, Ohio, United States - OWC_Aug_M2_C1_D5_C | ecosystem: Environmental > Terrestrial > Soil > Wetlands | place: USA: Ohio... | reverse complement strand
GGCTTTCGAGCCGGATTCCCTGTGCAGAGGCGGTCGGCTCGAACACCTGGATCTCCATCTCCGCCTTGCCGGCGGCGTCGAAGGTGACGGGGCTGTAGTAATTTACGGTCTTGTACTCGGCGCGGATCAGCAGAGGCCCATCGGTGGGCAGGCCGTCGAAATGAAACTTTCCAGAAGCGGGGACGGTCTGGGATTTCAGGACGCTCATTCCACCCATTGGCTGGACGACATCAACCTGCACGCCTGTGGGCGCCGACGCAGGCCTTGTGCCGTTTACGATCCGGCCGTCAACCACTCCTTGGCCCTGGGAGCGGGCCAATGGAACGGATAGGACCACAGCAACGCAAAGAAACATGGTTTTGACAGCAGTCATGTGCGCAAACTTAATCCATAATGGACGGGAAAAAAAGACATCTTTCATAGGGTTCGTAATTCAGGGCCGTCAGAGGCGGCGGCCGCAGTCCGCGCAGAACGGTTTCCCACTGGGGACAGCCGCGCCGCAGGCAGGGCACACTCTGGCGTTCGCAGCCCGGCCTGACGTGAGCCTGGCTTTCCGCGCCGCGACTGTCTGCTCAATGCTTTCGTCGAGGTTTTCCTCTACCCCGAGGTGATCCAGTTTTTGAAGGATTTCGGCCGCCTCCGTCTTGAGGCCCGCTTCCAGGTTGCGGAAGTCGGTGTCACCGAGACGACCCATCTTGTATTCGAACTCCAGGTCCTTCAGGTTGCTGTAGACGACCGCCTTGCGGTTCAACAGCCGGTCCAATTCCGTCTCCGCCAGGAGTTCGACCTCGATGTTCCCCTTGGGTTCTTTGAATAAAGGCATGAGGACATAGAGGGCGGCCATCGCCGCCACGGTTACACCTGCCAGAAATATCATCAACTCTCCTCTTCGAAGTCCTTGAGTTCCCGGTCGACCCTGGGGTCGATCGGGACAGAGGCCGGCCCCGCCGCCGTGACGGGACGCACCATGCGGACGACGATCCAGCCAACCACCACCGTCCCGAGGCAGAGAATGAAGAATGGCATGACCCAGGCCGTGATGTCGAACCCCTTCAGGGTCGGCGCAGACAGGACCTGCTTGCCCATGCGCGCGACAAAACTGTCCACGATTACGTCGACGCTCTCCCCCTTCAGCAGCCGCTCCCTGATCTCGGCGCGCATCGGCGTGGCCGAGCCGCAGTTCTGCATGGCGCAAACGCTGAGTTGTTCGTTGCAGCCGCACTGGCAGATGAGCCGATCGCAGGCTTGCTTGTATTCCTTGCTGATGTCCCGGGGCGCCTGCGCCCACAGCGAGAGTGCCATCACGCACGTGAGAAGCAGCCCGGCCGCTGCGCTTCCTCCAAAAGGGAAACCTCCGGCTTGCGAGCGGTGCCAGCCGTGGGAGAGGATTCCGTGCCGCGGCGGACGTGTAGCTCTCAATTTCGATAAAACCTGCATGACGGCGACCTCCCGCGATCGCTCTACTTCGATCTCATGTTTGCTTCAAGGCCGGCGCTTCGGTCCAGGGAAAGCGAGGGCGTGGCAAAGGCGCCCTTGCGATCCGGAAGCAGCGTCACCATCGTCCCGAAGACCATGACGGCAGCCCCGAACCAGACCCAAAACACCAGCGGATTGACGTGAGCCTTGATCTCATAACGGCCGTCGTTGGACAGGCCGTTAAAGACAGTGTACAGGTCCTCCTTGGGAGTGCTGCGCATCGACACTTCGGTCGTGCTCTGCTGATCGCCGGCTTTGTAGAATCGCTTTTCCGGCTTCAGGGTGCGGAGGAACTTTCCGTCCTTGTAGGCGTCCAGCATGGTCACGCCGTACACGTAGTTGGGAGTGTCGATCTCTTTGTAGTCCGACAGCTTCAACGTGTAGTCGCCGATCTTCAGCTCATCGCCCGGGGCCATTGTCTGGCTGACTTCGCGGTTGAATGCGTTGCCCGAAAGTCCGACGAAGATGAGGACGATCCCGAAGTGGACGATGTATCCCCCGTAGCGCCTTTTGTTCTTCAGTGTGAGCCGGCTGAGAGCCAACGCGAAATTCTCGCCGCTGTTTCTGGCGCGGATGCTCGTCGCCTTGTAAAACTCCTCCAGGATGGTGGCGGCGACAAAAACGCACAGGGTGAGGCAAACCGTGGTGTAGAAGTTGCGCATCCCGAGCGCCAGCAGCACCACACAGGACACGGCCGCCAGGATGCCCGGCAGGAAAAAGGCCTTTTTCAGGCTTTCGAGCGAGGTCTTGCGCCAGGCGAACAGCGGGCCGACACCCGTCAGCAGGAGCAGGAACAGCCCGATCGGGATGTTCACGCTGTTAAAGAACGGCGGACCAACCGTGATTTTGCTTCCTCTGAGCCATTCGGAAAGCACCGGGAACATCGTCCCCCACAAAACGGCAAAGCAGGCGACAACCAGCATCAGGTTGTTGAACAGGAAGGCGCTTTCCCGCGACAGCACCGAATCGAGCGGCCGCTCGCTTTTCAGGTGAGGGAGCCGGTCGATGATCAGGTACAGGCTGGCGATCGCCACCAGGCCCATGTAGAGAATGAAGTACTTGCCCAGAGAGGAATCCGCGAAGGCGTGGACTGAATTCACCACGCCGCTCCGGGTGATGAATGTGCCGAACACGCCGAGGAGATAGGCCATTACCACCAGGATCATGTTCCAGACCTTGAGCATCCCCTTGCGCTCCTGGATGATTACCGAGTGCAGGAACGCGGTGGCAATAAGCCACGGCATAAGTGAGGAGTTCTCCACGGGGTCCCATCCCCAGTATCCGCCCCAACCCAGCACCACATAGGCCCATTTCGCCCCCAGAATCAGGCCGGTGCCCAGGAAGAGCCAGGTGAGCAGGGTCCAGCGCCGGGTCGTGCGTATCCAGGCATCGCCGAGCTGCCGGGTGATCAGCGCCCCCATGGCGAAGGCGAAGGGAACGACAAATCCGATGAATCCCAGGTACAGGATGGGGGGATGGATCACCATCGCCCAGTACTGAAGAAGCGGGTTCAGTCCGCGGCCGTCCGCGGCCACGTATTTCATCATGCTGCCGTTGGCGCCGACCTGCACCAGTTGATTGAAGGGATTGGACAGGAACAGATTCAGGGAGAGGAAGAACGACAGGTTCAACATCAGGATCGCGACTACCCAGGGCATCATGTCGCGGTATCGGTAACGGTTCTGATAAATGACCGTGCCGCTGAAGATCGAGGTGACAAAAACCCACAGGAGCATTGAACCGTCGTGCGCCCCCCACAGGGCCGCGATCTTGTAAAAGACCGGCAGGTCCCGGTTCGAGGCGCTGGCGACATGTGATACGGAGAAGTCGCTCGTAATCAGAAGATACAGCATGCTGGCCGTTGCCAGCGCGATGCTCACGCACGCCGCGATGGCAGCGTGCTCGGCGCTGCGGACGATCCGATGCTGCTTGCGCCAGGCGCCGAATACGGCGGCAAACATCCCGTAGACCGCCAGAACCAGGGCAAGCAAGAGACAAAAGTTGCCAAACTCACTCATGTAAAACCCTCTTCCCTGACATCCCGATTGATTGCCGTGCGACGTTCAAGGCCGGGAAATCTGGACTATTTTTCCCGTTTTTCGTATTCAGCTTCATATTTGGAGGCACACTTCGCTTCGATGTGCCTGGCTTGAAAAATTCCGTCCGCGGCGACATTTCCCTCAACGACGGCCTTCGAGCCGTCCTTGAAGGTGTCGGGAATCACGTCTTTGCCGATGTAACGTACGCGCAGTGACTTGCCGCCATTGGCGATCAGGAATTCCATCGGGGTCTTGCCGCGATCGATCGAGCCGTCCACCACGTCCCCGGCAACTTTCACCGTTTTCCCCTCGAGTTGACCCTGCATGCCGCTGAACTCTTCCACGGTGATGTAGTAGGCCTTGCTCTCCTCGTAGCCGACAAATCCCAGCCAGACCAGGGCCGCGACGATGACCACACCGCCCAATATGAACTTAAGTTTTGGACCTTTCATTTACACCCTCCCCGCCAACGGTGCTTGATATTCTCGCCGCGCCATCAAACAGGCGTGTGCCCAAACAACCGTTCCATCTGCAAACCGGCATTGAAGCAACACGCATGCCACTTATGCGCCTTTGGCAAAACAATATCCGCCGGACCGAGTCCTATCAAGCTCGAAGTATACCATTTTGGCCGCCCATGAGAAGCTTCCTGGAATTAGTTTTCAACAATTGCCGATTCGGGGAAATTCGCCCCGGCCTCTGTTTGGCAGCTGATTCCGGCCGATAGGCAGGCACCGTGTTCGCTATGCAAAGATTCTGCAGGCAGGATCGTACAATTGTGCAAAGATAGCCTGTCCCGGCAGCCGAACCTGAATTTCCATTATTATCGCTAATATGCGTGCCGGACACGGCCGATTCGCTAAGAGTGCAACTCTGTGACATCTGAGCTTGTGATATCCCGCGGGGTACAACGATGAACTTAGGGGAAAGCCCCAGGAACCGCCTCGCCGAAGAGCTGGAAGCCCTTCGTAAACAGATCGCCGAATTCAAGACGATGATGGCGGAGCCTGCTCCTGCCGGAACGGCTCAGGCGCCTGTGCCGGATCCTGCCGACCGCGCGCTGCAGGGGATCAGGGCCGAGATCGAAGCCCGGATGGGATTCATGCCTCCCTACTTCCTGCCTGCCGCGGAAGCGCCGGAAATCCTCGCCTCCCTCTGGTATCAGACGTGCGCCTGCTATCTGAACAATCCGATTCCCGCGCTGACGAAGGAAAAACTCTTCGTCCGGCTGAGCCGCTTCTGCCCGGTCTCTTACGCGATACTGTCTCACAGCTGCAGTTTACGGAGCCTTGGGATGCGTGCGGGTGAAATTCTCCGCTGGTTGGAGCGGCCTGCTCCGGCGACGGACGAAGACCTGGAGCCGTGCTACGCGCTGTTTGGCTCCATGCCTCATCCGCTCCCATCCTGGCCCGAGCCCGGTTCACCTCTCGAGGAGGGGATGCTGCTCTGCTCCGTCTATCTGTTTGTGGCGCCCGGTGCGAGCCCGCGGTGCCGGGAAGAACTGACGTCGCTCCTTGGAGGATCCAATTACGCGCGCCTGGCCTCTTTTCTGGGGTATGTGCGGATGTACTTTTCGTGGCTGGAGGCACAGCCGGAACCGCCGCAGGAAAAAGACGTGATCATCGGCGCTAATCTGCAGACGATGCTGGAGGAGGAGCCGCGAATGGCTTCTTTCCTCAGAGCCTATTCCGAAATGGGGACGGTCCCGTATGCGCAGGCGGACGGCATCCCCGCACCGACCGGGATCGAACCGCTCCTCCCCCTCATTCTCGAGCAGGGGCCGTTCGGCGTGGCGATCCTTGATCCCGACTACCGGATTATCAAGGCCAACAGCGCACTCTGCCAATTGCTCGGCTACTCGGAGCGGGAACTGGAGGCCCTGAGCCTTCCGGCGATCACCCATCCGCAGGATGTCGGCAATTGCATCCACCTCATCGACCAGGTGCTCAGCGGGGCCAGGGCCCGTGCCCGTGTAGAAAAGCGGCTGCTCAGGCGGACCAAGGAAGTTGTCTGGGTGGAGCTGACCGCGTCCGCCGTGCGCCGGGAGGACGGCAGTCCGCTCTACAGCCTTGCCTTTATTGAGGATGTTTCCGAGCGTAGGCAGGCGGAGGAAAGGCTGCTCGGGGAAAAACAGATCTATGAGCGGCTGCTGCACGACAGCCAGGACGGCATCTTCTCCTTCGATCGCGATCTGACGTGCACGCTTTGGAATCCTGCGATGGAGCGGATCTTCGGCATCAAGGGAACCGATGCGATCGGGCGCATCGTTTTTGACGTGTTCCCTTTTCTGACGGAGACGGGCGAGGACAGACACCTGGTCGACGTGCTCCGGGGTGAGACTGTCGCGGTTCAGGCCCGCCGTTTTCACGTCGCCGAGACCGACCGGCGAGGTTACTACGACGCTTATTACAGCCCGTTGTTCCTGGGAGGGGGCAAGGTCGGCGGCGGCATTGCATTTGTCCGGGACATCACAGAGCGCAGGAAGGCCGAGGAGAGCCAGCGAGCCGCCGAAGAACGCTACCGGGAACTTTTCGAGAACGCGAACGACATCGTTTACACGCATGATCTGGAAGGCAATCTAACGTCGGTAAACAAGGCGGCAGAGCGCATCACGGGGTACACCCGTGCGGAGGCGCTGCAGATGAACGCCGGCCGGATGGCGGCGCCGGAGCAGCTCAAAATCGCCTGCAAGATGATCGAGCGGCAGGTTGCCGGAGACAGCCCGGCCCCCTACGAGCTCGAGATCATCTGCAAGGACGGGCATCGCGTCGCCCTCGAGATCAGCACGCACATCATCACCCGCGACGGCAAGCCGGTGGGCGTTCAGGGCATCGCCCGCGAAGTCACCGAGCGGAAGAAGACCGAAGAAGCCCTGCAGAACGCCAAGCAGAACCTGGAAGCCTGGGTGCATGAGCTCGAGCAGCGCACGCGCGAGATGGCTCTGCTCAGCGAGATGGGCGATATGCTGCGCGCCTGCCTCACTACCGAAGAGGCCTACAGCGTGATCGTTCGCGTCGCACAGCAGATCTTCCCCGTACAGGCGGGTGCGCTCTACGTCATTTCCCCGTCGCGAAACCTCGTCGAGGCCGTGGCGGTCTGGGGTGACTCCTCCCTGGTCGAGCGCGTTTTCTCACCCGATGAATGCTGGGGGCTGCGCCGTGGCCGGGTTCACTGGGTCGAAGATTCCAATGTCGGCCTGCTGTGCAAACATCTTCACCAGCCGCCGCCGGAAGGTTACCTGTGCGTCCCCATGATGGCCCAGAGCGAGGCCCTCGGGATTCTTTACCTCACACAACCGGCCGATGCGCGTCTGACGGAGGCGAAGCAGCGTCTGGCCGTGGCCATGGCCGAGCACATCGCCATGGCCCTGTCGAACCTGAAGCTGCACGAGACGCTGCGCAGCCAGTCGATCCGCGATCCGCTCACCGGGCTCTTCAACCGCCGCTTCATGGAGGAGTCCCTCGAACTCGAAATCCGCAGAGCTGCCCGCAACCGGCGCCCGCTGGGGCTGATCATGATGGAAGTCGACAACCTGGCAACGGTAAGCCGGTCGCTCGGAAACGATGCCGAGGATTCCATCCTCGTGGAGCTCGGCGGCATGCTCCAGACCATAATCCGCAAGGAGGACATCGCCTGCCGGTTCGGCGCGGACAAGTTCGCCATCGTCCTCCCTCAGGGAAACGTGGAGGTAACGGCGCAGCGGGCCGAAAGCCTTCGCGGGATGATCAAGGATCTGGAGATCCGGCATCGGGGCCGCTCGCTTGGCCACATCACCGTCTCAGCCGGCGTCGCCGGCTTCCCCGACCAGGGGCGGACGGTCGAGGCGCTGGTACGCGCGGCCGACGCCGCCCTCCAGCGCGCCAAACACGAAGGCGGCGACCGCATCTTCACCGCCCAGTGACCCTGCACCGGAAATCATTCATTCACTGTATTTCTAAGGCTTTACAGGAAATCTTGCCTGCTGGTCGACTCGGGATTGACTTCAGATATCCTCCTACTTATGATGGGTAGGGTTTTGCTTTGGCGAAGCCGGGGACGCGCTTCCAATGCTCCCCAGTCCTGCTTTGAGTTGCCTTGAAGATCTCTCATCGCGGAGACAGAGTTTCCGCCCCAGGTATCTACACAGTTTCAGATTGCGATCGTTTCAGGCAGGCCATCGGTCCTGGAAACGGCGAGGTGAGATTGGCGTCGCGATTCAACAGGGATAAGCTCGAAAATCCGGCGGCCCCCAGAAGCAGGCTGGGTCAGGAGATCGAGTTGCTGCGGGCCAAGATCGCCGACCTCGAAAGCCTGGAGAGTGAACTCACGAAAGCAGAACAGGCGCTGGTCGGAGCCGGCAGCGCCGCGCCGTTCAGTGCCGACCAGATCCGCAGCGAGATCAAAAAGAAGCTCGGCTACTTTCCGATCTCCTTCTCCCCCGCAGCGGATTTTCCGGAAGTGCTGCGCACGCTCTGGATGCAGAGCCTCACGGGTTATTACGACAATCCGCTTCCCGATCGGTTCAAAGAGAAACTGTTCGCACAGCTGTCGCGCTATTGCGGCGCACCGTATGCGCTGGTGACGCACAGCTGCAACCTGCTCGACAAGGGAATGCAGGCAGGGGAGGTGCTTGCGCTCCTCGAGCAGCCTTCCCCATCGGTCGGCGATGATCTTGACCGGGCGCTTCGGATCCTCTCTTCGGTCCCTCATCCTCAGGTTGCCTGGCCGGACCAGGATTCCGAGCTGGAAGGGGCGTTGTTGAGCTGCTGCGTCTTATTTTTCCTCAAGCCGGCGGAAGTGGAGCCGTGCCATCTCGAACTCCGGCGGTTCCTGACGCCACGAAATTACGTGCATCTCATAGGCTGCCTTGCCTACGCGAAGACCTTCCACCTTTGGCTGGAGGCCCATCCCGAGATCTCCTATCATTCCGACCCGCAGGTTCGCGCGCATATTCTGACTTTGCTTCGCGATGAACCGCGGCTCGCCGCAATCTTCCGGAACTACTACCAGGAATTCGGGCATGACCGCCGCAGGCTGGAGGCCGAGGAGGCGCTGCGGGCCAGCGAGGAGCGCTATCGCGAGCTGTTCGAGAATGCCAACGACATGGTGTATACCATGGACCTCGAAGGCAATCTCACTTCGCTGAACAAGGCGGCCGAGCGGATTACAGGCTACTCGCGCGCCGAAGCCCTGCAGAGGAAGCTGGCACAGCTCGTGGCCCCCGACTACCAGGCGGTCGCTCTCAAAATGATGGACCGGCAGATCGCCGGCGAAAGCCCCGCAACGTTCGAGCTCGAGATCCTGACCAACGAAAACCAGCGCGTGGCGCTCGAAATCAGCACGCACATCATCACCCGCGACGGCAAGCCGGTCGGTGTGCAGGGCATCGCCCGCGACGTCACCGAGCGGAAAAAGACCGAAGAAGCCCTGCAGAACGCCAAGCAGAACCTGGAAGCCTGGGTGCATGAGCTCGAGCAGCGCACGCGCGAAATGACGCTGCTCAGTGAATTGGGCGACATGCTGCGCGCCTGCCTCACTACCGAAGAGGCCTACAGCGTGATCGTCCGCGTCGCACAGCAGATCTTCCCGGTTCAGGCCGGAACCCTCTACGTGATCACGCCCTCGCGCAACCTCGTGGAGGCCGTGGCGGTCTGGGGCGAGAATTCCCGCGCCGAACGGGTTTTTTCCCCCGACGAGTGCTGGGGTCTGCGCCGCGGACGCGTCCACTACGTCGAGAATACCGACATCGGCCTGGTGTGCAAGCACCTCCATCAACCCCCGCCGGCGGGTTATCTGTGCGTCCCAATGATGGCCCAGAGCGAGGCGCTCGGAATCCTCTACCTAACACAGCCGGCCGATGCGCGCCTGACGGAGGCGAAACAGCGTCTGGCCGTGGCCATGGCCGAGCACATCGCCATGGCCCTGTCGAACCTAAAGCTGCACGAGACCCTGCGCAGCCAGTCGATCCGCGATCCGCTCACCGGGCTCTTCAACCGCCGCTTCATGGAAGAGTCCCTCGAACTCGAACTCCGGCGCGCGATCCGCAACCAGCGCCCGCTCGGCGTAATCATGCTCGACCTCGACCGTTTCAAGCATTTCAACGACACGTATGGTCACGAAGCCGGCGACACCCTTCTGCGCGAGCTCGGCATTTTGCTCCAGACCAACATCCGGGGCGAAGACATCGCCTGCCGCTATGGTGGGGAGGAGTTTACCTTGATACTTCCGGAGGGGAGCGCAGAAGTGATCGGGCAGCGCGCCGAGGCGTTGCGGGAGGCAATCAAACGCCTGGACGTCCTCTACCGGGGCCAGCCACTGGGGCGCATCTCCGCCTCGCTGGGAGTGGCCATTTTCCCCGAGCACGGGCGCACACGAGAGGCCCTGCTGCACGCGGCCGACGCGGCTCTCTACCAGAGCAAAGACGCCGGCGGCGACCACGTCACGACCGCGAAATGATGGGAAAAAGGAGTCAGGAGTCAGGAGTCAGAATGAGATTTTGGTGATCGTTGAATGTTGCGATGTTTGGGCCGCAGACTTTAGACTTCAGACCTCAGACCTCAGACCTCGGACTTCAGACTTCTTCACTTCTGCTGACTCCTGACTTCTGACTCCTGACTCCTTTCAATCGAGTC
>Ga0316628_100005587_pt1 | contig 10126 bp, 7 predicted proteins | sample OWC_Aug_M2_C1_D5_FD_207648 | JGI IMG/M metagenome (GOLD analysis project Ga0316628, IMG submission 207648) | Wetland soil microbial communities from Old Woman Creek delta, Ohio, United States - OWC_Aug_M2_C1_D5_C | ecosystem: Environmental > Terrestrial > Soil > Wetlands | place: USA: Ohio... | reverse complement strand
CAGGGCGAGATCGATCTGGCCCAGGCCGAGCTCGGTCCGGTTCATGGCGTCGACGGGGGAGGCGGCGTCGCGTCCGGCCATGGCGGCGGAGGAGCCGGCGTAAGCGAGCACCACCGGGTCCTGCGGCTCCTCGGCGGCGAGCTGCTGGAAGAGGGCATCGGCGCGGCCGACGGCGGACGCGTCGCCGGCCGCGGCGCGCTGGAAGGTCCGGGCCGCCTCCGCGAAGCGCGCGTCGCGGTCGGCGCCCAGCGCGCGAGGCGGCGCCAGGGAGAAGGCCAGGAAGAGGGACAGGGTCGAGACGTGGGCAGCGGAACGTGTCATGGGAGCCTCCATGCGCGCCAAGCTAGCCGCGCAGGCGCACCCGGCCACGGGCGCTGCGACGGGGAGCGCGCGCCCGCGACGGACGGCGCCGGGCGGCGACGGACGGCGGGGGCGCGAAAGCGGCCGGCGCGCCCCGGCGTGCGGGCGACGTCGCCGGCGCGGACCGCCCCGCCGGGAGGCTACCGGCTCGAGGCGGTGATCCGGCGCTCCGGAGCCGTCACCAGATCTGGCACCGCTCCGCCCGGACCATCCGGTCGCCGGAATGGCACCCGAAGGCTTCCTGGAAGGCGGGGAGGTTCGAGAGCGGCCCGTTCACCCGCCAGCGCGCCGGGGAGTGGGTATCGGTGACCACCCGCATCCGGGCGTTCTCGGGGCGGATGAGCTGGCACCAGGCCTGGGCGTGGGCGAGGAAGAACTGCTGCTCGGGGCTGAAGCCGGCCACCGGCGCCTCCGGGAGCTTCCCCCGCCGCGAGGCCCGGTACGCGTCCCAGGCCAGCGAAAGCCCGCCCAGGTCGGCGATGTTCTCGCCCAGCGTGAGCTTGCCGTTCAGGGTGAGGTCGTCCACGGCCAGGTAGCCCGAGAACTGCTGCACCAGGCAGGAGGCGCGGCGCAGGAACTCCTGGCCCACCTGCGGGCTCCACCAGTCGGTGAGGTTCCCGCGCGCGTCGTACTGGCGCCCGATGTCGTCGAAGCCGTGGGAGAGCTCGTGCCCCATGACCAGGCCGATGGCGCCGTAGTTGACGGCATCGTTGGCCCCGTCGGTGAAGAAGGGCGGCTGGAGGATGCCGGCCGGGAAGACGATCTCGTTCATGGGCGGGCTGTAGTAGGCATTCACGGTGGGTGGGGTCATGCGCCACTCGTTCGGATCGGGCGGCTCGCCGATCTCGGAGAGCTTGCGGCGCTCCTCGAAGGCGCGGGCGCTCCGCACGGACCAGTAGAAGTCGCCGCGCCGGATCACCAGCCCCTGGTAGCTGCGCCAGACGTCGGGGTACCCGATCTTGCGGGCCACCGCCGCCAGCTTCTCCTCGGCATGCTGGCGCGTGAGGCCGTCCATCCAGTCGCGGCTCTCCAGCGAGCGATGCATGGCCTCCTCGATCTCCCCCACCAGGGCCTGGGAGCGGGCCCGCGCCTCGCCGGTGAAGTAGCGGCGCACGTAGGCGCGCCCCAGCGCCTGGCCCATCAGGTCGTCGGTCAGCTCGACGCAGTGCCGCCAGCGCTCGGGCATGGCGGTCTCGCCGGTGAAGTGGTGGGCGCGGAACCAGAAGGCCTCGTCCGAGAGCGCCCGCGGCAGTGCCCGGGCCGCGGCCGCCTCGGCCAGCACGTGCCAGCGCAGGTAGGCCCGCCAGGCCTCGGGCGGAAGCCGCCGAAGGAGCCCCTCCATCGCCGCCAGCATGGGTGGGGTGGTGGTGCTGAAGGCGGTGATCCCGGCCGCCCCTGCGGCCGAAAGGTAGCGATCCCAGTCGAAGCGCGGCGCGGCCTTGCGGAGGCCGGCCAGGTCGAGCCGGTTGTAGGTGCGGACCGGGTCGCGCAGCTCCGCCCGGGTCCAGTGGGAGCGGGCGAGCTCGGTCTCCACCTCCAGCACCGTCCGCGCATCCGCAGCGGCCCGCTCCGGCGGCACGCCGGCCAGCCCCAGCTGCTTCTCGACGTGGGCCCGGAAGTCCTCGCGGATCCGCACCGAGGCCTGGTCCTCCTTCAGGTAGTAGTCGCGATCCGGGAGCGACAGACCGCCCTGCCGGAGGATGCCGATCACCACGGTGGCGTCGCGGGCGTCGGGCGCAGAGGTGAGGGCGAAGAGCGGGAACACCGCCCGGCGGTGGAGCCGGCCCACCGCCGTGGCCAGGGCGCGGGCGTCCCTCACCCCGTCCAGCGCCCGCCACTCGGCCCGGAGATCGGAGAGACCGTTCCGGTCGATCCGCTCCTCGTCCATGCACCCGGCGTACAGGTCCCCGAGCTGCGCCTCGACACTCCGCTCGCCCTGAGCCTGTCGATGGGCGGGATCGGCCTCCCCCGCGGCGGGCCGCTCCAGGATGCCGCGGAGCTGGACCTGGCGCTCCTGCTCCATCACGTCGAAGGACCGGGTCCAGCGCGCGTGATCGGGCGGGATCTGCGTGCCGGCCAGCCACCCGTTGCAGGCGAAGGCGTAGAAGTCGTCACACGGGTTCACGGTCCGGTCCACCAGGGCCGCCTCGATGCCGGGGAGGGCGGGCGCGGGGGCGTGCGCGGGCTCCGCGGCCGGCGCCGGGGTGGGGGCGGCCGCCGGCGGCGGGGCGGGGTGCGAGGCAGCGCAGGCGAGGATGGGAGCGAGGCAGGAGGCGAAGAGGATGCGCATGGCGGGCCCGGAGATTACACGCTGCCGGCGCCGGCGCGAGCGGCCGGGAGGGCACACGACCCCCGGCGTGACTTCGCCCGGAGAAGGTGTTTCCTCGCCGTCCCGGAACCGCATGCGGCCCACCCGATCCACGACGCCGGCACGAGGTCAGGGCGCAGCCGCCGCCGAGGTGGTGCGAGGCAACATGCCCGCGCTGGACGGGCTGCGCGGGCTGGCCATCGCCGGCGTGCTGGCCTGTCACTTCTCGAACGCCTGGCCGGAGATCTCGGTGCTGGACCGCGGCGCCCTCCAGGTGCTGGGCCTGGGATGGGCCGGGGTGGACCTGTTCTTCGTCCTGTCCGGGTTCCTCATCACCGGCATCCTGGTGGACCAGGTGGGCGCGCCGGGGTGGTGGAGCGGGTTCCTGCTCCGCCGCGCGCTCCGCATCTTCCCGCTCTACTACCTGGCGCTGGCGCTCTTCGGCCTGCTCGGCCCCGCCCTGGGCCTCATCGATCGGTGGACCTTCGGGCGCTGGGGGTTCTGGTACTGGACTTACCTGGGCAACTGGGCCTACGCGGCCCGCCAGGTGATCCCGCCCCTCTCGCACTTCTGGTCGCTGGGGGTCGAGGAGCAGTTCTACCTGCTCTGGCCGCTGGTGGTGCTGGCCACCGCACGGGGCAAGCGGCTGGCGGTGCTGACCGCCGGCCTGGTGCTGATCGCGCCGGCGCTGCGCGCCTGGATCGTCTACGGCAGCGGCTGGCCGGTGGGCTCCGCCTTCCGCGTGACGCCGGGCCGGCTGGACGGCCTGGCCATGGGCGCGCTGCTGGCCGTCGCCTTCCGCGACCGGATGGGCCGGGAGCTGGCGGCGCGGGCCTGGCCCTGGGGGGCGGCGCTGGGCGCGGCGGGGTTCGCCGCGCTGGGCGCTCCCCTCGGGTTCGACATGCATCGGGCGCCGCTCGAGATCTGGAGCCACACCGCGCTGGCGGTGGCGTTCGGTGGGCTGCTGACGGGTGCGGTGGTCGGCCAGGGCACCGGCTCGCGCCTGGCGCGAGCGCTCACGGCGGCGCCGCTGCGCGCCCTGGGGCGCGTCAGCTACGGCGTATACGTATGGCACTACTTCGTGCACGTGGGCCTCTTGCGCGCCGTCCGGGCACGCCCTGCCGGCGCCGCCCTGCTCGCCACCCGCGCCGGCTACCTGGCCTACGCCACCTGCGGCGTGGCCGTGAGCCTGGCGCTCGCCTGGGCCAGCTATCACCTCCTCGAGAAGCGATTTCTCGCGCTCAAGGACCGGTTCGCGCCGCGCCGCGAGGCGCCGCGGCTGGCGGCCTGATCGTCGAAGCCGTCGAGCGTGCGCGCCCCGCCGAGGCGCTCCCTCGCGCCATGCGGGCCGGTCGCGTTTGCGGGTGGACAAAAGCCTGGATCGCGACTCAGATCGAGTCGTGACGGCGGCCAACGAGTGGGATCGAGCGTGAACGACCCGGCCACGGCAGCGCAGCGACCTTCGGCGCCCCGGCCCGCCCCCGGCGCCGTCCTGGACCTGGGCGGCCTGGCCGGCCTCGACGAGGAGGAAGCCCGGCGGCGGCTGGAGCAGGAAGGCCCCAACGAGCTCCCGACGCAGAAGAGGCGGCGGCTCCTGGCCATCGTCCTGGAGGTGGCCCGCGAGCCCATGTTCCTCATGCTGGTCGCGGCGGGCGCGCTCTACCTCACCATGGGCGAGCCGGCCGACGCCCTCATGCTGCTCGGCTTCGTGTTCGTGGTGATGGGCATCACCGTGGTGCAGGAGCGGCGCACCGAGCGGGCGCTGGAGGCGCTGCGCGACCTGTCGAGCCCGCGGGCGCTGGTGATCCGCGGCGGCGCGCACCGCCGCGTCGCCGGGCGGGAGGTGGCGAGGGGCGATCTGGTGGTCCTGGCCGAGGGGGACCGCGTCCCGGCCGACGGGCTGCTGCGCCGGGGGATCCACCTCTCCACGGACGAGTCCCTGCTGACCGGCGAGTCCGTGCCGGTCCGCAAGCTCCCCTCGCCCGGCGCGGCCGCCCTCGACCGCCCTGGCGGCGACGACCTGCCGTCGCTGTTCTCGGGGACGCTGGTCACGGCCGGGCAGGGCGTGGCCGAGGTGGTGGCCACCGGTCCGCGCTCGGAGCTCGGCAAGATCGGCAAGGCCCTGGCCCAGGTCGAGCAGGCGCCGACGCCCCTGCAGCAGGAGACCGGCCGGCTGGTTCGCACCTTCGCCCTGGTGGGGCTCCTGGCCTGCGCCGTGGTGGTGGTGGCCTACGCGTTCACGCGCGGGGGCGGCGCGGCCGTCTGGAAGCAGGGCCTGCTGGCCGGGATCGCCATGGCCATGGCCACGCTCCCGGAGGAGTTCCCGGTGGTGCTGACCGTCTTCCTGGCGCTGGGCGCCTGGAGGATCTCGCGCAGCAACGTGCTCACGCGGCGCATGCCGGCCATCGAGACGCTGGGCTCGGCCACCGTCCTGTGCGTGGACAAGACCGGGACGCTCACGGTGAACCGCATGGCGCTGCGCACGCTCGCAGCCGGGGGGAACGCCGCCGACGTCGGTGCGGCCGACGCCGTCCTGCCCGAGCCGCTGCACGGCCTGCTCGAGCAGGCCATCCTGGCCAGCAAGCGCGATCCCTTCGATCCCATGGAGCGTGCCCTGCACGTGGCGGGTGATCGGCTCGTCCCCGGCTCCGAGCACCTCCACCCCGGCTGGAAGCTGCTGCGCGAGTACCCGCTCACGCCCGGCCTGCTGGCCGTGAGCCACGCCTGGGACACGGGGGTCGACGACGCCGTGGTGGTGGCCAGCAAGGGCGCCCCCGAGGCCATCGCCGATCTCTGCCATCTCCCGCCGGCGGAGCGGGAGGCGCTGTCGCGGGAGGTGTGGGCGCTCGCGTCCCAGGGCCTGCGCGTGCTGGGCGTGGCCCGGGGCGCCACGCGCCGGGGCACGCTGCCCGACGAGCACCACGACCTGGCGCTCGAGCTGGTCGGGCTGCTGGGGTTCGAGGATCCGCTGCGCCCGGACGTGCCCGGGGCCGTGGCCGAGTGCCGGGCTGCGGGCGTGCGGGTGGTGATGATCACCGGCGACTACCCCGCCACCGCCCTGAGCATCGCGCGGCAGGCGGGGCTGGCGGCCGGCGAGCGCGTCCTCACCGGCCCCGAGCTCGATCGCATGTCGGACCAGGAGCTGGCCCGCCGCAGCCGGGAGGCGCGCGTCTTCGCCCGCGTCGTCCCCGAGCAGAAGCTCCGCATCGTGAACGCGCTCAAGGCCAACGGCGAGGTGGTGGCCATGACCGGCGACGGGGTCAACGACGCCCCCGCGCTCAAGGCGGCGCACATCGGCATCGCCATGGGGGGGCGCGGCACCGACGTGGCCCGCGAGTCCGCCGCGCTGGTGCTGCTGGACGACGACTTCTCCTCCATCGTCGCGGCCATCCGGCTGGGCAGGCGCATCTTCGACAACATCAAGAAGGCCATCGCTTTCATCCTCGCCGTCCACGTCCCCATCGCCGGGCTCTCGATGATCCCGGTCTTCTTCGCCGGCTGGCCGCTCCTGCTCCTGCCGGTCCACATCGTCTTCCTCGAGCTCATCATCGATCCCTCGTGCTCGCTCATCTTCGAGGCCGAGGAGGCGGAGCCGAACGTGATGGCGCGCCCGCCCCGCCGCCCCGACGAGCGGCTCTTCTCGTGGCGGACCATGGCGGTGGCCCTGATGCAGGGGGTGAGCGCGCTGGTGGTCTGCCTGGCCGTGTTCCTGGTGGCACGGGCCGATCACTCCGTGGAGGCGGCCCGGGCGCTCACCTTCGCCACCCTGGTGGTGGCCTTCGTGGTGATCATCCTCGTCAACCGGTCCTGGACCAGGTCGGCCGTGGCCATGCTGGGGGTCCCCAACGCCGCGCTGCGTTGGGTGGTGGGCGGCGCGATCGCCTTCCTGGCCGTCATCCTCTCGGTCCCCTTCGCGCAGCGCCTGTTCCGGTTCGCGCCGCTCCACCTCCGGGACGTGGCGCTGAGCCTGGGGGCGGGGATGGTGTGCGTGGCCTGGTTCGAGCTGGCCAAGCGCGTCGCCCGGCGGAGGAGCGCACGGGCCGGCGCGGCCTAGAACGACGGATCGAGCTTCTGGAGCGCGAGGCGCAGGTCCGGGGTGCCGGTGCGATGGACGTCCCGGCGCGAGTAGATCCGGACGGGCGAGCTGGTTGCCGGGATCGCGCTGCGCGCGTCGACCCGCTGCGGGACGTGGGAGCCGGTGACGAGCACCCGCTCGGCCGGCCCGGCGGCGAGCGACTCGTCGGCCTCGCCCTGGCCGGACACGGGCGCGTGAGCGCAGCCCGCCGCGAGCAGCGCGGCGGCTGCCAGGCAGGGCCGGAGGAACCGGGTGAGGCGGGTCATGGCGGCCTCCATTCTCTCCCGATCCAATAGCGCCGACGGGCGATCCGCGGCAACCCCGCCGCCACCCCGATCCGGGGCGGGCATCCGCGGGCGGTTTGGTTGATCGGCCCGATCCACGCCCGTAGGAGTTCCAGCACCGGGAGGACGCGATGCAGACTCGCCAGCTGGGCAGGAGCGGTCCGGTGCTTCCCGCCCTGGGCCTGGGGTGCATGGGCATGTCGGACTTCTACGGCGCCGCGGACGAGGCGGAGAGCCGCGCCACCATCCGGGCCGCCCTCGACGCCGGCCTGAAGCTCGTCGACACGGGCGACTTCTACGGGACGGGACACAACGAGCTTCTCATCGCCCAGGCGCTGGAAGGGATCCCGCGCGACCGCGTCTTCCTGGCCGTCAAGTTCGGGGCGCTGCGCGATCCGGGCGGCGGGTGGGGCGGCTTCGACGCCCGGCCGGCGCGCATCCGGAACGACCTGGCCCAGACGCTCCGCAAGCTCCGCACCGATCACGTCGATCTCTACCAGCCGGCGCGGGTGGATCCGCAGGTGCCCATCGAGGACGTGGTCGGGACCATCGGCGAGCTGGTGAAGGGGGGCTGGGTCCGCCACGTGGGGCTCTCCGAGGCGGGTCCGGAGACGCTGCGCCGGGCGGCCCGGGTCCACCCCATCGCCCAGCTCCAGATCGAGTACTCGCTCATGAGCCGGAGCATCGAGGCGCGCGTGCTGCCCGCCTGCCGCGAGCTGGGCATCGGGGTGACTGCCTACGGCGTCCTCTCGCGCGGCCTGCTGGGCGGGGGCATGGGCGCGACCGGGCCGAACCGCCCGCGGGACGGGCGCGGCCGGTTCCCGCGCTTCCAGGGAGAAAACCTGGTGACGAACCTGGCGCTGGTCGAGGCGCTGCGTGCGCTGGCCGCCGAGAAGGGCGCCACGCCCGCGCAGCTGTCCATCGCCTGGGTCCTTTCCCGCGGCGAGGACATCGTCCCGCTGGTGGGCGCGCGGCGGCGCGATCAGCTCGCCGACGCGCTGCGGGCGCTCGAGCTGCGGCTCTCGCCCGAGGACCTGGCCCGCATCGAGGCGGCGGTGCCGGCCGAGGCGGTGGCCGGGACCCGCTACGACGAGCAGGGCATGCGGCTGCTCGACAGCGAGCGCTGACCGGGGCGCCCGCGACCTGCGGCGGTCGCATGTGCTACGACTCGCGGGTGCCCGGTCGCCGCGCGCCGCGGGGCCGCGACATCGCGCCGCGAGGTGTGCATGGCTCCACATTCGGTCGCGCTCCGGGCGCTGGGGTTCGCCACCATCGTCTACGCCGGCGTGCTCCTGGCCGAGCCCATCGTCTCGCTGCACGCGGTGTTCGCGCTCGGCCCGGTGTACGAGTCCATCGTGACGGCGGACCCCGACGCGCAGAAGCAGCTGGCCGCGGCTGGGATCACGCCGGCGCAGGCGGCCAGCCAGGCGCGCTGGCACATGCTCGGCGGGGCCTGGGAGGTGGTCGCGCCGGCGATGGTGCTGGCGGCGGTGGGCCTGCTCGGGGGCGTCCTGCTGGCGCTGGGGCGCCGGGCAGGGCCGTGGGTCGTCCTGGTGTTCGCGATCTGGCCGGCGGTCGCCTGGGCCCTGACGCGGGTCCGCGGCGTGGACCGGATGGGCCACGACACCTACACGGTGATGAAGACGATCCGCTTCGATCTCCTGGGCAAGGTGATCCACGTCGACGCCCGGGCGTACGCGGCTGCGGTGCAGCTCGCCTTCCTGGCGGTGACGCTCGCCATCCTGGCCTCGGCCTCCCTGGCGGGCCGGCGCCTCACTCGAACGTCTCGAGGTACGCCTCCAGCCGGTCCATGAGGCGCGCCCGCTCCGAGGGCTCCAGGAAGGCCGCCTCCAGGCTGTTCCGGGCGAGGCGCACCGCGTCCTCGATCCCGAGACCGAGCGCCTCCACCACCTGCTCCAGGTTCCGCGTGACATAGCCGCCGAAGTAGGCGGGGTCGTCCGAGTTCACCGTGGCCATCACCCCCGCCTCGAGCAGCCGGGAGAGGACGTGGTCGTCCATGCGCGGGAACACGCGCAGCCGCACGTTGGAGAGCGGGCAGACCGTGAGCGGGATCCGCTCGCGGGCCAGGCGCGCCACCAGCGCCGGATCCTCCAGGCAGCGCACTCCGTGATCGATCCGCTCCGCGCCCAGCACGTCCAGTGCGCCGGCCACGTAGGAGGCCGGCCCCTCCTCGCCGGCGTGGGCCACCACGCGCAGCCCCAGCGCGCGGCAGCGCGCGAAGACGCGGGCGAACTTCTCGGGCGGGTGGCCGCGCTCGCTGGAGTCGAGCCCCACCCCGAGGATCCGGTCCCGGTGCGGGAGCGCCTCCTCCAGGGTGGCGAAGGCGTCCGCCTCGGGCAGGTGGCGCAGGAAGCAGAGGATCAGGGCCGCGCTCACCCCCAGCCCGCGCGCCTCCTGGCAGGCGCGCCACAGGCCGTCGACGACCGTGGCCAGGGGCACGCCGCGGGCGGTGTGCGTCTGCGGGTCGAAGAAGATCTCCGCCCGCACCACCCGCTCGGCCGCGGCCTTCTCCAGATAGGCCCAGGCCAGATCGTGGAAGTCCTGCGCCGTGCGCAGCACGGAGGCGCCGGCGTAGTAGAGGTCGAGGAAGGACTGGAGGTCCCGGAACTGGTAGGCCGACCGGAGCGCCTCCACGCTCGGGTAGGGGAGGGAGAGGCCGTTCCGCGCCGCCAGCGCGAAGCTCTGCTCCGGTTCGAGCGTGCCCTCGACGTGCAGGTGCAGCTCGGCCTTGGGCAGGCCGCGCAGGAATTCGAGCAGCCGCTCCCGCGGGAGGTGGCGCAGCCGGGGGCCGGCGCTGGGCGGGGGCTCCATCTCCCGATCCTACACAGGTCCCCGGCCCGGCGCCCAGCGACCGATCTTCCCGGGGGGCGGGGAGAGGCTCGGCCCCCACCGGCCGGGAGGGCCAGGGCGGCGCCGGCGGCCTCGCCACACGCCAGGTGAAACAAGGCGCAGCGCCTCCTGAAGGTGCGGGGAGGTGCGCGTTCGCGTCGCTGACGTCTTGACGGAACGTGTGCGAGGGCGGAATACTTCGCCACATGCGGCGACCTCTCCTGCTTCTGATTGCGCTCTCGATCCCGG
>Ga0316628_100005586_pt1 | contig 10126 bp, 7 predicted proteins | sample OWC_Aug_M2_C1_D5_FD_207648 | JGI IMG/M metagenome (GOLD analysis project Ga0316628, IMG submission 207648) | Wetland soil microbial communities from Old Woman Creek delta, Ohio, United States - OWC_Aug_M2_C1_D5_C | ecosystem: Environmental > Terrestrial > Soil > Wetlands | place: USA: Ohio... | reverse complement strand
GAGGTGGTGCGCGAAGGCGTGCAGGAGAGCGTCGATCTGCTGAAGGAGTTCGAGGAGATCAGCGGCAGGTTCGCCGAGTCGATGGCCGACGGGGAGATGAGCGCGCTCCTCGAAAGGCAGGGGAAGGTGCAGGATAGGCTGGACGCGGCCGGCGCGTGGGACCTCGACAGCCGGCTCGATCTCGCCATGGACGCGCTGCGCTGCCCGCCCGCCGAGACCCCGGTCACGGTCCTCTCCGGGGGCGAACTCCGCCGCGTGGCCCTCTGCCGTTTGCTCCTCCAGAAGCCGGACATCCTCCTGCTGGACGAGCCGACGAACCATCTCGACGCCGAATCGGTGGCGTGGCTCGAGCAGCACCTGCGGCAGTACGAGGGGACGGTCATCGCGGTCACGCACGACCGCTATTTCCTCGACAACGTGGCGGGCTGGATCCTGGAGTTGGACCGCGGGTACGGGATCCCCTGGAAGGGGAACTACTCGTCCTGGCTGGCCCAGAAGCGGGAGCGGCTCCAGCGGGAGGAGAAGGCGGAGACCGAGCGCCAGCGCACCCTGCGGCGCGAGCTGGAGTGGATCAGCATGTCGCCCACGGGGCGCCACGCCAAGGGGAGGGCGCGTATCAGCGCCTACGAGACGCTCCTCCAACAAGAGCCCGAGCAGTTGGCGCAGGACCTCGAGATCTTCATCCCGCCGGGACCGCGGCTGGGCGACGTGGTGATTCGCGCCGACGGCGTTGCCAAGGGCTACGGCGATCGCATGCTGTTCGAGGATCTAAGTTTTGCCGTCCCGCCCGCCGCCGTCGTGGGGATCGTCGGGCCGAACGGGGCCGGGAAGACCACGCTGTTCCGCATGCTCACCGGTGAAGAGCGGCCGGATCGCGGCACGCTCACCCTTGGGCGGACGGTCGCGCTGGCGTACGTGGACCAGGCCCGGAGCGACCTTGACCCGTCCAAGACCGTGTGGGAATCGATCTCGGGCGGGCAGGACCAGATCGCCCTCGGGAAGGCGCTCGTCAATTCGCGGGCCTATGCGGCCCGCTTCAACTTCCTCGGTCCCGACCAGCAGAAGAAGGTTGGATCGCTCTCGGGGGGGGAGCGGAACCGCCTCCACCTCGCGCGAATGTTGCGTCGCGAGGCAAACGTGATCCTGCTCGACGAGCCGACAAACGACCTCGATGTCAACACCATGCGCGCCCTGGAAGATGCCATCGACCGGTACGCTGGGTGCGTTCTGGTCATCTCGCACGATCGCTGGTTCCTGGACCGCGTCGCGACGCACATCCTCGCCTTCGAAGGCGACAGCAGCGCGACCTGGTTCGAGGGGAGCTGGACCGAGTACGATGCCGACCGAAAGCGCCGCCTCGGCGCCGCGGCCGAGCGACCGCACCGGATCCGCTACCGCCCGCTCACGCGGGCCTGAGGGGACGTGACACGCATGCGCGGCTTCGAATCAAGGCGGGATGATACCGGGCGTGTCCACGCGCAACGCATGATCGCGCGCGACAGCAATTGGGCTTGACACCACCGAATCTCTTGGGCATGCTCCCGGGGAATTTTGTCGGGACTCCCTGAGCAGGCCGCTTCTGTTGCACCGGGGGGAGAGGAGAAAGGCCTGTCGCAATGCCAAGGAGGAATGATGATGCAACCGCACGAGTGCACGATGTGTGAGTACACCTACGATCCCGCGAAGGGGGACCCGGGTCGCAGCATTCCTCCTGGCACGCCATTCGACTCGCTGCCCGATAATTGGACCTGCCCGAAGTGCGGCGCGGGCAAGAACATGTTCGTGGAGACGTAGGCGATGCGGCCCGTTCGGATCCTCCCGGGCCTCCACTGGGTGGGCGTGCTCGACACCCAGCTTCGCGTCTTCGACGTCATCATGCAGGCACAGCACGGGACCACCTACAACTCCTACGTGGTACGGGGCCGCGACAAGGTGGCGCTGATAGACGCCAGCAAGGGGAAGTTCGCCGAGACGTTCCTCGCCACGCTCCGGCCCGCCGCCGATCCTGCCGAGATTGACTACCTGGTCTGCAATCACTTGGAGCCCGACCATTCAGGGGCGCTGGCGGATGTCCTGACGGTGGCCCCCCAGGCCCAGGTGGTGGTGTCCAAGCCGGGCAAGGCGCTGGTGCAGGCGATCCTGAACCGGGACGTCACACCCAGGATCGTCGCGGAGGGGGACCGGATCGACCTCGGCGGAAAGACCCTGCGCTTCATTTCGGCGCCATTCCTCCATTGGCCGGACACCATGTTTACGTACCTGGAGGAGGATCAAATCTTATTCTCGGGCGATTTTCTTGGCGCCCACTATTGCGATCCCCGCCTGTACAACGATCTGGTGGAGAACTACGACGAGGCCTTTCGGTACTATTTTCAGGTCATCATGCGGCCATTCAAAGAGTACGTGCGCCAGGCCTTGGTCAAGCTCAACAGTCTTCCCATCAGGATGGTGTGTCCAGTCCACGGCCCCATCCTACGCAGCGAGATCGGCGGGTACATTGAGCGATACCGAGCGTGGAGTGCGGAGCCACCCAAGCGGGGCAAGAAGCGACTCCTGATCTTCTACGCCAGCTCCTACGGCAACACCGAGCGCATGGCGCACGCCATCGCGCGCGGGATCCAGGACGCCGGCGCGGAGGGTCCCGTCTACGACTTGACCCAGGTGAATGTGCGCGAGATGCTGGATGAGATCGAGGTGGCGGACGGCCTGGTGGTAGGCTCCTGCACGATCAACGGCGATGCGTTGGAGCACGCCTGGAGCCTCCTCAGCGCCATGACCACCATCAAGGTGAAGGAGAAACTGGGCGCCTCCTTCGGGTCCTTCGGCTGGAGCGGCGAAGGGCCAATCATGATCGCCGAACGGATGAAGGGGCTCAGGTTTCGAGTGCCCGAGGAGCCGCTGCGGGTGCAGATCGTGCCTTCTGCAGCAGACCTGAATACCTGCGCGGAGTACGGGAAGCGCCTCGTAGCCGCCCTGTGAAGCCGACTGGCTGGGCCCGGCCGCGGAGCCTGTTCGGCTCCCGAAGGTCAACCTTCCGCGTCCCCGCTGTCTCGGTAGCCTGCCTACGCACAGCTCGCTGAAGGAATAAAGTATCGGCCCGTTTTCCTACGTCACTGGCCCATTGGCCTGCTTCCTGGCAGGCGAGGAGGACGAGTCTGCCCACAGGCAGGCGATTCACGTGGCCAATTTCCGGGCTCCGCGCCTCCGCCCTGCCATACGACTGCTTCGACCGTGTGTGCCGCGGCCCGGTCGGGATACCTCGGAGATTCCCTCGCGCCTCAGGCCGAGCCGCTCTTGCCTTCGCGCAGAAACCGCGCCTGCGCGCGAACGTCTTTCACCCCGTCAACCTCGCGCACCACGGTGGGAACGGCCTCCAGCAAGGCGGGCGATTGGGTGGTTCCCGTGATAGTGACGATCCCGTCGTCGGCCGTGACCTCGAGGTCGGCCCCCCGGGTGCGCTCATCCCGCGCGAGCATCGCCGCGACCCGGTTGCCGAGGGCGAGGTCCCGCAGGGCCTTCGTCGAGGTGGCGGTTGGCTGAAACTCTTTGCTGGCGCTGAGCCGGACAACTGTCTCGCACGCGGTTACCACGCTTATGCGGCTCAAATTCAGGACGACGTCGTAGAGGGCGGGATCATCCCATTCGACGTCGAAGACCGCCCGGGCCCACTGGCGGCGTTCCTTGTCCACCCGCTCGATGTACGTCACTGCGTCCTTGCGCGCAAGGCCCTGGTGCCGCATGGCCGCCTGGATACGGTAGTCCAGGTCGGCGATGGCCCGGACCCGCAACACGTGGGCGACCCCCGGCAAGACCAGGTGGCCGACGTACCCGTGGTAGACGAGACGGCCCTCCATGGCTTGATCGCACAGCGCCGCCCGCACGAAGGTGAAGTAGGCGGTGCGCTTCCCGATCAACCGGTCCCAGAGCGGGGGCCGCTTCTCCATCGCGGCGGCGAGCTTATCCACCGGGACCCCGTACCCCCACGCGGCTTCGAGCAGGACCTCCCGGCTCACACACCGGTACCCCAGTCGCTCGGCGACGGCCGTCGCGAGCGCCTCACCGCCGCTGAACGTCCCCCGGGAAATTGCGATGATGGTCACCGCGCTGCTCCTTTCTGCGGGCCCCAGGCCCGCCACTCCACTCCCCCCAGAAAATCGCCCCAATCACCCTCGCGTGTCAATGCGAAATCCGGGGGGGGGTAGCCCGCACACCTCCACTCCCCCCGTATCCCCGCCCCGCCGCCTCGGAGCAGCGGATCCGCGCCTGGATCAAATGTGCCTCGCGACCGCCGGGAAACCGCCGAGAACCCGTGGATTTCGCGTCCCGCGTGCAAGGACGGCAGCGAAGGAGCCCGACACGCATCCTCCGATGTAGATGAGCCAAGGCAAGACGACTCGGGAGCATTGCGATGGGGGTGGGTGAAGCTGGGAAGGGCCTACACCCGTTCCAGCTTCTGATACACCACCATCTCGCCTTCGGTACGGAGATCGTCGGGATGGTAGCGAGGGATGGGAGATTCCAGCTGCTTGAGTTTCACCGGACAGACCTTCTTATCTGCGAGGCCCACGGCGACGGCAATGCCGTAGAGAATGGCCTCGGGGCGGGGCGGGCAGCCGGGGATGTAAAAGTTCACGGGGACCACCTTCTCCACGGGCCCGAGAACGCTGTAGGTGTCGTACCAGAGTCCGCCGCCGCAGGCGCAGGAGCCGATGGCAAAGACCAGCTTGGGCGCCGCCATGGCGTCGTAGGCGCGACGCAGGGCCTTGGCGGTGGCCCGCATGCCGGGTCCCTGGCAGAGCATGACGTCCGCGTGCCGGGGGGAGCCGACTAACTTGATGCCGAAGCGCTCGACGTCGTAGTAGGGCGTGAGAACGTTTAACACCTCGATGTCGCAGCCGTTGCACCCACCGCTGTTGGCGTGGTACACCCAGAGCGACCGCGGAAACATCTTGCGACACAACGCTGTGAGCACGCTCGATCTCCCTTCTCGCCGGTCCTCCGCTTTTGATGCCGCTCCTCGCCTATCTCCCCATCCCGCTCGTCGCGTACGGCGAGTGGAGCGGGGGTGGGGGAGAGGGGCTAGTCCAGCTCGATCTCGATGTCGCGCACCGTCGGCTCGCTATTTAAATATGCCTTGGCGTCGTACACCCAACGCTCCTGCTCCAACAAGTCTAGTCGGTAGCCCTTCATCATCAGCTGCTCCAACGGACCGGGCTCCTTGAAGCAGCGCCCACAGCGCTGGCAGGTGCCCATGAACAGCTCCAACCGCTGCTGCATGTCGCCGATGTCGTTGGTGGCGTTCTCGAAGTCAGGACTCATGGTGATGGCTTTCTCGGGGCAGACGTCCGCGCAGCGACCACAGTACGTGCAGCGCCGGCCGATGTATTGGATGATCCGGATCTCCTGACAGATGTCGTGGACCAGGATCTCGCGGGCGGGGCAATTGTTGGCGCAGCCCGCGCACCCGATGCACTTGGTAATGTCGAAGATGGGGCGCCCTCGGAAGCCCGGGGGCGGGGCGGGCGCCGCTTCGCGGGGGTAGGGCAGGGTGACGCGCCCGGCCTGCAGGCAGATGACGGTTTCCTTCAGCTTGCTCAGGAGCGACATGTCACTGTCCCCATTTGTCAGTAGCCGTAGAGCGCCAAGAGGAGCGCAACCATCGAGGCGCCAAGCAGGCCCGCGTAATAGCGGAGCGCCTGGTCAATCCGGTAGCGCGCGTGCGTGGCCGCGACCAGGGTGACGACCAGCACGAGGACCAGCAGCTTCAGGAGGAGCATGGCCAGGTTCAGGGGAGCGGGCAAAGCATGCCCCCACGGAGCGAAGAGCGAGACGACGAGGGCTCCGTACACCACCAGCTTGGCCATCTGGGTGAACTTGAAGAGGGCGAGCTTTGGCCCGGAGTACTCGATGAGGGACCCCTCCATCAGCTCCGTTTCGGCTTCGGCGATGTCAAATGGCAGTCGCCCGACGAAGGCCTGAAAGGCGAGGATCGCCACTCCTAGCATCAGGACCCCCGCCAACGGCGCGGCGGCCTCACCATAGGCCGAACCGCTCAGGACCGCGTCGAGCCGCAGGGATCGGACGTGAACCGCGCCGATGACGATCGCCACCGCCAGGAGGGGCTCCAGCGTCATGACGGACATCATCTCACGGCTCATCCCCACCAGCGAGTAGGTGGAGCCGGCGGCGAAGGCGGCGAGCATGGTGGAGATGCCGCACAGGGTCAGGAGGTAGATCAGCAGGTAGGCGTCTGCCCCGCCGGAGAGAGGCGGGACCGTGCCCATCGGGACGAGCAGGGCCACAGTCAGGATCGCGGCCAGGGAGAGCCAGGCCGCAAACCGCTGCATGGCCGGGCTCTCCCCGGACTCTATGTCCTCCTTGCCGAGGAGCTTCAAGAGGTCGTAGTAGGGCTGCCGGATCGGCGGCCCCTGTCGCGACTGGACCTTTGCCGTGACCTTGCGCAGGATCCCCTCGCAGAGGGGCGCCAGCAGCAAGACGAGAACGACGTTCATCACGCCGGACAGGAATCGTAGCCCGAGATTAGAGTCCATCGCCGTGTCGCCTCATTGCGCGCGGGTCCCGTCGCGCGCAAGCCGCAGCAGCTCCTCTTGCGAGAAGATGCGCGCGACGCCCGAGCGGATATCCAGGACCTCCATGCGGTCCGTGCAGGAGAAGCACGGATCGATGCTCCCCAGCGAGATCGTCATGTCGGCGATCTGCTGGTCTCGAATCATGGCGGGGACGCCCTGCAGGTTCTGGTAGGTCGGGGCGCGGACCCGCCAGCGCCGTGGCCGATTGTTCTCGCCCGTGATGACGAAGTGGTGCGCCTCGCCGCGAGGAGCCTCGACCGAGGAGAGCCCGACTCGCGCGATCGGCAGCTCATCCTGAATCGGCGTCTGGAGCGGCCCCTCATTCATATGGTCCAGGCACTGGCGGATAATCTTGATTGACTCGAAGACCTCAAAGACGCGGACGAGGAGGCGTGCCCAGACGTCTCCGCTCTTTTGGGTGACCACCGCGAATTCCATCTCGCCATAAGCGGCGTACGGGTGGTCGCGGCGCGTGTCGATGTCCACACCCGCGGCCCGTGCCACGGGACCGATCAGGCCCATGTCTTTGACCAACGCCGCATCCGCTACGCCCACGTCCCGCGTCCGCTTCTGGATGTTGCGGTCGCCCGCCACCGCGTCGGCGACGGCACGCCATTCCTGCTCCAGCGTGGTCAGGACGCGCCGGAGTTCGTCCCGGAGCGCCGGAGTGATGTTCCAGCGGACGCCGCCAATGACACACAGGGCATAGGTCTTCCGGTTGCCGCTGATCTTCTCCGCGATCCACATGATGGGCTCGCGGATCCGAAAGCATTGCATGAACAAGGTATCGAACCCCAGGATGTGGCAGCCCAACCCGACCCAGAGCAGGTGACTGTGGAGCCGCTCGATCTCCAGCATGATCGTCCGGATGTAGCGGGCCCTCGGAGGCGGGGTGATCGCTGCCGCCTGCTCCACGGCTTGGGCGTAGGCCACGTTGTGGACGCAGCCGCAGATCCCACAGATCCGCTCTGCGGCCATGGGGATCTCGTTGTAGGTGAGGACCGAGTCGCCCAGCTTTTCGATGGCGCGGTGAACCATAAAGCCGCGATACTCGCAGCCGCGCACCACCTCGCCATCCACGAACAGCCGAAAGTGCGCCGGCTCGTCCAAGGTCGGGTGAAAGGGGCCGAAGGGAACGACCATGCAGCCTTCGGGGGGTCTGTCGAAATCGAAGGTCCGGTTCTCGTCGTAGTCGGGCGGGACGGCGTCCCATGGGTAATCCCGGCGTAGCGGATGAACACCGTCGGGCCAGCCGTCCGGCAGGACGAGCCGCTTCGGATAGGGGTGCCCCACCGGCTCGATCCCCACCAGGTCACGGAACTCTCGCTCGGCCCAGTTCGCGGCCGGGACGAGGTCCGCGATGCTGTCCACGCGCGGCGGGTTGCCCGGAAGGTAGCACAGGATGCTGCACAGGACGTGCTCTCGATCAAAGGCAAAGTTGTGGGCGACCATGAACTTCCCCGACGCGGGACGATCGTCCAGGCCGATGCTGATGACATATCGGGCATCCAGGTCGCGAAAGACGTAGCGGCAGATTTCCCTGAGGGCCTGCGGCTCCGTGTAGAGGAACAGCCGGCCGTCCTCGGGGATATCCGTCCGCTGGATGACCGACGTGAAGCGGTCCGTGATCTGTCGCAGGACTGTTTGCGCTGGCATGGCTAGGCCCCAAGCTGCGAGGAGGGAGAACTCGGTGTCCGGGAGACCTCCTCCGCTGAGCGGCCAGCACCGTTCCCGCCCGAGGCGGACGGTGTCCTCCCGACCCAGGGAAGGATCCTGGTAACCTCGCGGTAGAGATTCCTTGCGCCGTAGCGCATCTGATCCGTCTCGGTGACGTATCCGCAGAGCCACGGCTCCGCCCTTCGCCGAAGCGCCCCGCCCGCCAGGGAGACCCCTGCGGCGAAGAGGAGCAGCGCGCCAAAGACGGCTGCCACCGCCAACGGGGAGTAGATTGCCTGGGCCGCCGGTCCCTGGGCGCCGGTCAGTCCGCTGGTGCTGAGCGGCGGGACCTTGGCCAAGACGATCCCCAGGCCTTGCTGGCTGCCGACCAGGGCGCGGTGGATGAGCTGAAATCCGATCTGGGGTGCCAGACCAAGCAGGGCACACAAGGATGCGAGGGTCAGCTGGGGGGCCAGCATGGGCCAGCGAGGTTCCGCCACACGCCCGGCCTGCACCCGCTCAGTGACACGTCGGCTCACACGGGAGAGAAAGCTGGTGCCAAAGAATTTGAGGAAGAGGGCGAGCGTGATAACGCTGGTCAACATGGCAATGACGGTGCACACCGCGAGATACGGGGCGTAGCGACTTCCCAGGATCGTGGAAACGAAGATGCTCCACTTGCTGGCGAAGCCATTCAGCAGGGGCACCCCGGCGATCGAAAAGGCGCCAACGAGTGTGGTCACGGCCGTGACGGGCAAGTACTTGATCAGGCCGCCCATCTGGTTCAGGTCCTGACTATCCGTCGCGTACAGCAGCGAGCCGGCGTTCAGGAAGAGCAGGCTCTTGAACAGGCCATGGTTCAGCGTGTGGAACAGTGAGGCCGAGAAGGCGACGACTGCCAGCAGCAGGACCGCCTCGTCCGAGCCCCCGCCCTTGATCAGGGTAAGGCACGCCCCTAAGGGGAGCAATATGTAGCCCACCTGGCCGATGCTGCTGAAGGCGAGGAGGCGCTTGGAATGATCCTGGCCGAGGGCCTGGGTCGTTCCGATGAAGAGCGTCGCCGTCCCGAGGGCGGCAAAGAGCAAGCCCCAGACCTCGCTGGGATAGACGTCCATCGCCTCGCTGGGCACCAGCCAGAGGAACGAGCGCATCAGGCCGTAGATCCCCGTCTTAATCATGACGCCGGACAGCAGAGCGCTCACCGGGGAGGGCGCCGCCGGATGCGCGGCGGGCAACCACAATTGGCCAAAGGGCCACATGCCGGCCTTGATGCCGAAACCGATCAGGAAGAAGAGCATGCCCGCAGCCACGAGGCTCCCATCGGATCGCAGCAGGTCGGGGAGGCCATGGCTGATGGCGTCGAAGTCGAACCGCATCAGGGTCTCGTGGAGGCCGAGGGCGACCGGACCCTGCGCGAGGATGCCCGCGCCGAGGAGGATACAGGCGCAGGCCACTTCCATGGCGATGAGGTAGCGGCAGGCGGCGCGCACGTTGTCCCGGTTCCTGTGCTCGAAGCGGACCAGGGCGTAGGAAGCGAGGGTCATAAGCTGCCACAGGAGGAAGAAGCCGGCCATCAAATCGGTGGTGCAGACGATTCCGTACATGCCGGCAACAAAGAGCAGGACGTAGGGATAATAGCGGTGCAGGCCGTATTCGGGGTAGTGCTCCATGTACTCGATCGAGTACAGGGCGGAGCAGGCGGAGATCAGCGCGATGAGGAGGACAAACACCGCGCTGAGGCCATCCACATGGATCCGCAAGGAGGATCCGTACTGCGGCAAGAGCCAGACGGTCTCCGCCTTCCCCGGCCCCGAGATCAGGACGCTCAGGGCGGCCCCCGCGGCCAAGACGCTGGAGAGGGCGGTGAGAGCAAAGGCCAC
>Ga0316628_100005585_pt1 | contig 10129 bp, 8 predicted proteins | sample OWC_Aug_M2_C1_D5_FD_207648 | JGI IMG/M metagenome (GOLD analysis project Ga0316628, IMG submission 207648) | Wetland soil microbial communities from Old Woman Creek delta, Ohio, United States - OWC_Aug_M2_C1_D5_C | ecosystem: Environmental > Terrestrial > Soil > Wetlands | place: USA: Ohio... | reverse complement strand
CCGAAGCAGCGCCTCTACGAGCTCGCCGGACACGCCGAGCCGCTCGTCACCGGTCTCGCCATCGGCGATGCGGTCGCGTCCGGGCTCGCGCGCATCATCCGCGACCCGAAGCAGCTCTCCGAGCTCATGCCCGGGGAGATCCTGGTCACCGAGACGACGGATCCGGACTGGGAGCCGATCATGAAGAGGGCGGGGGGCGTCGTCACCGAGCGTGGCGGGCGCACGTCGCACGCCGCGATCGTCGCGCGGGAGCTCGGCATTCCTGCGGTGGTCGGCGCGATCGGCGCCATGACGAAGATCGCAGACGGAGCGACGGTCACCATCTCGTGCGCAGAGGCCGAGGTCGGCGTGATCTACCCCGGCGAGGTCGCGTTCAAGGTGCAGGAGATCGACGCGTCGAAGCTCGCACGCCCGCGCACGCAGATCATGCTCAACGTGGGGAACCCGGATCAGGCGTTCAAGCTCTCGCTTCTACCGAGCGACGGCGTGGGCCTCGCGCGCATGGAGTTCATCTTCGCGAGCTGGGTCGGCATCCACCCGCTCGCGCTCACGCGCTACGCGACGCTCTCCGCGGAGACGCAGCGCGAGGTCGATCGCGTCACGCGCGGCTACGACGACAAGACGGCGTTCTTCGTCGATCGGCTCTCGCAGGGCATCGCGACCATCGCGGCCGCGTTTCATCCGCGGCCCGTCATCCTGCGCTTCAGCGACTTCAAGACCAACGAGTACGCGAAGCTCGTGGGCGGCGCCACGTTCGAGCCGACCGAAGAGAACCCGATGATCGGGTGGCGCGGCGCGAGCCGCTACTACCACCCCGGCTACAAGGACGGCTTCCTGCTCGAGGTGGCGGCGGTCCGCCGCGTGCGCGAGGAGATGGGCTTCGAGAACCTGAAGCTCATGATCCCGTTCTGCCGGACGCCCGAGGAAGGCAAGCGGGTGATCGAGACGATGCGCGAGGGCGGCCTCGTGCGCGGCGAGCACGGGCTCGAGGTCTACGTCATGGCCGAGATCCCCTCGAACATCCTGCTGGCGCGACAGTTCTCCGAGGTGTTCGACGGCTTCTCGATCGGCTCGAACGACCTCACGCAGCTCACGCTGGGCGTCGACCGCGACTCCGCCACCGTCGCGCCGCTCTTCGACGAACGAAGCGAGGCGGTCACCGAGTCGTGCGCGCACCTCATCGAGGTGGCGCATGCCGCCCGGCGCAAGGTCGGCATCTGCGGGCAGGCGCCCAGCGACTATCCAGACTTCGCGGCGTTCATGGTCGAGCACGGGATCGACTCGATGAGCCTCGCCGCCGACGCGCTCGTCCGTACGACGCTCCACGTGCTCGAGATCGAGGCCCGCATGAAGGCGGCAACGCCGGAGGCCCCGGCAAAGCCCGGGGGACCGAAGGGAAATGGCGGGCGGCGCGGCACGCACGATGCAGCCCGGCCCGTCGCGAAGGAGGTCGGGCGATGAAACGCAGATTCCGGGGACAGGTCGCGATCGTCACGGGTGGAGCACGCGGCATCGGCGCGGCCACGGCGCGGAGGTTCGCGCAGGAGGGCGCTGCTGTGCTCATCACGGATGTGCTCGATGCCGAGGGCAACGCGCTCGCCGAGGAGATCCGCAAGGCCGAGGGCCGTGCCCTCTTCGAGCACCTCGACGTCACGTCCGAGGGCGAGTGGCGCCGCGCCGTCGATCGCGCCGCGACGATGGGACGTGTCGCCGTCCTCGTGAACAATGCCGGCATCGCGCGCGGCGAGGACGTCGAGAAAGAGACGAAGGAGGGCTACGACCACCTCATCGCCGTCAACCAGACCGGCACGTGGCTCGGCATGAAGGCCGTCGCCGCGGAGCTGCGCAAGCACGGCAGCGGCGCGATCGTGAACGTCTCGTCGATCTACGGCGCGTCGGGCGGCACCGGAGCCTCGTTCGCGTACCACGCGTCGAAGGGCGCCGTGCGCATGATGACGAAGAACGCGGCCATCCACTTCGCGAAGGAGAAGATCCGCGTCAACTCGGTCCATCCCGGGTTCGTCGATACCCCCATGGTCGTTCCGTTCGTCCAGGGCGACACACCCGAGGCCAAGGCGATGGCGGACTACATCGTGTCCAGCACCCCGATGGGTCGCATGGCGCGGCCCGCGGAGATCGCCAGCGCGATCGCGTTCCTCGCGAGCGACGACGCCTCCTACATGACGGGCGCCGAGCTCTACGTCGACGGTGGTTTCACGGCGTGGTGAATTGCGACTCCCCGTCGTGGGGAGCGCCGGTTATCCTCTGAGGCAACATGAGCCTTGGAATGCGCCCCATCACGAGTGTTCTCGCGGTCATCGTCGGTTCGGTCTCCCTCTTCGCGCTCGTCCACTGCGAGTCGTCTTCATCGCCGTCCACGACGACCACGCCGCCGTCTCCGCCGTTCGGCGACGACGCGGCCACGTCGACGAACGACGCCGCGCCCGCGAACGAATGCGCGGCCGCGGTCGGACCCGGAACGAAGCACGGCAGCGATGCCGTGACGGCGGACACGGTCTGGAAGGCCTCCGACAGCCCGCACATCGTGACCTCCGGGTTCACGATCGAGGCCGCCGCGACGCTGACCATCGAGCCGTGCGCGAAGGTCATGTTCGACGGGGGGAGCGGCGGCTACGGGATCACGGTGCGGGGCAAGCTGGTGGCCGAGGGCACGCCTTCGAAGCGAATCACGTTCGACGCCGTCGACCCCGCCAAGCCGTGGTCGGGCCTCACGACCGACCCGAGCACCGCCGGCATGATCAGCCTGGCGAGCGCGACGCTGAGCAACGGCGGCGCCAGCGACAACCCGAACATCCTCGCTCTGCTCGACATGCGCAGCGCCGCCGCCGGTCCCCCGACCGAGCGCCTGCGCGCGAAGGACGTCACGCTCACCGGCTCGCAGCAGTACGGCGTCGTCCTGCGCGCGGGCGCCACGTTCACGGCGGACTCGAGCAATCTCGTCGTCTCGGGCTCGATGCTCTTTCCCGTCCGCGCCGACGCTCGTCTCACGACGAACATCCCGAGCGGCACGTACACGGGCAACACGAACGACGAGATCCTGCTCGACCTCGGCAGCGACGTGAGCAACGACACGACGCTGCACGACCGCGGCGTCCCGTACCGCCTCGGCGGCCTCCAGGGCGTGAACGCGGGCAAGGTGATGGCGGTCGGCATCTCCGGTCCCACCGCGGTGGTCGCGACGCTGACCGTCGAGGCCGGTGTCACGATTCGAGCATCCGCGACGTCGAGCATCGAGCTGAAGAAGGACTCGAGCCAGAACGCAGTGGGCAGGCTCGTCGTGCAAGGCACGGCGGCGAAGCCGGTGATCTTCACGTCGGCGTCCGCCACACCGGCGGCCGGCGACTGGCAGGGAATCGTCTTCGACGCCCCGGACGCCATCGACTCGATCGATCACGCGCGCGTCGAGTACGCGGGCGGCCCCTCGCAGGCGAGCAGCTTCCACTGCGACCCGCTCAGCGTGACCGGCGGCTTCAGCAAGAACGAAGATGCGGCGATCGCCATCTACGGCAAGCCCGCCTCCGCGTTCGTGACGAACACCAGCATCGTCTCGAGCGCGGGCGACGGCATCGGTCGGTCGTGGTCGGGCGACCTCGTCGACTTCCTCGCCACCAACACGTTCGACAAGATCGCCGCTTGCAAGCAGAGCTACCCGCGGGCGACGAACGGCTCGTGCCCGATGGGCGCCGTGCCCTGTCCTTGAGGCGTATCGCCTGAGGCGTATTGCGCAGCGGCTGCGCATCGACGCAAGGCCTGCAGCGAAAAACGGAGCGGCGGAGCCTTCGGCGCGCTTTCTGCGTGGAACGACGCTTGCGACGCGGCACGGGCATGACCGTCCTCGACGCACCCGCCCTGACTGCGCCGCAGGCTCCGCCCCAGGCTCCGCCGCAGAGGCGTCCTCTGGCCGACCTCGTCGCGCGCGAGAAGAAGCGGACCCGCCGCCGTCGCCTCCTCGCATGGGCCGCGCTCGCCGCGGTGCCGGTGATCGCCTTCGCGCTCTGGCTCGTGCTCCGACCTCGTCCGATCCCGCTCGCCGCGCAGTATCGCGCCACGCCCGTCACACAAGGTGACGTGATCCGCGAGGTGCGCGCGACGGGCCATGTGGAGGCCGTGACCACGGTCCAGGTCGGCGCGGAGATCTCGGGGCGTATCGCCACCGTCGAGGTCGATTTCAACGATCGCGTCACACAGGGCCAGGTGCTCGCGCACTTCGATCGGGCTGCGCTCGCCGCGCAGCTCGCACAGAGCCAGGCAACGCTCGCCGCCTCGCGCGCCGCGCTCGAGCAGGCCAAGACCGACCGCGATCGCACCGCCACAGATCTCCAGCGCGTCGCGCGCCTGCACGATCAGAAGGTCATCCCCGCCTCCGACTTCGACAACGCCACCGCTGCCGCGCGTCTCACCGTGCAGCGCGTCTCCGCCGCCGAGGCGCAGGTCGCCGCGCAGCAGGCCATGTTCACGGTCGCGAAGACGAGCCTCGATCACGCGGTGATCCGCTCGCCCATCGACGGCGTCGTCATCACGCGCAACGTCGATCCCGGGCAGACGGTGGCCTCGATGCTCCAGACCCCGGTGCTGTTCACCGTCGCCGCCGATCTCCGCAAGATGCGCGTCGTCGCCGCCGTCGACGAGGCCGACATCGGCGAAGTGGCGGTGGACCAGAAGGCGACCTTCACGGTGACCGCGTATCCGGAGCGCGTGTTCGAGGGCGTCGTCACCGAGGTCCGCAGCTCGCCGGTGGTGGTGCAGGACGTGGTCACGTACGGGACGATCATCGAGGTCGACAACCTCGACCTCGCGCTCAAGCCCGGCATGACCGCGTCAGCGCGCATTCGAACCGCCAAGGCGCTCGACGTGCCGCGCGTGCCGGCCGCGGCGCTGCGGTTCGCGCCTCCCGGCGAGAAGAACGGCAAGGCTCCCGGCGTGTGGGTCATCGACGGACCGGGAGTGAAGCGCATCGACGTTCGCCCCGGCGTCTCCGACGGCGAGCTCACGGAGGTCGCGCCGGGCGCGCTCACCATCGGGCAGAGCGTCCTCGTCGAGCTCACGCCGGAAGGACGGAAGGCGCATGGGATCGCTCACTGAGGACGCGCTCCTCTCCTTGCGTGACGTCACGAAGGTCTACGGCGAAGACGACGCCGCGGTGCATGCGCTCGACGGCGTGAACCTCGACGTCTGGTCCGGCGAGTTCCTCGCCATCACCGGCGCTTCGGGGTCGGGGAAGACGACGGTGATGAGCATCCTCGGTTGCCTCGAGCTGCCGACGGAGGGCGAGTATCGAATGGAAGGCTTCCCCGTCCAGGAGCTCTCTGCCGACGTGCTCGCGGCGCTCCGTAACTCGCGCTTCGGCTTCGTGTTCCAGCAGTTCAACCTGCTCGCGCGGACCTCGGCGCTCGAGAACGTGGCGATGCCGCTCGTGTATGCCGGCGTCGGCTCGCGAGCGCGTGCGGCTCGGGCGCGCGAGGCGCTCGCGCGGGTGGGCCTCGCAGGGCGTGAGGATGCGCGCACGAACCAGCTCTCCGGAGGCCAGCAGCAGCGCGTGGCGATCGCGCGCGCGATCGTGAATCGCCCGGAAATCCTGCTGGCCGACGAGCCCACCGGCAACCTCGACTCGAAGATGGGCGCCGAGATCATGCGCCTGCTCACGGAGCTGAATCGCAGCGGCATCACCGTGCTCATGGTGACGCACGACGCGAACTGCGCGGCGTACGCGCACCGCGAGGTGGTCTTCAGCGACGGGCGCATCGTGTCCGACGACGTGCGAGGTGCGGCATGATCGGCGCGACCACCAGCCTGGCGTTCTCCGCGCTCCTGCGGAACAAGATGCGGTCGACGCTCACCATGCTCGGCATCGTCATCGGCGTCGCCGCCGTGATCCTGATGCAGTCGATGGGGCGCGGCGCGACCGCCTACGTCGGAGAGATGATCTCCGGGCTCGGCAGCAACATGCTGATCGTGGTGCCCGGCACAGCGAGACAGATGGGCCCGGTCGCGCAAGGCATCCCGCTCTTCACGGCGGCGGACCTCGACGCCATCCACCGGCAAGCCCACGACGTCAACGAGATCACCGCGGCGGCACAGCGGCCGCTCCGGGTGGTAGCTGGCGCGACCAACCGGAGCGTGAACAGCGGGGGCGTCATGCCCGAGTACTTCTCGATCCGCGGCTGGGGCGCCTCGTCCGGGCGGGTCCTCAATGCCGATGACGAGCGCTCCGCGGCCCTGGTCTGCCTCATCGGGCAGACGGTGAGCGACACGTTCTTCGAGGGCCGCGATCCCATCGGCAAGGAGCTGCGCGTCCACGATCTGTCGTGCCGGGTGATCGGCGTGCTCGAGGCCAAGGGCGCTTCGGCGTTCGGCATGGATCAGGACGACGTCATCTTCATGCCCTTCTCGACGTTCTCGCGGCGCATCATCGGAAGCGATCGCATCGCGGTCATCATGATGTCCGCGGTCTCCGACGATCGGATCGACGACGCCAAGACGCAGGTGACCGAGATCCTGCGCCGGCGCCGTCACATCGCGCCCGGTCAGGACGACGACTTCGCGGTGCGCGACCCCCGCGAGATCCAGGCGCTCCTGCAGAGCGTGACCGGGATCCTCACGACGCTCCTCGCGGGGGTCGCCGCCGTGTCGCTGGTCGTTGGCGGCATCGGGGTGATGAACATCATGCTGGTGTCGGTGACGGAGCGGACGCGCGAGATCGGCGTGCGCCTCGCGATCGGCGCTCGAGCGAGCGACATCCTCACGCAGTTCCTGGTCGAGGCGGTCGCGCTCTCGGCGATCGGCGGCGTCATCGGGATCGTCTTTGGCGTGAGCATTGCTTACGGCGTTGCCCGTGGCATCCACATCCCCTTCGTGGTGCCGGGGATCGCGGCGCCCATCGCCTTCGTCGTCTCGGTCCTGGTCGGCGTGGCGTTCGGCGTCTTCCCGGCGCGCAAGGCGGCGCGGCTCAACCCGCTCGCCGCGCTGCGCTACGAGTAGTTACGACTGGCGGCAAGCTGCAGCGCCTGCGCGTCGCGCGCAACGTTCTCGCACCACGTGAGGCTCGCGACGCGAACGGCCGCGATTCCCAGTGATCCCGCGACGTCGCGCCCGGAACGGCGGTTGCACCCAAGAGGTCACCATGGCTGTCTCGACCGCGTCCGTTCTCGCTGCGTGCGTCGCGTGCATGCTCTGCGCGTGCACGCCCGCCGCACCCACGCGGTCGCCGACGACCGTGACCGGCGCGGACGAGGGCACGCGCGCAGCGATCGAGCCGCCCGCCGCCGCACCGTCGCTCATGGAGCCGGTGCGCACACGTGTCGAGCATTGCCGGACGACGGCCGGCGGCAAGCTCCTCATTCGCGTGCAGAGGGCACCCGGCGGGAAGCTCGCGTTCGACGTCGCGCCCGGCTCGTCGCTCGACCCGACCGAGAGGAAGTGCGTGCTGGAGGCGCTGTCGACGCTCGACATCGACGAGAGCTCGACGGCCTGGGCCGGTGGTCTCAACGTCAGGCCTACGGGGTTCACGTCCCTTCTCACCATCGAGTGGTGACCGCCATGAGCTCGTCACTGAGTCTGCCGTTCTCGACGGAGCAGTTCTACGGGGTCTTCGGCCGCTACAACCAGGCGGTCTGGCCGGCGCAGGTGCTTCTCCTGGCGATGGCGCTCGCCTGCATCGCGGCGGTCTCGTTCATGCCCGCTCTCGCGCGAGGCATCCCGTCCGTCCTCGCGGCGCTCTGGGCGTGGATGGCCGTCGCGTACCACTTCGCGTTCTTCTCGGTCATCAACCCTGCCGCCTGGGCGTTCGGTGCGATGTGCCTCGTGGCCGCAGCGGCGTTCGTCTGGGAAGGCGCGCGCGGCAGGCTGCTGTTCCACTGGGTCCCGGGATGGCGCGCGGCGGCCGGTGCTGCGCTCATCGCCTATGCGCTCGTCGGGTATCCGGTGCTCGGCACGCTCCTCGGCTCGGCGTACCCGCGCTCGCCCACGTTCGGACTGCCCTGTCCGACCACCATCTTCACGCTCGGTATTCTCCTCTTTGCCGTTCGTCCCGTGCCACGCTTCGTGTTCGTCGTTCCGCTGCTTTGGTCGGCGATCGGCTCCTTCGCTGCATTCTCACTGGGCGTCGGTCAGGACGTGGGGCTGCTCGTTGCCGCCGCCATCGTCGTGCCGGCGCTCGTGAGCAACACACCGTCGAAGGGAGAAGTGTCGTGCAGGACGCCTCCACTTTCTCAGCACTAGGCCCGCCCACGCCTCGGCATGAGGTCGGCCCGTTCTCGGTCGGTCAGGTCGTCGCCGGCGCGTACGAGATCACGCGCGTGCTCGGCGTCGGCGGCATGGGCGTGGTTTACGAGGCGCGCGACCTTGCGCTGCTCCGCCGCGTGGCCATCAAGGCGCCCATCTTCTCGGCGTACGCGCCCGCGTTGCATCGCGAGGCGCAGGCGCTGGCGATGATCCGACATCACGCGTTCGTCACCGTGCATCACGTCGGCTCCTACGACGGTACCGCGTTCATGGTGATGGAGCGGCTCTACGGCGAGAGCCTCGAGGAGCGCCTCGACGACGCACGCACGCGCAATCGGATGCTCCCGCTGACCGAGGTGCTCGACCTGTTGATCCCGATCACCGACGCGCTCACCGCGGCGCATGCCGTCGGGATCGCGCAGCGCGACCTCAAGCCGGCGAACGTGCTCATCTGCGGCGAGCGCGTGGTCCTCATCGACCTCGGTCTCTTCGTGCCCGAGGTGCTCGTCGACCCCGAGAACGACGCCGCCGGATCGCCCGAGTACATCGCTCCCGAGGTGCTGCTCCGCACCGTGGAGAGAGGCCAGGGGCCCCTCATCGACCTCTACTCGCTGGGGATCCTCGCGTTCGAGCTCCTCACCAACACGACGCCTTATGCCGCCGATTCGCTGGGCCGGACCCTCGCGAACCATGTCGGGGCGCCGATCCCCGACGTCCGCATCCTCCGCACGGACGTCCCCGGCGAGCTCGCCGGTCTGGTCAACGAGCTCCTCGCGAAGGAGCCGAGGTCGCGGCCGGCGAGCGCCGAGGCGGTCCTCTGGCAGCTGAAGGACGTGCGCCACGCCGGCATCCGCCGCACGAAGCACATGCGCGTGCTCGCGATCGACGACGAGCCGCACGTCGGCCTCGCGCTGAAGGCGAGCCTCGAGTCGGCGTTCCCGCAGGTCCACGTCGAGGCGACCACCGACCCGGCACGCGCCATCTCCGCGGCGATGGGCTCTCCCCCCGATGTGGTGCTCGTCGATCTCAACATGCCGAGGCACAACGGCATCGAGGTGTGCATGAGCCTCCTCGCTCTGCCGGAAGAGCGGCGTCCCGTGGTGGTCGCGATGAGCGCCCAGGCGACGCCCGCAGACATCGCGGTGCTCCACGCGCTCGGCGTGCGGCACTTCGTGCCCAAGGACGACGAATTCGTACGCGCGATGAGCGACGTCATCCGGGATGTGCGGAACGGCGGTCCGCCGTCGTCGTCGGAGTGACCTCGGCGTCCGCGCCGGCGTCCGGGCCGAGCGCCGGCTCGAAGGCCGCCGGGTCCGCGAGGTACGTGCGGAACGCCTTCAGCGCGCGACCGAGATGCGCGCCGTCGACGTAGCGATGATCGATGGTGGCGCTGATCGGAATGATGGGTCGAACCTCGACGCGACCGTCGACGACCACGGGGCGGTCGGTGATCTCCCCCGCGAGCACGAGGAGCGGCACGCAGTACATCCACGCGAGCGGCGCGAAGCCCATCGGCAGACCGAACATGCCGACGCTGGTCACCATCGCGCTCCCGAACGGGGACGCTGCGACGCCGAGGGCGGGGATTCCGGTCGCGTGATCGCCCGCGATCCATGCGGCGAAGCGGAGCGCCGGCCGCAAGAGCGCGCGCGGCAGCACCTCCATCATGCCCTTGCTTCGTGCGAAGTCGGGGTCGTCTCCCTTCTTCATCTTGCGACTGCGCAGCTCGAGCTCGCGCGCCACCTCGGTGGCGCACTTGCGGTCCGCGTTCGCGATCTTCACGCCGGTGAGGTCCTGACCGGCGGCGACCGCGGTGATGAAGAACACGTCGACGCTCTCCCGATCGACGGCGCGGTCGCCGACGATGCGCACGTTGAGCTCGGGGACT
>Ga0316628_100005584_pt1 | contig 10129 bp, 11 predicted proteins | sample OWC_Aug_M2_C1_D5_FD_207648 | JGI IMG/M metagenome (GOLD analysis project Ga0316628, IMG submission 207648) | Wetland soil microbial communities from Old Woman Creek delta, Ohio, United States - OWC_Aug_M2_C1_D5_C | ecosystem: Environmental > Terrestrial > Soil > Wetlands | place: USA: Ohio... | reverse complement strand
ATGAGCGCGACCATCTCGCGGCCGTGATCGTCGAGCCCGGGGATGCGGCCCCAGCGGATCATGTACTCGGAGTGCTTGTGGTGGCCGCGCTGGTTCACGACCTCGCCGACATCGTGGAGCAGCGCGCCGACCTCGAGCAGCACGCCCTTGTCGTCGGGCACGCCGTGGACATCGCGCAGCTGGTGGAACAGCGCGCGCGCGAGCAGCCGGACGTGCTCGCCGTGCGTGGTGTCGTGATCGACGCGGTTCGCGAAGCTGCGCGCCGCCGTGAGCAGCGCCTTGTCGTGCGCGCCCTCGGCCTTGGCCTGCTCCTCGCGCGCGGTCTCCGCGAGCTCGATCAGCACGCCCTCGCGTACGCCGACGCCCGGCGCCACGAGCTTGCCGATGCCGAGCTGACGGGCGACGGTCGCGAACACCAGCGCCGCGATGCCGAGGACCTCGGCGCGGTCGCGCTTGACGCCGTAGTTCTGCATGCGCTCGTCGACGGTCGCGCCGACGATCCCGGGCAGGCCCTTCTCGAGCGCGGCGAGCTCGAACCCCTGCTCGCCGAAGATCTTCGCCAGCGCGTCGGCATTGCCGCCCGTGATCGCCGCGGTGGTGTGGCCGTTGGCGGCGCGCGCGATCGGCGTCACCAGCGTCGCGGCGTAGCGGCGCACCATGCCGGCCTCGGTGTCGGCGATCGCGCCGTCGAGCCCGAACGTCTCGAGCAGCCGCACCGTGCCGACCGGCAGCGAGTGGCCGCGCCACGCCGATCCCGAGCGCACGTTGACCTCGAGGCTGCCGCCGCCGAGATCGAGGATCACGCGCGGCGGCTGGCCCGCCATCGCCTGGCCGACCGCCTTGCGGACCAGGCGCGCCTCCTCCTCGCCCTCGATGACCTCGAGCTCGATCCCGGCCTCGTGATAGAGGCGGTGGAGCAGGACGTCGCGGTTGCTCGCGTTGCGGACCGCGCTCGTGCCGACCGCGCGGTAGATCGACACCTGGTGGTGATCGAACCGCTCGCGGAAGTGGACGAACGCCGCGACCGCGTCGTCGATCGTCTTCTCCTCGAGTGCGCCGTGCGTGAACGCGTTGTGGCCGAGGCGCACGGGGATGCGCTCCGCCTCGATGCGCACGAGCTCGGTCGCGGCGAGCTCCGCGATCACGACGCGGATCGCGTTCGAGCCGGCATCGATGGCCCCGAGCCTGACCCCAGGGCTCACCTGATCTGACCCCGTCTCGCCGCGGCATTTCGGACGATCCCATCGTCACCGCGTCCTCGCGCTCCGTCGAGGAGCGCTTCGGGGCGGTTCCTCGGCCTCGCCCGAACTGCTCGGCGAACCGGGATCATCTCAGGTGAGCCCTGGGGTCTCGGCATCGGGGTCAAGCTAGCAGATTCGCTACTTCTTGGGAGGCGGCTTCGCCCCGCTGCCTTCGAGCTTCGCGGGTCCGGCGTTGTCGGGGATCTTGATCTTGTCGGTCTTTGTGACGCCGCCCTTGACCTCGACGTGGATGCCATCGGAGAGCCCGAGCTGGACGTCGCGGTGCACGAACGTCTGCGGCGTCGTCTCGACCTCGACGTAGGGCTTGCCGTCCTTGTCGTACTGGACCAGAGCTTCTCGGATCGCGAGCACCTGCTTCTTCTCGTCGAGCACGATGTCCGCGTTCGCGCTGTAGTTCGCGCGCATCGTGATGCCCGGCTTGAGCGTGACGTCGGCCTTGATCTCGAACTGGATCGCGCCGTCGATCAGCTTGCCCTGCGGGGCGATGTACGTGAGCTTGCCGTCGAGCCGCTCGTTCTCGATCGCGCCGACCTTGATCGAGAGCTTCATGCCCTCCTTGATCTTCGCGACCTCCGCCTCGTCGACCCGGCCGTCGAAGATGATGTCGTTCATGTTCGCGATCGTCGCGATCGTGGTGCCGGGGTTGAAGCTGTTGGCCTGGATCACCGAGTAGCCGACCTTGACCGGGACGTCGATCACCATGCCGTCGACGGTCGCGGTGACGAGTAGCGTGCTCTGCTTGCCGGCGCCGCGCGTCGCACCTTCCTTGACCAATTGTAGATTTGAGGTCGCCGACTGGACCTGCTCCTTCGCGAGCGCGTAGTCGGTGCGGAACTTGTACAGCTCCTGCTCGGCGACGACGCCCTGCTTGTAGAGGCCCTCCTCGCGGTCGAGCTCGCGCTTGGCGTTGTCGAGCGTGATCTGCGCGTTGGTCAGCTGCGCCTGCGCGCCGTTGAGCGCCTGCGCGTCGGTGATGATCTGCACCTTGCCGATCGGCTGGTCCTTCTTCACGAGCACGCCGGCGTCGACGTACAGCTCGCTGAGCACGCCGGTGACCTTCGGCTTCACGTCGACCGACTGGCGGGGGACGATCGATCCGGTCGCGACGGTCTTCTTCGTGATGTCGGTGACCTCGGCGCCCTCCGTCTGATAGGTGACCGGCTTGGCCTGCGACTTCTTGTACAGGAAGACGAACGAGCCTCCGATCATCAGCACGAGCACGACGGCGAACAGATACCCAAAAAATTTCTTCATTCGGCCCTCAGAGCTTCAATAGGCTTGATCGAGGCGGCGTGCGAGGCGGGCATGATGCCGGCGAGCGCGCCGGAGACCACGAGCACACCGACCGCGGCGAGCACGGTCGACAGCGCGATGTTCGGCGGCCCGAACGGCAGGTTGTGCGCGTGCTCGAGCACGGCATCGGCGACCGCCATCAGGCCGACGCCCGCCGACACACCGACGAGCCCGGCGATCAACGTCAGCGCGATCGACTCCTTCATCACCATCGAGATGATCGACAGCGGCGTCGCGCCGAGCGCCTTGCGCACGCCGATCTCCTTCGTGCGCTCCTTGACCGTGATCAGCATGATGTTCGACACGCCGACGACGCCGGCCATCAGGGTCGCGCCGCCGACGACCCACGACATCAGCGTGATGATGAACAGGAACGTCGAGAACCGCCCGAACACCTCGAACATGTTGAACGAGCCGACCGCGAGCTTGTCGGTCGGCGACACGCGGTGGTGGCGGTACAGCACCTCGCGCACCTGCTGCTCGAGCTCGGGCCCGTCGACGCCTGGCTTCGCGGTCAGCGCGAAGAACCCGACCTTGTCGCCGTAGTTGAACGCGGTCTTGAGCGTCGAGAACGGCACGAACACGGTGTTCGCGTCGCGATCGCCCATCTGGCCGCCGCGCAGCGTGCGCGTCACGCCGACGACCTCGAAGTAGACGCCGCTGATCTTGACGTACGTGCCGATCGGATCAACGCCGGGCCCGTACAGCTGGTCGCGCACCGCGCTGCCGAGCACGGCGACCTTGCGCGCCGAGCGCTGGTCTTCCTCGTTGATGAACCGGCCGGCCTCGTACTCGAACGCGATGATGTGCTTGAGATCGGGGTAGTCGGCCATCACCGTGAACGTGCCGCTCTTGCTCTCGTAGTTGACGGTGAAGTTGTTCATCCAACCGCCGAGCTGCAGGCGCGGCGCGAGCCACTCGATGCCGGGGATCTTGCGCAAGAGCTCGATGTCGTCGGTGTTGAACTGGACGGCGCGGCCGGTCGGCAGGCCGTCGTAGGCCTCGGTCGTCTCCTGGCCCCAGATGAACAACAGATTTGTCGCCATGCCCTTCATCTGGCGCTGCATGCCGGTGTTCATCGACGAGCCAAACGACAGCATCGCCATCAGCATGACGATCCCCCAGAACACGCCGAACGCGGTGAGGAACGTGCGCAGCGGGTTCGACTTGAGCGTCGCCCAGATCTCCTTCCACTTGTCGATGTCCAGCATCTACTGGTCTCTCAGCGCGTGGATGGGGTTGACGCGCGCGGCGGCGCGGGCGGGGAAGAAGCCGGCGAGCGCGCCGGCGAACACGAGGAACAGCGTCGCCGCGATGCCGGTCGACAGATCGATGCCGGGGTTGAGGATGAAGTCGCTGACGTGGGCGCGCCCGATCAGCTCGCACAGGCCGACGCCGGCCGACAGCCCGAGCAGACCCGCGATGCCGGTGAGGAACACCGCCTCCTGGATCACCATGAACACGATCGAGCTCGGCGTCGCGCCGAGCGCCTTGCGCACGCCGATCTCCTTCGTGCGCTCCTTGACCGCGATCATCATGATGTTCGACACGCCGACGACTCCTGCGGCGAGCGTGCCGAGGCCGATCACGACGACGAACACGCTGATCATCCAGAACATCATCGAGAACCGCTGGAACTGCTCGACGTTGTTGTGGACGTGCACGGCCTGCGGATCGTCGGGCGAGAACCCGTGGCGTTCCGAGAGCTGACCCTTGATCGTGTCGACGATCGCCTGGACCTCGGCGGGCCCGGCGTTGCCGGCGGTCAGCTCGAGCATGCCGAGCTTGTCGTTGCCGCTGAATGCGAGCTGCGCGGTCGACACCGGCATGTAGATCTGTCGCTCCTGATCCTCGCCGCCCTCGTCCGTGAACACGCCGACGATCTGGAACGGCACGCCCGCGACCTCGAGCCACTGGCCGATCGGCTGCTCGCCGGGCTTGAAGAAGAAGTCGACGACGGGCTTGCCGACGACGATCGACTTGCGCTTCTGCGCGATGTCGGCGTCGCCGAGGAACCGCCCGGCCACGATCACGTGGTTCGTCAGGTAGACGGCGTCGGCGTGCACGGCGTTGATCTGGAACGTGTTCGCCTTGCCACCGCGCTTCGTCATCATCGACGAGCCGGTGAACGCCGCGCCCTGGATGTAGTACTGGCCGGAGATGTGGTCGACGCCCTTCACCGTCTTCGCGCGCTCGTAGTCGCGGTTGTCGAACGTGATGTAGCGGCCGACGTCGTAGCCGTGATACGGGACGCTCGTCTTGGTCGCGATCAGCCACACGCCGTTCGTCGCCTCGCGGGCGAACTCGTGGCGCGCGCCCTGGTTGAGCCCGCGGCCGAGGCCGAGGAGGAACACCAGCACGAAGATGCCCCACGCGACCGAGATCGTCGTCAGCGCGGTGCGCAGCTTGTTCGCCTTGATCGTGACGAGCACCTCGGACCACCGGTCGAACGAGATCACGTCACGCCACTGCTGGATCAGCAGCCAGACCAGGCTGCCGACCGTGTAGACCACCCCGACGAGCAGCGCGATGCCCAGCAGGATGCCGGCGACGACGAAGAAGATCACGTCGCGGCCTGCATCTGCGGGTGGCTCTCGTGCGCGCCGGCGCCATCGACGACCTTGCCGTCCTTGAGACGGATCGTGCGCTGCGTGCGCGACGCGACCTCTGGATCGTGCGTCACGACGAGCACCGTGATGCCCGTCTTGTTGATCTCGGCCATCAGATCCATGATCTGGCGGCTGGTCTCGGAGTCGAGCGCGCCGGTCGGCTCGTCGGCGAGGATCAGCCTCGGCTTGCCGATCAGGGCTCGCGCGATCGCGACGCGCTGCTTCTGACCGCCCGACATCTCGCTCGGCGTGTGGTCGGCCCAGTCGCGCAGCCCGACGCGGTCGAGGTACTGCTCGGCGATCTGGTTGCGCTTGCGCCGCGAGACGCCCTGGTAATAGAGCGGGAGCGCGACGTTCTCGAGCGCCGTCTTGAATGGCAGCAGGTTGAACGACTGGAAGACGAACCCGATGAACCGGTTGCGGTAGTTCGCCGACTTCTTCTCCGACAGCGAGCGGATCAGCGTGTCGCCGAGCCAGTACTCGCCCGAGTCGTAGTCGTCGAGGATGCCGAGGATGTTGAGCAGCGTCGACTTGCCGGAGCCCGACGCGCCCATGATCGCGACGAACTCGCCGTCGCTGACCTCGAAGTCGACGTCACGCAGCACGTGCAGGCTGTGCGTGCCGACCCGGTAATACTTGTTCACCTTGTTCAGGCGAAGCACGACCCGAAGGCTAGCGCGCCCCGCCGACGGCGGCTAGACCGCGACACGGTGCGACACGTGCGACGGATGCGTTTCAGAGCGTCTTGCCGTCGAACTGCTTCACCGGCTGTGCGAACACGTCGACGTCGTCCAGGGTGCGGACGTTGATGGCGACGGTCTCGCCCTTGGGCCCCTTGCCCCGCGAGAATGGCTTGATGCCACACGTCTTGCAGAACAGGTGGTCGATCACGTGCTTGTTGAACTTGTAGAGCGACAGGCTCTCCTCGCCCTGGTCGAGCTTGAACTTGTCGGCGGGGACGAACGCCAGCATCGTGCCGGCGCGCCCGCACATCGAGCAGTTGCATGCGATCGCGGGCTGGGTGAGATCGAGCTCGACGGTGTACTTGACGGCGCCGCAGTGGCAGCTGCCGTGATGCGTGGCGGTGCTCATGCGAGCGAGCCTAGCGCTTCATCCAGCGCCGCGGCACTCGCCGGCGCGATCACGAGCTGGCCGTGCGCGCCGTGGATCTCCGCGGCCGGCGCATGGTCGCAGCGATCGAGGCAGCTGACCGGCTGGATCGCGATGCCCGTCTTCTCGACCAGGTGATCGAGCAGGTCGAGCGCGCCCCACCGCTGGCACGTGCCGGCGCATACCTTCACCGTCAGCGGCGCGGTGCCGGCGAGCCGCAGCTCGGTCGCGAGCGGGAGCGCCGCCAGGTAGTGGCTCGCGGGGCGGCCGCGGTCCTCGGCCAGCTCGACGAGCGCGGGCAGCGTGACGGTCTCGCCGTCGGCGATGTCCTCGAGCTCGAGCCCCATCGAGGCGAGCCGCGAAACCTCGATGTCCTCGTGGGTCGGCGAGCGGGTCGGGGTCTTCGACATGCGGGCGCGTTATAACCGCGGCGATGCTGCGGCGTTCAAGCGCGCGCTTGAAAAAGGCGGCGCCTACGGCACGACGGATTGAGAGACACGAAAACACGAAAACACGAAACGGACCTTTTCGGGCGCTTCGCGCCGAAGACCGCTTCTCTCGACCGGTGGCCGAGGTCCGGTTGCGAAGCAAGCGGACCGAGGCGCGGTCTGCGGCGCAAACACGAACCCTTCGTGTTTTTGTGTTTTCGTGTCTCAGGGCCTGGGCGGGGTCAGGCGCGCGGCTTGAGCGCGGGCATCAGCACGGGCAGGCCGGCTTCGGTGAGCAGGCGCGCCAGCTCGGCGGACAGCGCGCGCGGGCGCTGCAGCTTCTCCGGCGCCATCGCGTCGTGGAGGCGGCGCCGGGCCTCGTGCATGCGCCACGCGATCGTGCCCTCGCTGACCTTCTGGATCACCGCGGCCTCGCCGTGGCTCATGCCCTGGAGCGAGACGAGGATGACGGTCGTGCGCATGTCGGCCTGCAGGCCGTCGAGGCCGCGGAGCAGGCGGGCGTAGGTCTGGCGCAGCTCGGCCTCGCGGCCCGGGTTGCCGCGCGCGTCGACCGCGACGGCGAGCTCGAGACGAGGATCGTCGAGCGTGTCCTCGCCGCGGCGCGCGCGGTCGCGGCGCACGTTGAGCGAGCGGTTGACCGTCATCCGGTAGACCCAGGTGAAGAACTGCGAGCGGCCCTCGAACTGGGGGAGCGCGCGGTAGGCCTTGAGGAAGACCTCCTGCGCGATGTCGTCGGCTTCGCTGGCGGAGCCGGTCATGTGGAGCGCGAGCGCGTAGATGCGCTTGCGGTAGCGCTTGACCAGCGCCTCGAAGGCGCGCTGATCGCCGGCCTTGGCCGCCGCGACCAGGGCGGTCGCGGTCGCTGCTTCACGCTCGGCGTGGGTCACGGGCGATTAGACGCATAGCCTAGTCGAAGGCTTTGGGATTTTCCTGCCCACATGGGCGCACCCGCGGCAAGCGCCGGATTCAGTTGGCTTCTTCGTTGCGCACGGGCGATGCCAACGAGAACGCCGCGATCTGCGCGTCGAAATAGGTGCCGTCATCACGCCAGAACCGGTAGCTGCCCTGCATCGTGCCGATCGGCGTCGTGAGCACGCAGCCCGACGTGTACTGGAAGCTCTGCCCGGGCTTGAGCGTCGGCTGCTCGCCGACCACGCCGTCGCCGCGGACCTCCTCGATCACGCCGCGCGCGTCGGTGATGATCCAGTGGCGCGTGCGCAGCTGAGCCGTGCGCCCGCCCTCGTTCGAGATCGTGATCGTGTACGCGAACACGAAGCGGTCGTCGCGCGGCGACGACTGGTCGGGCAGGTACTGCGACTGCACCCGCACCCGGATGCCATCCGTGATCGCCATCGAGGTGGGCTCGGCAACGGTCGTTTGAGGCATGCGGTGTCACGATACACTGCGGCCGATGAGCCGCAAGACCGACGCCATGCTGAAGGAGCTGCGAGCCCACGGCCTCGCGTACCCGGGCACGCACCTGAAGTCGCCGTGGCCGGGCCACAAGGACCTCGCGGTCAACGACAAGACGTTCGCGTACCTCAGCATCGAGGGCGAGCCACTGTCGATCTCGTGCAAGCTGCCGCAGTCGAGCCAGGTCGCGCTGATGCTGCCGTTCTGCTCGCCGGCGCCGTACGGCCTGGGCAAGAGCGGCTGGGTCTCGGCGCAGTTCACCGATGACCAGCTACCCCCGATCGAGATGCTGAAGGCGTGGCTCGACGAGAGCTACCGCGCGCAGGCCCCCAAGAAGCTCCTGAAGCAGCTCGCCGCGCCCATATCGAAGTCCTCATCGAAGAAGCAGCCGGCCGCGAAGGCGAAGCCGAGGCGGCGCGCGCGGGCGTGATGCCCCAGCGTAGCGCCGATCACGGTGTTACGCGCCCCACCGCGCGAATCGCGTGAACACGCGTGTCATGCTGACGTCATGCGATCAGTGGTGTGCTTGCTGCTCGCCGCGTGCGGACCGATGTACCAGCAGCCCGCTGGCGCTCCGCCGCCTCCGCCGGCTTCGGCGATGCCGGTCGAGGCGACGCCCGCCGCCGATCCGCCGCCCCGGCCGCAGCCCGCGGGCAGCATCGCGCAGCGCTTCGTCGCCGCGCACAACAAGGTCCGCGCGCAGCACTGCGCCGCGCCGCTGACCTGGTCGCCCAAGCTGGCAGCCGCCGGGCAGAAGTGGGCCGACTCGCTGCGCGATCAGGGCTGCAAGTTCGGCCACAGCGGCGGCCCGTACGGCGAGAACCTGGGCGCCGGCACCGAGGGCGTGCTCGATCCCGAGGCGACGGTGGCCATGTGGTACGACGAGATCAAGCTCTACAAGTTCCCCGACGGCGGGTTCTCGATGCAGACCGGCCACTTCACGCAGGTGGTGTGGCGCGGCACCAAGCAGGTCGGCTGCGGCCACTCGACCTGCAAGGGCAACGATATCTGGGTCTGCGAGTACGACCCGCCGGGCAACTGGGACGGCGAGTACCGGACCAACGTCCTGCCGAAGGGCTGCAAGCAATGAGGGCGGCGCTCGCGCTCGTCGCGCTGGCGGGGTGCTCGTGGTTCGGCGTCAACGGGCCGGGCACGCTGCCGGATCCGCCACCGGCGGCCGACGAGGTCCACTGCACCAGCAGCGACGTCCTGCCGACCATCGACGCCCTCGCGGGCGCGGGTCTGCTCGCGGCGGCGGCCGGCGGCGTGATCGCCGAGGAGACCGGCAGCCACGGCATCGCCGAGCACTGGGAGCTGTACTACGCGCTGCCGATGATGGCGGTCAGCGTCGCGTACTTCGTGGCGAGCGCGCATGGCACGCACGCGGTCGAGCAGTGCCTGGTCGCGAAGGACCCGTCGCTGCCGCCGGTGCAGTGATCAGCGCTGGTCGATCGGCGTGTAGTGGCGGACCTTCTCGCCCGTGTAGACCTGGCGCGGGCGGCCGATCTTCGTGGTCGGGTCCTCGACCATCTCCTTCCAGTGGGCGATCCAGCCGGGGAGGCGGCCGAGCGCGAACATCACCGTGAACATGTTCGTCGGGATGCCGAGCGCGCGGTAGATGATGCCCGAGTAGAAGTCGACGTTCGGGTACAGCTTCTTCGAGATGAAGTAGTCGTCCCTGAGCGCGATCTCCTCCATCGACTTGGCGATGTCGAGGAGCGGATCCTTGACGCCGAGGTGAGCGAGAACCTCGTCGCACATCTTCTTGAGGATCTTCGCGCGCGGGTCGAAGTTCTTGTAGACGCGGTGGCCGAAGCCCATCAGGCGGCGGTTGCCACGCTTGTTCTTCACGTCGTCGAGGAACGTCTTGTAGTCCGCGCCCGAGCCCTTGATCTCCTCGAGCATCTCGATGACGGCCTGGTTGGCGCCGCCGTGGAGCGGGCCCCACAGCGCGAGGATGCCCGACGCGATCGCCGCGTAGAGGTTCGCGCCC
>Ga0316628_100005583_pt1 | contig 10129 bp, 7 predicted proteins | sample OWC_Aug_M2_C1_D5_FD_207648 | JGI IMG/M metagenome (GOLD analysis project Ga0316628, IMG submission 207648) | Wetland soil microbial communities from Old Woman Creek delta, Ohio, United States - OWC_Aug_M2_C1_D5_C | ecosystem: Environmental > Terrestrial > Soil > Wetlands | place: USA: Ohio... | reverse complement strand
ACGAGAGCCAACGTCTGCTCTTGATACGATTGATCGCTTGGCGATCCCGCATGGGGCATTTGAATTCTCAGAGCCCCTGCTACACACTGTCGAGAATTATCTCACGTCAAAAATGGCAGTATCAGGCATCCAGTCAACACAAAGGCGACATCGGTGTTGAACTCAAAATGCGTAGCGTCGCCACCGTCTCGCTTATCATACCCAAATTCTCGCAATGGGTATACAATGCGCGCGATGACGATCATCGAGTAGGAGTGAACGCCATGAACCAGGCCGGTTCAACTCTCAAGCAGCGTGTCGCGATTTTACGCTGGATGTTTCCGCTTGTTCTGGCCCTGTTGGCCTTGACCTATCAGCTTGGCCCGGCCCGCTGGATTCAATCCCACTATGGTGACCGTGCAGATTTCTATGTGGACATTCTGTTGTACGGCACGCTTGGCCCTCTATTGACCTTCGGTGCGATCACGCGCATCGGCGTCTGGCTGGACGAGAAGGAGCATGCCGAAAGGCAAGCCCGTACGAGTGAACAACGACTGGCGTCCGTCATCGCCGCTTCGGCGGATGCCATCCTGATCCTTGATCCCCAAGGGAACATTGAAACTTGGAATCGTGGCGCTGAATCACTCTTTGGCTACGCCGCATCTCAGATTGATGGCTGCCCGCTCTCCGATCTACTGGGCAGCGGTGGATCCGCCGAAGTTGAGTTTCGCTGGCTGGCCGACACTGTCCGACAGGCAGGCTTTGTGCGCGGGCACGAGACGACATGCCGGAATGCCAGCGGCACAGAGATCACCGTAGAGCTCACCGCTACACTCTTGACCGGCGAGGCGCGCGAGCCGCTGGGAATGTCGGTCATCCTGCGCGACATCACAGATCGCAAACGCCGCGAAGAAGAGATCCGCCAACTCAATGCCAGCTTGAACGCACAAGTGGCCGAACGAACGCACGAGCTGGCGGAAAAAGTAGAACAACTCGCACACGCAAACGCCGAGTTGCAGAAACTCGACCAAATGCGTTCCGAGTTCGTGTCGCTCGTTTCGCACCAGATCCGCGCGCCGCTCACCAACATGCGCGGCGCTGCCGAACGTATGCAGGCCGATTGTCCCGCGATGACGGCTACCTGCACCCGGATGTTTACGATTCTGGATCAACAAGTCGTGCGGCTCGACCGCCTGGTGCAAGATGTGTTGAACACGGCTCGCCTTGAAGCCGGAGAATTGGTGCTCGACCTCGAGCCCATCTCGGCGTTGCCGATCGTGCAGCAGGTCGTTGACCAAATTCGCACTCGCACTTCCAATCGCTCATTCCACTTGCCCACCAAGACGGGACTGCCGCTCATCTTTGGCGATCGGCATCGAATGGCCGAGGTGCTGGCGAATCTTTTGGACAACGCCGACAAATACTCTCCACCCGGCAAAGAGGTGGTCATTGACGTGCGGGCCGATCAGACTGAGGTTACGCTCTCTGTCCGCGACTATGGCCCCGGTCTTCCACCCGGCGATCTCGATCGAGTCTTTGACAAGTTCTACCGCGCGGACAACAGCGACTCACAAGCGACGTATGGCTACGGCCTGGGACTGTATGTCTGCCGCCGACTGGTGGAAGCGCAGAGTGGGCGCATCTGGGCCGAAAACGCCCCCGATGGTGGCGCAGTCTTCTCATTTACGCTCCCAGTGGCGAGGTGAAGATGGCGCAACGAATCATCTTGATAATTGACGACGACAGGACTCTGGTCGAACTGCTCTCCGATCATCTGAAGGTGTCAGGCTATCGCACCCTCATAGCAAACGATGGGCCGAGCGGTTTGCGGATAGCCCTGGAAACAAAGCCCGATCTGGTGGTGATGGATGTGATGATGCCCAGTATGGACGGCTGGGAGGTATGCCAACGACTGCGCGACAAGTCATCCGTCCCCATCATCATGCTCACCGCTAAGGGTGAAGAGTTTGACAAATTGCGCGGCTTTCGGCTCGGCGTGGACGATTATGTGACCAAGCCCTTCTCGTTCACCGAGCTCACCGCGCGAATAGGCGCTGTGTTGGCCCGTGCCACTCGCGTTCCTTCATCAACGTACAGCGTGACAAGTGGTGACGTGACAATTGACTTGGACGAGCGGCGTGTGACCGTCGCAGGTCGCGCCGTGAGTCTGACCCCGACGGAATATCGCTTGCTTGAAACACTGGCTCGCCATCCTAATCGAACGATTCCCACCGAGACGCTGCTGGCTGAAGTCTGGGGAGAGGAATACGCGGGAGAGGCCGAGCACGTCAAGCACTATATCTGGACGCTCCGCAAAAAGATCGAGGCCGATCCAGGCGACCCCAAGCACCTCATCGCCGAACGAGGATTCGGCTATCGCTTTGAATGACCCTCTTCCCCATCTTTTCCCCGTCAAACTGGCGGGGAGAGGATGGGGGTTTTCCACCCACCTCACACGCAATCTACACCTAATCTACACCTTTGCCTGCTAAAGTTTGGGCAGGAGGCAATATGTCGGAAGAGCGCTATCGCGTGACCGTGCCAGATCTCACGTTTTATCAACGCGTCGTCGAGTGCCAGTTTGCCTGCCCGGTGCGAACCGATGCGCGCGGCTATGTCACCGCGATCGCGCAGGGCGACTATGAACGCGCCTACCTGATCGCGCGCGAGACGAATCCCTTCGCCTCGACGTGTGGCTGGGTGTGCGGCGCGCCGTGCGAAGCGGCCTGCCGGCGCGGCAAGATTGACGAGTCGATTGCCATCCGCGCGCTCAAACGCTTTGTGGACGACCGCTACGGCGTCTACCTGGGCGAGACCGGCGAGGCGCAACAGCCGCCCGCCTGGCCCACCTACGTTGGCCCCACGCAAGATTTCGATCTGGGCAATTCGACCATGCCCAGCACTCGCAAGAGCCTGATCACGGGGCGACAGAGCAAAGACAAAACAGGCAAACGGATCGCCATCGTTGGCGCAGGGCCAGCGGGCATTTCGTGCGCGCACGACTTGGCTCTGCTTGGCCATGATGTGACGATCTTTGAAGCCGCGTCCGTCCCCGGTGGAATGCTGCGACTCGGCGTGCCCGAATATCGCCTGCCGCGCGATGTGATTGACCTCGAAATTCAAGCTGTGCTTTCACTTGGCCCCACGCTCAAACTCAACCAGGCGTTGGGCCGCGATTTTTCACTGGCTGATTTGCGCCGCGAGTTCGACGCTGTCTTTATCGGCATCGGCACTTATCGTGGCCGCAAGCTGAACGTCGAAGGCGAGCAGATGGACGGCGTGCTGCGCGCGGTGGACTTTCTCATCAACGTCAACCTGGGCGGCTACAACCTCGATCTCGGAAATCGCGTGATGGTGGTCGGCGGCGGCAATGTGGCAATGGATGTAGCGCGCACGGCCGCGCGGCTCGGCCAGCCGACTCAATCGGGCGGCGATTTGGCCGTCGCGTTGGATGTGGCCCGCACCGCGCGCCGCCTGGGCAAGACGCAACAAGTGCATTGCCTCGTCGTCGAGGATCGCTCCGAGATGCTGGCCGATCCCGTCGAGATCGCCGAGGCTGAAGAAGAGGGCATCGTCATTCACAACCACGTCGCGCCCAAGCGCATTGTCGGCGCAGACGGACGCGCAACCGGCATCGAAACATTGAATGTCGCTCGCGCCTTTGACGAGCGCGGGCGCTTCAACCCCCAACTCACACCCGGCACCGAACAAGTCTGGGAGTGCGACAGCGTGATTGTCGCCATCGGGCAGACGGGCGATTTTGAGTGGGTGCATCCCGAAGATGGCATCGGGGTCACGCCGCGCGGGACGCTGGCCGTGGACAAGGAAACACTGATGACGACCGCGCCCGGTGTGTTTGCCGGAGGCGACATTGCCTTTGGCCCGCGCCTCATTATCACCGCCGTGGCCGATGGTCAACGCGCGGCACGCGGTATCCACACTTTTCTTCAAAACGTCCAGCCGCGCCTCGTCCGCAAGGCTTTCTTTACGCCCATCTCCAAGCGCGAGTACTCAAACGTCGGCCCGCTGCGAAATTATTTGCGCTGGCCGCGCCAGCAGCCGCCCGCGCTGCCCATCCAGCGGCGCATCGGCGTGGCGCGCGTCGAGGTCGGCTTTGACGAGGCCGCCGCGCGCGAACAGGGCGGGCGCTGTCTCATCTGTTCGATGAATCCGATCTTTGACGGCGACCTGTGCATTGCATGCAACGGCTGCGTGGATGTGTGCCCGATGGATTGCCTCAAGCTCGTGCCCGCCTCAGCGGTCGAAGGCGAGGTGACAGTCGCCGCCGTCATCCAATCTCGCAGCGCGGAATGGCAACAGGCCAGCGTAATGTTGCTCGACCCGACGCGCTGCATCCGCTGTGGGTTGTGCGCCGCGCGCTGCCCCACGGAAGCCGTCCAGATGGAATCGTTCCGCTTCACTGAACAGGTGCAATACACGGAGGCCAAATGAACATTCAAACCAAAAGTCGCTGGAGTCCGATCACCGAGTCGCGCGTGTGGCGCTCGTTCTTCCGGCACGGCTGGCCCGATAATCCGCTCGACCGCTCGCTCACGATGACGAGCAATGTATTTTTTCACCTGCACTCGGTCAAGGTGAGCCGTGCAAGTCTCAAGTGGTCGTACTCGTTCGGACTCGGCATCATGAGTGTGATCACGTTCACCGTGCTCGTATTCACGGGGGTGCTGCTCATGTTCTATTACGTGCCGTCGGTGGAGCGCGCCTATCCGGCGATGAAAGAGATACAGTTGTCCGTGCCGCTGGGCCAGTTCACGCGCAACATGCACCGCTGGACGGCGCATGCGATGGTGCTGATCGTCATCCTGCACATGGTGCGCGTGTTTTATACGGGTGCGTACAAGCCGCCGCGCGAGTTCAACTGGATCGTCGGCGTGGGGCTGTTGCTGCTCACACTTGGCGCGAGCTTTACGGGCTACCTTCTGCCGTGGGATCAACTTTCGTTCTGGGCCATCACGGTTGGGACGAATATTGCGGGCTATGCGCCGGTCGTCGGCACGACGATGCGCGAGATGCTGCTGGGCGGAGCGGACGTGGGCCAGAACGCGCTGATTCGTTTCTACACGCTGCATGTCGCCATCCTGCCGCTGCTCATCACGCTCGCCATCTCGATCCATCTGTGGCGCGTGCGCAAAGACGGCGGTCTGGCCGCGAATGATACTTCTGATTGAGGATTGCTGATTTCAGGCTGGAGAGTTCAGTCAACAATCAGCCATCAACAATCAAAAATCAGCAATGGAGTAGCAAATGGCGACTCAAGCTCCTGTGAGCGATGAAATCTTTCCCAGGAACACGAACAAGACTTATTCGCTAGTCGAGGTCGTGCGCGGCCAAAGCCCGCTGGTGGACAAGGGCCCGGATGATACGGTATTCTCTTTCCCTGTCGTGCTGCTATGGGAGATCGTGCTTTTGCTGGGTGTGACGCTGGCGATCTTTGTGTTCTCGCTGTTCAAACAAGCGCCGCTGGAGACTGTCGCCAATCCGCTCGTGACGACCGATCCAGCCAAAGCGCCATGGTACTTTGTGGGCTTGCAAGAATTGTTGGAGCACATGCATCCGTTGGTGGCGGGCGTCATCATCCCCGGCTTGCTAGTGCTGTTCCTCGTGACCATTCCCTACATTGACAACGCACGCGCAAACGCCGGCGTGTGGTTTTCCTCGGCGCGCGGCAAGCGCATCGTCGCGTGGACGGCGCTGTACACTCTCATCGTCATGCCCACTTATATTGCATTGGACAATGCGTTCAGTCTGCGCGAATTATTGCGCGCGGTCGCGCCGGTGGCGCAAGGACTACTGCCTGCTGGCATCATCGCCGTGCTCGTCGCATTGCCGGCGCTCGTGCTGTGGCGCTTGCACGCCGACACGCGCGAGTTCATGCTGGCGCTGTTCACGATGATGTTTGTCTCGGCCATCATCTTTACCTTGAGCGGCTTTTTGCTGCGCGGCCCCGGCTTTAAGATGTATTTGCCCTGGCAGATGCCGAACGGTTATAACCCGTTTGATGGACTGTAGGGAGAATCAAACATGGCGAGGAATCTTCAAACGACCAAAAAGGGCATGACCCGGCGCGAGTTTCTTGTGTGGGTGTGGGGCGTGTCACTCGCCGCGCTGGGTGGTCAGGCGGTGGTGGCGTTCATCCGATTTTTTCAGCCGCGCGAGACGCCCGGCTCATTCGGCGGAGAGGTAGTGGCCGGCGATCCACACGAGTTCAAGCCCGGCACTGTGAGCCAAGTGACGCAAGGTCACTTTTACATTTCGCGATTGGGCGACGGCGGCGTGCTGGCGCTTTCGCAGCGGTGCACGCATCTGGGCTGCACCGTGCCCTGGCGCGACGACGAAGGCCGGTTCCATTGCCCGTGCCACAGCTCGCTGTTCAACAACAAGGGCGAGGTCATCGGCGGGCCGGCTCCACGTCCGATGGATTTGTACCCTGTCAGCATCAAAGACGGCAAGCTGGTGGTGGATACCAGCCACACGATCCAGCGTCAAACGTTTGACGCTTCGCAGGAATATCACCCGAGTTGAGGTGTGCTGATGCGCACTAAAGAAGACTACTCTCGCTTTGTCGTCGTGGGCTTGGTGCTCGTGACCGCGATCCTGGTCGCTTTTCAGCTTTACTTCGTGCGTGAGCCAGCGCGCATTCACAACGCTGAGGCTGGCGATCAAGCGGCGGCGGTGAGTGCAGGCCGCGCTCTATTCGCCACAAACTGCACCACGTGCCATGGACAGAACGGCGAAGGCGTCGTCGGGCCGGCGCTCAATTCGCAGGGGCTGCTCAAGACAACGTCGGATGCCACACTGAAGGCGCTGATCCGCAGCGGCGTACCCAGCTCGGTAATGCCCGCGTGGGGCCAAGCGTTTGGTGGGCCGCTCACCGATGAGCAGGTGACGCAGTTGGCGGCCTTCATTCGCGCGTGGGAGCCGACCGCGCCCAGCCTCGCTCCGAAAAATCAAGCGCCCGACCCGGCGCGCGGCGCGGCCATCTTTGCCAGCACTTGTTTCATCTGCCACGGCGATAATGGCACGGGCACCGAGCGCGCCCCGGCGATCAACGATCTGCAGCGCCTCCAGCAGTTTGACGATGCGTGGTATCGGGACACTATCGCGAATGGCCGCCCGGCCAAAGGCATGCCCACCTGGGGCACCGTGCTTTCGCCCGCGCAGATTGACGACCTCGTCGCGCTGGTGGGCGCGTGGCGCAAAGGCCAGGCAGTGACGCCCGCCGTTCCCATCAAAGACAATCTCAACGGCGCGCTGTTCGCGCTAGAGAGCGCGGATGCGCTCGATGCCGTGTTCCATCTCAATGCGGCGTTGCCGCAAGCCAGCGGCGCGCAGGCCGATGGCATTCAAGCCGCGCTCGACTTGATCAAAAAGAACGATTTGATCGCCGCCGACGATCAGGTGCGGACGTTGTTGGGCTTGCCGTCCTTCGCCGCTTCCAACGATCCCGCTCAGGCGGGCAAGTATCTCTTTACCGCCGACTGCGCGCCGTGCCATGCCGACAACGGCACGGGAGCCGTCGGCCCCAACTTGCATAACAACACGTTCATCCAATCCAAGAACGATGCCGATCTCCTGGCGTTCGTTCTGGCCGGGCGCATCGGAACGGCAATGGCCGGCTTCCAGGGCAAGTTGAGCGAAAAGCAGTTGGGGCAGATCATCGGGATTTTGCGCACGTGGCAGCCGACAGCCGCGCCAGCACAATCGGTCAACACACCTGTGCCTCCCACACCGACCGCAACTCCAGTCATGACGGCGACTGCCACGCCAACGGCCACATTCACATTCGAAGTGGCGCAACCGTCCAATCCCGGCGGACCTGGCCCAGCGGTCAACTTGAAAGACGACGCGAAAGCAGGTTTGCAGGTCTTTATCAAGAGCTGCGTGGCGTGCCATGGCGCAGAGGGCAAGGGCGGCGTCAAGAACCCCGGCTCGACGGATGGCGAGGTGCCGCCGCTTAACCCGATTGACCCGACACTTATCGCCGACGATCCTATCACCTATGCCACTAATCTCGATCTCTTCCTCGAGCACGGGTCAACGCCCGAGGGAACGAACCCCACGTTCAAGATGCCGGCCTGGGGGGATTCCAAGACACTCACACCACAGCAAATCGCTAACGTGATCGCCTATCTCATAGGCCTGAACCCGCCGCCCGCGCGACCGTCAAACACCGGCGAGCCTGGCCCGGCGATCAATCTGACGGGCGACGTCCAAGTGGGCGGGCAAGTGTTTGCCACCAACTGCGTCAAGTGTCACGGCGTGGAAGGCAAGGGCGGCGTCAAGAATCCTGGCTCGACCGATGGCGAAGTGCCGGCACTCAATCCGATTGACCCGACGATTGCCAGTTCCGATCCCAGGTTCTTTGCTTACAACACTGACCTGTTTATTGAGCACGGTTCGGTGCCGGAGGGACCTAGCCCTGCCATCTCGATGACGGCGTGGGGCGACTTGAAATTGCTCACGCCGCAGCAAATCGCCGATGTGATTGACTACCTCATGAGCTTGAACGGAGTGACGCCGACGCCAGCACCAACGCTCACCGTGACGGCGACGGCCGCACTGACAACTACAACCTTCACCGTCGAGGTGGCGCGACCATCCAACGCGGGCGGGCCTGGCCCGGCGGTCAAACTGGCCGGCGATGCCAAAGCCGGCACGCAGGTGTTTGCGACGACTTGCGTGGCGTGCCACGGCGCAGAGGGCAAGGGCGGCATCAAGAACCTCGGCTCGACGGATGGCGAGGTGCCGCCGCTCAATCCGATTGACCCGTCGCTCATCGCCGACGATCCGATCACCTATGCCACTAATCTCGATCTGTTTCTCGAGCACGGTTCGATGCCGGATGGCCCCAGTCCGGCCATCAGCATGACGGCTTGGGGCGATTTGAAACTGCTCACGCCGCAGCAAATCGCCAACGTGATCGCCTATCTCATAGGCCTGAACCCGCCGCCCGCGCGACCGTCCAACGCCGGTGGGCCTGGTCCGGCGATCAATCTGACGGGCGACGTCCAAGTGGGCGCGCAAGTGTTTGCGACAACCTGTATCAAGTGTCACGGCGTGGAGGGCAAAGGCGGGGTCAAGAACCCCGGCTCGACTGACGGCGAAGTACCGCCGCTTAATCCGATTGACGCGACGATTGCCAGTTCCGATTCTCGACTCTTTGCTTACAACCTTGACCTGTTCGTCGAGCATGGTTCCGTGCCGGAAGGCCCCAGCCCGACAATCACGATGACAGCCTGGGGCGACTTGCGACTGCTCACGCCGCAGCAAATTGCTAACGTGATCGCTTACGTCATGAGCCTGAACAAATAGTAGCGCCCAGTTGAAATAAAACGCCCTCCCCCAGATTTCACTCATCTGCGGCAGGGCCTCGTCAAAGTCATTGGGATTCCTCGACTTGTCGAAGCTGACCCGGACAAGTCCGGGGGGTCCGGCAAATATGATTGGGGTGACTTTGACAACACCCTGCATCTGCGGGAAGGTGTAGTTTCTCCACACAGAACTGCCTTTCCTGCCCTGGGTGAGTGTGCCACCGCTTCGCTCATCCCCAATCTGCACCAACAATGGGAACGTGCCAGTACCTTCAGTAAAGCGTGAACCACGGCGAGTGGCGAATTTCACAAGTAAAACATTGGCTTTTGCCATGTACAAAGGAGGCTCGTGGCACGGTTCGACTTGCATTTGGTCCTGCAGTAGTACGTCTAACCGATTTCTGACGGACGCACTTGGCAGTCCTTAACTGTCATATGTGCCCGCATTTTTCACTGACAAAACCCTTGACCTGGTCATTCTTGCGCCGTATAATAATGCGGTGCTACCACAGTTCGCGTGTGATAATTCTGGTTGACAATCTCCGATGGAAACTCGGTCCTCTCCCCGATTCAACGCATGTCGCCACGACTGGACACGACAGGATGACGCTGGTATTCTTGCCTCCACTCCATCGATCACACTCAGGGGGCAAGGTGTTCTACGAGAATCTCGCCTGGTTCTGCGTGGTGTAGGTCAGCGTACGGGTCGTACGTCGTCTCTGTCGCGCCGCGCATTCACCGGTTTGTGCCGCTGTCTTGTTGCCCGAACGCCAGGCGCCGCGTCCGCTGAAGCCACGCACGCCGAATGATTGCCCAGT
>Ga0316628_100005582_pt1 | contig 10129 bp, 9 predicted proteins | sample OWC_Aug_M2_C1_D5_FD_207648 | JGI IMG/M metagenome (GOLD analysis project Ga0316628, IMG submission 207648) | Wetland soil microbial communities from Old Woman Creek delta, Ohio, United States - OWC_Aug_M2_C1_D5_C | ecosystem: Environmental > Terrestrial > Soil > Wetlands | place: USA: Ohio... | reverse complement strand
CCGGGACAATCAACGGCCACAGATGACTGAACGCAGTCCGGGTCGAGCTGGCAAGGTCCACATCGATGAACGCTACGGCAACGGGCTCCTTGAATCCCGGCAACGTGTCTTGGAGCCAGCCCCTCACACGAAGCGACAAACTTGAATGTTCCCGAAACGGCTCACTGCTGATTGGACCTCGTCGAGACTGCCCGCGTAGCTGCCCTTCGGAAAGCTCAGCACATTTCCGTAGATGTTGAGCCCGGGCGGCTCCTCGTTGGCTGGGATGCCCTCGAATGAGTCGAACACGATCAGCTGGCGTCCCGTACGGGCAGCGACCAAGCTGAACTTGGCCGCACTAGCCCCTTTGAACGCCCCACACTCGACGATGCAACCGGGCTGCTCCTTCGGGGTCCTCAAGATCGCTTCCGCCACGCGCAACATCTCGACCTGATTGTGTTGCGCATCGATGCTGAGGCTGATGCGATACAGGCGCATCACGAACCGTAAGCGCCACCCGAACGTCGTGCCGGGCAGGTCGTTGTCGAGCAGGAATGCCAGAACCGGCGACACTTCGCGCGGCAGCCTCTGCAGGACGCGATACCAGTAGAGGAGCCTCGGATGTTGCCGCCGGACAGCCGCTTTCGTCGATTGGATCGCTTTCCTTCGGTGTCGGTGTAGCCATCCCACTATCATGGTGACCTTGGTCGGTTGCCACCCGGGAATGAACTTAGCTCAGCACTTTATAGAATCGCAGCCGAGGCCGTGGAACATCCTCGGGCACAGGTTGCGCGCCCGCCCATTGACACAGCTGGATGGAGCGCTCGTTATCATGATCGATCTGGAAGTAGATACTCCGGTAACCGGCCGTCTTGGCCCAGCCCAGGCGGGCACGCATCAATGCTAAGGCCGCCCCGGGGACGCGAGCCGCGGGGTCAACTACGATACCGCGAAACTCAATCCTAGGCGGGGGGCAGCAGCTCTGCAGGGGGTCCAGCCCGGTCCTCGGAAGGTGCGCCCTCCGTTCTCTGATCCACCGTGCCGCCCGACCGGTGAGGGAAATCGGCCGGACGACGAACTGGACAAGTCCGAGCAGAGCCAGCCACCACCACCACTTCATCAAGACTCTCTTCTTGATCTGGCGGGCGTCGGCAACCGCGACCGCAAAACCGACGACGCGATCATCGACGAGTGCAACGAATCCAGGTGGCGGATCATGCGTCGTGATCAACTCACGATAGAAAACCGACATGATCTGACGCCCAGGCCAGCCACTGAAATCACGGCTGAGTCCCAACACATGAAGGCGGGCCACTTCCGTGAGATGACGCCTCGCCAGACTCTCGATTCGCAGCTTTCCGTCTATCACGAAGAACTCCGAATCGGCATCTCCTCGTGTGGTGAGTTCACAGCGCGCGCCACGACTTCGACCAACGCTCCGACACTGTCCACGTCGGCCATGTCCATCACGTCGAGTTCGATGCCGAAGTTCGCTTCGATCGCCGCAATGAGGTCCATGTGACTCAAGGAGTCCCAGCCTTCGACCGAGGTGCTGGTCGACTCGATCGTGATCGAGCTGTCCTTCAGCACGAGGCGACAAATCTCGACCACTTTGCCCTCGATCCTGGTTCCCGGGGTTGCCTCCATTCCGAGTGTCCCCCGTTCACGCAACCCCGCCCCGTAGCCTGGCACGCAGTACCTTCCCGGCATCCGTCCGGGGAATTGCATCGATAAATATCACCTCGTGCGGCACCTCTTCGGCCACAAGGTGGGCGACGCAATAAGATTTGACCGCCGCTGTCGACAAGCGCGCTTGCTCCTCCCTCACGACGTAGAGTAACGGCACATCTCCATAGATGCCCCGTGGGTCCTTGGCCGCGACGGCTGCGCAGTCGGCAACGCCGGGAATGGCTCGCACGACCCCCTCGATCTTCTCCGGCGACACCTTGATGCCACCAACGTTCATGAGATCATCCATCCGCCCCGAGAGACGGATATACCCGTCGGCATCGACGCTGCCGTAGTCGTTGGTGTGGAACCAGCCGTCGCGTAGTCGTGACTTGGTCAGCTCCGGGTTCTTCCAGTACTGCGCACATACGTGGTCACCGCGCACGATGATCTCACCGGTCTCTCCCGGCGTGCATGGATGGCCGTTCTCGGCCACCACACGTACGGCAACGTGGGGCGCCGGTCGGCCCACGGTATCGAGTTTTGTACGCTCAGAGCGAAACTCGATGAACGCGGAGCGCGAGGCTTCGGTCAGGCCGTAGTGCATGCAGATCCTGGCGCGTGGAGCGACCTCGAGCAAGAACAGCTTGTCCGCTCGATCCATCGGCGCGCTGCCGATCTCAATGTACTCGAGCGGAGCAAGATACTTGGCCAGGCGCTTGCCAAACGTCCTGATCATCATTCGAAAGAAGGCCGGCACGGATGAAAAACCCGTTGCCCGGTGCCGCGCCAGCAACGCCAACGCTCGGTCCCCGCGGGGCGGCGATATCACGAGCGTTCCGCCAGCGAGCGACAGACAACGAGCGCGGCCGAGCCCGAAGGAGCGGTGCAATGGCAACGGTGTCACCTCAACCGCCCCCATTGCGGTTTGCATGAATTCGTTGATGTTCCGCGCCGCCGCAAGCACGTTGCGTTGCGTCAAGCTCACGTACTTGGGGGCTCCCGTGGTGCCACTGGTGCAAAGCACCAAGGCGGGGACGTCCATCTCGGCGAGATCAATCAACTCCGCAGAGCCCGAATCGGCCCACGAAACGATCCGTACCGGATGACGGGTTGCACACAGTGACGGCGCCTCCGCGGATGGCAACAGCACGATTTGCTGGACCGAAGCGAGACCATCAAGGATGTGCACCAGCCTCCCAATCTGGTCTTGCGACGTCAGGACAATCTCGGGGCTAAACGCGCTGGTCGCGTGGACCAGGTCGTCGGCCGGCGCACATGCGTCGACGATCAGGCTCTGGAGTCCGGCCACAAGGGCAGCATAGTGCGCCACCACCACCGCGTGTCCGTTCGGCAAAGCTGTCAGAACACGCCCTTTCCACCTGCGCAGCACTTCCCCCAGCGCCGCGACCCGCTCGAGAAGCGTTCTGTGGCTGAGGACGGTCGAGCCGTCGATGACGGCGGCGCGGTCCGCAAATTCGGAAGCATTGCGCACCAGGAATCGGGATAGTGGTTCCATCGAAGCCGGGGCCTCACGCGATTCGGCCAACCGCGAGTCGCTTCCCATGGTCGACGACACGCCCCGCCAGGCTCCAGAAGAATAAGATGTCGTCCGCTTTCGGTATCAACACATCGCGCAGCGGCAGTCCCGATTCCCTGACAAACAGCGCAATCAGCAAGGTCGCCGCTACGGAGTAGGAGATCATGCTGCTGAGCGCGGCGCCAACAATCCCCAGACTGGGGATTAGGACGATGTTCAGACCGACGTTACCCGCCAGGGCAACCGTGCCGACGATGATGTTTACCTGTTGCTTTCCACGACTGGTGAAGCTCTGTGTCAGCAGCACCAGCACCGACATCATGACGATGCCGGCGGCGATGAACGGCAATGGCCTCGCGGCCGGCGCATAGGCTTGGCCGTACCACAGCACGATCAAAATTGGCCCGACCAGGCTGATCAAGACCGACGCCGTACCGGTGACCAACAATGTTCGCCGGCAGCTTTGGGCTGCCAAACGGTGCATCTCCTCATCGCCGAGCGAGGCTAGGCGCGGATACAGCACCATCCCCACGGTCCGGGGAATGTCGAGCATGAACTCCGCGAGGCGCACCGCCATGACGTAGAACGCTACCTGAGTAGGGTTGAGGAAATAGGCCACGATGTAGACATCGGCCCGCAGGTGCAGGTGCTGCGCCAAGACCTGGACATGGGACTTGAGACCGAAGCCGAATTCACGCCGAAGCAGAGGCACGTCCAAGCGCAGCGACATGCGGAGCATACGCCAGACCGTGACGAGCAGCCAGGTGTCCATCACGATCGGATTGCACACGACAACCAGAATCGCGCCTTCCAGGTCCAAGCGAAAGACGACGAGAGTCACGAACATCCCGACTACGAGAGAAACCGTTCCGATGAACAGCCTGCTATTGTATAGACTGAACTTGCCGATCGCCTGCACGATGGCGTTGAAGTAGCTTTCGAACAGCAGCACGGGAATGAGCGGCAGCGAGACCAGGACCGCCCACTCCGGCACCCCGCGCAGAAAGGTCGCAATGAGCTGGTGCCGAAAGACGAAACAGAGCACCGCCAGTGTTGCCCCCAGCGCCAAAGATACGAGAAACGCGTTGCTGGCGACCTGCCCCGCGGGTACGCGCTCACGTCGGATGCTGTACACGTTGGCTTGGGCGATCCCGAGCTTTCCGAAAGTAACCACCGTAGACGCGAAGAGGTATACAAGTGAGAAGATCCCGCGCTTGTGTGGTCCCAGCATGCGTGCCGTTATGATGCCCATGATCATACTGAGACAAATGTTGGTAAGGCGGGTACCGTAGGTTCCGAAGATGTCGCGCACAGCGGGCCCGTCCACCACTACACCCCGGGTTGCGGGACGCACCGATTCGGGGACCGGCGCGCTACCAGCGACCGGCGGATCCCCAGGTGATCCCAACGGCAATTTCCGCGCCGCCTCGGTTCTCTTGCTCATGCGTCCCCCACCCCTGCTCCTCCCTCTACGAAGTCGCCTCCGTACTTGTGCTTCAGCCAGGCGAGCAACGCATCGCCAACCGCCTGCGCGGCGCGCCGACAGGCTGCGTCCTCATCCCGGGTAAAAGCGCTATAGATCCCGCCTTCATTGATGGTGGCCAGATAGATGTTCTTTTCGGCCACCTTGCCGTCGGGCAGCTGTGCCGGCACGGGTTTACCGGAGATCACTTTGATCGAGGAGAGATACTCCGTGCCCTCAGGGGTCAGCAGCACGTAACTGCGGATCTTCCAGGCGCGGCCTGGTCCCTCCGGAATCTCGATGCGTCGTCCGCGCTCGATTCGAAACGGGCACGGGTCAGGCACGCGATACTCCTCGAAATAGTCGGCTTCACCCGTCAGCGACTCAGACACCCGCGGCAGTTTGTAGAACCAAACTCCCGCCCCACGATCTAGGCCGTCAATCTTCGCCACGACGTTGGGGTAGCGCGAGCCTGCCTCATAGCCCGGGGCCAGGCTTCCGCACGAAATCAATGCCGGAAGCGCCAACTCGGAACCGTCACGATCAGCGGCCATGGCTTCGACGATTCGTCGCGTTTGCCGTTTCGACAGCAGCGCCCGATCGAACAACACGTCAAATCCCTTGGCGCGTACCACCAACGCCCCCAGCGCCGCTCCTCTCGCCATCAACCACGCCCGTTGGTGACCGGCTTGGCGCACCGAGAAGAGGTCATCGATAATTGACACCTCCACCCCGCGGCGGCGGCCACCTGCGATCAGCGCCGCCGCATGAGCCGGGCTGAACGGGCGATAGCCGTAAACTACCAACCGGCGAAATCCCCTTGCCAGGGCGCAATCGACTAGCGCCCGCACCCACGGGTCCTCTTGCGCTTCGTACAGGGCCAGGCGCGCGTCCATCAGGGCGGGGTTGTAGTTCGCCTCGAGCAACCAATAGCGGCCACCGGACAGAACGAAGTCGATACCGAGAAGCTGCGAGTACGTGGCCTCCGGATACCGCAGGACGGCCTCACAGCCGCGGATCTGGCGCATCCCTTCCAAGTAGTCGAAGCCCAGGGCACGAGGATCGAGATCGCTCACGCGCAGAAGCGTCGGCAGATCGGCTCGACCCAAACCCAGGCGTACTTGCGCCGCCACGCGATGCAGCCGACGGCGCAGCACGAACGGCAAATGCGTCGAGCCGCGCGCGGCGCGCCGGAGAGAGCGGCGCAAGATCTCCGCCCACCTCGCCCAAGCTCCGGAGAGACGCTGCTCGAGATCAGCGACCCAGCGCTCGCTTTGATAGAGAGCTCGCCCCAGCAGCGCCCCGGCGAGAAGAAGGTTGTTCGAGAGACGCCCCTGTGCAAGGGTCCGGATTCGCTCTTCCTCCTCGTACATTTCGAGCAGCTGCGCGCGGAGAGACGGCGGCAGCGACACGAACGATCCGAGTTGTTCGTCGGCATGCCGTAGCACTTCCGCGTAGGGAAGACGCGGCTCCCGCAAGGGAGTACTCGGGGCAAGTGATCGCAAAGCCTCGACGGCCTTGCTGGCGCGTGGCTCCGTCATCATCCGGCGCGGCGAACCCTCTCGATCTCTCCCAGCCGCGACGGAATGCGATGCTGGGTGAAGACATCCTCCACCGTCTCCGCCTCCTTGATGATCTCCGCCTCCGCACCATTCACGAGCACCGTGGCCGGGCGGGGCTGGCCGTTGAACTGACTCGAGGTGGTCTCGGCGTACATGCCGGCGTCGAGCACGGCGACCAGGTCACCGCGCTCGAGGGCGGGCAACTTGCGTTCTCTTCCGAGAATGTCCGGCATGCAAAGTGGCCCCACCACCTCCACCGTCTCGGTCGGCGCCTCATCGAGCTTCTCCGCGGGAACGATGTGGTAGTAGTCGCCGCGGCTCATGATGCGGGTGAGCTGGTTGCTGCTGCAGTCGAGGTTGACCCAGATGCGGCCCAGCTCGGGAGTACGCTTCACCACACCAACCGTTGCCAGCAGCACCGTGGTGTTGCCGATCAAGAATCGGCCGGGTTCGAACTCCAACACCGGCGGGGGAAAGTTCTGTTCCGCCAGCTCGGCTCGCAGGGCGGAGGTGATCGCCTCGGCATAGTCCTCGATCGCGGGCACGTGCGCGACGCTGCGCCGCCCTTCCGGATCGCGCCCGTGGGCAAAACCGCCGCCGAGATCGAAAACTCGCGGAGTCCAGCCGGCCTTCTCCCGCATGGCGGCCGCTTGGCTCACCACCGCGCGCACCTGCGCCCGGTAGGGGGACTCCTCACCGGTCTGCCGCCCGATGTGACAATGCAGACCCACCAGCTCGATCGAGCGCGTCTTCTGCGCCCGCTGCGCCACCGTCAGAGCCTCCGAGAACGTCAGACCCCACTTCCATGATTGCACGACTCCGGCGACGTCGACGTTGTCCGAGAACATGCCAAAGGTGCCCTCGAGACCCTCCAGCCGCGGCTTCAGCCGAATATGAATCGGCACCCGGCGGCCCTGGGCCGCGGCGATCGCATCGAGCATCTCGAGCTCTTCGAGGCAGTCGACCGTCACGGTGATGCCGAGGCGCACGGCTTCGCGCAGCTCCGCTTCGGGCTTGTTGGACCCGTTCAGCACGACTTTGGCCGGATCGGCACCGCCGGCGAACGTCGCCCACAGCTCGGCCAATCCGAAGCAATCGCCGCCGGCCCCTTCCTGGTCGAAGATCCGGCGGATCGCCAGGTTGTTGTTGGCCTTCAGCGCGTACAGCACGATGACGTCGTTCAAGCGGTAGCGATCGGTGAAGGCCTTGAGCAGGCGGCGATAGTTATGGCGAATTTGGGCCTCGGAGGTCACATAGAGGGGCGAGCCGAAGCGTTCGACGAGGTCCCGTGCCCGGCATCGCTCGATCCACAGGTGGCCCTGCGCGTCCGCTCCCGTGAACTCACTGAATCGGCTGTCCATATCCGCCTCCGTCCGCTTGCCGCCACCGAGCGCGGTCAGTTACGGCCCTCCCGAAAACGGGTGAAGTCCGTGCAATCGCCCGGCACGCTCATCATGACGTGCTGCTTCATGCGGCGCCGGACGAAATCAATGTCCCGCAGACCTTTTCCCGAGCACACCGTGACGACCGTCTCGTCCGGTTTGATCAGGCCTTCACGGGCCATTCGGATCGCCCCCGCGGTTGCCACCGCCGCCGCCGATTCCGCGAACACGCCTTCCTCTTGCGCCAACATCTCCTGCGCCGCAAACGCATCATCGTCCGCAACCGAGCAGATGTGGCCGCCACTCTTCTTCACCACGTCGTACACCAACGGGTAGCCCGCCGGGCGACCGGTGGTGAGCGTTTCGATCTCGGTGTGCGGCAGCACCTCCATGATCTCTTCGCTGTCCAGCTCGAAGGCGTGGGCCATGGGTGCACAGCCCGACGCCTGGATGCAGGCGATCTTGGGCATCTTGCGGGTGACGCCGAGCTCGTAGAGTTCGCGGAACCCCTTCCACACGCTCAGCGGACCGATCCCGCCGCTGACGGCCTGCACGTACCAATCGGGCACCTCCCAACCAAGGTCCTCCGCGATCTCGTAGGCCAGTGTCTTCATCGACTCGCGCCGCAACGGGCTGCGAATCCCGGCATCGGCGGGGATGTTGTTCTCCTGCGCGAAGCGCCTCGCCAACACACCCGCCTGGTCGTAGTTGCCCTCGACCCGAATGACGTGATGGCCGTAGAACAGGACCTCGGTGAACTTCGTCTCGTTCACCTTCTGCGGCATGAAAATCCACAGGCGCATGCCGGCACGGGCCCCATAGGCCGCAAAAGCCGCCGCGACGTTCCCGGTCGAGCTCAGCGCCATCTCGGAGACCCCGAGCTCGATCCACTTGCTGATGCAGATGGAGGCGGCGCGATCTTTGAAGGAGCCGGTGGCGGAGCCTCGCTCATCCTTGATGTAGAGGTTGCGCAGACCGAGCCGGGCACCGAGCCGATCCACTCGCAGGAGCGGGGTGACTCCTTCGCCCATGCTGACGATGTTGCGATCGTCGATGACCGGCAAGAGGTTCCGGTAGCGCCACATCGAAGTGCGGCCGAGCGGATCCTTGTTTTGAATGATGTCGTCACGCGTCACGCCACGATAAACCAGATTCAACCACTCCGCGCCGCAGGCCCCACAGACGTCCTGCAACACCGTGTAGGCCACTTCGTGGCCGCAACGGGGACAGCCCAGTCGCACGCGCGCATCGGCGTTCGACGTCGGTCCTCTGACCTCACCCAGAGATGGAGCTTCTTGCATCACGGTTGCCATCGGAGACTCCCTTTCCGGTCCGCCGCTGCGGCCCCCTTTTTTCACGTTCCAGAACTCGATCTACATCCGGTAGCGTGCGCAACGTTCACCGAGCGCTTCGATCTTTCGCGTGCCGCGCAGCTAGACGAGCTTTTCCGCCAGCAGCATCCAGCTCGACGGGCTGTTCCCGGGAACGTACTCGAGTGTTTCGATGAGCGCTCGAGCGATCCAGTCGAGCTTGAGGCGTCGCAGTCGATTCAGACGCCGCTGCAGGGAGAAGTGTTTGATCATCCCCTGCACGATCACCACCCGGAAACCCGCCGCCTCGATCTCGCGACGCAACTCACGCTCATCGTAGAGCTGGTCGTAGACCGGATAGCGCTCGAGACCACGCTCTTGGCGGTGGGGAAGGGCGACGGCTCGATTCTGCGCATCGAGAGCGAGAGCCCCGCCCGGTCGCAGCACGCGATGGATTTCCCGGTAGAGTCGTTGCCGATCTTCGAGGTGAAACCGGCGAACGAAGCGGAGAGAAAAGACGAAATCGGCAACCTCGGCCGCGACGGGCAGTCGGAACGCATCTGAGCGGACGAAACGCCAGCGCGAGTCCGCTCCGACGCGCGTGCGGGCCGTTGCCAGCATCGTGTCGCTGAACTCGAAGCCCACACCGATCCCCGGCACGGCGACCTCCGCCGTCAGGCGGGCCGGCCCCGGCGCGATCTCGACAACGCACCGCGGGGCTCGCTCGCGCATTCTCTGTTGCAACCACCGCACCTGCGCCTGATGTAGCGCACCGTTGAGCGGTTGAGCGGTGCGGCGTTCCAGGTAGCGAGCCACCACCTCACGATCGCGGTAGTAAGCCTGGATCTCCTCCGGTAACTCGAGCGCCATCAGCCGACGGCTCCGAAACAGCGACGCAGGCCTTCGGCGACATCGATCCGGGGCCGCCAGCCGAGCTCACGCTCGGCCCGGCTGCAATCGTAGCGCGCACTCCATGTCGTACGTCGCAATTGGTGGCGGGTGACCGGCGCCGCACGGCGCAGGGCCTTGAACGCCAACTCGGCACCGAAGGCGACCGGCGCGAGCGCTGCCACGGGAAGGTAAATCGTCCGCCAGTGTTCACCGGCCGCCCGCCGATAGAGCGCGGCATACTCCGCTTGCGGCACGCCGGCATCCACCAAAGTGTAGGCCTTGCCCGTCACCGCCTCGGCCCGGGCTGCCAGCAGCAGCGCGTCGGCAACGTTCTC
>Ga0316628_100005581_pt1 | contig 10131 bp, 10 predicted proteins | sample OWC_Aug_M2_C1_D5_FD_207648 | JGI IMG/M metagenome (GOLD analysis project Ga0316628, IMG submission 207648) | Wetland soil microbial communities from Old Woman Creek delta, Ohio, United States - OWC_Aug_M2_C1_D5_C | ecosystem: Environmental > Terrestrial > Soil > Wetlands | place: USA: Ohio... | reverse complement strand
GCGGCCTCGGTGATCGCGGCGCCCGACGGGCGCGTGGTGCTGAACCCGACGGGCGGCCCGGCGCTGGCGAGCGGCGGCACGGGGGACGTGCTGACCGGCGTGGTGGCGGGGCTGCTCGGCCAGGGCCTCGAGGCCCGCGACGCCGCGGCGCTCGGGGCCTTCGTGCACGGCCTCGCGGGCGACCGGCTGGCGACCCGCCGCGGCCCGGCGGGCCTGCTCGCGGGCGACGTGGCGGCCGAGCTGCCGGCGACGTTCCGGGCGCTGCGTCGGGCGGCGGAGGCGGGGGAGGATGCAGGAGGCGGCGCAGCGCGGGGCAGGGAGCGCAGATCCGGCGCAGGCCGCCTCTCGCTTCCATTCCCCGAGCCCTGAGTCCACTCGCCAGCTGGCCGCGGCGCTGGCCCGTGCCGCCGACGAGAGCGGGCTCGTGGTGGTGCTGGTGGGCGCCCTCGGTGCCGGGAAGACGGTCTTCGTGAAGGGCCTGGCGGCCGGCCTCGGGCTCGACCCGGCCGAGGTGGCGAGCCCGACCTTCGTGATCGCCAGCGAGTACGGCCGGAGCGCGCGCGGCGGCTCGCGGCTCGCCCACCTGGACCTCTACCGGGTCGAGCGGGCGGGCGAGCTCGAGGCGGCGGGCTTCACGGACCTGCTGGCGGCGAGCGGTCTGATCGCGGTCGAGTGGGGCGACCGCTTCCCGGAGGCGCTGCCCGGGGACGCGCTCTGGGTGCGCCTGGTGCGGCCGACCGGCGCGGCGGGCGAGCAGGAGCGGGAGATCGAGATGCGGGCGCACGGGCCCCTGGCGGCGCGCGTGCTCGGGAGGCTGAAGGGGTTCCGATGGCTCTGATCGTCCAGAAGTACGGCGGCACCAGCGTCGCGAACGTGGAGCGAATCCAGAACGTGGCGCGGCGCGTGGTGAAGGCGGTGGAGGCGGGCCATCGCGTGGCGGTGGTGGTGTCGGCGATGGCCGGCGAGACCGACGCCCTGGTCGCCCTCGCCCATGCCGCCGGCGGGGAGGAGCCCGACCCACGGGAGTACGACGCGCTGGTCTCCACCGGCGAGCAGAAGACGATTGCGCTCCTCGCCCTGGCGATCCAGCGGCTCGGACGCCGCGCCCGGTCGTTCACCGGCGGCCAGATCGGGATGCGCACCGATGCCGCCCATACCCGGGCGCGCATCCAGTCGGTGGATACCGAGCGGGTGCTGCGGGTGCTCGCGGAGGGCACCGTCGCGGTGATCGCCGGCTTCCAGGGCGTGGACGACGCCGGCGACATCACCACCCTCGGCCGCGGCGGCTCCGACACCTCCGCCGTCGCGGTGGCCGCGGCGCTGCAGGCCGACGTCTGCGAGATCTACACCGACGTGGACGGCGTCTACACCACGGACCCGAACCTGGTTCCGGCGGCGCGCAAGCTCCAGCGGATCTCCTTCGACGAGATGCTCGAGATGGCGAGCCTGGGTGCCAAGGTACTTCAGATCCGCTCGGTCAAGTTCGCGAAACAATACGGGGTTCCGATCCACGTGCGATCGTCGTTCTCGGACGTCGAGGGCACCTGGGTCACCCGCGAGGAGGACGTCGTGGAAGAGCTCGTGGTGTCGGGGGTGACCTACAACCGCAACGAGGCCAAGATCCGCGTGCGCGGGGTGAAGGACCAGCCCGGGATCGCGGCGCGGCTCTTCTCCCCGCTGGGACAGGCGGGGATCGTGGTCGACATGATCATCCAGAACATGAGCCAGGACGGCACCACGGACATGACCTTCACCGTGCCGAAGGCCGACTACCGCCGCGCGCTCTCGATCGCCCGCGAGTCGGGCCAGGAGATCGGCGCCAGCGCGGTGGAGGGCGACGAGGGGGTCGCCAAGGTCTCGATCGTCGGGCTCGGGATGAAGGACCACGCGGGCGTGGCCTCGCGCATGTTCCGCACCCTCGCCGAGGAGGGCATCAACATCCAGCTCATCTCCACCAGCGAGATCAAGATCTCCGTGGTGATCGAGGAGAAGTACACCGAGCTCGCCGTGCGCGCGCTCCACGCGGCCTTCGTGGAGCAGGGCGCAGCCGAGCCCGCGGCCGAGGCCTGATGGGTCCGGGGAGTGCGGCCGAGGGCGGGCGCGCCGCGCTCTGGCTGGCGGCCGGCTTGTTTGCCCTCGCGCTTCCCCGCGGGCTCCCCACGACACCGACCTGCCCGAGCCCCCGGGGCCAGCCCGGGCCGACGGGCCACAGCCGCCGCGTGACCTGCGAGGGTGTCGGAAACCCCCGGGTCGAGGGCCCGGCCCGACTCCTCTTCGGGCTTGCGGTCGATCTAAACCGCGCGGATCGCCTCACCCTGGAGGCGCTCCCCGGGCTCGGGCCCCGGCGAGCGGCAGCGCTCGTGGCGGCGCGGCCCTTCCGCCGCCTGGAGGAGCTCCGGCGGGTGCCGGGTGTCGGCCCGCAGACTCTCGCCCGGCTCGCGCCCTTCCTTTCGCTGGACGTGCGGCCCGACGACACTGCCGCGCGAGCACGATCCGGGGATTTACTTCCTCCGAATCGCCGCTAGCTTGGGGTCGATTGTGCGGCCTTCGCCGCGGTGTAGGAGGGACTCGTGACGCTCACTCGTGTTATTGCTCTCGGCCTATTGGCCGTGTTCTCGACGGCTTGCGCCTCGGGCAAGGCGCCGAATCCCTGGCTCTGCGCCGCGGCGGGCGCGGCGGCTGGAGGCGGTGCGGGCGGCTACGTCGGCGCCGACAACGATCGCCACAACGATCGAAAGGGCGCCATCGTCGGTGCCAGCATCGGGATGGTCGCAGGCGGAGTGGTCGGTTACACCGTCTGCTCGCTGATCGGCCACGAGAAGCCGGTGGAGGCGGCGCCCGCTCCGGCGCCCGCTCCCGCTCCGGCCCCGGCACCCGCTCCGACGCGAGAGAAGATCGTGCTGCGCGGCGTGAACTTCGACTTCAACAAGGCGGACATCCGCCCCGACGCCGCCGTGATCCTCGACGAGGCTGCGAGCCTGCTGAATCGCAACCCCGGCGTGAAGGTCAGCGTCGAAGGACACACCGACAGCATCGGCACCGATGCCTACAACCAGAAGCTGTCCGAGCGGCGAGCCAAGTCGGTGGCGGACTACCTGACCACGAAGGGCGTGGCGGCCGATCGCCTGAGCACCAAGGGCTTTGGCGAGTCGAAGCCGATCGCGTCCAACAAGACCGAGGAAGGCCGCGCGCTGAACCGGCGCGTCGAGCTCCAGGTCGAGGAGTAGTCGGGCCCCGTCTCGCGGTTGACCCACTCCGGCCGCGTGCCTAGCCTGCGCAGGTCCCGCTCGGGGCCTCCATGCGCATCTACCTCGACCACAACGCCACGACGCCGCTTCGCGAGGCCGTCGCCGAGGCGATGGCGGCGGCCCTGCGCCAGCCCTTCGGCAACCCCTCGAGCATCCACGCCGAAGGGGCCGCGGCGCGGGCGGCCGTGGAGCGGGCGCGGGGCCAGGTGGCGCGCCTCTTCGGGGCCTCGCCCGCCGAGGTGGTCTTCACGGCCGGGGCGAGCGAGGCCAACAATCTCGCCCTCCAGGGCTTCCTGCGGGGTCCGGCGGCCCGCGGCCGCCACGTGGTGACCTCGACGGTGGAGCATCCCTCGGTGGCCGAGCCCCTGGCGGCGCTCGAGCGCGAGGGCTGGCAGGTGACACGCGTCCCGGTGTGCGGGGACGGCCTGCTCGATCCCGCGCGGCTGGAGGCGGCGCTCACCCCCGAGACCGCGCTCGTGAGCCTGCTCTGGGCGAACAACGAGACCGGGGTGGTGCAGCCCCTGGACCGCCTGCTGCCGCCCCTCGCAGCGCGCGGGCGGGTGCTGCACCTGGATGCGACCCAGGCGGCCGGCAAGCTCCCGATCGACCTGCGCCGGCTTCCGGTGCAGCTCCTCTCCGCCTCCGCGCACAAGCTGAACGGTCCGAAGGGCGTGGGCTGCCTGGTGGTGCGCGGCGGCCTCGCCCTCGAGCCCTGGGTGCGCGGCGGGCCCCAGGAGCGGCGACGCCGCGGCGGCACCGAGAACGTGGCGGGGATCGTGGGCTTCGGCCTCGCCTGCGAGCTCGCCGCGGCCGACCTCGAGGAGCGCAGCGCGGCCTGCGCCCGGCTTCGCGATCGGCTCTGGGACGGGATCGCCGGCAAGATCTCGCGGGTACGGCGAAACGGCGCGCCCGAGGCGCTCCTGCCGAACACCTTGAACGTCGAGTTCGAGGGCGCCGACGGCGAGGCGCTGCTCCAGGCCCTCGACCTCGAGGGCATCGCGGTCTCCGCCGGGGCCGCCTGCGCCTCGGGCTCGCTCGAGCCCTCGCACGTGCTGCTCGAGATGGGGCGCAGCCGCGAGCAGGCCCGGGGCTCGCTGCGCTTCAGCCTCGGGCTCGGGGTGGACGAGGCGCAGGTGGATGCGGTGCTCGGGCTCCTGCCCCGGCTGGTGGCGCGCGCGCGTGAGGCGGCCGCCCCGTGAGCGAGCGCGTGGTGGTCGCCATGTCGGGCGGCGTCGACTCCTCGGTGGCTGCGGCCCTCCTGGTGGAGCAGGGCTGCGAGGTGATCGGCGTGACGATGCAGCTCGCGGGCGCGAGCTCGCGCTGCTGCTCGCTCGAGGACGCGGACGATGCCCGCCGCGTGGCCGAGCGGCTCGGCATCCCGTTCTACGTCGCCAACTGGACCGAGCGCTTCCGCGCGGAGGTGATCGAGCCGTTCGCCGAGGCCTACCTCGCCGGGCGAACCCCGATCCCCTGCGTCGCCTGCAACCGGCGCTTCAAGTTTCGCCACCTGCTCCAGCGCGCCGAGGCGCTCGGCGCCCGCCGCGTGGCGACCGGACACTACGCGCGGATCGCTCGCGATCTCGACACGAGCGAATGTCGGCTCCTGCGCGCGCGCGACGAGGCGAAGGACCAGTCCTACTTCCTCTTCGACCTCGGGCCGGAGCAGCTCGCGCGGATCGAGCTCCCGCTCGGCGAGCTCCGCAAGGCGGAGGTGAGAGAGCGCGCGCGGGAGCTCGGCCTCGCCACCGCCGAGAAGCCCGAGAGCCAGGAGATCTGCTTCGTGCCGGACGGCGACTACGCCGCCGTGGTGGCGGCGCTGCGGCCCGAGCGGCTGCCGGGGGAGGGGGAGATCGTGGATCGCGAGGGCCGTCTCCTCGGCCGACACCCGGGCGTGCAGCACTTCACCGTGGGCCAGCGGCGCGGCCTCGGCCTCTCGGCCGGGCGACGCCTCTACGTGACGGCGCTGGACGCGGCCCGCAATCGCGTGGTGGTCGGGCCGGAGGAGGAGCTCGGCGCGGCCGGCGCAGCACTGGAGGAGGTGTCGTGGATCGCCGGCCGAGCGCCCGCCGCGCCGCTGCGCGCGCGGGTGCGGGTGCGACACCGTCACGAGGGGGCGCCGGCCTGGGTGACGCCCGGGCCGGCAGGCCGCGCCGAGGCGCGCTTCGACGCGCCGGTGCGCGCGGTGGCGCCGGGCCAGGCCGCGGTCTTCTACGCCGGCGACGAGGTCCTCGGCGGCGGCTGGATCGCCGCGCCGCTCGCGTGATGCGATCGGTGCCGCCCCCTCTCGCGAAGCTCGAGCAGGCGCTCGGCCACGGCTTCGCCGCGCCCGCGCTCCTCGAGGCGGCGCTCACGCACCCCTCCTTCGCCTACGAGAGCGACGGCTCGCGCGGCAACGAGCGGCTCGAGTTCCTGGGCGACGCGGTGCTCGGCCTGGTGGTGGCGCAGCTCCTCTACGAAGCGCACCCCGGATGGAGCGAGGGCCTCCTCACCCGCGCGCGCGGGGCGCTGGTGAACGAGCGCGCGCTGGCCGAGCGCGCGCGGCTGCTCGGCCTCGGGCCCCTGGCGCGGCTCGGTCGCAGCGAGCTCCGCACCGGCGGAGCGGACAAGGACTCGATCCTGGCCGATCTCTTCGAGGCCGTGCTCGGTGCGCTCTATCTCGACGGCGGGCTCGCGCCGGTCTTCGAGCTGGTGCGCGGCCTCTTCGCCGAGGCGCTGGTGCAGGGCGCGGCGCCGGTGCAGCGCGATGCCAAGACGCGGCTCAACGAGTGGGCGCAGGCGCAGCGCCGCTCGACGCCGGGCTACCGCGTGCGCTCGGACAGCGGGCTCGACGGCGACGCCGCGCGCTTCGTGGTGGAGGTCTGCCTGGGCGAGGAGGTGTTCGGCGAAGGCAGCGGGCGCACCAAGCGCGGGGCCGAGCAGGCCGCCGCCGAGGCCGCGCTGGCGCGGCTCGGAGAGCCGCTTGGCTGAGCGTCCCCACCGCTGCGGCGTGGTCGCGCTCCTCGGCCTCCCGAACGTCGGGAAGTCGACGCTCCTGAATCGCCTCCTCGGCGAGAAGCTCGCGATCGTGACGGCGAAGCCGCAGACCACGCGCAGCCGGATCCTCGGCGTGCTGACCCTTCCCGGGGCGCAGGTCCTGCTGCTCGATACGCCGGGCCTGCACCATGGCGCCTCGGCGCTCCACCGCGCGATGCAGGAGGCGACGGAGACGGCCCTCGAAGAGTGCGACCTCGCGCTCGTGCTGGTGGACGTGGCCCGCGGCTGGGAGCCGGCCCACGACGCGCTGGTGGAGCGTCTCGCCGCGCTCGAGCGGCCGTTCCTCCTGGTGGAGACCCAGGCCGATCGTCCCGCCCGCGGCGCCCCGATCCCGCCCGCCGCCGCGGAGCGCGCGGCGGGGCGGCTCCGCATCTCGGCGCTCCGCGACGAGGGGATCGGCGCGCTCCTCGAGGCGATCCTCGCACGGCTGCCGGAGGGGCCGGCCCTCTACCCGGAGGACGAGCTCACCGACCGGCCGCTCCGCTTCCTCGCCGCCGAGCGGGTGCGGGAGGCGGCCTTCGAGGCCCTCGGCCAGGAGCTGCCCTACCAGCTCGGGGTCGAGATCCGCTCCTTCGACGAGAGCCGGCCGGATCTCGTGCGGATCGCCGCGGACCTGCTGGTGGAGCGCGCGTCCCAGAAGCGGATCGTGGTGGGCGCGGGCGGCGCCAAGATCAAGGAGATCGGGGTGCGCGCGCGGCCGGAGATCGAGGCGCTGGTGGGCCGTCACGTCCACCTCGAGCTCTGGGTGAAGGTGGAGCCGCACTGGACGCGCAGCCGCCCGCGGGTCGAGGCGCTCGGCTATCGCTAGGCCGCGCGGGCTCCCGGCGGGCGGTTTGACGCGATGCGCGGGGCTCGTGTAGCCTGCGCCGACCGGCGCGCACCCGGTGCGGGAGCCACCGCTCCGGGGCCCGCGCGACCTTCGAGCGCTTCCAGGCCACCCACCGAGCGGGGCCGGGCGACGGCGGACGAGGGCGGAGAGGGCCGGGCGAGAGCCCGGGCGCCGCCGCGCCCGCCGGGAACCCGCCCCGAGCCGCCAGGAGAATCCATGAGCCAGCAGGACGTCGTCATCGCCAGCGCGGCGCGCACGCCCGTCGGGAGCTTCCAGGGCACGCTCGCGTCGCTCACCGCGCCGGAGCTCGGCGCGATCGCCATCCGCGAGGCGGTGAAGCGCGCCGGCGCCAGCGCCGACCACGTGGACCGCGTGATCATGGGCTGCGTGCTCTCGGGCGGCGTCGGCCAGGCGCCGGCCCGGCAGGCCACGATCAAGGCCGGGCTCCCGGTCTCGACCGGCGCCATCACCGTGAACAAGGTCTGCGGCTCCGGCCTCCAGGCCGTGATGTTCGCGCGGCGCGAGGTGCTGATCGGCGACGCCGACGTGGTGGTGGCGGGCGGCATGGAGTCGATGTCGAACGCGCCCTACCTGCTGCCGAACGCGCGCACCGGCTACCGCATGGGCAACGGCACGCTCGTGGACTCGATGATCTACGACGGCCTCTGGGACCCCTACGACCAGGTGCACATGGGCAACTGCGGCGACCTGGTGGCCCAGAAGTACGGCTTCACCCGCGAGGCGCAGGACGCCTTCGCGCGGCGCAGCTTCGAGCGGGCGATCCAGGCCCAGAAGGCCGGGAAGTTCAAGACCGAGATCGTGCCGGTGCCGGTGCCGCAGAAGAAGGGCGAGCCGGTGCTGGTGGACGAGGACGAGGGGCCGAAGAAGGCGCAGCTCGACAAGATGCCGAGCCTGAAGCCCGCCTTCTCCAAGGAGGGCACCGTCACCGCGGCCAACGCCTCGAGCATCAACGACGGCGGGGCGGCGCTGCTGGTGACCTCCGCCGAGGTGGCGAAGCGCCGGGGCTACAGCGTGCTCGCGCGCATCGTGGCGGACTCGACGGCGGCGGTGGAGCCGAAGTGGTTCACCATCGCACCGGTCGAGGCGCTGCGCCGCCTCTACCAGAAGACCGGCACGCGGCCCCTCGACTGGGACCTCTACGAGATCAACGAGGCCTTCTCCGGTGTCACGATGGCGGCGATGCAGGAGCACGGCCTCGACGCGGAGCGGGTGAACGTGCACGGCGGCGCGGTCTCGATCGGGCATCCGATCGGCTGCTCCGGCGCGCGCATCCTGGTGACCTTGCTGCACGCGCTCCGTGACCGCGGCCAGCGCAAGGGCGTGGCCACGCTCTGCATCGGCGGCGGCGAGGCGGTGGCACTCGGGGTCGAGCTCGTCTGAGCGGTCCGGAGGGCCGGGGAGTGATCGAGATGAAGGTGATCGGCGTGATCGGCACGGGCACCATGGGGAGCGGGATCGCCCAGATCGCCGCCCAGGCGGGCTACGAGGTGCTGTACCAGAACCGGCGCCAGGAGTCGGTGGACCGCGGCCTCGGGAGCATCCGCAAGACGCTCGAGCGGCTGGTCGCGAAGGACCGGCTGACCGCGACCCAGCGCGACGAGGCGCTCTCGCGCATCCGGGGCGTGGTGCCGCTCTCCGAGCTCAAGCAGTGCGACATCGTGATCGAGTCGGCGCCCGAGGATCTGGCGGTGAAGCAGCAGATCCTGGAGGCCCTCGACGACACGCTCTCCGACGACACGATCATCGCCTCCAACACCTCGAGCCTCTCCATCACCAAGCTCGGCGCCTTCACCAAGCGTCCGGGCCACTTCTGCGGCATGCACTTCTTCAACCCGGTGCCGGCCATGAAGCTGGTCGAGGTGGTGCGCGGCCTCAACACCTCCGACTCCACCGCCGAGCGGGTGCGCAAGCTCTCCGAGTCGCTCGGCAAGATCCCGATCGACGTGCGGGACTTCCCGGGCTTCGTGGTGAACCGCGTGGTGATGCCGATGATCAACGAGGCCGCCCTCGCGCTGATGCAGGGCGTGGCCGACGCCAAGGGCATCGACGAGTGCATGAAGCTCGGCTGCAACCATCCGATGGGGCCGCTCGCGCTGGCCGATCTGGTCGGCCTCGACGTGGTGCAGGCGATCCTGGAGAGCCTCTACCGCGAGTTCGGCGATCCGCGCTACCAGCCCTGCACCTTGATCCGCAAGCGTGTCGAGGCGGGCTGGCTCGGCGTGAAGACCGGGCGCGGGTTCTACAGCTACGAGAAGTGACGTGGGCGCGGGGGGCGGGCCCGACGTCGTGATCTACGAGGTCGGCCCCCGCGACGGGCTGCAGAACGAGCCCGAGCCGGTCCCGACCGAGGCGAAGCTCGAGCTGGTGACGCGCCTCGCGCGCTCGGGCCTGCGGCGGATCGAGCTCACCTCCTTCGTCTCGCCGAAGTGGATCCCCCAGCTCGCGGACTCCGACGAGCTGGCGCGCCGGGCGCCGCGCCCTCCGGGCGTCGTCTGGAGCGCGCTGGTGCCGAACGAGCGGGGCTACGAGCGGCTGCGGGCGGCCGACCTTCCGGTGGCGGCGCTCTTCCTCTCGGCGAGCGAGACCCACAACCGCAAGAACGTGAACTGCTCGGTGGCGGAGGCGCTGGAGCGCTTCCGGCCGGTGGCCGAGCGCGCGCGGGCCGACGGCGTGCGCCTGCGTGCGTACATCTCCACCGTCTGCGGCTGCCCCTACGAGGGAGCGGTGGCGCCGGCGGCGGTGGTGGCGGTGGTGGAGCGGCTGCGCGCGCTCGGCGTGGAGGAGATCTCCCTCGGCGACACCATCGGCGTCGGGCGCCCGCGACAGGTGGCGGAGCTGGTCCGTGCGGTCGCCGGGGTGGCTCCCCTGGACGGCGTGGCGCTCCACCTCCACGACACCTACGGCCGCGCCCTCGCCAACGTGCAGGCGGGCTACGAGGCGGGGATCCGGATCTTCGACGCCTCCCTCGGTGGCCTCGGCGGCTGCCCCTACGCTCCCGGC
>Ga0316628_100005580_pt1 | contig 10132 bp, 9 predicted proteins | sample OWC_Aug_M2_C1_D5_FD_207648 | JGI IMG/M metagenome (GOLD analysis project Ga0316628, IMG submission 207648) | Wetland soil microbial communities from Old Woman Creek delta, Ohio, United States - OWC_Aug_M2_C1_D5_C | ecosystem: Environmental > Terrestrial > Soil > Wetlands | place: USA: Ohio... | reverse complement strand
CGGCAGGCGCCATGCCGCGGAAGATATTGCCACCTCCGATGACCATCGCAACCTCCACGCCCAGCTCGCACACCTCCTTGATCTCGGCCACGATGCGCTCGACGACCGCACGGTTGATGCCGTAGCTGTCGTCGCCCATCAGGGCTTCACCGGAAAGTTTGAGCAGGATGCGTTTGTAGGCGGGTGCGGTCATGAATTTCCTTTTCTGGATCAGCCCTTCTTGGCAGCAGCGGCAGCAGCAGCAACTTCAGCAGCGTAGTCTTCCACTTTCTTCTCGATGCCTTCGCCGACCACGAACATCTGGAACGCAGTCACCGAAGCGCCCTTGCTCTTCAGCAATTGCTCGATGGTCTGCTTGCCGTCTTCGGCCTTGACGAACACTTGGCCCAGCAAGGTGACTTCCTTGAGGAACTTCTGCACGGTGCCTTCAGCAATCTTCTCCAGCATCGCTTCCGGCTTGCCGGATTCCTTGGCCTTCTCGATGGCGATACGGCGCTCGGTGGCGATGTCTTCCGGGTTCACGCCGGAAGCGTCAACGGACTTCGGCTTGCTCGCAGCGATGTGCATCGCCAGGTCCTTGCCCAAGGCGTCGTCGCCGCCGGTGAAATTGACCATCACGCCGATCTTGTTGCCGTGCAGATAGGTCGCCAGCTTGCCGGTGGTCGTCGCGTAGCGCTCGAAACGGCGCACAGTGAGGTTCTCACCCAGCTTCATCACCAGGGCCTTGCGTGTCTCTTCGACCGTGCCGGAACCGTTGGCAACAGGCAATGCCAGCAATGCTTCGACGTCTGCCGGGTCTTTTTGCGCCACGGTCTGCGCCACGTTCCTGGCAAACGCCATGAAGTCGTCGTTCTTGGCAACGAAGTCGGTTTCGCAGTTCACTTCCGCCACGGCGCCGGTCTTGCCGTCAGCTGCCAGGAAAGAACCGATCACGCCTTCTGCCGTCACGCGCGAAGCTGCCTTGCTGGCCTTCGCACCGCTCTTGATACGCAGCAGCTCTTCCGCCGCCTTGAAGTCGCCGTTGGTCTCGACCAGCGCCTTCTTGCATTCCATCATGCCGAGGCCGGTTGCCTCGCGCAGCTCTTTCACCATACCTGCGGTGATTTCTGCCATGTCACACTCCTAATAATCTCAACTTGAATTCAGGTTACAAAAAAGGGGGCTTGCGCCCCCTCGTTGCGGGAAGGCTGCTTACGCTTTTTCCGCGACTTGTTCAGTCAGGTCGTTCAGCGCTTGCTCGCGCCCCTCCAGGATCGCATCGGCCACGCCGCGCGCATACAGGCGGATCGCCTGGCTGGAGTCGTCGTTACCGGGGATCACGAAGTCCACGCCCAGCGGGCTGTGGTTGGTATCGACCACGCCGATGACCGGGATGCCCAGCTTCTGCGCTTCGGTGACGGTACCCTTCTGGTAGCCGACGTCGATCACGAAGATAGCGGAAGGCAGACCTTGCAGGTCCTTGATGCCGCCCAGGCTGCGCTCCAGCTTTTCCAGCTCGCGGCGCAATACCAGGCCTTCCTTCTTGGACACCTTCTCGATGCTGCCGTCCGCGATCATCGCTTCCAGCTCCTTCAGGCGCTTGATGGAGGTCTGAACAGTCTTGAAGTTGGTCAGCATGCCGCCCAGCCAGCGGTGGTCGACAAAGGGAGAACCGGCGCGGGTCGCTTCTTCGCGGATGATCTCGCGCGCCTGACGCTTGGTCGCCACGAACAGGATGGTGCCCTTCTTCGCTGCGATCTTGCGCACTTCCTTCAGCGCGTCGTTGAACATCACGACGGTCTTTTCCAGGTTGACGATATGAATCTTGTTGCGATGACCGAAGATATAGGGGGCCATCTTGGGATTCCAGAAACGGGTCTGGTGTCCGAAATGGACGCCCGCTTCCAGCATTTGACGCATGGTTACAGCCATTTGATTGCTCCAATCGTTAAGGGTTAAGTCTTCCACTCGTCAGCCTGATCCCCCAGCATGATCCTAAAGGGACACCCCAACATGAACGAGTGTGTGAATTACCGTCTACCCGACGGTTGTCGGCTAAACAGGGCGCGCATTGTAACCGATGCGGGGCATTGACTCAACGGTTGGATTCAAGCGGCCTGTCCCGCGCTGGGAAAAACAGGAATTGGGGAATGGCGGGCACAAGGCAAAAAAAACACAGTGAACATCGCGCCACGGCGCTGACCTCTGGCTTCTTGCGAAGAAAGAGCGCTTGCAGTGGCCATTGCCCACCGGACTTGCGACTCCTATTTGCCGATCACTTTGCGTCCGCGTTGCAGGAAGGTGTCGGCAAGCCCCTCATTGATAGTCAGTTTGATGATCTTCTTACAGGTCAACAGGGCCTGCTCCAAGGCTCCCGGCGTGCCATCAGTTTCCTCGATCTTCTTGATAATCTGATCGGCGTTACTGCCCAGCAACTCTTTGGCAAGGGCCGCAAGTTGAGCCTTTAATTGCAGTTGCGGTGCAGCCTCACCGACTGGACCCGCCTCGGGGCTTGTCGTCAATCCTTCTTCCTGGACGAGGCCCATTCCACGTAATTCATCAAGCGTCGAATTCAGGTTGCTGACCCAGAACGCCTTCCCTTCCAGATCCGCAACTGTCGCCTTGCCATCTACGACCAGCAAAGCGTGTCGCTGATTGGCCGAGATTTCATGTCCGTAACCTCGGAGGATTTCGTCCCCCTTGGGGGTGCGAACCAAGACCGTATCCGGCTGCATGATGCCTCCGGCTTATTCAGTTAACTCGCGAATAACATTAAAGATAAGTCGAATGGTTATCAGCACGTAAACCGCTCCGAAAACAAAGATGCCGGAAACCACCAACCGCTGGATCTCAGTGGGCAACTGGCCAAAGAATGGGGTCGTCAAATACCCAACGCTGAACAGTGCAACCAGCAGCGTCAGCATGTTCCACTGCTTGCCCACCATGCCACCCGGAATGCTGGATTTGAGCGTAAGAACCAAATACAGGCAATAAAACATGATCAATATGGCTACTATGTTCAATATAGTGATGACATTGGTATCCATCTCTCGTCCCCCTCTAAAATTCAGGCGTCAGCATTTGACAAAGAAAGCGGAGTGCAAGCAGCCATGCTCAAAGAAATTCTTAGGTTTCTGTGGTTCATCGCCACTCGCCATTGATCCTACACGACGCACGCAAAGAATGCCTATAAGGTAAAGTATTTACCTAAAGGTGCCCCGCCCTTGTTCGATTATTGGGCCAGAGGCTAGTTATAGGATTAGTGCAGGGGGCACGGTGCGCCGGACTTTGTGGCAACTGTCGCGCTCTTGGACCAGAGCGGCCCGGCGGGTGTAATTGAGACACTTGGAAGATGCCCCCTTGACGAATCGTGTTGCCATTCTCCGGCGACGTCTCGCCGTTTAAGCAGTCACGTTGCCGGCGCCTGGCCCCCCCCCGAATGCAGGGGGACACCAATGTGAAGGGGTTGCTGAGAGCTAAGGACTAGAGCGCCGAGACGTCGGTCTCGCCAGTACGGATGCGGATGACCTGCTCCACCGGGGTGACGAAGATCTTGCCGTCGCCAATCTTGCCGGTGTTCGCAGCCTTGACGATGGCTTCGACTGCAGTGTCCAGCATGGCGGCACTGATCACAACTTCCACCTTGATCTTGGGCAGAAAATCCACCACGTATTCCGCTCCACGATAGAGTTCGGTGTGTCCTTTCTGACGGCCGAAGCCTTTGACCTCGGTCACGGTCAGCCCGCTGACTCCCAGTTCCGACAGGGCTTCGCGCACTTCATCGAGTTTGAACGGTTTGATGATGGCTTCGATCTTCTTCATGGTGGCTCCGCGTTAAATGAGTCCCGCAAGTATAACTAAAATTGTTCCTGGTAATGCACAGTGATCGGGTAGCGCCAGTCCTTGCCGAAGCCGCGATCGGTGATACGGACGCCGACGGGTGCCTGCCGCCGCTTGTATTCGTTGACACGGATCAACTTGACGACGCGCAGCACGTCGGCCTCAGCATAGCCCCGCGCCACGATTTTGGCGATGTTCATGTTTTTCTCGACGTAACAGGCCATGATTGCATCCAGTACGTCATAGGGCGGCAAGCTGTCCTGGTCGGTCTGGTCCGGCTTCAATTCGGCGCTGGGCGGACGCGTGATGATGCGTTCCGGGATGACGTGCCCCAAATCGTTGCGATACCTGGCCAGGCGATACACCCACGTCTTGCTCACATCCTTGAGCACTGCGAATCCGCCCGCCATGTCTCCATACAGCGTGCAATAGCCCACGGTCATCTCGGACTTGTTGCCGGTGGTCAGTACCAGCGACCCGCTCTTGTTGGAGAGCGCCATCAGGAGGGTCCCGCGTATGCGCGCCTGAAGATTCTCTTCCGTGGTATCGACAGGCAGGCCTTTGAACAGCGGCGACAGCGTTCCCTGCAAAGCGGTGAACGCCGGCAGGATGTCCAGCTCTTCGTAACGCACACCGAGCAATTTCACCATCTCGCGCGAGTCGTCCTTGCTCATCTGTGCGGTGTATGGCGAAGGCATCATTACCGCGAGCACCTTGTCCGCGCCGAGCGCATCCACCGCCACGGCCAGCGTCAGCGCGGAATCAATCCCGCCGGACAGGCCCAGGACCACCCCCGGGAATCGATTCTTCTGGATGTAATCGCGTACGCCGACACAGAGCGCGCGATAGATGCTGGCCTCATCCCTCAGCACTGTCTGTTTCTCGCCCGCAACCAGCTTGCCATCGCTGATTTCGATGATCCCCAGCACTTCGTCGAATGCGGCGAACTGGTGCGTCAGCTCGCCCTCGGCATCCATCGCGAACGAGGAACCGTCGAACACCAGTTCGTCCTGGCCGCCGACCAGGTTGGCATAGATGACGCTCATGCCGGTCTCGCCGATGCGGTCGCGCAGCGTCTCGTAGCGAGTGGCTTGTTTGTCGAAGTGATAGGGCGAAGCGTTGAGCACCAGCAGCACCTCGGCCCCCGCGTTTCTGGCGCGGGTAGCGGCCTGTTCGTTCCATACATCGGCGCAGATATTGATGCCGAACGTGACCCCCTCCATTTCGATCAGGCAAGGCTCTTTGCCGTGAGTGAAGTAGCGTTCCTCGTCGAACACGCTGTGATTGGGCAAGGAGTGCTTGTGGTAGGTTGCGACGATCTGGCCGTCACGTAACACCGATGCGGCGTTGTAGCAGGATTTGCCCACTTTGTGCGGATGACCGACGATCGCTGTGATGCCTTGCATCCGCTGCGCCAATCCTTGCAGAGCTACGCCGCACTCCTGATAGAACCCTTCGCGCAACAAGAGGTCCTCCGGCGGATAGCCGCAGAGGCTGAGTTCGGGCGTGAGCAACAAGGTAGCGCCCTGCTCTTTGGCACGTTGCGCGTAGTCGAGAATCTTCCCTGCGTTGGCGGCAAGGTCACCAACGGTGCAATTGATCTGTGCGATTGCTATCTTCATAAGGTCACAACAAATGAATCAGTCTACCTCCGGCAGTGCCGCCGGATGCTCCAATTCCACCTGCTCGATGCTGATGAAACGCTTTGAAATCTTCTGGCTGGTGGTGCGCACGTCCTGCGCGTCTTCATGTGCCTGACGGATGTGATCCGCCAGTTTCTTCATCCGCTCGTCGAAGCGCCCGAATTCCTTGCCCAACTTGCCGAGTTCGTCCTTGATGATGTGCACCTGCTTGCGCGTCTCCACGTCCTTCATCACAGCTCGTGCGGTATTCAACACCGCCATCAGCGTGGTAGGCGATACGATCCAGATGCGGCGCTGCATGGCGTAATCCACCACCTCGGGATGATGGGCATGAATCTCGGCAAACACGGCCTCCGCCGGCACGAACATCACCGCGCCATCCGAGGTCACCTGCGGAATGATGTACTTGCTGCTAATGTCGTCCACATGTTTCCTGATGTCGGTCTTGAATTGCTTTTCAGCCAGCAGTTTCTCGGAAGGAGCCGCCGCATCGAACATGCGGTGGTAGTTCTCCAGGGGGAATTTGGAATCCACCGCAACCATGCCGGTCGGCTCCGGCAACTTCAGCACACAGTCGGCGCGGCTGCCGTTGGGCAAGGTGTACTGCATGGCATAGGCCTGCGGCGGCAGGATGTTGCGTACCAGCCCTTCCAGTTGCACCTCCCCGAACGCACCGCGCGAACGCTTGTCGCCAAGCAGCTCCTGCAGGCTCACCACGTTGGTGGTGAGGCCGTCTATCTTCTTCTGTGCCTCGTCGATGGTCGCCAGCCGCGCCATCACGCTGACGAAAGTCTCGTTGGTTTTCTTGAAGCCCTCGTCCAAACGCTCGTTCACCTTGCCGCCAATCAGTTCAAGCCGGCCATCCACCGTCTTTGACAAGGTCTCGATGCTGGTCGCCAGGTGTTGCGTGGCATTGCGGAATGAGTTCTGGATCAGCTCCTGGTCGGCACGCCCCTGCTCCGCCAGCTTCGCCAGCGTCTGTGCCAGCATCTCGCTGCGCAGCGCATCCTGCTTGGCTTGCAGAGCGTTGATCGCGTCGCGGGTGGCGCGGAGCTCTACGCTCACCGCGGCGCGCAGGCGCTCAGCTTCGCTCGCCTGTGCCGCAATCAGGCGGTCGCCCTGCTTGTTCAACCCGTCATGCAGATCGCCAAGCATGGCGCGGTGTTGTTGCTCCAGCATCTGCGCGGCACGCGCGGGCTGCCTGAACTGCATCGCCAACAGCACGACCAGCAGCACCAGCGCGGCAGCGATCAGAAATACTTCCAACGTCATAAACTCATACCAGTTAGCTATACCGCAATGTGCTACTTCGCCTTGAATGCATCAGCCAGAAATGCCAGGCCCTCTTCCCACGAAGCCTTGTCGGCGGCCGCATTGTAGGCCAATGGCAACTTGAACTCCTCGCCATACTTGTCCGCTTCCGGATTGGTGAAGGCATGCTTGGCCCCGGGGTAGGTCACCACCTTGTAGGTCACGCCCGCCTTGTCCATCTCCTCGCGGAAGGCCGCAACCTGCGTGGCCGGTATGAACGGATCGTCCTCGCCGGTGAACGAAGCGATGCGCGCCTTGACCTTGCCGGCTTCAGCCGGATGAACGGTGCCGAGACCGCCATGGAAGCTAAGCACTGCCTTGAGTGGCTCACCGAGGCGCGCCATATTCAGCGATACCGAGCCGCCGAAGCAATAACCGACAGCGGCGATATTGCCGGCATCTACTGTCTTTTCTTTTTTAAGCAAGTTAAGCGCGGCATCGAAGCGCGCCTTCGCAAGCTTCTCGTTCTTGCTCACTTCGCTGGAGAATTTCTGCGCATCGTCCGGATGGTGCGCCTGTTTGCCGTTGCCGTACATATCCAGTGCCAGCGCGGTGTAGCCCTGCTCCGCAAACATGCGGGCACGCTTGCGCGCGTAGTCGTTCAGCCCCCACCATTCGTGTATTACCAGAATGCCGGGGCGTTTTCCCTTCACTGCGTCGTCGTACGCGACGTAACCTTTCAGCACCGTACCGTCGGCGCGGTAGCTGACTTCCTTTCCCTGCACTGCAGCGTGAGCTGCGGCTGCCGCAAACATGAGTCCAATGAAACAGAGCAATCTTTTCATGGCATTGACTCCGGTTGTGAATGGGCGGCCAGTATAAATCAAGATGAAATGACAAGGGACGCCGCAGCGTCCCTTGTCCGATACTGGCCTGGCGATGCCAAGCTCCTGCACTGGCTTAGGAAGAAGACTTGACCGCGCGCTTGCGATCTATCTCTTTCAAATAACGCTTGCGGATGCGAATGGACTTCGGTGTCAGCTCCACCAGTTCGTCGTCGTCGATGAATTCGACTGCGGATTCCAGCGTCAGCTTGATCGGGGTGGTCAGGCGCACCGCTTCGTCCGTGCCAGAAGCGCGAACGTTGGTGAGCTTCTTGCCCTTGATCGGATTGACGATGAGGTCGTTGTCACGGCTGTGAATGCCGATGATCATGCCTTCATACAGCTTGTCGCCGGGGGACACGAACATGCGGCCACGATCTTCCAGGTTCCACAGCGCATAGGCCACGGCTTCGCCGTCTTCTGCCGAAATCAGCACGCCATTATGGCGCCCTGGCAAGTCGGCCTTGACCGGACCGTAGTCATCGAACACGTGACCAATCAGGCCGGTGCCGCGCGTCATGGTCATGAAGTCGGACTGGAAACCGATCAGGCCGCGCGCAGGAATATGGTATTCCAGGCGGGTGCGGCCTTGGCCGTCGGATTCCATGTTGGTCAGTTCACCGCGACGGCGGCCGATCTCTTCCATCACCGCCCCCTGGTGTGCATCTTCCAGGTCGATGGAGAGGTTCTCATACGGTTCGCACTTCTCGCCGTTGATTTCCTTGTACACCACGCGCGGCTTACCCACGGCCATCTCGAACCCTTCGCGGCGCATATTCTCCAGCAGGATGGTCAGGTGCAGTTCGCCGCGACCGGAGACGCGGAACACGTCGGCATCCTGCGTATCTTCCACGCGCAACGCGACGTTGGTCAGCAATTCCTTAGTCAGGCGGTCACGGATCTGGCGGCTGGTGACGAACTTGCCTTCAGTGCCGGCCAGCGGCGAGGTGTTGACCATGAAATCCATGGTCAGCGTCGGCTCGTCCACTGTCAGCATGGGCAGGCCGACCGGATTGTCCTTGTCGCAGATTGTGACGCCGATACCGATGTCTTCCAGACCGGAGATGATGATTATGTCGCCCGCTTCGGCGCTGTCCACCGGCACGCGATCCAAGCCCTGGAATCCCAGCACCTGGTTGATGCGGCCTGCGCCGACTTGCTTCTCATGGTTCATCACCACCACTTGCTGACCGGGCTTGATGCGTCCGTTCAGCACGCGACCGACGCCGAGGCGGCCGGTGAAAGTGGAATAGTCCAGCGCAGCAAGTTGCAGTTGCAGCGGCGCATCGGGACTGCCGGGAGGCGTCGGCACGTGCTTCAACACGGTCTCGAACAGAGGTTTCATGTCGGAAGCAGATCCGCCGTTGGACGGCGCATCTTTCAGATCCAGACAGGCCCAGCCGTTCAGGCCGGAAGCATAGATCACGGGAAAGTCGAGCTGTTCGTCGTTGGCACCGAGCTTGTCGAACAGGTCGAAAGTCTGGTTCAGCACCCAGTCCGGACGCGAACCCGGGCGGTCGACCTTATTGATCACGACGATGGGCTTCAGACCCAGCGCCAGCGCTTTCTTGGTCACGAAACGGGTCTGCGGCATCGGGCCTTCCACCGCATCCACCAGCAGCAACACACCGTTCACCATACCCAGCACGCGCTCTACTTCGCCGCCGAAGTCGGCGTGTCCCGGGGTGTCGACGATGTTGATGTGGTGGTCGCCGTACTTGATGGCGGTGTTCTTGGCCAAGATGGTAATGCCGCGCTCTTTTTCCAGGTCGTTGCTGTCCATCACGCGCACATCCACCTTTTGGTGTGCGGCGAAGGTTCCGGACTGGCGCAGCAATTGGTCAACCAGCGTGGTCTTGCCGTGGTCGACGTGGGCGATGATGGCGATGTTGCGGAGGGCGCGTGACATGATGTACTACCTGTGCTTAATTCAAAAGGGCGCGCATTCTAGCACAGAGCCCCTCCCTCCGCTGGATAGATGCACTCCTATAAATCGGCGAAATGCACGCGGTTGCGTCCGGCGGATTTTGCCTGGTACATCGCGCTGTCCGCCACCCTGAGCAGTTCCTCTTGCGACACGTTGTGGCCATTGAACAGCACCACCCCGATGCTGGCGCTGCAGCGGTGCACAATGATGCGCGGTTCTTGCCTATCCTCCTTCAGGACCCGCAATCGGTAAGTCTCTGCCAGCCTTTGGCGTATCTTCTCTGCGACTACGCCGGCTTGCGCGACCGAAGTGACCCTTTCCGCGTCCAGTTCGCTCAGCATCACCACGAACTCGTCACCGCCGAAGCGCGCCACGGTATCGACCTCACGCACGCAACTTGCAATGCGGTGCGCCACCTCGACCAGCAAAACGTCACCGACATCGTGGCCGTGCTCGTCGTTTAGCGGCTTGAAATTGTCCAGATCGACGAACATCAGTGCCGCAAAGCGGTTGTTGCGCTTGCAGGCAGAGAGGACCAGATTGAACCGATCCTGCAGCAGGCGCCGATTGGGGAGGTGCGTCAAAGTGTCGTAGAAAGCGAGATTGCG
>Ga0316628_100005579_pt1 | contig 10133 bp, 7 predicted proteins | sample OWC_Aug_M2_C1_D5_FD_207648 | JGI IMG/M metagenome (GOLD analysis project Ga0316628, IMG submission 207648) | Wetland soil microbial communities from Old Woman Creek delta, Ohio, United States - OWC_Aug_M2_C1_D5_C | ecosystem: Environmental > Terrestrial > Soil > Wetlands | place: USA: Ohio... | reverse complement strand
GATCGTTGAGGCCGCGGCCGAGCTCATGGGAGAGCTCCCCTACCGCCATTACACTTTCCTCATCATCGGGCCCGGCGGCGGCGGGCTCGAGCACCTGAACTCGACGGCCGTGACCCTCGATCCCGCTTCCCTCTCGAACGCCCAGGGCTACCAGGACTGGCTGAGCTTCATCGCCCACGAGTATTTCCACCTATTCAACGTCAAGGCGATCCGGCCCGTCGCCCTCGGCCCCTTCGACTACGACCGCGAGAACTACACGAACCTCCTCTGGTTCTCGGAGGGCGTGACGGTCTATTACGAGCTCATCCTTCTCGACAGGGCCGGGCTGATGACCCGCGAAGAGGTCCTCGGGCGGCTCGGTTCGATCATCGCCGACTACGAGAACGCCCCCGGCCGCCGCCATCAGCCGGCGACCCTTTCGAGCTTCGACACCTGGATCAACGAATTCTTCGGCCGGAGCGAGCACGCGTCCAACGCCAACATTTCCTACTACGACATCGGCTGCGGGCTGGGGCTTCTGCTCGACCTGAAGATCCGCGAGGCCTCCAAGGGGCGCTCATCGCTCGACGACGTCATGCGGACGCTTTACCGGAACTTCTACAAGGAGAAGAAGCGCGGCTTCACCGACCGGGAGTTCCGCGATGTCTGCGAGCGCGCTGCCGGCCTGCCTCTTGATGAGATCTTCGATATCTACGCCGCGACGGTCAAAGAATGGGACTACGCCAGGTATCTCGGCGCCGCCGGGCTAGCCATCGACATCACGCCGCGTCCCGTCGCCGGCCCCTGGCCCGGCGCCTCGATCCGGGACGAGAACGGGAGCGCCGTTGTCGCGGCGGTCGAGCCGGATTCCCCCGCCTCGCTGGCCGGCCTGAGCGCCCGGGACGAGATCCTGGCCCTCGACGGCGTGCGCATCACCCCGGGCTCGTTCGTCGCGACGATCAAGGCCCGCATGCCCGGCGATAAGGTCAAGGTCCTCTTCGCCAGGCGCGGGGCCGTCCTCGAGGCCGAGCTCGCGCTGGGAACGAAGACCGAGCGAAGCTTCCGGATCACGCCTCTCGCGGATCCGTCCCCGCGGCAGAAGGCCCTCCTCGAGGCCTGGCTCAAATAGATCATTCATTGCCGGCCACGGCCGTCAGGCCGAAAAGCCCGTTCGCGAAGGATAAACCTTTTGACATCTGATGACGTTCATAGTGGTATATTCGCCATAAGAGCGAATGCATGATGTCGATCATCCGAGGAGAAGACGATGAAGCACCAGAGATGCCGGGCCTGCTTTCTCATGATCGCCCTGCTTGCCGTCATGATCATGGCCTGCAAGCCGGCGGGAGAACAGGACCATGCCAAGGAGCTCTCGGGAAAGCTCCAAGCCCTTGTCGACAGCATGATCGATGCCGAAGGCGAGTATCCGATCCATAACACCGTACTGCTCGTGGCAAGCCCCAAGATCACATGGAAAGGCGCGGCCGGCATGGCGGACGGGAAGAACGAGCCCATGACGGCCGACCACAAGTTCAAGATCGCCAGCATCGGGAAGACCTTCACGGCCACGGTCGTGCTCCAGCTGATCGAGGAGGGTTATCTTGATCTGAGCGACCGGATCGACAAGTTCCTGGACAACCCCGCGGTCAACGTGGATAGCCTGCATATCCATGAAGGGACCGCTCACGGCCGCGAGATCACGATCGAACAACTGCTCGGTCACACAAGCGGGATCGCCGATTACATGGAGGACCCCCGGTTTATTACGGACGTGATCGCAAACCCGAAATTCCAGTTCGATCCGGCCAAGATCCTGGGGCTCTATTACCGGTACGAGACAAACAAAGCCGCCCTCTTCCCGCCCGGCGAGGGCTTCAACTACAGCGACGTCAATTACGTGCTGCTGGCCATGATCATCGAGAAGGTGACCGGCGAAACCTATCAGGCCCAGCTCAAGGCGCGCATCTTCGATCCGCTGGGCATGGAGAACAGCTATCTCGAGCATTATGAGGAGCCGAGGGGAGACAGGCCGCTATCGCACGCCTTCCTGAGCACCATGGACCTGGTGACAGATGTCAACACGTCCATGGACTGGGGCGGGGGCGGCATCGTGTCCACTTGCCAAGAGCTGGATACCTTCATCAGGGCGCTGGTCCATGGGAAGCTGTTCCGCGAGAGATCGACCCTCGACTTGATGCTGGGCGCCGCCGACAAGGGCCGGGGGGGAAGCGACTATGATTATGGCCTGGGGGTCATGAAAAGGCAGATCGAGGGGCTGACCTTTTACGGCCACGGGGGGGCCTATGATTGCGATCTCTTCTACTGCCCCGAACAGAATATCAGCGTATGCACGAGCTTGAACCAGATGGAGTCACGCGGCAAGAGGTACGAATTGCTGCTGGGGGCGATCAAGCTCGTCATGTGATCTCTTGATCCCCGGCCGCCCTATTCCGGCTTCAATTCCCTCGGCCTCAGGTCTTCGATGATCTTCGCGTCCACCCAGTAGATATCGCTGCCATCCCTCACCCTCAGAAAAAACAATACTCCCCCGTCAGGGGCGACGGTGGGGAATCTCTCGTGATCGCCCGTATTGATTCTTGGACCGAGATTGACAGGCTTGGACCAGGAGCCATCCTTCATTCGAAAGCAGATATAAAGATCGGCCCCTCCGTAGCCTCGGTCTCCCATGAGTTCCAGGATCACATATCGCTCGTCGGGAGCGATGGAGAGCGCCATGATCCTCGATCCGGCGTTCAGCGCGAGCTCGAATTTCTCGGGAGTCTGGAAGACCCCGCTTTTCTGAATCGATCGGAACACCTCCGTATCTCGGGCAAGATAGAGCGTTCCTTCCCGGGTGATGCCCAATACGGACTCACGCTTGTCTGTGTTGATCCTCTCGTCCAAGGGTTTGGGCTCCGACCATCCCTGGCCGATCCTTTCGACAGACCAGATATTCTCGTCGCTATTCCCGGCGCCCTCGACTCTTGGCCGGGTCGAGGAAAAATAGAGCATTGTCCCGTCATGAGAAAGGACCGGATCTCCGGCATGGTCATCTTCTGAGAAGGGGGCGAGCCTGGGAGCGGACCAGCTGCCGTTGTCCTTCTTCATGCAAACGATCTCGAAGAATCCTGATGCCGTAAAATCCGTCGACCAGTAGACTTCCGTAAAATCAGGTGAAACAGCCACGCCGCTATGCTCAAAATGCTCCTCAGCGGAGACGATTCCCGGGGCGAAGATCGCCGGATCCCCCGCCGGAAGGGAAGGATCAGGGAATTTTCCCGTGATCTTCGGAAAGGCCCATTCCGAGGCATCGGCCCCTTTCGTCTTCAGGAATTCGGCGACATCGTGATGTCCCTCATCGTTCGCAAGATGAAATGCGGATTTCCCGTTTCTCGACTTGATGTTGATATCTGCGCCTCTCCTCAGGAACAATCCCATGATATCCTTCTGACCGCTCCTGGCCGCAAAGTGGAGGGGCGTCTGCCCGTAAACGTTTGCCGTGTCCATATCCAGCCCTTTCGATAAAAGCAGTTCCGCGAGCCCGACCAGGCCCCCCTCTGCGGCGCTGTGGAGCAAGGTGTTCCCTTTATCCGTCCTGAATGAAAAATCAATATCCTTTTTCAGGGCGACGTCAACGATCCTTCTGATCCCGGCGGAAGCGGCGTCATTGAGCAAGCGGGTGAAGTCCTGGCTCTCCAAATTCATCTCCCCGCCCCTGTCCAGCAAGAATTCCGCCACCTTCTTCTGCCTCCCGATGACGGCAAGATCGAGAGGGGTCGCCCCGTTCGCCGTCCTGGCGTTGATGTCCGCCCCCCTCTCAAGCAGCAAGGCGATGAGCTCCGTCTTGCCCCCGTAGATTGCCGCCATGTGGAGAGCGGTCGCCCCGCCTCTGGCCATGTGGACATCGGCGCCTTTCTCGAGAAGAAATCGAACGACGTCCATCTGGCCTGTCTGCGCGGCCATTTCAAGAGGAAAACGGCCGTCGAAATTCCTTGAATTCACGCGTCCCGGTTCCTGCCCGATCAATCTCTTGACGGTTTCAAGATCGCCGTTATAGGACGCCATAAAGATGTCCTGCGCATAGGCAAGAGTGAACGAAAAAGCGAACGATGTTACGACGAGGACTCTGGCAACGGATTTCATCATGTTCCTCCGTGATCAATGGGCACGATCTGACGCCGGCAACATTTCTTGCGGCGAGAGAGCCGTCGCTTAGGCGATACGGTCATAGGAGTCGAGCCCGTGACAAAAGAAGCAAGTTATGTGCCAACGTGGCCTATATGCCTCGGGCTCCGGGAGGGAGATTTGTGTCCGTATCCACGCACGGATTGTCCGGGAACGGACAGGATCAGTGCCATGTCTTCGAGGCTCGAGTCTGAGGCATGGGCACCCTGCTGAGAAGAGGAGCCCGGTTGACAGGTCCCGGCGCGTTTGTTAGCCTCGACCCCGTGATCTCGCCCTTCGTCCTCAAGCTCGTCCTGTCCTTCGTCATCGGAGGCCTCTGGATCACGGCGGGGGTGGCCCTGGCCGAGAGGCGCGGATCGAAGACCGGCGGGCTCGTCCTGGGATTCCCGTCCACGGTCCTCATCGCCACCGTCTTCATCGGCTGGACCCAGTCGCCCCAGGCCGGGGCCCTGGCGACGTCCGTCATGCCGGCCGTCCACGGCCTCAACTGCCTCTTCGTCCTGGTCACGGTCTCGCTCATCGGACGCCGGTTCTGGGCGGCCTGGACCGCCGGTCTCGCCGTGTGGGGCGCGGGCTCGCTCCTCATCGTCCTCCTGAGGTTCGACGACTTCCTGGCGGGCGCCCTCATCTACGCCGCGCTCCTCGCCTTCTCCTATCGGCGGATCGGGCGGATCCTGCCGCGAGACCCGGAGGCGGCCAGGGGCCCGGCCGCCGGCCCGCTGCTCATCGCGGCCCGCGGCCTGCTCGGCGGGGCGATCATCGCCGCGGCGGTCCTCATCGCCAAGGCCGGGGGTCCGCTCGTCGGAGGGGCCTTCGCCATATTCCCGGCCGTGTTCACGGGCGCGATCCTGGCGACATCCCTCTCCCACGGGGCCGTGTTCTCCGCGGCCGTGATGAGGGCGTCCCTCGTGGGCGGGATCAGCTGCATCGTATTCGCGGCGGCGGTCCGGCTGAGCTTCGTGCCGCTGGGCCTGGCCCTGGGCACGCTCGTCTCGGCCGCGGCCGCGCTCGCGAGCACCCTCCTCATCCGGGTCCTGATGAGAAAAGCATAGCTCCGCTCCGTGCTGGCATATTAGTTGCTGCTGAATATCACGCCGAGTCATGATCAAGGTACGAAATATCGGGTCATGAAACGAGGGCGTAATGTTATTTTACAAACACTCTGGATGCTGGCTGCTTCTCCTGCTGGCTTTTTTCATGTTTTGCCTGCCCGGTCCATGCGCAGGCCAGGAACGGGGTGAGCCGGACAAGGGAAAAATCGCCGACGCACTTTTCCAAGCGGCGGATAAGGGAGATCTCAAAGCCGTCAAGGGCCTGCTCGCAAGATACCCCGGCATGAAGGATGCCAGGAGAAACGGCGGCTCGACGCTCCTCCACGTGGCCTCCGACAGCCGGCCGCTTGTCGAATACCTGATCGAGATCGGCGCGGACATCGAAGCCAGGACCGACGCCCAATGGACGCCCCTGCACTCCCAGGCCTACAAAGGGTATAAGGACGGGGTGGAACTCCTGCTCGAGCACGGGGCGGACATCGAGGTCAGGCATTTCTACGGCGCGACCCCTCTTCTGAGCTCCATCCGCTGGGACCGGACCGACGTGACAAAGTTCCTGGTCGAGAAAGGGGCGAACGTCAATGCGGCCGACGTCCTGGGGAGAACGCCTCTCATCACGAGCGCGATCGAGGGCCACCTGGATCTGGCCGTGATCATGCTCGAGGCCCACGCCGATATTCAGGTCAAAGACCATAACCATAAAAGGACCGCGCTCCACTTCGCCGCCTTGTACGGCCACTTGAATATCGTCGCCGAGCTTCTGAAAAAAGGGGCCGATCCGAACGAAAAGGACGGGGCCGGGAGAACGCCTCTCGACTATGCCAACCGATACGGCCACGAGAAGGTCGCGAGATTGTTGAGATCATCGGGAGCCGGCGGCGAGATCGATGCCCGATACTTCGGATATTCCCCTCGCCTGAAAGAATCCCTGAGAGACGGGGAGGCCTATGCCTGGTACATGGGCGAGATCGGCTATGCCGTGAAGACAAAGAGCCATCTGCTCCTGTTCAGCTATTCGGGCAAGGCCGGCGCCCTTCCGGAAGAGCCGCGGCTGTCGAACGGCCACATCGATCTCCGCGAGATCGCCGACTGTGACACCCTGGTCTTCGCCGGAGAACAGCACTGGCGGCAGCACAATCCCGAAAGATACAACAGCTGGCAGAAGACGCATAAGTCCATCTCTTTCATCTACAGCTTCGAGGACAAGGTCGGGCGGAATCGCCACTACTTCAAGGACGTGGAAGGTCCAAAATACGTCTATATGCCCGACGGCTCGAAAAGGGCCGTGCACGGCGTGACCGTGGAGACCGTCCCCGTCACCCGCGGATCGGGTTTCCTGGTGGAAACCGACGGACTGGTGATCTTTTCCGGCGGCCACCACCTGCTGGGCGACGAATCCCAAAAAGAGGCATTCAACCGGACCATCGATTACCTGAAGGGCACGGGCAAGACGATCGACCTGCTGATCCTTCCGGGCTACTTCCTCTATGGGCGGGTTTTTCCGAGCAACATCGAAGGCGTCGAATACGCCGTCAGAACGATCAGGCCAAAAGCCTATCTGGCCTCGGGGAGCGGCCCGTCAACGGAATTCCTCCTTTCCGAAGTGATGGCGGCCCTCGAAAAGCACAAGACCCAGACAAAGATCTTCTGCCCCGAAAACCGCGGCGATATGTTCATCCTGAAGGATTGAAATCAAATAAGGAGGCTGTTCAAATGCGCGTCAAGAAATCCATGCTTAATTACGGATGGGTTCTGTTCTTCGCCCTGTTGGCTGCCGCAGGAGCACAGTCTCCGGCTCAGGACCGCGGGAAGAAGCCGTCCGCCGCCGGACTGGTCAAAGAGGCGATCGAAGAAAAGAGCATAGTGACCGCGAGAGGCGAATTAGCCAGGATCCTCAACGACAAGGACCGCTATGTCTTCGATGAGAATGAATTTCTGGCCCTGGGAAATGAATATCTGAAGGCCGGTAAGCCCCACGTGGCCGCGGCCGTCCTTGCGGTGGCGGCCGAAGCCTTTCCCGGTTCCCTATCGGCACTTGGGCTTCTCGCTCATTCATACTACGTATCAGGGGATGAGGCCAGGAGCCTCGAGGTCCAGGCCAAGATGATGGCTGTCCGGGGGAAGGCCGAGCTGGCGGGCTTTCTTGAGAAGAACGGGAATTCCCTGGCTAAAACCGCCGAGGAGGTCATCGACAGAAGCCTCGAAGCGACCGGAGGCAGAAAGGCCTGGGAGGCCGTCAAGACCATGGTCGTGGTCATCAGCATCCAGAGCACATCCGGGGAACAGCCGCGGATGGTCCGCATGTACAAGCGCCCCTCTCTCTATCGCCAGGGCCTGGAAGGCGGCGGCAGCTTCACGGCGACCGACGGGACGACGTGCTGGCGGGTCAGCGGCGGGGAGTGGGAGAAGGAAACCTCGAATTTCTACCTCCCCTCGGCCAGCATGGATAATTGGCTCATAAATTATGAGACGGCCGGGATACGCTATGAATTCATGGGATTTGACTACTTCAACGGCAGCCCCGTCTATCACCTCCGCCGGACGTATCGGGACGGGCTTGTGGAAGACCTTTACTTTTCGGCCATCACGAACCTGCTGACCGAGATCAAATCGGACTATGTCCAACATCAGCCCTTCATGAAGTCCTTCCGGTCCTACTGGAATTACCGTGATGCGGGTGGCGTGAAGATCCCTTTCGTGTTCATGCGCAACATGGGCTCATTGGAGCCTCCCCATGGCGGAGTCGTGGAGGAGGTCCGCATCAACGTGCCGCTCGATGACGCGCTTTTCCTCTCCCCCGGCTATAAGAAATAAAGAAGGCCTTCATCGCCAGCGGATCGCGCTCTTTCGGCCCGGACGCCTGTCAGGCTCAAGGACGCCGGCGAAGGGTGAGCTTCACCATTTTCCCCGGCTCGGGGATGACCACCGTCGTTTCCTTGAGGCCGTGGCGCACCTTTTTTTCGAACTCCGCGTTCTCCGCGTCGGAACCGTGGACGGGCACGACGAACTGAGGTTTGAGGTCCGAGGCCATGCGGAAAGCCGCCTCGGGAGAGGCCGTGGGCGAGGGGCTGCCCGTCGGCAGGATGGCGACATCCGCAGGGAAGTCCGAGAGCGGAACGTATCCCGAGTCCCCGCCGTGGAAGATCCGGATGTCGCCGGCCTGGATCCGGGTGAGCAGGATCGGACCGACGTGTTCGCCCGCGACGAGGTCGAGCTTGAGCTTCCCCACTTTCAAGGTTTTCCCGGCGGCTGGGCTGCGCAGGCGACTCGGCGGGATCAGCCCGCGGAGCTGGTCCGCGACGCCGGCTTCGGCGACGACGTGCGCTTGGGTCGCCTTGAAGATCTCCAGGGCCCAGGCCGGGACGAAGTGGTCGCCATGGCCGTGGGTGTAGAAGAGAAGGTCGACACCCAGAGCCTTCAACTCTTCGACGTCGCTCGCGGACAGGAAGTCGGCGGGATCGATGATGATCGTGGCCTCCGCGGTCCGGATGATGACTCCCGAGAAGCCCCTGGCTCCCATGTAACTCAAATAGAAGACAAGGACTTCTTCCGGCCCCGGCGCCGTGGAGATAAAGCCCGCCAAGTCCTGGGCCGCGGCTGGGATCGGGGCGAAACCGACGAGCCCGGCCAGCCCGAAGGCTATAAAGCCGATGAGAGCCTCTTTCATGATCCACCTCTCTGACCAAAGAACGAGAATGCCGGTTTCGCTCTTACGGCGACCTTTTCAATATTAATGAGGACGTCGATAGGATGTCAAGGACGAGAGATTGATGGAACCGGCCGCGGGCGCCGTGCCCGCCGGCTTGACAACGGATCGAATGAACGCCATAAATGAGGGATCTTGAAAGGAGACTCCATGAAAAGGGCGCTTATCCCGTTAATGTTCTTTTGCCTGGCCAATTTCGCGACGCCTTATCCGAGCGAGACCGTCCGGCAAGAGCTGCTCCAGATCCTTGATATCCAGAAGGCGGCCTGGAACGAACAGAATATCGAGGGGTTCATGGCCTATTATTGGAATTCGGAACAGTTCACTTTTCAATCCGGGGCCAACCGGCTCCGGGGATGGAAAACGCTCCTCGAGAGATACAAGAAAAGCTATTCGGGGGAGAATTGGGGCAGGCTGGATTTCACCGACCTCGAGGTCAACGTCCTCGGCCCGGACTGCGCCTATGTCCTGGGGCGATGGAAGCTCGGCTTCAAAGAGTCGGCGCAAGAAGGCGTCTTCACGATTGTCTTCAAGCGCCTGGCCGAGGGCTGGCGCATCGTCCACGACCATTCGTCTTGACCGGCTCATCGGCCGGCGGGGGCGGATACGCTGCCGACCTCATGAGCCGAACATAGCGGGGAAGGCTGGAGGCGGCGGCGAAGCCCAGGCAACCCGTCAGACGTTCCCGGCATCTTTATCCATGTGAGCCCACTAATAAGGAGAATAAGACTGTCAAGATTAGCGATATTTTGCATCATTCTGGTTTTTTGCCCTATCCGGGTTACCTCACAGGCTTACAAGGCCGGGGCCGAGCTCAACAGGGTCGAAATCAAGGGACTGGTGGCTCAGGTCTGTCGATTGATAACGGACCATTATGTCTTCCCCGATCCCGCAACAAAGATATGTGACACGCTTCGCCGTGATCCGGGAAAGGGCGAATATGACGTCACGACATACGATGCGCTGGCCGAGCTGCTTTCACGAGACCTCAAATCCGTGAATCAAGATCTTCGCCTGAATGTCTGGAGCATTCCTCCCGACCGTTATAGCCAAAACACCGAGAAGGTCGACCCCATTGTCACCCAATTGAACAGCATCCGCGCCTCCGGAGGATCCCTTCTATCCGGTTACTCGTACTTCAGGGACTTCACCGGGTCGGCCGTGGCCGCCTTGATCGTCTGGTAGCTGACGGTGAGGAGGGCGAAGCCGAC
>Ga0316628_100005578_pt1 | contig 10135 bp, 7 predicted proteins | sample OWC_Aug_M2_C1_D5_FD_207648 | JGI IMG/M metagenome (GOLD analysis project Ga0316628, IMG submission 207648) | Wetland soil microbial communities from Old Woman Creek delta, Ohio, United States - OWC_Aug_M2_C1_D5_C | ecosystem: Environmental > Terrestrial > Soil > Wetlands | place: USA: Ohio... | reverse complement strand
GGACTCACCAGGTTCGCGCTGAGGTGCGGGCTGGTGAGCGACGAGGTGTGAGAGACAGTCGCTAAGTCGCCAAGTCGCTAAGTCGCTAGGGACGGCGCCGGCCGCGGTCGGCGCCGTTTCACGTTCTCGCCGCTCCGGTGTTATACAGGTACGATGCCTGTGGGACGACGCCCGATGCCCGCCGACGCGCTGGCAATCCTCCTGGCCAAGCACGGCCTCGAGCTGGCTCGGCACCTGCGCCGCCTGGTCCGCGACGACGACGTGGCCGCCGACCTGCTGCAGGACACATTCCTGAGTGCGCACGGCGCGCTGGGGCGGCTCAGGCAGGGCTCGAACGAGCGGGCGTGGCTGTACCGCATCGCGACCAACGCGGCGCTCAACCACCTGAGGTCGCGGGCCAGGGAGGCGGCGGCGATGGGGCGCTACGCGGCCGAGCGGGCGACGACGACCCCCGCCTGGGTCGAGCGCGACACGCCGGGCGGGGCCACCGCCGAGACCGACCCCCGCCACGCGCTGGTCTGGGCCCGCGTCGCCGAGCTGCCGGAGCGGCAGCGGGTCGCCGTCTCGCTGCGCGCCTCGGCTGGGTGCGACTACGAGGAGATCGCGCGACGGATGGGCGGCACCGCCCAAGCCGCACGAGCCAACGTCCACCAGGCGCTGAAGACGCTGCGGAAGGAGTTCCGATGACCACCCAGCTCTCGGCGGAAGACCGCGCCGCCGGCCGCCTCGTCCAGCGCGCCTTCGCCAAGCTCACCGGCCGCGGCGGGGAGCCGCTGCACTACGCCCTGATGGACGACACCCCGGTCGGCGTGATCGGGCTCGCCGCGGGACCGGCCGGCCTGCGCCGCATCGACTACGTCGACGACGAGGACCAGTTCGTCGCGCGGATGCTGCACCTGTTCCCCGACTGCCCGCTGGATCGCTCCGCGGCGCTGGACCCGGTGCGGCGCGAGCTGGAGAGCTACTTCGAGGGGCGGCACTTCGTCTTCCAGGCCCTCGTGGACCTGTCGGCGGTGACTCCGTTCCAGCAGCGGGTGCTGCACGAGCTGCTGAAGGTGCCGGCCGGGAAGGTGACGACGTACACGCGGCTCGCCGCGCGCGTCGGGCACCCGAAGGCCGCCCGGGCCGTGGGCAACGCGATGCACACCAACCCCGTGCCGATCATCGTCCCCTGCCACCGCGTGCTGCGGGGCGACGGATCGCTGGGCGGATACGGGGGTGGGCTGCCGGCCAAGGAGTGGCTGCTCCGGCTGGAGGGGGTCCTGTAGACGGGACGCGTGAGACGTGAGACGGGTGCGGCGCGCCCTCACACCCGACACCTGACACCTGACACCTGGCCTATCGCGACCCCACCAGTACCGTCCCACCCGAGCCCACCACGAACACGTGGGGGCCCGCACTCCCATCGACGGCGTGCAGGTCCGCCGTCGTGCCACTGTTCATCGCCGTCCACGCGGTGCCGTCGTAGCGCAGGATTGTGCCGCCATCCCCCACCGCGTACACGTCCGACGACGACGCGCCCCACACGTCCCAGAGCGTCCGGGTGGTTCCGCTACTCTGAGCCTGCCACGCCGTGCCATCCCAGTGGCAGATGACCCCTCCGGTGCCCACGGCGAACACGTCATCCTCGGCTGTCCCCCACACGCCCAGCAACGCCTCCGTCGTAGGCACCGGGATGCTCGTCAGCGTCGATCCCCTCTTGTGCCAGGCCCTCCCGCCGTCGCCCACGACAAAGAAGTTGTTGAGAGCGAACGCATGCACCCCGTGCAGGAAGACGTCGCCGGGAGCGGTGAACTCCGGCTCGCAGGCGCCGGTCTCCGTGGAGCATCGCCAGAGTGAGTGCAGGCCGACCGTGAGCTGGGAGGACAACGGAAAGACGCCCCAGCCGCGCGGCGCGTACCGCCGGCTCGAATCCGTGTCTGCCTCTTCGAGCGTGGACGGAGGGAATACGACAACCGGTGAAGCGGCGGTCGGCGTTAGAACGACGGTGCCGACGGTCTGGTGAGCGGTCGCGCCCGCGAGCGCCCCGCTCACATATGTCAGTCGGTATCCAGTAGTAGGCGCGCCGGTCGCGCCGGTCGTGCCCGCCAGCCCGGAGATGACGGAGGACGGGGCGACGCCGTTCTGAGAAAGGTCGTACGGGTCCTGATTCGGGAAGCGGATGCGGGCGAAGCTGCCGGTAACCGTTCCCAGGTGCTGGCTCCCGAGCGAGTCGGCGTCCGCTTCGACACCCCAGTAGTCGAAGGATCCTCCGCTGAGCGCGGCCGGAGCCCAGGACTGAACCGGCGACGGCCACGGAGTCGCTACCGTCACCACCAGTTCATCGGTGATGTCCGGAAGGGGGTCAGTTTGTGGTAGTGCAACCGCTTGCAGGCCGACCTGACCAGACCGCAGGACCTCGAAGGAGATACGGTAGGCCGCACTTATGACCCCAGTGCCGAGGATCCCAGAATGATCGCGGTACACCCACCTGGCTGGAACGTACTGGTCGACCAGATTCCCGAACGCATCCTCACTAGCCGCGGTGAATGTGACCGAACTCCAACTCCGGATCGTGATCGAGCCGGGCAGGATGGCACCATAAGGACCTAACCGGATGGCCACGCCCACCGCAGGACCCGGGCCGACGGTGAACGTCACGCTCGGCTCGCCTGCCAGGCCCCCCGCCGATGGCAGGAGCCGGTAGTTGCCTACCTTCGTCTCCGAGAGATCGGCGAACGTCGCCACGCCGTTCGTGACGCGCACCACCGTGTCCCCCAGGAGCAGTGCGCCGGGTGTGGACTCCAACAACCTCACCCGGACCAACACCGTGTCGCTCAGCCCGACCTGCCCGCCATTCTCGTCCAACGCTCCCACGACCACTGCCGGCGAGAAGGTCCCTCCAGCAGTGATGTTCCCCGGCTGTCCGATGAACGTCAGACTCTGCGGCTGCCCGCCCACCACCGCCAGCGGCGGGCTCTGCGCCGGCGCCAGACCCGCAGCCGTCGCCACCAGCACGAAACCGCTCCCCGCGGCCGTCAGGCGCAGGCCCGGGAACCTCGCCACCCCCCGCTCCGCCCACCGCGTCGTGGTCCCCAGCAGCGCCGCGCCCGGCACCTCCTCGGCGAGGCTCAGAGTGATGCTGTCCGCCCACGCCGTGTCCACCCGCCCCGCGTCGCTCACCACCGCCACCGCAAGCTCGAACGGGAGATTCGCTGACACGTCCGCCATCGGCAGTTCTGAGAAGACCAGCCGCGCGGCTCCGCCACGCCTCGCCGTCAAGCTCAGGCCGCCGTCTCCCACCGCCAGCAGCGGGCTTGCCGCCGTACCCCACAACGCCCGCACCGCTCCGCCGCCCGCCCCCGGCAACCACGCCCACCGCTCCCCGTCCCAGCGCAGCACGCGGCCGTCCGCGCTCCCCACGTACACCTCGTCCGACGAGATGCCCCACACCGACGTGAACGAGGCGGTCGAATCGCGAAGCGCCGCCCGCCAACCGCGCCAGCTCCCCCGCAGCACCACACCGTCCGCCGCGGCCACGTACACGTCGTCCCGGCCCGTGCCCCATACCCCGGTAAGCACCGCCGCAGTCCCGCTCGAAGAGCCCCGCCACGCGGTGCCGTCGAAGTGACGGATGGTGCCCGCGTCTCCTACCGCGTAGATGTCGTCGGCCCCGCTGCCCCAGACCGCCCGCAGTCCGTGCACGGTACCGCTCGAGTCGGCGTCCCAGATGTAGCGGTACGTGACACCCAGGTACCCCCTGATCGCCTGCCCCGCGAAGCGCAGAATCGTGCCTGCCGAGCCGACGGCGTAGATGTCGGTCGGCGACGCCGCCCAGACGCCGCGCAGCGTGGCGGTGGTGGTGGTCGAGTCGCGGAACACACCCCTCCCCGGCCAGTACCTGAGGACCAATCCGGAGTCCCCCACCAGGATCAGCGTGTCGCCTTGCGTCCCCAACACGCCGAACAACGTCAGTTGAGTGTTCGCGTCGAGCTCCTCCCACCTCTCGCCCGGACCGCGCATGCGCAGTTCCCCTGACCTCCCCGCCGCGAACACTGTGTCGGGCGAGACCCCCCACAGCGCGTTCAGCTGCGCGCGCACCGCTGTGGTGTCCCCCACCAGCACCCCGACCGGCTCGGCCGCCGGCGCGGCAACGGTCACCAGCGCGTAGCCACGGAGGACCAAGCCCAGAGTCGTCATCGCCTCGACGACGGCCTGGCCGCTGCCGACGGCGGTCACCGCGCCGGTCGCCTCGTCCACGCTCACCACGTGCGGGTTGAGGCTCCGCCACGAAACCTGCCGCCCCAGCACCACGGTCCCCCGCTCGTCGAAGGTCGTCGCCTCCAGCGCCAGCGTGCCGCCGATCCGCGTCAAGGTGCCGCTCGATGGAGCCACCTGCACCCGCGGTGGCCGCGGATCCGGCGCATCGGGATTGCTGACGAAGTCCTGGACGCAGTGGAGCGAGGCGAGGGCGAGGAAGGCCGCAACGACACAGGCGCGTGAGAGGGGTGAGAGGTCAGACGTGAGAGGTGAGAGGAGACGCCCCAAGGGTGCAGTCCCCCGACACCCAACACCTGACACCCGACACCTGGCAGTCTTCACTTCACCTCCAGGGCCGCACCGCGAGGCCCGCCACCAGCCCCGCGATCCTCAGGTCGTTCGTGTCCTCGAAGTCGATGCTCTCCACCCGGTACCCGAAGTGCGCCTCCACCGGCCAGCGCGGCGACGCCCAGGCGACGCCGACCTCCGCGCGCATCGGCCGGTTCAGCGCGCGCGCGTTCTTCACGCTGGTCAGAGGGTAGACCGCCAGCTCGGCGCGGGCGCGCAGCCCCTCGACTCCGATCTCCCGAACGAGACCCACGCGCGCGCCGTAGAGACGCCACACCGTCGTCGCCAATTCCGACTCCAGCCGCAGCGCCACGCCCTCGATGCCCACCTCGAGCCACGGCCGCACCGGCATCGACACGCTGAGCACCGTCTCGCGCACGTCCTGGTCGAGGCCGCCGGCGGGGCCGCCCAGGGGGCCCGCCATCCCCCGCAGCCGCACCACGAACCGACCCGTCGTCGCCGCGACGTCCACGCCGGCCCAGGTGCCGGTGCGGGACTCCTCCTCCACGTCGCTCCCCTGGCGCGCCAGGTACACCACGCCTCCCGCCGTGGGGTGCAGGCGGCGCAGCGCGCCGAGCTGCGCCTGGGCGGGAGCCGCCGCGGCGGCCAGCGCCGCCGCCGTCACGAGCACTCGGGCGCGGGCGTTCATTGGCCCCCCACCGTGCGGATGCGGACGGTGGCCTGCGCCCGCGCCGCCGCGTTGGCGCGGGCGATGGCGTCCCGGGTTCGCGCGTTCTCGGCCACGCGCCGCCGGTTCTCGGCGATCGCCGCCTCGTCGGGCATCGCCACGGTCACGCCGCGCACGAAGCCCACCAGCGCCCCCATGCCGATGGCGGCGCCCGCCGCGTAGGCGCGGGTGTCGCTCGCCCCGCCGGGCAGCGGCCCGAACCCCGCCAGCAGCACAGCCCCCGCGCCGAGCGCGGCGCCGCTCGCCAGCGGCGCCAGCGGCCGCCGCCGCGCATAGGTGCTCTCCGGCAGCAGCTCGCTCCCTCGCAGGTCCGCGGGCACCGGGAAGGTGTCGGTCTGCACCCGCTCCACCTCGATGGCGCGGCTCGTCGGAGGGGCGACGGTGCCGGCCGTGTCGCGCGTCATGAAGCGCAGCGTGTAGCGCCCCGACTGCACCAGGGCGCCGTCGGCCGCGCGGAGGTTCCAGGTGAACGCCGCCGGCCCGCTCGCCAGCACCGAGTCGATGTATACCGGCGCCGCCGACCCCGCCGCAGTCACCGTCGCGGTCACCCATGCCCGCGTGTTGGGCAGCACCGTCACCAGGTAGCCGCCCCCCTCCGCCGCCACCACCGTGTCGGTGGACATCTCCGTGGCGAGCGAGAGCGCGCGCACGCGCTGCATCTGAGCGCGTTCGGCGTCGAAGACGGACACCAGCTCGGGGTGCAGTGGGCCAAGGCTGTCCACTCGCGCCTCGGGGTTGATGCCCAGCGCCTCCCGGAACGCCTGCGTGGCCTGCGGCGCCCGTCCGAGCTGCAGCTCCGCCACGCCGAGCAGGACGTAGGCGCGCAGCCGGTCGGCGATCCCCGCGCCGAAGCCGGGGTTGACGACCAGGCGCAGGAGGCTCGCCGCGGTGTCGGGCCGCAGCTCGTCGAGCTGCACGCGCGCCTGCGCCACCAGCCGCGCCGCCGGCGTCTGCGCCGGGAGCGGAGCGGGGCGGAGCGCTACCCACAGGACGGCGAGCAGAACGACGCCCGGCGCGATGATGCGGATCCGGCTGCTCATGGACGGCTGCACCTCACTCGACCGAAGGCCACGCGGGCGCCGGGGGCGACCGCGAGCGTGGTGTCGCAGTTGAAGGATCCCGCGCTGTCGGTGATCACGAACCGCAGGCGCACCAGGCCGGCCGGCACCGCGACGCCGAAGGCGGAGCTGCCGCCCTGGCGCTGGCCGTTGACGTACATCGCACCCGCCGGATTGCTGCCCCCGGTGATGTAGGCCACCTCGCCCGCCGGCGGCGCCTGAACGGCCCCGCCGGTATCCGGCTGGAGCGCCGCCACCGTGCGCACCAGCGGCGTGGTGTCCCTCGGCGCGACCGTCGTGCGCCAGGGGCGGAACCCCGCTGCGCTCACCACGACGCTGTGCGCGGCCCCCACGGCGAGCCGCACCGGCGCTCCGGGAGCGCGCCGCTGGCCGTCCACCAGGACCGTCGCCCCGGCCGGCACGCCTCTCAGCGTGAGCGGCGCCGTGGCCCCGAGGGCCTCCGGAGCCTGGGGCGGGACACTGGACGGGACCGGTCCCGCAGTATCGACCGCCGCCGGCCCGCCTCCCGCGGTATCAGTGGCGACGGATGTCGCGGGCGCTCCCGCGCCCCTCGGCCAGAGCAGCACCCCCGCCACGACCGCGATCGCGGCCACACCCACTCCGCCGAGCAGGTAGCGGCGGCGGCGCGCGGCGAGCTGCCGGCTCGCCGTGACGCCCAGGCTCACCCGTTCGCCCCGCACCACCTTCTTCAGCGCGTCGGCGAAAGCCGCCACGCTCCCGAACCGGTCCCCGGGCTCCTTCGCCAGCGCCCTCTCGATCACGTCCTGCAGCTCCGAAGGGAGATCGACGCGCAGCGACCGCAGCGAGGGGACCGGCTCCATCATGTGCCGCCGCACCACGTCCAGCACCGAGCCGCCCTCGAACGGCAGGCGCCCCGTGAGCATCTGGAACGCCACCACGCCGAGCGAGTACTGGTCCGCGGAGGCCGCCACCGGCAGTCCGGAGCACTGCTCCGGCGACATGTAGTACGGCGTGCCGATCATCGAGCCCGAGCCCGTGATCGACTCGGCGCCCACGGCCTTCGCGATGCCGAAGTCGGTGACGGTCACCCAGCCGCGCGCGTCGATCACGATGTTCGATGGCTTGACGTCGCGGTGGATGACGCCGTGCTGGTGCGCGTAGTCGAGCGCCTCCGCCACCTGGCTCGTGATCTCGGCTACCCGCTCGGGCGTCATCGCGCCCTCCGCCTCGAGCAGGTCCGCCAGCGACTTCCCCTCCAGGTACTTCATCGCGTACCAGAAGACCGTCTCGCCCGTCGAGACGCGGTGGACCGGGATGATGTGCGGATGGTCGAGGGTCGCCGCGGTGCGGGCCTCCCTCTTGAAGCGCTCCACGGCGGCGGGACTGAACGTCAGTTCCGGGGGCAGCACCTTGATCGCCACCTTGCGGCCCAGCTGCGTCTCCGTGGCCAGGAAGACGGCGCCCATCCCGCCCCGGCCGATCTCCCGTTCCACGGTGAACAGCCCGTGCACGTCGGAGCGCAGCAGCGCGCCGAGGTCGGTGTCGTGGCTGATGCGGGGCTGCATCGGCACCGTCCGCTCGCCGGTCTCGCCAGACACGTCGGCGCCGCACGAGAGGCAGAACTTGCTGTTGTCCGGCAGCGGAGTGTTGCACCGGTAGCAGACCATCGCACCCATCAGCGGGTTCCTTTCAAGTTCGTTCGTGCGTCACCTGCTTCGTCATCTTTCGGCGCCCGGTGATGCACGGGGATGCCGGGGAACACACGTGGCGACACCGGCAAGGCGAAGGCCTGCCGGCGCAAGAGACGGATTGCGCCGAGTGGTGTGAGGGAGGGAGAGGGGAGAACCCGACGCGCGCTCACGATCGGAGCCCTTCCGCGCCTGCCGGACCGTCACGATGTACGCGATATCGAGAAGCGCGCCGCTCGCCTAGCGGTCACGCCGATCTCGCAGCCCCGATGTCGTGTGTGGCCCGGCCAATGTGAGATGCGCCGCACGAGCCGTCAAGCGACGGGATGGCAATCCGATTCAGATATGCGACAGAAGTGGTCGGGGACGCGTCAGGAGTGAGACGCGTGCGCGTTGGTATTGGTCAGCGCAGCGACGCCCCCGTCAGCTGCGGCAGCACGCCGCCCGGCGCGCCGAAGTGCGGGACGATTCCCTGAGCCTCGAGCGAGGAGTCCGCGAGCGGTACGACGAAGCGATCCTCGCGACTCGAGTAGTACAGGCAGCCAGCTTCCTCGGGTGGCAGCGCGCGCACGAACGCCTCCGTCTCGGCCAGCGCCTCCAGCCACACACGCTTCCCGTCCCGCACGTCGAACGGCTCGGCCAGGTCGAGGCGGGCGAAGTCCTCCGGACGGTACTTGCCGCGCCGCTTCAGCATCTCGAGCAGAGATAGGGGGGTGAAACCCGGGTCCTTGCCGACCGCAGCCCAGCACAGCGCCGGCAGGGCGAGGATGCGGCCGTGGACGTAGAGGATGTCCAGGAAGTCGCGTGGCTCGTCCCGGCCCGCCAGCGCCAGCACCTTGTTCGCCGCGATGTCGACCGGGTGCAGCAGCAACCCGCCGAGCGGGTCGCGAACGAGAGGCAGGAAGCGCCATGCCGAGTCGTGTGCCCAGTCTATCCGCGTCTCGTGTTCGTCTCTGCTGACGACCGCGCGCACGAACCCCGGTTGGCTCAACTCGGTCCGCACACGATAGCCGGCGCCTTCGAGACGCCCCCGGTCGGCAGCGAACGCGCTCGCGACCCTCTCCTCCGAATCGTGGAAGAAGTCGAGATCGTCGCTGTAGCGCGCCGAGTTGGGAGCGAAGTGCAGGGCGGCGCCGCCCGCGAGGTAGCGCTCGTCCGTCGGCGCCGCCGCCAGCGTGGCGAGGAGCACGCGCTGGAACTCGGTCAGCGGCACAGCCGCGCTCCTATCCGCCACGCCTCTCGGTTGCCGTGCTTCATCAGCTGCTCGGCCACCCACGGAACGTCGGCGAGCGTGATCACCAGATCCGCGCGAACCGACCAGAAGCACGTAGCTCGGAACCGCGCGAACGCGCGCCGCGCTTCCCGCACCCGCACCATCAGGCGCGCAGCAGCGGGCGTCAGGGCGCGGCGGCTCTTCAGCCCACCGGCGCGACCGATTCGAGCAAGGTAGTCCCGTGGCACAGTCACGCGAATATCATAACCGGCTTATGATATAAAAGCAAGCCACAAGACGCGTTATAGTGGGACACGCTGGGCATCTCGGAAGCCTCGACCGGCCCCTGGCATGGCGCCCTGCGGGCAACGCCCTGCTCGCGAACCCGGTGGCGGTCCTCGTCCCTTGTCACCTCGCGCTACGGGGCGAGGAATCGCTGGGCGGGCACGGGGGTGGGTTGCCGGCAAAGGAGTGGCTGCTGAGGCCGAAAGGCGCAATCGTCTGGTCGAGACACTGGAGACGTGAGAAGACGTGAGCGTGAGACGGCACGCGTACGGAGCGGTGCGGGCGCGAGGAGCGGGGGAGCGGCGGCCGGCGAGGGCTCCCGGGCGCGGGCGCCGAGGCGAGCACTCACGGGGCGCAGCCCGGCGCCCGTGCCCGCGGACCCGAGCGACAGGCCGCCGCGACACGCCGCAAGGAACTTGACACGTCACCCTCGGCGGCGGAACCTATGTGCCGATGAACGCGCAGCCGACCATCAAGATCTACCCGCCCGGACACCACGTCGAGATCGACGGCGACGCCCTCTACCTCGGCCGTGACTGCCACCTCGCCGCTCTGATCCCGTGCCTGATGAACAAGGTGGTCAGCAACCGGCACTGCGTCATCCGGCGCGAGGGGCACGATCGCTGGGTCGTCG
>Ga0316628_100005577_pt1 | contig 10135 bp, 6 predicted proteins | sample OWC_Aug_M2_C1_D5_FD_207648 | JGI IMG/M metagenome (GOLD analysis project Ga0316628, IMG submission 207648) | Wetland soil microbial communities from Old Woman Creek delta, Ohio, United States - OWC_Aug_M2_C1_D5_C | ecosystem: Environmental > Terrestrial > Soil > Wetlands | place: USA: Ohio... | reverse complement strand
GATGGTGACCAACTCGGAGAAGATGAAGGTTGTGGTGGTCGGTATTGCCTCGTTGATTCCGACAGGAACCCAGCTCCCAGAATGGAACCTTGTCATGGCGGGGGCTATCATGGCCCTTCTCCCGCCTGTCTTGATCCTTCTCCTCATGCAACGCTGGTTTGTCCACGGGTTGATTGAGAGCGAAAAATGAGATGGAAAGGAAAGGTCCCCAGCTGGAGCAGAGTGCTCCTCATCTTCTCTTTGACATGGATTGTTGCGATGATTGCTTGTCCCGATAGTCAATCGAAAGATTTGGTGCCTATTCCTTGGACCGGGAAATTCCCTGTTTTCACCATTTCCCACCGGGGTTTCTCGGGTGAGGCACCGGAAAACACCCTGGCCGCCTTCAAGAGAGCCATCGAGGTAGGCAGTGATATGATTGAACTGGATGTCCATCTCTCCAAGGACGGGGAGGTGATTGTCATTCACGATGATACCTTGAAGAGAACGACCACCGGAAACGGAAGGGTGTCCGACTTTAATCTCCAGGAGTTAAGGACGCTGGACGCTGGCATTTGGTTCGGCTCCCCATTTCGCGGAGAGAAGATCCCCACCCTCAAGGAGGTATTCGAACTGACCCGAGGCAAAATCCTCCTTCATATTGAGCTTAAAGAAGAAGAACTCGGTCGATATGATCCGGTCGATTTAACCGATCGTACCCTTAAGGAGGTCGAACGGGCAGGAATGCTGGATCAGGTGCTCTTCGGTTCGTTCAATCTGTCTGCCGTTGATCGAGTCAGGGAAAAGTATCCCCGACTCCCGGTCGCGTTGATTTACGATAGACCATGGAGTTTCCCTCAGGATGCAATGGGAAAAAGGGCTCTGTCGGTACTGAGCTGCAGCGGAACAGTCTTAAACCAGGCCAATCTCTCTAAAGCCCATGAGCAAGGGATAAAGGTTTTTGTCTGGACGCTCAATACCGAGGCGCATATCGAGCACTTTCTCAATATCGGCGTCGACGGAATTATCACTAACTATCCGGGTCGGCTGATCAAGATCCTTCAGAAGAGGCTTCAGTAGACTCGATCATCCTTGTGAAGGACGGGGTGATCCAGCAGATCGGCGGTCCAGTCGGTGTCTATGATCGTCCTGACACTCTTCTTGTAGCCAGTTTCATTGGAAGTCCATAGATGAACCTCATCCCCCGTCGAATCACCACCACGAATAGATGAAGCATTATTTCCGAAGGGTTTTTCTCATTGACTTTTTTCTTAGTTATGTTAATATCTTCTCAATATTGAAGGGGTTTTTGATTGATCCGATCCTTTCTGGCCATTGAGCTTCCTAAACCGATCCTCAGAAAGATCGAGGAGGTCCAGGGAGACTTAAGATTAACCCATGCAGATGTGCGGTGGGTGAGCCCTGAAAAGATCCACCTCACTCTAAAATTCTTTGGAAACATTGAAGAGTCGAGGGTTGATCCCATCGTTAAATCAATTGAAAAACCCGTCAAGAACACCTTGCCATTTTCTCTCAAGGTTCAAGGGGTAGGGGCCTTCCCCCAAATGAAAAACCCAAGGGTGATCTGGATGGGATTGGTGGAGGAGAGGGAAGCCCTCTCTTCACTTCAGAAACAGATAGAGGCTCAATTAGAAGAAATTGGATTTCAACCTGAGGATCGTTCCTTCCGTCCCCACCTGACTCTTGGAAGGATGAGGTCGAGCCGAGGAAAAGAGGATTTAGCAGGGAGGATAGAGAAATATAAAGAGGAGGAGTTTGGAGATCTGCAAGTGGAGAGGGTGGTCTTATTCAAAAGCGATTTGAGACCTTCGGGTCCGATTTACACATCCTTGGGAGAGGTGAAATTAGGAGGCGATTAAGGAGATTGGGAGACGCGGTGACCTGGAGAAATTTACTTCACCCTATCTCCCTATCACCCCACCATCGAGTCAACTCCGGCTTTGCCGGAGATTGGGAGATTCAAAGATGAAAGGCGAAACAAAAGCCGAGACGAAGGTAGATTCGAGTAAAGGGAAGGCAGTGGAATTGGCCGTCACCCAGATCGAAAGGCAATATGGGAAAGGCGCCATTATGAAATTGGGTGCGGATGCAATTCTCGGAGAGATTCCCATCATCTCCACAGGATCCATTTCCTTAGATCTTGCCCTGGGGGTTGGAGGATTGCCAAAGGGACGGGTGGTGGAGATTTTCGGCCCCGAGGCTTCGGGCAAGACGACATTAGCCCTGCATGTGGTTTCGGAAGCGCAGAAGAAGGGAGGGGTTGCTGCATTCATTGATGCAGAGCATGCCTTAGATGTTAAATACGCAAAGAAGTTGGGGGTGAATATCGACGACCTGCTCATCTCCCAGCCTGACACCGGAGAACAGGCATTGGAGATTACCGAGATCCTGGTTCGCAGTGGCGCCGTCGATGTGATCGTCGTCGATTCGGTGGCTGCCCTTGTTCCCAAAGCGGAGATTGAAGGGGAGATGGGCGATGCCCATATGGGACTTCAGGCCAGACTGATGTCTCAAGCCCTGAGGAAATTGACTGCCACCATCAGCAAATCGAATACGATCGTGGTCTTTGTCAATCAGATCCGGATGAAAATCGGGATCATGTTCGGAAATCCGGAGACGACCACTGGAGGCAATGCCCTCAAATTTTACTCCTCCGTTCGGCTTGATATCCGGCGCATCGCTTCTATCAAACAGGGCCAAGATGTAATCGGCAGCCGGACAAAAGTTCGTGTGGTGAAAAACAAAGTGGCCCCTCCGTTCAAAGAGGTAGAGTTTGACCTCATTCACGGAGAAGGCATTTCAAGGGAGGGAGATGTCCTCGACCTGGCTGTGGATAAGAATATCGTGGAGAAGAGCGGGACCTGGTATGCCTATGGTGGCCAACGCATCGGCCAGGGTAGGGAGAACGCGAAGCAGTTTTTGAAAGAAAATCCCAAGGTCCTGGAACAGATGGAAAAGGAGGTCCTTGAAAACTTTCGCATCGCCAAAGCAGGATCGATAGGATGAGACGAGGAAGGAGAAAAAGATGGATTTAAATCAGATCCTTTTGGAAGCCCTTTCCCAAGAAGCCTCTGACGTTCACATCAAGGAGGGGGCTCCCCCGATCTTCAGAGTCAATGGCACATTGAGACCCTGGAGTCAATCGAAGCCATTCGATCATAATGATTTGTCGAAGATGGCCTTCGGTCTGATGAACGATTGGCAGAAGGAGCGGTTTATCAAGAATCGAGAAGTAGACATGGGGTACGAGGTCTACGGGATGGGGCGGTTTCGAGTCAATGTCTTCCAGCAGAGAGGCAAGCTCAGGATTGCCCTCCGAATCGTGCCTTACCAGATCAAGGGGTTGGAGGATCTTCATCTCCCTCCTGTGCTCAGAAGCATATCTCTTGAGCAGAGGGGTCTCATTCTCGTTACGGGAACGACCGGAAGCGGAAAGTCCACGACTTTGGCCTCGATGATTGATATCATCAACGAAGACCGGAATTGCCATATCATCACCATCGAGGACCCCATCGAATTTGTCCACGAAGATAAGAGATCGATTGTCGATCAAAGGGAAATCGGTTCAGACACGAGCACCTTTTCCAGTGCCTTGCGAGTGGCCCTCCGGCAGGATCCGGATGTGATCTTGGTCGGTGAGATGAGGGATTTTGAGACGATCGAAACAGCCCTGACCGCTGCCGAGACAGGGCATCTGGTCATGTCCACGCTCCACACATTGAATGCCACGGAGACGATCACCCGAATCATCTCCGTCTTTCCTCCCTATCATCAAAAACAAGTGAGGCTTCAGCTCTCAGGTGTTCTGAAAGGTGTCGTCTCCCAAAGGTTGGTGCCAAGGGCAGATGGAATGGGAAGGGTCCCCGCAGTTGAGGTCCTGGTCTCTACCGCGAGGGTGAGGGAGTGCATCATCGAAAAGGATAAGACCAATGAGATTCTTGATGCCATTTCCCGGGGATCCACCAGCTACGGGATGCAATCCTTCGATCAGTCACTGATGTATTTAATGAAGGAGAGGTTGGTGACTTATGACGAAGCCCTTAAGCACTGCACCAACCCGGATGACTTTGCTCTGAGGGTGAAGGGGATTCTCGCCGCAAGCGACGCCGGTTGGGAGGATTTCGAGATGTTAGAGAAGGAAAAGGAGAAAGAGAAGGGGACAGCAGACGAGAAGAAGTTGAAGGTCGCGAAGCCCTTGGATCCAAGAACGGATGGCCGAAGGGGAACAGGTTTTAAACAATGACCTCTGACGAGATTCGAAGGGCCTTTCTCAATTTCTTTGAGGAGAGGGGACACCGGATTGTTCGAAGCTCCTCATTGGTTCCCAAAAACGATCCCACCCTGCTTTTCACCAATGCCGGAATGGTTCAATTCAAAGGGGTTTTTCTAGCCGAAGAGACCCAGGACTACAAACGGGCCGCCACCTCCCAAAAGTGTGTTCGTGCCGGCGGAAAACATAATGACTTGGAGATTGTCGGAAAGACCGCCCGGCATCATACCTTCTTTGAAATGTTAGGGAACTTCTCCTTCGGGGACTATTTCAAGAAAGAGGCCATTGAAATGGGATGGGACCTCCTCATCCGCCAATGGGGGCTGCCCGCGGAGAAGATGTGGATCACCATCTACTTAGATGATGATGAAGCTTTTCACCTCTGGAGGAAAGTTGGAGTTCCGGGAGACCGAATTGTCCGGTTAGGGGAGAAAGACAACTTCTGGGCAATGGGTGAGACAGGGCCCTGTGGTCCTTGTTCGGAGATCGTGATCGATCAAGGCGAGGGCGTGGGTTGCGGACGCCCCGACTGTCGTGTAGGATGCGATTGCGACCGGTTTTTGGAACTCTGGAATCTCGTCTTCATGCAATTCAATCGTGATTCGAAGGGTAAACTTCAGCCTCTGGCCAAACCTTGCATCGATACGGGGATGGGGCTGGAAAGAATTTCCGCCATCCTTCAGGGGGTCAAGAGCAACTACGAGACCGACCTCTTCAAGCCGATTTTCAAAGAAATCGAAATGATCAGCCATATTTCCTACGGGCAGGACCATCGAACCGACACCTCCCTGAATGTGATCGCCGACCATAGCCGAGCGGCAACCTTTCTGATCAGCGATGGTGTTCTTCCCTCCAACGAGGGCAGGGGATACGTGCTACGCCGGATCATGAGAAGGGCGATGCGGCATGGAAAGATGCTTGGAATCGATGGTCCTTTTCTCTATCGGACTGCTTCCAAAGTCGTGGACCTGATGAAACAGGCCTATCCAGAGCTGAGGGAGACCGAAGCCTTCGTTTCAAAGGTCATTCAAAATGAGGAAGAGCGTTTCTCGGAGACCCTCGATTCAGGGCTGAAAATTCTGCGAGAGGAGTTGGAAAAACTTCAGAAGGAAGACAAGGCGATTCTCTCCGGAGAGGTCGCCTTCAGGCTTTATGATACGTATGGGTTCCCTCTCGACCTGACCGTGGAGATTCTTCAAGAAAAGGGGACGAGTTTTGATGAAGCGGGCTTCAGAGCCCAGATGCAGGAGCAGAGGTACAAGAGTAAGCAGGCGTGGCAGGGGATCGGTGAGGGGAAGGCAAAGGGGGTCTATCGACGGCTGGCGAATGAAGGGATGAAGACGGCTTTCTTGGGATATGAGGAGATTCAGTCTGAATCAAGGATTCTGAAATTGGTCAAAGGCGATGAAATCGTTCGTTCCGCAGCAGAAGGGGATGAGGTCGAGGTCGTTACGGAGAGGACTCCTTTTTACGGAGAAGCGGGTGGCCAGGTAGGAGATCGGGGAGTGATCTTCCATGAGGAATTCTCTTTGGAAGTAGAGAACACCATCAAACCGATGGAGGAGTTGATCGTTCATCAGGCGAAAGTCAAGAGAGGGAGGGTGAAGGACGGAATACTGGCGGTTCTGCGCGTGGATGAGGAACGCCGGAAGGCCATTACCTTGAACCATACGGGTACCCATCTTCTTCAGGCTGTTTTGAGAGAAGTATTGGGAAACCATGTCCATCAAGCAGGCTCTCTTGTTTCACCAGAAAGGTTGAGGTTTGACTTCACGCATTTCTCTTCGATGGAAGGGAAAGAGCTGGAGCGTGTAGAGGCTTTAGTCAATCAGAAAGTTAGAGAGAACTTAAAAGTAGAAACGAAGATTATGGATATGGAGGAAGCAGTCCAGACAGGGGCCATGGCGCTCTTTGGTGAAAAGTACGGCGAGAAGGTCAGGGTGGTGATGGTCTCGGACTTCAGTCTCGAACTCTGCGGCGGAACCCACGCCTCAAGAACGGGCGATATCGGTTTTTTTAAAATTGTCAGTGAGTCAGGGGTGGCGGCAGGGGTGAGAAGGATTGAGGCCTTGACCGGGGAAGGGGCCTACCGATTCATTAAAGAAGAGGAGAAAGAACTCTTGGAAATCGCCTCTTCGCTCAAATCCGTTCCGGGAGAACTTTCTTCAAAGTTAGAGCGGTTATTAGAAAGACAGAAGGAATTGGAAAGGGAGCTCTCATCTTTTCATGACAAGGCTTCCCATCAAGAACTCTCTAACCTTCTTCCGCTTGTCAGAAAGATCAAAGGGGTCAATGTTCTTTCAGCCAAGGTGGACGGAAAGGACGTAAGCCGAATGAGGGAGTTTGTTGATCAGTTGAAGGGAAAGATGGGATCAGGCATCATCCTTCTCGGGGGGCAGAACCAAAATAAGGTCTCTTTGATCATGGGGGTGACTTCAGACCTGACCCAACGGTTTCATGCCGGGGAGTTGATCAAGAAGATTGCAGTCCATGTTGGAGGAACCGGAGGAGGTCGCCCTGATTTTGCGCAGGCAGGAGGGACTGATTCTAAGAAACTGGACGAGGCGCTTAAGGCCCTTGATGATCTTATCTAAATCATTCATCGGGAAATCGAATCCCCCCACCCCGCTTCGCGAGGGGGGCGAGGGGGATTTTTTTATAAGGCAAAACTTCAGGATTTAAGGGGCCGAGGGTCAAGGATTCAAGTGAAATACTTAGGAACTAAAAGTTTGGCAATGGTCTTATTAGACAGGTTCCGCGGATGAAGGATTCAAGTGCTTAAGTCCACATCACTGGAACCCTTGAATCCTCGAATCCTTTTAACCTGGGAAGATTTAACGGAACAATGACACAGGTGAGGACACGATTTGCACCCAGCCCAACGGGCGATCTCCATATCGGAGGGGCAAGGACCGCTCTATTCAATTGGCTACTGGCCCGGCATGCCCAGGGGGTCTTCATCCTTCGCATTGAAGACACGGATGTGGCCCGGTCCACTCAGGAATCGATCCAAGTGATCTTGGATGCGATGACCTGGCTGGGAATGGATTGGGATGAAGGTCCGTTTTATCAGACTCAACGGATTTCGTCCTATCAGGAGGCCGCAGAGAAACTCTTGAAAGAGGGGAGAGCTTACTGTTGTTACTGCACACCGGAAGAGTTGGAGACAAAGCGGGAAGCCGCCCTGAAGGCAGGCATCAAGCCTAAATACGATCGGACTTGTCTTCATCGAAAATCCTTTCCCCCTGGAATCCCCTCGGCCATCCGCTTCCTCTCTCCGGATGAAGGCAAGACCGTAGTGGATGATCTGATTCAGGGGCGGGTGGAATTTGACAATACCGAATTGGATGATCTCATCATCCAAAGAAGTGACGGACTCCCGACGTATAATTTTTCGGTGGTGGTGGATGATGCCACCATGGGAATCACTCACGTCATCCGAGGAAACGACCATCTCAACAATACTCCCCGGCAGATTCAGATTTACCAAGCCCTGGGTTACCCCATCCCCCAATTCGGTCATGTCCCGATGATCCTCGGTCCGGATAAGAAGAAGCTCTCTAAGCGACATGGGGCACAATCGGTCATGGAGTATAAGAAGCTGGGCTATCTCCCTCAAGCGGTCGTCAATTACTTGGTCCGCCTGGGCTGGTCCCACGGCGATCAGGAAGAGTTCACCCGAGAGGAGTTGATCGAGAAATTCAGCCTGGAAGCCGTGGGGAGGTCAGCAGCGGCGATCAATCCTGGGAAGTTAGATTGGCTCAACTCGCAGTATATCAAGAAAATAGAATTGGACGAGTTAGTTCAGAGAGCTCAACCCTTTATCGAAGCCAAGGGATATTCGCATATCGATCCTGATCGTTTGAGAAAGGCCGTTCTCTCTTTCAGAGAGAGAGTGAAGACCTTAGTAGAGATGGCAGACCTTTCAGAATTTTACTTCCGTGAAGAGATCGCTTATGATGAGAAAGCCGTCGGGAAGTTTTTGAGTCAAGAGACGTTGCCGATCTTTAACCGGGTGATCACTTCTCTCTCGAAGGAAGCGGTTTTGGGAAAAGAGAAGGCTCATCAACTGATTCAAGAATTGGCCGAAACGCGAGGAGAGCCTCTGGTGAAAATTGCCCAGCCCATTCGAGTGGCCTTAACCGGGCGAACGGTCAGTCCTCCGATTGACGAGGTGATGGAGGTTCTGGGCAAAAAAGAGGTGATTAAAAGGCTGGAAAAGGCTATAAGAAGAATAGGTTGAGAAAAATCTAAGAAAAGATATTTGAATTCTTTTTAGGATAGACCATGAAACTCAAATCACTTGAGGCGGTTGGATTCAAATCCTTTGTGGATCGTCTCCACCTCAGTTTTCCGGGGGGAATCACGACGATTGTGGGTCCCAACGGTTGTGGGAAGTCGAACGTCGTCGATGCAGTGCTCTGGGTCATCGGGGAACGGAGTGCCAAACACTTACGGGGTAAGTTAATGGAAGATGTCATCTTCAACGGGACGGACGGCAGAAAACCTTTGGGGATGGCAGAGGTCAATCTGACTTTCTCGAATGAAGATGGGTTGGCCCCGGAGGAATACGGCCAGTACAGTGAGATCACCGTCACTCGAAGGCTTTATCGATCCGGAGAAAGTGAATACCTGATTAATAAAGTGGCTTGCCGGCTGCGGGACATCACCGACCTCTTTTTGGACACCGGTATCGGTGTGAACGGCTATTCGATTGTGGAACAGGGAAGGGTAGAACATCTCATCAATGCCAATCCCCAGGATCGGCGTTTCTTGATCGAAGAGGCGGCGGGCATTGCCAAATACAAGGAGAGGAAAAGACTCGCCCTGATGAAGATGGAGGCCACGCAACAGAACCTTCTCCGAATTCAGGATATCATTGCCGAGGTGAAGCGACAGATCGTCACCCTGGAACGGCAGGTGAAGCGGGCAGAGGAGTACAAGGCTATCCGGAAAGAGGTCAAGGAAATCGAAGTCCGTTTTGCCCTCCGGGAATACGCGGAGCTTTCGGAGAAGGGGGAGGCGACAAGAGGCTATCTCAAGGCCCTTCGGGACCGAGAGACGGAGATTTCTACGCAAAACGCCCGGAAAGAGGCTTTCGTCGAAACCAAGAAGCTGCAGGGAATGGAGGAAGAAGAAAAACTTCGGAACCTCCAACAGGAAATTTTTGAACTGGGCAGAAAAATTCAAAAGACAGAGAACGACATTGAATTTTTCAAGAGAGAAGAAGGAAGTGTTCAAAAACAAGAGAATCAATTTATCGACGAGGTCAGAGAATCCCTCAGGGCCTGGAGAGACACGAGAAAAGATCGAAGAAGAACGGAACAGGTTCAGAGGGATCTGGAAGAAAGCCGCCACGAAAACGAAGAAATATTGAAAGAGCTGGAAATGGTTTTTGGCGATTTTAGGGCAACGCACCAAGAGCTCTTAGATGAATTGGAAGCCCAGAAGGTGAAGTTGATCGATACGCTCACACAGCTGACCTCTTTCAACAATCGTCTCGCCCACCTGGAGGAGAGGAAAGAAGATCTTCAGAAGCGGGTTCGCTCCAATGTTGAAGAATCTGAAGAGGTGAGCCGGAGGCTCAAACAATCGGAAGAAGCGACCTCTGAAAAGATGAAGGAGAGAGAACATGTCCTGTCTGTCCAATCAATCTACCAGGAGGAAAAGGTTCGATGGGAAGGAGAGCTCGAGGGGTTAAGAGAAGTTTTGCGTCTGAGGCAAACTGAGCGTTCTGCGTTGGAGGAGACCTTGAGGCAGGACCGCTCTCGCTACCACTCCCTCAAAGAGCTTCAGGAGAATTATGAGGGATACGAGAAGGGGGTACGATCGCTTCTCCTGCGAAAGAAGGAAGAGCAGGAGAAG
>Ga0316628_100005576_pt1 | contig 10136 bp, 6 predicted proteins | sample OWC_Aug_M2_C1_D5_FD_207648 | JGI IMG/M metagenome (GOLD analysis project Ga0316628, IMG submission 207648) | Wetland soil microbial communities from Old Woman Creek delta, Ohio, United States - OWC_Aug_M2_C1_D5_C | ecosystem: Environmental > Terrestrial > Soil > Wetlands | place: USA: Ohio... | reverse complement strand
TCGAAGCGGGCGGCGTTGCGCTGGACGAGGATGGTCGAGCCGACGAACGCGACGATCAGCACGACCGCGACTCCGACCAGCCACGCCACCGGTGACACGCGCGTCATGCGTCGCGCCTCCTCGCCAATTCCGTCGACATTGTGGCGCCCGTGGCGTTTGCGGCAAGGTCGAGCGAGAAATCAGCGGAAATAGATGATCAGCGTGATCGCGGCGGCCCAGGTCAGCAGATTGAGCATGAATGGAGCATCCTTGAGGATCTCCTCGGTCGGCGATTCGCCCTTCGGCGTCTGCACCAGCGCGAAGAAGCGGAGCAGCCCGAACGCGGCGAACGGCGCCGTCCAGAGCATGCGCGTGGTCCCGAAGAAGCGGACCGTGTGCTCGGCGCGCGTGTACAGCACGTAGCAGACGAACGTGGCCACCGCGGTGGCGTAGAGCGCAACGCGCAGCACCGACGGGCGATAGGCGCGCAACACGGCGCGCTGCTCGCCGGCGCGCTCGCCGGCGACCGCCAGCTCGTGCGCGCGCTTGCCGAAGCCGAGGTAGGTCGCGAGCAGGCCCGTACACAAAAAGAGGTAGCCCGAGGCGAACACTCCGACGGCGAACGCTCCCGCGGCCACGCGCACGAGGAAGCCGAAGGCGATCGACAAGACGTCGAGGTAGACGACGCGCTTGATCCACAGCGAGTAGGCGACGTTGTTGACGAGGTAGGCGAGCACGCAGCAGGCGAAGCGCCAGTCGAGCAGCCAGGCCAGCGCCAACCCGCCGGCGGCCAGCGTCGCCGCCGCGATGCGCGCCATTCCCGTCGAGAGGCGGCCGGCCGCGATCGGGCGATTCTTCTTGTGCGGGTGGACGCGATCTTTTTCGACGTCGACGAGATCGTTCCACAAGTAGACCGCGCTCGAGACGGCGCAGAAGATGGCGACGGCGGCGAGCGCGCGCAAGGAAGGGCGCGGATCGGTCAGCCGCTTGGCGAACACCAGCGGCGCCGCGACGAACAGGTTCTTGACCCACTGCCGCGGCCGGCAGGCTTCGATCAAGGCGCGCATCATCGTTGCACCGCGCACGACGCGTACTATGTCATGGAGTCGCGGGCTGTGTCGCCGCCGGAACCTGCGGCCCGGATGCCTGCGGCACCACCACCAGCTTGGGGATGTACGTGACCAACCCGAGCGCGAGCGCCATCAAGAGGATGAACGGAATGACCGCGCGGTACAGCTCGGTGATCGGGCGGTTGAAGCGGAACGCCGCGATGAACAGGTTGAGGCCCGCCGGCGGCAGCAGGTACCCGATCTCGAGGTTGAGCAGGAAGATGACGCCGAGGTGATACGGGTCGATGTGGAACTGCGCCGCCGCCGGCACGATGAGCGGCACGACGACGACGATCGCCGAGAAGATGTCCATCAGGCAGCCGACCAGGAGCAAGAGCACGTTGAGCACGAGCAGGAAGGCCCACTGCGAGTGCACGAACTGCGACAGCCACTGGAAGAGCCGATCGGGCACGCCGGCGTCGACGAAGAACGACGTGAGGATCGTCGCCGCCATGATCTTCATCATGATGGCGCCGACGAGCGTCATCGACTCGCGCGTGACGGCGAACAGGTCGCGCTTGATGTCGATGTCCTTGTAGACGAAGACCTCGACGATGAAGACGTAGAGCGCGGTCAGCGCCGCGATCTCCGGCAGTACCGCGAAGCCGCCGAGGAGCAGCCCGAGGATGACGAACGGGATCGGCACCTCCCACTTCGCCTCCCACAGCGCCTTGAAGAACTCGGGCAGGTCGAGCTTCGTCGTCGGCACCTTGCTGCGCCAGCCTTCGACGATGCAGTAGGCCGACAGGATGGCGAGGAGCAACAGGCCGGGGACGATGCCGGCGAGGAAGAAGCGCTCGATCGAGAACTCGATGTTCGCCTGGCCGGCGTTGAGGCCGAAGACGATGGCGTAGACGATGAGCGGCAGCGCCGGCGGGAAGAGCAGGCCGACGGCGCCGGAGCCGGTGACCACCTCGATCGAGAAGCGGCGCGAGTAGCGCGAGCGCTCGAGCTCGGGCAACAAGAGGCCGCCGAGCGCGACGATGGTGACGCCCGAGGCGCCGGTGAAGATGGTGAAGAACGCGCAGGTCCACACCGTCATCAGCGCCAGGCCGCCGGGGATCCAGCCGAGCAGCGCCTTGGCCATGCGCACGAGGCGCTCGGCTGTCCTGGCGCGCGCCATGAGGTAGCCGGCGAAGGTGAACAGCGGGATCGTCGACAGCGCCACCGCCTTGCCGCCGGCGAGCGCGTAGACGTCGGCGAGCGCGCCGGCCAGCGGCGTGTCCGAGTGGTGCAGGCCGGTCAGGCCGATGGCGCCGAGCACGCAGAACAGCGGCAGGCCGAGCACCGCGAGCGTGATGATCGTCGAGATCGGCAGGCTCACGACCGCTCCTCCGGCTTCTTCACAGTGTCGAGGTCGGGGCCGCCGTCGCGGGCGATGCCGTCCTCGCGCGCCGCGGCGTCTTCGCGCTCGGCGGTCTCCTTCAGCCCCATCGGATCGTGCGCGGCGGCGACGGCGGAGTCCTCCGCCGGCAGCTCGGCGCCGTGCGCGGCCTCGGCGATCCATTCCGCCGGCGGCTCCGACTTCGACAAGAGCCAGCAGACGTCGATGACCGCCTGCACGAAGAAGTGGAACGCGATCACCGAGTAGCCGGCGACGATGATGAGCGCGCCGCGCGCCGGCGTGAACAGCTCCTGCGCCTGCGACGCCTCACCCGTCTCCTGCAGCGTGATGCGATAGAAGCCGAACGCGGCCTTGGCGAAGATGCCGACGATGACGATCGCCGCCAGCGTGGTGAACACGCGCAAGAGCATGCGCCGCTTGGCCTTGACGACGCGCGTGACCGCGTCGATGCGGATGTGGCGCCCCGTGTACGTCGCGTAGGCGCCGCCGAGGAAGCCGAGCATGAAGACCGAGTGGCGGATGACGCCGTCGGTCCACGGCGGCACGTGGAAGAACCAGATGTGCCGCTGCGTCAGGTTGCGCTCGATGAACTGCCACGTCGCCAGGCCGACCACCGCGAGCAGGCACGCGCCGATGCCGACGCCCTCGAGCACGGCGAGCAAGCGCGACAGCGCCGCCACGCCGCGCACCGGCGCCGGCCACGTCGACGGCACGTGATGGTGCGGTTTGACCCTCTCGCCGGTGGCGAGCCGAACGGAGATGATGGCGCCCCGCTTGGGCAGCCCTTTCGGAGCCTCGTCAGCCACCGCGCGAGTTTACTTCTTCCCGGCGCGATAGTCTGCGACGAGCTTCTCGACCTTCATGCGGAACTCGTGCGTGTAGACGCTCGGCTCGAGCTTGGGACGGATCGCCATCGCCTCGGTGGTGAAGTCCTTGATCATCTGCGGCGGCGACTCGACCACCTGCAGGCCCGCCTGCTTCATCGACGTCAGCGCCTTCTCGTTCTCCGAGCGCAGCGTCTTGAGCAGCTTGGCCTGGAACTCGAGCGAGTCGTTCATCAGCGTCTTCTGCGTCGCCGCGTCGAGCTTCTCGAACTCCTTCTTGGTGATGACGGTGGCGCCGATGGCCTGCGAGATGTGCATCGAGGTCATGTACTTGACCTTGGTGTACCACTGCAGCGCCAGCGTCGAGAGCGGCGAGCCGTAGCAGGCGTTGATGAGGCCGGTCTGCAGCGACGGGAGCACGTCGGGCACGCCGAGCGGCACGCCGTTGACGCCGAGCTGCGTGAACAGCGCGCGCACCAGCGCGTCGTCGACCCACGCCCACAGCTTGAGCTGCGCCAGGTCCGCCTTGCCCTTGATCGGCGTGTTCGAGAAGATGTGCACCGGGCCGACGTCGCCCCAGGCGAGCAGCACGTAGCCCTTCTCCTCGAACTTCTTGCGCAGGTCGGCGTCGAGCTTGTTGCGCACGAAGTCGAGCTCGTCGTAGCTGTTGATCAGCATCGGCAGCTCGAGGACGCGCACCTCGGAGTTGATGAGGCCGAGGCCGATCGCGGTCACCGCCGCGCCGTTGAGCTGGCCGAGGCGCATCTTGCGGACGGCATCGCGCTCGTCGCCGGCGGTGCCGCCGGCGAAGAACTTCACCTTGACCTTGCCGCCGGTGTGCTCCTCGACGTTCTTGGCCCACTCGTGGAACGCGACCATCCACGCCGAGCCCTCGGGGGCGAGCGTGGCAATCTTGAGCGTCGACTGCGCGTGCGCGGCGCCGCCGGTGAAGAGTCCGAGTAGTGCGAGTGCAGAGGCGAGCGCGATCCGCTTCATCAACGTCTCCTTTTGGGCCTAGAAGTAATCTTCAACGTGCGCGAGATAACGCTGGGCGCGCTTCTTGGCCAGCTCGTTCGGGAGTCGCTGCGCCGGCCAGATGTCGTGCGGCGCCGCGATCACGTCCTTGAGCGTCTTCTCGAACAGCGGACGGTCCTGCGTGATCACCGCGTAGAAGCGCGCGAACATGACGCGCGGCATGAGGTACTTGCCGCCGGTGGCGTTGATCGCCTCTTCGAAGAACTTCTTGCCGAGGTCGGGATCGCCGCCGATCGCCTTGCCCTGCGAGCAATAGATGATGCCGAGGGTCATCGCCGCGCCGGCGTTGTAGAACTTCGGGTCCAGCTCGTGGGAGCGCTTGATCACGGCGATCGCCTTCGGTAGCTCTACGACGCGCGCCAGGTCGTTTCGATTCAAGTTGATCGACGACGCCAGCGCGAGGCCCGTGAACAGCAGGCCCGGCGCCTGCTTCTTCTCGAGCTTCTTGGCCTCGGACTCGGCACTCGCGACGTCCTTCCTGAACATCTCGCCGAAGTGCTTGTCGTCGAGCTCGAGCAGGCGGATGGCGTAGGCCTGCGCGCGGTCGTAGAGGCCGGTGGCGCGCGCGGCCAGCGCGTCGCGCTCGGCGGCGTGCTTGGCGTCGTCGGGGAGCGACTCGTAGTCGTCCTCGAGGAAGCCGAAGGTGTACTCGATGTAGCCCTGCGCGAGGATCGAGAGCAGGTCCTCGTTCTTCGGCGCCGAGACGAGGAAGCCTTCGACCGTCTTGAGCGACGCCGGCGCCGAGTCGCGCGCGAGCTGGACGTCCGACTCCTGCGGCAGCGAATCGGCCGCCGCCCGCAGCACCGGCGCGGTCGTGCCGACGGTGAATTCTTTGAGATCGCAGCCCGCCAGCGCGAACGTCACGAACGAAGCGAGAAGCAGCGCGGAGCCCCCGACGCGAAGTCTCATCATGGTCGACCACCGTATCGGACGCAGCGACGGTGGTCAAGAAGCGATCCGGTGCTAAGCTGACATGTCCATGCAAGGTTGCCGACGGGGTATCGTGCTCGGGCTCGCGGTGGCGGTGCTCGGGAGCACCGGGATCGCGCGTGCCGCCGCGCTCGGCGACGACGGCGGGCGCTTCGCGCGAGATTTGCGCGCGCGGCAGGAGCGCTTCGCGCACGAGGGCGGGCGGCCGCAGGCGGTGGTGCCGCTGTTCGGCGTCATCACGGATTTGTGGGATGTGCTCGACGACCGCACGCCCTTGATCCGCTTCCTCGACGAGGCCGCGGCGAGCGGCAAGGCGCGCGCCGACGTGCGCGGGCGCGCCGCCTGGCTGCGCTCGCTCCTATTAGATCGATCGGGCCAGGCCTCGGAGGCCACCAAGCAGCGGGCCGAGCTGGGCCTGTTGACCTCGTTCTGGGTCGCGGGGCCGTTCGACAACGAGGGCCGCACGGGGCACGCGACCGTGTACGCGCCGGAGAAGCAGTTGGTGGGGCCGATCGACACCAACGCGCGCTTCGACGGCAAGGAGCGCCCGGTGGGCTGGCGGCTGATGCCCGCGATCGCGGCGCAAGGGATGGTTTCGCTCGACGCGATGCTGCGCCCTGACACCAACGTCACCGCGTACCTGACGACGATGGTGTACGTGCCGAAGGCGACGCGCGCGGCGGTGCGCGTCGGCTCGTCGGGCGCGATCAAGGTTTGGGTCGACGGTGTGCTCGCCCTTGCGCGCGACGTCTATCGGCCGGTGCGGATCGATCAGGACGCGGCGCCCGTCGAGCTGCGCGCCGGTTGGAACCGCGTGACGGTGAAGCTGTCGACGCTGGATGCGGCGTGGAGCGCGTTCGTGCGCCTGAGCGCGCCCGACGGCGGCCCGCTCGTGGGGCTGAAGACGTCGACGGAGCTCTCGCACTTCGCCGAGTCGCGGCCGGGCCGGCCGGCGAAGTTCGCGGTCGCCGATCTGCGGCGCGACCTCGAGGCGTACGCCAAGGCGCACCCGAAGGACGCGCAGGCGTGGAGCGACGTCGGCGAGCTGCACCTGCACGTCGCGCCCGACGACCCGGAGAAGCGGCTCGCCGCCGAGGCGTTCACCCGCGCGGCCAAGCTCGCGCCGTCGCCCGAGCTCTATCGCCAGCTCGCGCTCGCGGAGAACGATCCCAACGACAAGCGCCGCGCCCTCGAAAAAGGTCTGTCACTATCGACTGTCGACCGTCGACTGTCGGCTCCTCTGTACGAGATGCTCGGCGAGCTCTATCACCGCGCGCGGCGTGAGCGGCGCGCCGAGGAGCTGTGGCTCGATGGGCGCGCGGCCGATCCGTCGTACTGGCCGATCACCATCGACCTCGCCGAGCTGGCCGCGGAGCGCGGCGTGCCGTCGCGCGCGGCGGCGATGCTGGCGGCGCTGGAGAAGGAGCACGCGACGCTCAAGGTGCTGCGCGCCGAGGCGACGCTGGCGGTGCGGCGCGGCCGGCGCGCCGAGGCGCAGAAGCTCTACGAGCGCGTCGCCGACGCCGAGAAGGACGACACCGACGCCCTGCGCGAGCTGTACTCGTTCGCGCGCGCCGAGGGCGCGACGGCGCAGGCGCTGGCGTTCGTCGATCGCATCGCGCGTGCGCGCCCCGACGTCTTGCAGACGGCGCTCGACCGCGCCGACGTGCTCGAGGCGGTCGGCAAGGGCGCCGAGGCGCACGAGGCGCTGAAAGTGGCGCTGGCGGTGGCGCCCGAGGAGGCGCGGCTGGTCGAGCGCGACGGGCGTCTCCTGCACCGGCTCGGCCGCGACGACGAGGCGCTGCCGCTGTTGCGCCACGCGCTCGAGCTCAAGCCGCAGAACCCCGAGCTGCGCGCGTATCTGCTGGCGCTGCAGCCGAAGGAGCAAAAGGGCGATCTGGCGCGCGCGTGGGCGGCCGACGTGCCGGCGCTGATCAAGAGGGCGGCGGCGTCCAAGGCGGCGGCGGATCCGGCGCGCGTGCTCTTCGACTCGTCGGTGACGCGCGTGCATCCGAACGGGCTGTCGGAGACCTATGAGCAGCGCGTCGTCGAGATCCTCGACGAGCGCGGCGCGCGCGAGGAGGCGCAGGCCGACATTCGCTACACGCCCGACACGCAGTCGGTCGAGGTGCGCGCCGCGCGCGTCTACAAGCGCTCGGGCGAGGTGGTCGAGGCGACGTCGACGGCGGAGCGCGACGTGTCCGAGCCGTGGTACGGCCTCTATTACGACGTCAAGGCGCAGATCATCGAGTTCGACGCGCTCGAGCCGGGCGACGTCATCGACGTCGAGTACGTCGTGTCGGACACGGCGCGGCGCAACATGTTCGCCGACTACTTCGGCGATCTGCACTTCTTGCAGGAAGACGTGCCGCGGCTGGAAACGCGATATGTTTTGATCGCGCCGAAAGGCAAAACGCTCTATTTCAATAAACCCAAGCTGGCCAAGATCGAGTTCGCCGAGGAGCCGCACGGGGACGACACGATCTACACGTTCCGCGCCGCCGGCGTGCCCAAGGTCGACACCGAGCCGGGCATGCCCGGGTTCACCGACGTCGCGGCCTACGTGCACGTCTCGACGTACAAGACGTGGGAGGACGTCGCGAGCTGGTATCGCGGCCTGGTCGCCGAGCAGCTGCAATCGAGCCCGCAGATCCATGACGCGGTCATGGATGCGGTCAAGGGGCTGACGGACGAGCGCGCGAAGATCCGCGCCGTCTACGATCTCGTCGTCCGCAAAACCCGATATGTCGGGCTCGAATTCGGGATTCACGGATATCAGCCGTATCGCACGACGCAGGTGTTCGCGCGCAAGTTCGGCGACTGCAAGGACAAGGCGTCGCTCCTCGTGGTGATGCTGCGCGAGATCGGCGTCGAGTCGTCGCTGGTGCTGGCGCGCACGCGGCGCGGCGGCGATCTCGATCCCGAGCCGGCGTCGCTGGCGCCGTTCGATCACGCGATCGTCTACGTGCCGCGCTACGACCTGTTCCTCGACGGCACGGCCGAGTTCTCCGGCGCCGACGAGCTGCCGGCGCAGGATCAGGACATCCCGGTGCTCATCGTCTCCGAAGGCAAGCTGCGCCGCACGCCGGTGCTGCCGGCGGCGCGCAACCGCGTCGCCACCGAGCAGCACGTGGCGCTGTCGGCGAGCGGCGCCGCGCGCGTCGAGGAGCACGTGACCGTCGCCGGCGAGGTCGCGCACGAGTGGCGCGCGCACTATCAGTCGCCGGCGGAGCGGCCCGAGCGCTACGGCAAGGCGTGGGCGGGCAAGCACCCGGGCGCGCACGTCGAGTCGGTCGACATGCCCAGGCTCGACGATCTGGAGCGGCCGGTCGACGTGCGCGCGTCGATCGAGGTGCCCGACTGGGCGCGTCCCGACGGCGGCGAGCTGGTGATGCCGGCGCTCGGCCGCGAGGCGGACATGCTGCGCTCGTACGCGCGCTTGTCGTCGCGCAAGCACGACCTCGTGCTCGGCTTCCCGTGGCGGCAGGAGGATCGCGTGACGGTGACCGTGCCGGCCGGGCTGTCGGTGAAGCGGCTGCCCGAGGCGCGCACCGTCGAGGCGCCGTTCGGCCGCTTCACGCTGACGGCGCAGCAGAAGGGCGCGGACGTCGAGGTCGTGGGCGCGCTCGAGGTCGACCGCCATCGCATCGCGCGCGAGGACTACGCGGCCTTCCGGCGCTTCTGCGCCGACGTCGACGCCGCGATCGGCCAGGAGCTGGTGGTCGGCAAATGAGAAACCTCTTGGCGGCGGCGCTGCTCCTGGTCGGCGGATGCGCCACGATGCACGCGCGGCCGAGCGCCGCCAGCGACGGCGAGCGCGGCTGGAAGGCGTGGCTGGCCGGCGATCCGGCGGCGGCCGAGCGCGCGTTCGCCGCCTCGCGTGACGACGACGGCCCGGCGCTCTACGGCCGCGCGCTGATGGCGCACGAGCGCGGCGATTGGGACCGCGCGTGGAACCTGTGGTGGGCCGTGCTCGAGGGCGCGACGCACCATCCGCGCGATCCATGGTGGAGCGCGTTCGCCGACGCCGCCGCGCACAAGCTCGAGCAGCTCGTGGGCGAAGTGCCCGGCGAGCGCGCGCAAGCCGATCGGCTGGCGGCGCTCGACGGAAGCAAGCTGCCGACCGAGGCGCGGCTGCGCCTTTGGGCGATGCGCGCGCACTACGCGCGTCGCCTCGGGCACGAGGCCGAGGCGCGCGGCTTCGATCGCGCGCGCGGCTGTCCCGATCGCTGGTTCGTCGCCGGCGCCTACGGCAAGCTGCCGCGGGTCGATCTCTCGACGCAGTTTCCTGCAGACGGCGACGGCGATCGCGCGCGGCTGCGCCCCGTCGGCCTGCGCGGCTGCTCGCTCGTGCTCGAGGCGGAGAAGGGGCGCGCCGGCGTGCTCTATGGCGTGCAGTGGGTGCGCGCGGCGCGCGCCGTCGACGCGCTCGTCACCGTCGAGGCGGACGCGCCGTGGCGCCTCTACGTCGACGGCGCGCTCGCGTTCGACGCGCTCTCGCCCGAGCGGGTGCCGCCGCGGGTGCGCCGCTTGATCGTGCCGGTCGGGGCCGGCTGGCATCGCGTGGCGCTCAAGATCGCCGCCGTCGGCGGGCGCGCCGAGGCCGACGTGGCGCTGTGGGCCGACTCGCCGCTCGAGGCGTGGACCGGCGACGCGGCGCACGCGCCAGCGACGACGCCGGCGCACGCGATCGCCGCGCGCGCGGTGGCGCCGCCGCTGCCCGAGCCGCGTGACGCGCCCGACGCGACGGTGGAGCGCGCGCTCGTCGATTATCTGGCGGCGCACGCGGCGTTCCGCGCCGGCGACCAGGACGCGGGCGACGCGGCGCTGGCGCGGCTGGCGGAGCGGGCGCCGAAGTTCGCGCCGGCGCTGCTGCTGGCGGCGCAGCTGTGGAGCGAGGACTCGTCGCGCCCG
>Ga0316628_100005575_pt1 | contig 10136 bp, 12 predicted proteins | sample OWC_Aug_M2_C1_D5_FD_207648 | JGI IMG/M metagenome (GOLD analysis project Ga0316628, IMG submission 207648) | Wetland soil microbial communities from Old Woman Creek delta, Ohio, United States - OWC_Aug_M2_C1_D5_C | ecosystem: Environmental > Terrestrial > Soil > Wetlands | place: USA: Ohio... | reverse complement strand
AACGGGATTTGAACCCGCGACTTCGACCTTGGCAAGGTCGCACTCTACCACTGAGTTATTCCCGCTCGACTCAAACGATTCTTTTAGCGGCTCATTTCTGCTTTGTCAACAGGTCAAACCAATTTCTTGAATTTGGCGAAATAATCCGCGCCCGACCACACCGTGAACCCCAAGGCCAGCCACAGCATGATCTGCCCGATCCCCTGGGCATCGAGGCCGAACAGCGGATAGTGGATCATGAGAGGGATAATGGCGGCGATCTGAAACCCGGTCTTGAGCTTTCCCAGGCGCGAGGCGGATATGTCCAGCCCCTTGCCGGCGATCACGCTGCGCAGCCCGGTTACGGCCAGCTCGCGGCCGACGATCACGCACACCATCCACGCCGGCACCCAGCCGTGCGCCGCAAGCATGATAAAGGCCGAGGAGGTGAGCAGCTTGTCGGCTACCGGATCCATCGCCTTGCCCATGAAGGTCACTTTGCCTTGGCGCCGGGCCAGGAACCCGTCCAGGTAGTCGGTGAAAGCCGCCACGCTGAAGACCATGGCGGCCAGAAAGGTCATGAAGGGGCTTATGGGAAAGGAGAACAAAACGATGATCAGCGGAATGATGGCAATCCGGATCAGGGTCAGGCCGTTGGGATGATTGGCGGTGCTTCGCAGGCGGCCCCAGAGGCCCGGATGACCCGCGCCCTCAGCGGCACGCTCGCCCCGGTCCCATCGCGCCTGCTCATCGTCAGGTGCGGGGGCGGTCGAATCGAGAACAGTTCGTTGCGAAGTGTCCGTCTGTTCCATAACAACCGGTCAGTCTCCAGGTTGGGAGTGGGCGGCGATATAGCTGTCCCGGCACTTCTGGCTGCAAAACAGGAGATCGCGGCCCCCGGACTTCAGGACGACCCCGTCCCGCTGCGGGAAATAGGTTCCGCAGTGAGGATCCTTGACCATTATATCGTCGATGCGGTCAACCGTCCTGCCGTTCATGCGGCCGGATATCATTTTACCCCGCAGCCAGCGTTTCACCAGGCGATAGGCAAGATACGCCACGACCAACAGGACAATGAGTCGGCTCATCGGTGCTCCACCACCAGCTGGCTGCCCTCATCCAGTTCGGCCAGCAGCGTCGCTGCCGCCTTGCCCAGGACCGGATGGACCATGTGAGGGTCTATATCACACAATGGTTTCAAAACAAAACGGCGGAGGTGCATGCGCGGATGCGGCAGGCTGAGCCGCGGGTCGTCAAGGATCAGCCGGTCGTACAGCAGGAGGTCGAGGTCGAGCACCCGTGGACCGAACCGCACGCGGTCTGCGCTCCTGCCGGCTTCCCGCTGGATCGCCTGCAGCCGATCGAGCAGCTCGAGGGGCTCCAGCCGGGTTTCGATCCGGATGACGGCGTTGATAAACCAGTCTTGCCCCGTGAAATCCACCGGCTCTGTCCTGTAAAAGCGGGACTGCCCGGTGATCCGGATCCCCCCGCCCGAGACCAGCGCTTCCACACCCCGGCGGCAGTTTTCAAGCTTGTCCCCGAGGTTCGACCCGACGGAGATATAGGCGGTGTGCAGGGGTGCCACGGTGCTGCGTCCTACTGCCACGCCTCGGGGTGCAGCACGCCCCTGTAAATCAGCCGGGCCTCACCCTCCTGGTAGACCTCGCAAAAACGGCCCCCGTTCCCTTCGAAGTACACCGTCAGATACTCGCCGCTGCGGGTTCGCACCCGGACCGGCGAGGCCAGGCCGAGTTTGCAGGCCGCCACCAGGGCGCCCGCCACCGCTCCCGTGCCGCAGGCCAGGGTTTCCGCCTCCACGCCGCGTTCGTAAGTGCGGATCGCGATCGCGCCGGGAAGCTCCGGGCAGATGAAGTCCACGTTGATCCCGGCCGGCGCAAACTGCGTGTGGAATCGGATCTCTCGGCCCCGTCCGGCGACATCGAGATCCTCGACGCCCGCACCCAGCACCACCACATGGGGAACCCCCGTGTTGATGCTGCACCCGATGAGCGACCCCGACGCCAGCGGGATCGGGATGTCGAGCCTCAGATCCCGGGGATCGGTCATCTTCACCTTCACCCGAACCCCGTCGACCTGCGCCTCCACCACCCCGGCCCCGGTCTCAAAGCGCACCTGCGGGCCACAGATCTCCGAAAGGCAGGCGAAGCGGGCTGCGCAGCGCGCCCCGTTGCCGCACATCTCGGCTGAACTGCCGTCCGCGTTGAAGAACCGCCACCGGAAATCCGCCGTCTCCGAGGCCTCGATCAGGATGACTCCGTCGGCACCCACCGATAGCCGGCGCCGGCAGATGGCCGCGATGAACCCGGTGAGATCCGATTCATCCAGCGCACGGGAGCGGTTGTCGACGAGAATGAAATCGTTTCCGCTGCCGCTCATTTTGACGAACGGCAGCTCGTCCATAAATGATGATGTCATCGCAACCGTCCGCAATCTCAGGGATTCGGGAACACGACGTTAGAGTCCTTGCCCTCCGCTTCCGGCGTGGTATAGCCTTTGACCTTATATCGGTATTTATATCCGGATTCAAGCCGGTCCTGGAACTGCAGCCGCTCGGAAGGCTCTTTGCCGGCCGGCCGGACATCCCCGACCACCTGAAACCGCACGGTGCAGGTCTGGCATTCCGCCTCGCTCGACGTCTGACGGGCGCGCAGGATCTTGAAACCGACCGCTGGGCTTTCCTTTTCCTTCTGGACGGCCGGCGTCGTCCAGGAGAGGGTCAGTTCGCCGTCCTTCAGCTCGTAAGCGAGATCCTTCACCGCGGGCGGTGGATACGTCCCGGGCTGGATGGGCGGCAGCTTTCGTCCGCAGCCTTCCACGCCGCCCAGCATGAACACGACGGCGAGGATAGCCGTGAACCGGCCCAGGGCAGCAATGCGCGTCTGAAATTGCATGCCGCTCACCCCAGCCGTTTTTCCGCCGCCTGGATGGCGGCGCGCACCGCAGCCTCAGCCGTGCCGCCCGGGCAGGAGCGCCGGTTGATGGTCTCCCGCGCCTGGAGGCATGCGAACACCTCCGGCTGAATCAGCGGGGCGAAGTTCTGGAGTTCGGCCAGCGACAGCTCGTTAAGCTCGCGGCCCTGGTCGATGGCATATCGCACAGTCTGCCCCACGCAATGATGCGCCTCCCGGAAGGTCATCCCCTGGCGGACCAGGTAATCGGCGAGATCGGTGGCGTTGAGGTATCCGCTCGAAACGGCCTGCTCCATCCGGGAGCGGATGATGCGGACGCCAGGCAGCATCTGGGTGTACACCTCGATGCAGGCGGTCAGGGTGTCCACGGCATCAAACAGGGCGGCCTTATCTTCCTGCAGGTCGCGGTTGTAGGAAAGCGGCAGCCCTTTCATCAACGTGAGCAGCGCCACCAGATGACCGTAGACCCGGCCGGCCTTGCCCCGCACCAGCTCGGGCACATCCGGGTTTTTCTTCTGCGGCATGATGCTGCTGCCCGTGGCGAATGCGTCCGGCAGCTCGATGAACCCGAACTCGGAGCTGGACCAGAGGATCATTTCCTCGGACAGGCGGCTCAAGTGCATCATACTGATCGAGGCCGCCGCCAGAAATTCGATGATGAAATCCCGGTCGGAGACGGCATCCAGGCTGTTTGCTGACAGCACCCGGAAACCCAGAAGCTCGGCCACGTAAGCGCGGTCGATCGGGAAGGTGGTGCCGGCCAGCGCGGCGCTGCCCAGGGGCATGACATTGGTCCGCACCCGGCAGGCCTCCATGCGCTCCGCGTCGCGCGCCAACATCTCGACATAGGCCATGAAATGGTGGGACAGCAGCACCGGCTGGGCCCTCTGCAGGTGGGTGTAGCCCGGGACCATCACATCGATGTGGGTCTTGGCCAGGCCGATCAGGACCCGCTGCAGCCCGGCCAGCCGGCGGATGAGGTCCGCCAGCACATCGCGCAGGTACATGCGGATGTCCAGCGCCACCTGATCGTTGCGGCTGCGCCCGGTGTGAACCTTCTCGGCCGCCTTGCCCACGATCTCGGCCAGGCGCGATTCGATGTGCATGTGGATGTCCTCGAGGCGATCGTCAAACCGGAAGCTCCCGGTCTCGATTTCCCGGCGAACCTGGTTCAGCCCCTGGAGGATGGCGTCGGCTTCTTCGGCGCTGATGATGCCGGTCTTGGCAAGCATCCGGCAGTGGGCGATGCTGCCTTCGATGTCGTAGCGATAGAGGCGGCGGTCGACCTCGATGGAGGCCGTGAAGCCTTCGACGACCTTGGCCGTCTTCTCGGTGAATCGTCCGTTCCAGAGTTTTTCAGCCATGATGACTCGTCACACCGTTGCCGGATAGTAACTCCGGCAATTGAATAAGATCCAACCTAAGCGTTCTGTGCTGGATCCCTGGGGCAAGGCCCGGAGGGGCCTGCGCCCGGGTAACCCGTTTCGGAGTGCGTCTGAAACTCGCCGCTAACGGGGTCTAAGCCCGGACCAGGCCGAGCTTCGAATAAGCTGCCGGAGGTGGCGCTGAGTGTCAGGGCTCGACCGATGTTTCGGCATGGGGTCCGGTCCAAGGCCCCGTAAGCGTCTCAGACAGTCAGCCGCCGTCCTCTACCGGTCACCCGGGCGCAGGCCCCTCCGGGCCCCGTTGCACTGAATCACACCGCTAACCTCAGGTAAAATAATTTCAGGAGTCGTGGATCGGCGGGCAGTTCCGGAGCCGGCATGCTTATTTGCCGGTGCTATGGCCGGCAAACAGCTCATCCAGGCACGCGATCAGTGCGTCGATCTCCTCCTTCGTGATGATCAGCGGCGGCACAAAGCGCAGGATGCTCCCCTGCACGCAGTTGACGAGGAAGCCCTTCTCCATGCACTTCAACACGAAGGGGTCGGCTTCGACGGCCAGCTTGATGCCGAGCAGAAGGCCGATGCCCCGGACGTCCTCGATGATCGCGTGGCGGCCCTTGAGCCACTCGAGCCTGGAGCGGAAGTGCTGTGAGGTGCGGCGGCAGCGGTCGACGATCCCCTCCGCTTCCATGATCCGGCAGACCTCCTGGGCGGCTGCCGAAACGATCGGCGTGCCTCCGAAGGTCGAGGCGTGGGCCCCCGGCCCGAAGGCAGCAGCCACCTGTTCCCTGGCGAGCATGGCACCCATGGGCAGGCCGTTAGCCAGGGCCTTGGCGAGGGTCATGATGTCGGGGGTGACCCCGAAGTGCTCATAGGCGAAGAGTTTCCCTGTGCGGCCCATACCGGTTTGAATCTCGTCGAAGATCAGCAACAGACCGGCCTCGTCGCAGATCGCCCGTACCTGCTTCAAAAAATCCGGCGCCGGACAGCGCACGCCCCCCTCCCCCTGAACCGGCTCGAGCATGACCGCGCAGGTGGAAGGGCCGATCTTGGCCCGGATGGCGCCGGGGTCGTTGAAGGGAACGAAATCAAACCCGTCGAGCAGCGGTTCGAAACCCTGCTTGACCTTGTCCTGGCCGGTGACGGACAGGGTCGCCATGGTCCGGCCGTGGAAGGACTGCTCCATGCTGATGATGCGGAAGCGGTGTTTCTCGCCGGCCTCCTTGAAGAATTTGCGCGCGAGCTTGATGGCCGCCTCATTGGCCTCGGCGCCGCTGTTGCAGAAAAACACCCGGTCGGCGAAGCTGTGGCGGACTAGCCAATCCGCGAGTTCCACCTGAGGCACGGTGTAGAACAGGTTGGACACGTGCCACAGGGTCCGGGATTGGGCGGCCAGGGCCTCGGCGATCTTCGGATGGGCATGGCCGAGGTTGCACACGGCGATGCCGGCCACGAAATCGGTGTAGCGTTTTCCGTTTTCATCCCAGAGGGTGGAACCACTGCCTCGGACCAGCACCACGGGAAACCGCTTATAGGTCTTGGCGATCACCTCGTTCGCCCGCGCCATCAATGGACTTTCCATCCCAGGTCCCTCCGATTGTCAAAATGCGTACCGTATATCACAATTTGCCCATGAGTTCTTGCCAACCGTGCATGCTTGGACAGGCCGATCAGAAATGCCCGGATGCAACGCGTGCGAGATCCCGAGGAACGAGACGTACATCGGCGTAGGCCTCAGTGACGAGGGATGGGCGCAGTGCCGCAGAGGTGGGCTTATCATCGGCCGGTCAAAGGATGTAGCGGCTCAGATCCTCGTTGCTGCTGATATCCTTCAGCCGCCCCTCGACGTAGGCCCGGTCGATGACCACCCGTTCGCCGGCCCTGTCGGGCGCATCAAAGAGGATGTCCTCGAGCAGGCGCTCCATCAGGGTGTGCAGCCGCCGAGCGCCGATGTTCTCGGTGCGGGCGTTGACCTCCTCGGCCAGCCGCGCCATCTCCGCCACGGCCTCCGGTTGAAAAGCGATGTCCACCCCCTCGGTCTTGAGGAGCGCCGTGTACTGCAGCACCAGGGCGTTCTTCGGCTCGGTGAGGATGCGGACGAATTCGGTCTGCCCCAGCGCGCCGAGCTCGACGCGGATCGGGAAGCGCCCCTGCAGCTCGGGGATCAGGTCCGAGGGCTTCACGCTGTGAAACGCACCCGAGGCGATGAACAGAATGTGGTCGGTCTGGACGGACCCGTACTTGGTCGTCACCGTGCAGCCTTCCACCACGGGCAAGAGGTCCCGTTGGACTCCCTCCCGCGACACGTCCGGACCGTGAGTGGCTCCCTTGGCCACGATTTTGTCGATCTCGTCGAGGAAGATGATCCCGGCCTGCTCGACCTTGCCGATGGCCTGCTTGACGATCTTGTCCACATCCACGAGCTGCTGGGCCTCTTCCAAGGCCAGCACCTCCATGGCTTCCGGCACTTTCAGGCGGCGGCGTTTCATCCCCTTGGGGAAAAGCCCGCCGAGCACGTCCCTGAAGTTGATGCCCAGCTCCTCCAGGCCGGCATTGGAAAACACCTCCACCATGGGGACCTGGCGGTCGGTGGTATCGACGTCGACGTACCGGCTGTCGAGCTTTCCCTGGCGCAGAAGCCCGCGCAGTTTTTCGCGGGTGGAGGAGGCTTCCGCCGTGCCGGCGGACACCAGCTCGATCTGCGGGTCGCCGGCGTCGGCCGATCGGGCGGCCGGCGTCGGGCCGGCTTTCGGCAGCAGCAGGTCCAGCATGCGTTCTTCGGCGAGCTGGCGGGCCTTGTCCCGGACCGCCTCCTGCTCCCGTGCCTTGTCGCGAGTGATGGTGAGCTCGAGCAGCTCCCGCACCATGGATTCGACATCCCGGCCGACGTAGCCCACCTCGGTGAACTTGGACGCCTCGACCTTGTAAAAGGGGGACTCCGTGAGAATCGACAGCCGCCGGGCAATCTCGGTCTTGCCCACGCCGGTCGGTCCGATGAGGATGATGTTTTTCGGAGCGATTTCATTGCGCAGCTCCGCCGGGACCTGCTGCCGGCGCCAGCGGTTGCGCAGCGCCACGGCCACCGCGCGCTTGGCGTTGTGCTGGCCGACGATGTATTTGTCCAGTTCCGCGACAATCTCGGACGGTTTCATGGCTTCACAATTCTTCCACGGTGATCACATCATTCGTATACACACAGATGGAGGCCGCGATTCTCAGGGCTTCCTCGGCGATACGACGCGCGTCCAGATCCGTGTGCCGCATCAGGGCAACCGCCGCCGCCTGGGCAGCGGTCCCGCCGGAGCCGATCCCGATAACCCCCTCGTCCGGTTCGATCACATCCCCATTGCCCGAAATGAGATACATGTGCTGCGCATCGACCGCCACCATCACCGCCTCCAGCCGCCGCAGGACTTTATCGGTTCGCCAGTCCCGGGCCAGCTCAGCGGCCGCGCGGGTGAGATTGCCGTTGTAACGCTCAAGCTTCTCCTGCAGCCGCTCGGACAGGCTCAGCGCGTCGGCCGTCGCCCCGGCGAAGCCCACGATGATGGACTCGTTGTAAATGCGCCGCACCTTGCGCGCCCGATGTTTGATCACGCTGGCATTCAGCGAGACCTGGCCGTCTCCAGCCACGGCGGTGCGCTCCCGGTGGCGGACGGCCAGAATGGTGGTACCGTGGGTGATCATCTTGAAATTACCTCAAGCAGCTCCGACTCGAAGTGGTTTCAAAGGCTCGGATCAGGTTTTCAAATTACTTCTCATTCCTGTTGAACTCGCAAAACGTCGTCCACTTCGATGACTTTGTAAAAAGGCCAACGCCAAGGCGCGCGCATCTCGTGGCGCGAGGCGTACTTGAAGTACGCCGCAGCGACGGCGAGATGAAGCGCAACGCAGAGATTGGCCTTTTTACGAAGTCATCGTTATTTCCGCGGATGCGCCCGGTCATAGGTTTCCATCAGCCGGTCGATGCTGACGTGGGTATATTTCTGGGTCGTGGACAGGTTCTTGTGCCCCAGCATCTCCTGCACGCTGCGCAGGTCGGCTCCGGCGTCGAGCATGTGCGTGGCAAACGTGTGGCGCAGCGTGTGCGGCGACACCGGCGTCAGGATGCCGCAGGCCATCACGAGCTTCTTGAGGATGCGAGCGATCGAACGCGGGGTGAGCCGCTGCCCCTGCCGGTTGAGGAACAAGGGCCCGTCCGAGCCGCCGCTCATTCCGGTTTCCCCCTGCAGCTCCTCCCGGTAGTGCGCGATGGCATCCAGGGCCTTCCGGCCGACCGGGACCATGCGTTCCTTGGCACCCTTGCCCAGAACCCGCAGCGTGGCGCCGTCGGTATCGACGTCGTACACGTTCAGGCCAGCCAGTTCCGAAACCCGGATGCCGCAGGAGTAAAGGGTTTCGAAGATGGCCCGGTTGCGTGCGGCCAGAAGCGAATCGGTTTCGATGGAATCCAGCAGGCGGAAAACGGCGTCGATCGGCAGATACCCGGGCAGCGTCTTTTCCCGTTTGGGGGTGAGGATCCCCTCCACCGGGTTGGAATCCATCACCCCTTTCTTCACCAGGGACTTGAAGAAGCTGCGCAAGGTGGACAGCTTTCGTGCGATGCTGGATTTCTGGTTCTTCTGGTGCAGAAAGCCCAGGTACCCCCGAATCGCGACGGCGCTCACATCGTGGGGGTCGAGTGCGTCTGCCGGGTTGCCCGCCGTGGGGGACGGGCACCCGTGTTCGACCAGGTAGCCGACAAATTCCTCGAGATCCCGGGTGTATGCCCGGCAGGTGTGCACCGAGTAACCCTTTTCAGCGGGGAGCGATTCAATGAAGGAACGCACGGCTTCAATTAAGGGCGACGGCTTCATGACGGCACTACCTTTCACCAGCGGATCAGGTCCTCGATCTCCCGCCAGGACGAGACCTCGATAAACGGGTGAGGTTCGCGGTTCCAGGGCTGGGCAAAGAGCACCGGGGTGATACCGGCGGCCTTCAAGGTAAAGCAGGTTTCCAGCCGGTCTTCAACGAAATGGGTGATATTGCGGCGCTTGAGAACATCGATCTTGGCGTCAAATGAGCCGGTCGCCACGATGTCGAAACACGTGGGTCCCACCGGCAGAATGCTGTGGATGAAGTCGCTGACCGGGCCGACGTGCGGACGGGCCGTGACGAAAAGCACCGCCCCGGACCGCCGTGCCAGGCGTTGGAGCACCTCGGTCGCGCCGGGGATGGGCCGGAGCCGGCCCCGATACCCGCCGTCCAGAAGCCGGACGATGACGCGGTCGATCACCTCGGGAGCCATGTCGATGCAGTCCACCAGGTTGTAGCACGTGATGTCCTCGTAACGGATCCCGTGGACGTCGAACTCGTCGCGGGCAATGTCAAGGAACAGGGTCATGGTGTCCGCAATAACCCCATCAACGTCAAAGGCGATGGACAGCGGATCGATCGCGCCGGACGGGTCCGACGCCGCTCTAGGCAGGTCGCAGGGGGTCATACCGGAGATCAGGCCGCCGCCCGGCGTGTCTTCTTCTTCAGCCGCGAGATCCTCCGCCGGCAGATGGTCGCCAGCTTCCGGTCCCTGGCCTCGATCGCAGCGGCGCGCTTGGCCTTCATCGACCGGATCTGCTGCTTGAGGGCATGGACGGAGGCGCTGGTCTTTTTCACTTTCACGACTTCGATGCCCTTGGATTTGCGCAGGGCGTCGATGAGTTCCTGTTTCTTCATGCCGTGAACGCCGGAGATACCTTCCACGCCCTTGGCGATTTCCCGCAGCTCCGTGGTAGTCATTTTCTCCAGGGGACGGCCCCAGATTTCAACTTCCTTCTCGCTCATGGATTCATCCTTTCCACCG
>Ga0316628_100005574_pt1 | contig 10136 bp, 11 predicted proteins | sample OWC_Aug_M2_C1_D5_FD_207648 | JGI IMG/M metagenome (GOLD analysis project Ga0316628, IMG submission 207648) | Wetland soil microbial communities from Old Woman Creek delta, Ohio, United States - OWC_Aug_M2_C1_D5_C | ecosystem: Environmental > Terrestrial > Soil > Wetlands | place: USA: Ohio... | reverse complement strand
GGCGTGTACCACTCCTCCGGACGTGGGGGTGCCAGACGAGCAGCCAGTGCGGTGCAACCAAGTGCTGCCTCACGGTGACCATCACGAACACGACCACGTGTCCGCCGTTCGCGAACGGCGGCTCGTCGGCCTGCAGCACGAGCGGTCAGTGCGCGTCCGGCGACCTGGCGCTCTGCACCAGCAACGCCGACTGCCCGACGGGCTACCCGACGTGCACGGTCATCTTCCTCTCGGGCATGAGCACGCCCATCGGCGTCTGCATGTAGCTCACCTCACTTTCGCGTCTTGCCCGGGAAGAACTTCACGGCCGCGATGAACTGGTTCGGGTCGCCGTGCGTCCCCGCGCCCGCGCCCGCGTACGGCGCCGGATTCGGCAAGCGGTAACCCGCGCCCTGCATCGCGGCGACGATCGCGTTCGCGTCGGTGAAATCGCCGCCCGGGCCGACCTGGCCCCAAGGCGCGAACCCGATCTGCGACGCGGTCTGCGCGGGCGCGTCGCTCGCGTTGACGTCGTTGACCCAGTACGCGGCGAAATACGACTCGCGCAGGTGGAAGCCGAGCGAGAGGCCCGCGGTCGTCCCCGCCGACTCGCTCAGCAGGTACGTCCGGTCGTCGTCCACGTCGTATTTCGCGCGCACGTCGTCGAGGACCGTCGCGCCCGCGGCTCCATTTCCGTTGTAGACGACGCCGTCGAGGACGGCGCGGATGAATCCGTCCGTGCCGGTCGAAGGGCCCACGCCGATCAGGTTGTTCGTCATCGTGGCGCCGCCTTCGGTGCCGCTGTAGACGAGGAGGAACGGCGAAGGCTGCGCGGGCGACGCGGGCACGATGAGCCGGTACGTGATCGAGCCCGCGGTCTCGATCGCGCCGCTCACGTTCGTCGCGCCGCCCGACCCTTTCGAGCTGCCGCCGAACGGCGGAACGCCTGCTTGCGTCGTCGCGTCGCTCTGCGCGTCCGCGGGCGACGCGTCTTGCGGCACGGCGACGTCCGCGGGAGCGTCCTTCGCGCTCTGCGCGTCGGCGGCGTCCGCGCCGGCGCCCGCGTCGACGATCGACGAGCCGTCGCCGCCGCACGCCACGAGGACCAGGAGCGCGCCAAGGCTCGAACGAGGCGACATGCGCCGATGATACTACGGTCTACCGGGGAACGCGGCACCCACGGGGACTTGGCTCTTTCCCCACCCCCGAAGCCGCCCTACGTCTCCGAGATGCCTCGGCGCTTCGAAAACCACGTCGTCCTCGGCGCCGGCGGCGCCATCGCGAAGGCGCTCGTCCCGCAGTTGCTGCGCGACGGCGAGCGCGTCGTGCTCGTCTCGCGCCACGGCACCGAGGTGGACGGCACCCGGAGCGCGCGCGCGGACGCGACCAGCTACGACGAGCTGATGCGCGCCGTCCCGGACGGCAGCGTGGTGTACCTGCTCGTCGGTCTTCCGTACGACGTGCGCGTCTGGCGCGAGCAGTGGCCGCGCATCATGAGCAACGCCATCCGCGTGTGCGCCGACAAGCGCGCGCTGCTCGTGTTCTTCGACAACGTGTACATGTACGGGCTCGTCGAGGGCCCGATGACGGAGGCGACGCCCTACGCGCCCAGCAGCAAGAAGGGCGAGATCCGCGCGCGCATCGCCACGCAGCTCATGGCGGAGTGCGCGGCCGGCAAGCTGCACGCGATCGTCGCACGGAGCGCCGACTTCTACGGCCCCGGCGCCGAGAAGACCGGCATCCCCAACGTGCTCGTCATCGAGAGGCTGCTCGCGGGCAAGAGCGCCCAGTGGCCGGGCAGCATGGATGCCGCGCACAGCCTCACGTACACCACCGACTGCGGCAAGGCGCTCCCGCTGCTCGCCGCCGACGAGACCGCGTACGACCGGATCTGGCACCTTCCGACGGCGCGTCCGGCGCTCACCATGAGACGCTTCATCGAGCTCGCCGCGGAGGCCACCGGCGCCAGGCCCAGGCGCATGGTCCTGCCTCGCTGGATGATCGGCGTGGGCGGCCTCTTCGATCGGACCGTCAAGGAGCTCGGCGAGATGCTCTACCAGAACACCAACGACTACGTCTTCGACTCGTCGAAATTCGAAGGCCACTTCGGACTGTCACCGACGCCCTACGAGCGCGGCATCATCGAGACCATCGAGCACTACCGGCGCTCTACCCCAACTGCCAGGCTCCGGCGCGGGCTACTGCCGGGGGAGGATTCATCTACGTAGATGAACGCGCGGACCGAGCCGCCCCGGGACAGGATGGCGCGGCGCGCCCGATCGGCGTGACCGCGAGCGATGCTCGTCGTGGAGGGCCTGGTACTCTCGAGTCATGATCTCGTCGTTTTTTCGGTCGCACGTTCTGGCCGCCTCGGCGCTCCTTCTGTCGGCCTGCGGAGGCTCGGGAGGCGCGACGATGGACTCGGGCACACCCGACGTGACGGTGGTACCCGAAGCGGGCGGCGACGCCGCCGACGCGTCGGCTCCCGAGGCGTGCGTGCCCGACTGCGCCGGTCGCAACTGCGGCGACGATGGCTGCGGCGGGAGCTGCGGGACGTGCACCGCGCCGCTCGCGTGCGGCGACAAGGGGACGTGTGTGCCGGCGTGCCCTTGCTACTTCGGCCAGTGCGCGAGTTGCTACTGCGCGACCGCCGCCGAGCAGTACGCCGTGCAGAACGACTGCGCCATTCCCCCGTACCAGGGCAACGAGGGAGCCCTCCTGAGCTGCAGCGGCTCCACGACGGCGCCCGCGACGTGGACCGTCGGGCAGCAGTGCACCAACGGGTGCGTGGTGGCGCCGCCGAAGACTCCAGACTATTGCGCGCCGCCGCCGTCGACCGGGCACCAGCTCTGGATCGCCTTCGACGCGGCGACCGCGCCGTCGATGCAGCACACGCAGACCTTCTTCAACTGCGTCTTCCAGCACTCGAACTTCGATCAGCTCGCGAGCGCGTTCACGACCGGCCGCTCCTTCGCGGGCGTGGGCGGCATCGCCACGCTGGCGACCTCGTGCGCCACGGTGCACACGCCTGGATGCGCGAGCGTCGGCGACGACGCGGCCACCCTGCAGTGCATCGAGAACCAGACGAAGTGGCTCATGGCGCCGGACGACATCCTGCTCTACTACCCGGCGACCGCGACCAAGAAGGGCAGCAACTGCACGTGCACGACGTGCAACTACACCGGCGGTTGCCAGGACGGGCGCAACCACTGGCACATCCCCGTGACGCTGCCGAACAGCACCTCCGTGTCGGTCGAGGCCGCGTTCGGCTTCACCGGCAGCGGCGCCAACTGCCAGACCGCGCTCGGCCTGCACGAGACGTACGAGGCCGCCGCCGAGGCGGACGCGGCCGACTGCTGCAACGGCCAGAAGAGCTGTTACAAGCTCGAACCGTCGCCGCCCGACGGCTGGTACTCCGCCACCGGGTGCAGCCAGACGTGGGAGCTGCAGTACGTCTCGCCCGCGAATCAGGTCTGGACGCCCAGCGCGTGCACGGCGCTGACGTTCAAGTGAGGTGGAGGGCCTGCCGTGCGCCGCCCCGCACTCGGCGGAGTCGTCGCACTGGGGCTTGCTGGAACACGAGCCGGTCAGTGGGCGACCGCCGGCGCGGCGGGCTGAGCGCGGCGCGCGCTCTCGAGCGTGCTCTTGGCGTTGGCCAGCAGGACCTCGAGCTCACGCTCGTTCATCTTCGCCATGACCGCCTCGGCGATGCGACCGATGATGGGCGTGGGCAGCGAGTACTCGACCTCGACGGTGAGATGCGTCCCCGCGCCCTTGGGCTCGTACGTCCAGCGGAAGGTGCTGGGGATACCCTCGTCGTTGTGCGTCACGACGAGGCGGTTCGGCTTGACCTCCACCGGCTTCGCGTGGCCGTGGAAGTGCATCCCGGCCATCTTGTAGGTCCAGTCGAACGAGTGCGTCCCATCCGCCTTGCGCTCGACGTTGGTGACCGCGACGAGGCTGGGCCAGATGCTCGGCAGGTTCGACGGCGTCGTGAGAAACTCGTAGACGCTCTCGACCGGAGCGTTGATCTCGATGCTCCTGAGCAGCTTTTTCATGACACACCTCTCGTGATGTGAGGTGCATCGCCCATGCCGCCACGCGCGGTGATATCTCTGGAGCGTCTCATGAAGGACGAGCGAATCGCGGCTCCAGAAAGCACGGCGGTGCGGGTCGCGCTGTGGCGAGCTCTGCACGTCCAGCTCGATCCGCTGCCGCACGTGCTCGAGGACGAGCTCGGCCTGCGCCTGGCGGCCCCGGACGAGGGCTGGCGCCGCCGTCCGGACATGGACCTGCGCGCCACGAGCCTCTTCCGCGCGTCCATCGTGGCGCGTGCTCGCTTCGTCGAGGACCTGGTCGCGGAGCAGGCCGGCCGCGGCGTCGGCCAGTACGTCCTCCTCGGAGCGGGCCTCGACACCTTCGCCCAGCGCAGGCCGGAGATCGCCTCGCGCCTGGTCGTGTTCGAGGTGGACCAGCCAGGTCCTCAGGCCTGGAAGCGACAGCGCCTGATCGAGCTCGGCTTCGGCGTCCCGGAGTGGCTGCGGCTCGTTCCCGTCGATTTCCAGGCGGGCGGTTCGTGGTGGGAGCGGCTCGAGGCGGCCGGCTTCGACGCGGGCCGCCCGGCGGTCGTGGCCTCCACCGGCGTCAGCATGTACCTCACGAAGGACGCGATCGCGGCCACGCTGCGCCAGGTCGCCGCGCTCGCCCCGGGCTCCACCCTCGCGATGACGTTCACGCTGCCGCTGGAGCTCGCGGACCCCGAGGTGCGCCCCGGGCTCGAGATGGCCGGGCGGGGAGCGCGGGCGAGCGGGACGCCCTTCGTCAGCTTCTTCACGCCGCCGGAGATGATGGCCCTGGCCCGCGAAGCCGGCTTCCGAGAAGTCCAGCACGTGTCGGCCGCCGCTCTTGCCCAACGATACTTCGCGGGCAGGACCGATGGGCTCCGGCCGCCCAACAACTCCGAGGAGTTCTTGGTGGCAACGACCTAGCGAGCCGCGCGAGCCTATGCGCCGCGAGAGGCCACGACGCTGGCGAGAAGCTCGGGCGCACTGACGCTGCGCGCGACCGGCGGGGTGTGCGTGGCCGCGCCCGGATCGGAGCAGCAGCGGAAGCCGATCTGATAGAAGGCGAAGCTCTCGTCGTGAGCGACGGTCATCGGCCGGCAGCGGTGCGGACGCGTCCCCAGTAGCCGCCCTTGAGCCCGCTCTTGTAGGGGCGCCCGCTCTCGTTGACGACCCACTCGTCGACGTTGCCCGTCATGTCGTAGGCGTCGAACGGGCTGACGCAGGACGCGTGCGCCCCCGAGGGCTCCCGCTGATCGAGCCGCGAGACCTCCGCGTCCCGCCTCCGGGGATCGGCGAGCAGGCGCTCGTCCAGGTTGGGGTGCGGGCGGTCGATGTTGCAGGCGTCCGCGTCGCGCGCGTAGCCGTACGGGTACGGCAGCCGCTCGGAGCCCTCGCACGCGAGCGTCCACTCCTGTTCGCCACAGAGCCGCTTGCCCTCGGCCGCGCACGCCTCACGCGCCTGGTTCCACGTCACCATCACGGAGGGCTTGGCGCCGGGCGAGTTCGGGTACTCGTACTGATCGATGCAGAAGTGCTTGGGGATCGTGCGCAGCCGGCACTCGCCCGTGGGTGCGAACTCGGCGCAGCGCATCTTCGCCTCGGGGTCGAGCCAGCGAAGGCACTTCTGCTCGACGAACGGGCAGAACTCGCCTTGCACTTCCACCATGCCCGCCGGGCAGGCCGACACCGGGACGACGCTCGGCGTCTTGGTCGTCGACGCGCCGCGGCTCGGGACGACGTCCGCCTGCGGCAACGCGTCGAGCGTTTCGGTGGTCTCCTCACCTGCCAGGCCTGGGTTGTCGGGGTGCCCGCCGATGCCCAGAACGAAGCCGAAGGCTCCGAGGAGCGTTCCCGACACCGACTTGGACAACCATGAAATCACTACGGCCTCACTCGCGGCGGGACCAGCCGTCCCTCGCGCGCTCAGCGAGCTCACGAGCCGAGAAGAACCCGTGCAAGCCGCTCGCCACCTCGGCGTGCTAAATTCGACGCATGGCGGCACGCTTCGACGGGAGGGACGGGAAACGGGCTGGGCTCGTGGTGGTCGCGAGCCTCTGTGGGTTCATGGCAGCTCTGGAGGCGTGCGGGAGCGGCGGCAACGAATCGTTCCCCGACGGCTCGACGGACGCGACCACGGATGGTCCCGGCGTCCACTTCCCAGACGGCGAAGTCCCCGACTCCGGCGCGACCGACGCGTTCGTGCTGCCCGAGGACTTCGTCCCGACCGAGCACGGCGGGTATGCGCTCGGCCCGCCGCTCGCCGACGACGGCGGCGCGGGGGGCATTCCCGCGACGAACAACGGTTGCGGCCTCGTCGTCGGCGTCGTGCGCGACTTCCTGAGCTACGGGCTGCAGAACAACGGTCACCCCGACTTCGAGCAATTCATCTGCGGCGTCGAGAATGGGCTGGTGCTCTCGACCCTCGGCACCGACACCAAGCCGGTCTTCGCCAACGAGTGCGACACGGCGAATCCGACGGGCCCGAACTGCGGCGGCGGACAGTGCCTCACGACGCAGGCGAACTTCGACCAGTGGTACCGAAACACGGCCGGCGTGAACATTCCGTACCTGGTTTACCTCCAGTTCGTGCCGAACGGCGGGGTCTACACCTTCGAGAGCCAGAACTACTTCCCGCTCGACGACGCCGGCTTCGGCAACACCCCGGGCTGGCCTCACAACTTCAGCTTCACCACCGAGCTCCACTTGATGTTCCAGTACAACGGTGGCGAGACGTTCAACTTCACCGGCGACGACGACCTCTGGGTCTTCATCGACGGCAAGCTCGCCATGGATCTCGGCGGCGTGCACGGAGCGTCCTCGGGATCGCTGAACGTCGACTCGCTCGGGCTGACCGTCGGCTCGCAGTACCCGATCGACATCTTCAACGCCGAGCGCCACACGACGCAATCCGACATGCGCATCGACACCAACCTGTCCTTCACGAACTGCGGGAGCGTGATCCCGAACTGAGCGGAGGCCCGGTTCCTCACTCGGGGGTCGCGGGCGGTGCCGGCCGCGGCGTGGTCGGTGGGCGCTAGCCCGCAACGTTGGCGAGCAAGACCGAGACAGGGTCGATCGCGGGGACGTTCTGCGTCCGGCGGCGCTGACCCTCGGCGGCTGGTGAGCCGCTGGCGAGAACCGGTATGCTCGCTGTGCAATGGTCTATCGCGAAGCCGAGGTGGTGGACGGCGGCACCGGGGAGCTCGTCACGCTGCGCACGTACGTCTCCGTGATCGAGGCCGAGTTCGATCGCGCCGCGCTCGAGGCCGCGGGCCTCGACGTGCGGCTGCTCGACGTCGGCACCGCGGCTCTCATTCCGCACGGCGACACCGCGCTCGGCGTTCGCCTCCAGGTGCGCGAGAGCGAGGTCGACCGCGCGCGCGAGCTCCTCGACAAGCCCGATCCGCTCGACGAGTCCGAACGCGCCGCTCATCCCGAGCTGCGCAAGCCGAAGGACGACCCAAAGTGGAGGCGACAGGTCGCCGCGGACGCCGAAGCGCAGCGCGCCTTCCGCGCCGCCGTCATCGGCCTCTTCTTGTGCCCGGGCGTCGCCCAGCTCTACGCGGCCTGGCTGCTGCTGTCGCTCTACCCGCGGCGCGGCGAGCTGAGCAAGTCGGGGCGCTGGAACGCGGGCGGGGCCGCAGCCGTGATCGCCGCGGTCCTCGTCACGATCTTCATCGTGGCGAGTCGAGTTTGAAGGGTACGCTGAGCGCGCCACACGGAGGCCCACCCATGGACTACCGACGACTCGGCAACACCGTCCCTGGAGGCGCCGTACGTGCCGCATCCGATCGCAGGATTCGGCTGACCGGCGCGGATGGCGCCACGGTTCATTTCCGTTGCACCCGAACATTTCGCGATCCGATGATTCGGTCCATATCGCAGTTTTTCGGTACAATACGAAGAACGTATCCTTTGTAATGCGTACTTTCGATCTCGCGTGAATGCGGTAGCTTCCTCCGCAGCAGGGGAAGCTCACATGAAGACCGCAGCGTACCTGTTCGCCCTCTTGTTCGTCGCCGGGTGCAGCGCCGGCGTCTCCGGCTGGAACGACACGCCGCCGGGCGACGACGCGTCAGCCACGGACGACGGCGGCGCGACGCCGGACGACGCAGCGACGACGAAGACCCCGTCGACGACGAAGGACGGTGGCGGCGGCGGGACGACGACGACCGACTCCGGCGGCGGCTCCACGACGACGACGAAGGACTCCGGCACGACGACGACGCAAGACTCGGGCGGGATCACCGCCAACTCGACCGACGGCTTCCAGGCCGTCCGCACGGCGTGCATCAACGAGATCAACAAGCTCCGCGCGACCCAGGGGCACGCGCCTTACGCGCTCTGGGAGACGTCGTCGATCGATCAGTGCGTCGACGAACAGGCGACCTACGACCAGAAGCAAAGCAGCGCGCACGACGCCTGGATGAACAACGTCTATCCGACGTGCAACGGCAACGCCCAGGACGAGTGCCTCGGATACGGCAACACGGTGCAAGGCATCGTCCAGTGCCTCGACGACATGTGGAACGAGCGCAACCAGCCCAACTGCTCGACCTGCGACAGCTGCAACAGCACGCAGCTCACCCAGCAGGTGCTCGACTGCCAGAACACCTCGACCTGCGATTTCTACGGCAGCCACGGCGGCGAGTGCGGCCACTACGTGAACATGAGCGCCGACTATTTCGTCGAGGCCGCGTGCGGTTTCAGCACGGTGGGGTCGAGCCAGGATTGGGCGGTTCAGAACTTCAAGTGAGCCAACCGAGTCACCACCGGATCGTCGTGCTCGCGACGGCGCCGCGCCCGTAGGTCGCCGGCGCGACGTCGAAGAGCGCGGCGGGCGGGTTCGCGGCTTCTTCGTGACCGCTCGCGTAGTGGACGATGGCCCAGATGACGCCGGTCGCGAAGATCGCCGCGCCACCGAACATCAGCACGTCGCCGACGACGAGCTTCGTCTTGATCGAGTCGATCTCGCTCGCCGAGCAGCCGGGGCCGCTCGGGGGCGCGCAGCCGGTCGGGCTCTGGTCGCTGCTCTTCTGGCCGAGGCCCAGCGCCCAGAGCACGGGCGCGACCGCCATCGAGACGAGGCCGACGCCGCCGACGACGAACGCGCCGATGGGCGCCCCCTTCTTCTGCGGGGTCGGAGCGACCGCGCCGCGGGGCCCTTCGGCTGCTCCGGCGCCGAAGCGGACCGTCACCGCGCGGTCGTGCTCGCCCTCGGCAAGGACGATCTTCTGATCGACGGGCTCGTTCCCCGCGGCCTCGAAGCGAAAGTCGTGGACGCCCGGGTCGAGCGAGATCGCTCGCCCGTCGAGCTGCGACGTGAGGGGCTTGCCGTCGGCGGTGACCTGGACCGCGACGAGGTCCTGACCTGCGGGGTCCTTCGCGTGGAGGACGACGCTCGGCGTGCGCTTGACCATGTCGGCGATCTGATCGGCGCAGTCCTTTCGAATCGCCACCGGGCAGACGTCGCGGGCGCACGTGAGGAACTGCGCGCGCGCGTCGAGGAGCTTGCGGTCGTCGCGGAGCGACTGCGCCTTCTCCGACGCCGCGATGCACTCGGACTTCGCGTCGGCGCGCGCGAGCCCGGCGACGAGGAGCGCGGTCGCGACGAACGCGCCGGAGAGCCCGAGGCGCGCGGGCTTTTTCACATGCACTCTCGCTTCCATATTTTGTGGCCCTTGGCGTCGAGCGTGTACGGCGGGTCGCAGTCCTTCGTCGGGGCGGCCGGCGCGGTCGTTGGCGGCGCGGCGTGGTGCGGTGCGGGGTGCGCGTGCGGGCGTGGGGCGGTCTCGGTGGCCGTGTCGGTCGTCGACGCCGTCGCAGTGGCCGGGGGGGTCGCCGTGATCGCGCTCGCCGTGGGGGCGACCGGGACCGCGCTCGGCGGGGGGGTCGCGGCGACGGCGACGCCCGACCCGGCCGAGCGCGGCTCGGCGGAGGCTGCGCCGTCGCCGTGACCGCGCAGCGCGACGGCGGTCGCGACGCCACCCGCGAGCAGCGCGCCGAGCGCGACGAGCGCGACCGCGACGCCGACGCGCGAGCGCGACGGCTGCGCGGGCTTCGAGACGGAGATGCTGGAGAGCTGCGAGGCCT
>Ga0316628_100005573_pt1 | contig 10136 bp, 9 predicted proteins | sample OWC_Aug_M2_C1_D5_FD_207648 | JGI IMG/M metagenome (GOLD analysis project Ga0316628, IMG submission 207648) | Wetland soil microbial communities from Old Woman Creek delta, Ohio, United States - OWC_Aug_M2_C1_D5_C | ecosystem: Environmental > Terrestrial > Soil > Wetlands | place: USA: Ohio... | reverse complement strand
CCATCGGACGACTGCGTCTCACCTTCGGCCCCGGCGAGTGCCGGGTGCAGCACCCGAAGATGGCCGCCAGCTATCCCTGCCGGATCACCCGCTCCGGCGCCAATGGCTTCGTCGTCGAGCACCTCGATCCCGAGGGACACCGGCCGGTGAAGCGGCGGTTCCTGCTCGAGGACGGCGTGCTCCGCACGCGGGTCGAGCCCCTCGGTGTCGACGAGATCTTCGTGCGAACCGGCCCTCGCGCCGGGGCGCGACGCGTGGCGGACGAGGGCGCCGAGCACCACTAGGCCGCGAGCGCCCGACGCCCGGGCTCTCCGCTCGGCGCCCTGCCCTCCCTGTGCCATTCTCCTGCGCCGGATCGGCTGCGCCGCGGCGGCATCCTCCGTCGCGGTCCCGCCGGACCCCAGGAGCCCACGCGCATGGACGGTCAGTTCCCGATCCTCGTCTTCGCCCTGATCGGTGTCTTCGCCGGCGTCTCGGCCGGACTCTTCGGCATCGGCGGCGGCGTGGTGATCGTGCCGGCGCTGATCTACCTGGCCGGCTTCACGCAGCACCGCGCCACGGGGACCAGCCTGGCCGTCCTGCTGCCGCCGATCGGCCTCGGTGCCGTGTTCGAGTACTACCGCTACGGCAACGTGGACCTGCGCGCGGGCGTGGTGATCGCGCTCTCGATGCTGCTCGCCGCCTGGCTCGGCGGCTGGATCGCGAACCGCATGAGCGGCCCCGCACTGCGCCTCGCCTTCGGCGTCTTCATCGTGGTGATGGGGCTGCAGCTGATCTGGAGCGCCGCGCGGCGGCTCGGCTGGCTCTGAGCCGCGGCGCCCGGGCGAGCGAGGCCGTCGCGCGGGCTACTTCCCGCGCACCTCGCCCCACGCCCAGTCGAGCCAGGGCAGGAGCGCCTCCACGTCGGAGCGCTCGACCGTGGCGCCACCCCAGATCCGAAGGCCGGGCGGCGCATCGCGGTAGGACGCGACGTCGTAGGCCACCCGCTCCTGCTCCAGGAGCGACACCAGCGCGCCCACGGTCTTCGCGCGCGCCGCGGCGTCGAGGCCGCGGAACCAGGGATCCATCACCTGGAGGCAGATCGAGGTGCAGGAACGGGTCGCCGGATCGCGGGCCAGGAAGTCGACCCACTCCGTGCGCTCGACCCAGGACGCGACCGCGGCCAGGTTGGCCTCGGAGCGCCGCAGCAGCGCCGGGAGGCCCCCCTCGCGCTCGGCCCAGGCGAGGCCGTCGAGCGCGTCCTCCACGCAGAGCATCGAGGGCGTGTTGATGGTCGACCCGGTGAAGAGCGACTCCGCGAGCTTCCCCTTGCTGGTCAAGCGGAAGATCTTGGGCAGGGGCCACTTCGGCGTGTAGCTCTCGAGGCGCTCCACCGCCCGCGGCGAGAGCGCGAGCATGCCGTGGGCGGCCTCCCCGCCGAGCACCTTCTGCCAGGACCAGGTGACGACGTCGAGCTTCGACCACGGGATCTCCATCGCGAAGACCGCCGAGGTGGCGTCGCAGACCACCAGGCCCTCGCGAGCGGCGGAAATCCAGTCGCCGTTCGGGACGCGGACGCCCGAGGTGGTGCCGTTCCAGGCGAAGACCACGTCGCGCGCGAAGTCCACGGCGCGCAGGTCCGGCAGGCTCCCGTACTCCGCCTGGAGCACGCGCGCGTCGAGACGGAGCTGCTTCGTCACGTCCTCGGCCCAGCCCTCGCCGAAGCTCTCCCAGACCAGGACGTCCACGCCGCGCGGCCCGAGGAGCGACCACAGCGCCATCTCGACCGCGCCGGTGTCGGAGGCCGGCACGATCCCGAGCCGCCAGCCCTCCGGCAGGGCGAGGAGGGCGCGGCTGCGCTCGATCACCTGACGCAGTCGCTCGAGCCCGGCCTTCGCACGGTGCGAGCGGCCGAGGAGCGCGTTCTCGAGGGCCTTCAGGCTCCAGCCCGGGCGCTTGGCGCAGGGACCGGAGGAGAACTCGGGGCGCTGGGGACGGCGGGTCGGCTTCACGCGGCTCCTCGCTTCGGGCGCGACGCCGCGTGCGCGGGCCGGCCGGACGGGGGAGCGAGTCTATCGGCCGCTCCGCCGCGCGGCCACGGCGCGCCGCCGCTCAGGCCTCCGGGGCGAGGGGCTCGTCCAGCGCGAGGGCGGCGGTGCGGGAGGCGGCGGGCGGCGCCGCCAGGAGGTCGACCCCATGGGCGGCGAAGCGGCGTGCGGCCTCGGCGCTGCGCGCATCGCCGTCCTCCTCGATCGCCCACTGGGCCTGCGCCACCAGGAGCGCCAGCGCGAGCGAGCGCCCGAGGGTGAGCGCGAAGCGGCGCGCCCCGGCCTCCACGGCGGCCGGACCGAGGCGCGGCGCCTCGGACCACCAGGCACGCGCGTGCTCCGCCGCCGCCCGCGCCTGGCGCGCGGGCTCCGACAGGCTCGGGTGTCGGGCGAGGCCGGCGTGGGCGCCGACGTCGGCCACGAAGGGCGCCAGCGCGTCGGCGCGGCGGATCGCGCGCAGCGCCTCCAGCGCCAGGACGTTGGTGGTGCCCTCCCAGATCGAGAGCACCTGCGCGTCCCGCAGGATCTCGGGCAGCCCGGTGTCCTCGACGTAGCCCGCGCCCCCGAAGCACTCGATCGCCTCGCTCGCGCCGGCCACCGCCATGCGGCCCGCCGTGAGCTTCGCCAGCGGCTGGAGGAGCCGCAGGGTCGCCTGACCCGCCGGGTCGAGCTCGCCCACCTCCTCGCGCCCGAGGAGCGCGACGGCGTGGAAGACGAGCTGGAGCGCGGCCTCCTGCTCGGCGGCGAGATCGGCCAGCGTCTCCAGATGCAGCGGCTTCTCCGCCAGGGGCCCGCCGAATGCGACGCGGCGCCGGCTGTAGTCGCGGGCCAGCGCGAGGCCGCGCCGCAGGCTGGCGGCGGAGCAGACCGCGTTCCAGGTGCGCGTCAGGTTCAGCATCGTCGCCATCTGGCGCACGCCGTCGGAGGTGCCGGCCACCGGCAGCGCGGGCGTTCCTTCGAGGGTGAGCTCGGCGGTGGGAAGGTTCCTGGTGCCGAGCTTCTCCTTGAGCCGCTCCACGCGGATGCCGTTGAGACGCCCCTCGGCGTCGCGCACCTCGACCAGGAAGAGCGCGAGGCCCTTTCCGCCGGGGCCGTTCCCCTCCGGGCGGGCCAGGGTGAGGGCGACCTGCGAGGTCACGGCCGAGGTGAACCACTTGGTGCCGTAGAGCCGCCAGCCCTCGGGGGTCCGACGCGCCACGGTGTCGGAGAGCCCGACGTCGGAGCCCCCCACGCGCTCGGTCATCCACTGACCGGAGGTCCAGGCCCGGGCCGGATCCCGGGCGAGCAGGCGCGGCAGCACGCGCTCGCGCAGCGCCGGCGGCGCCAGCACCTCGAGCGTGCGCGCGCAGCCGTCGGTCATGGCCAGGGGACAGGTGTAGACCTGGCTCGAGCGGTCGAAGAGGTAGACCAGGGCGAACTGGTGGAATCGGGAGAAGGCGCCGTGGGCGCGCTCGTAGCCCGTGGCGACGAGCCCCTCCCGCGCCGCCACCCGCGCGTACTCCTCCCAGGCGGCGTTCACCCGCACCTCGTCCAGCCGCCGGCCCCAGGCATCGAAAGGCACGTGCACGGGCTCGTCGCGGCGATGGCGCAGCGAGAGCTCGAGGAGCGGGCCGGCGGCGAGCTCGCCGAGGCGCTGGAGCGAGGGCTCGATGGCGCGCAGGACCTCGGGCGGCACGCAGCGCCGCAGCAGCGCCCGGAGCGCGCGGTCCTCCTGGTACTGGTTGCCAAGCCGCGGCGGATCCTGGAAGAACTCCATGCCGGGAGGCTAGCACCCGATGATTCCCGCAAGGGCCGGGCTGCCGGCCAGCCGGGAGGCCTCCCCCGCGGGCGCGAATAGGCCTGCGGCGCGCTCGTCTGATTCGCCGAGCGCGGGGGCTCGCGCGAAGGGAGGGGATGGGATGCGGAGGAGCCTCGTCTCCGCCGCCACACGGAAGGCTCGCTGGCTGCGTCGCGGCCTCGCCGCCCTCGCCGTCGGGCTTGCGCTCGGCGGTGCGGCAAGAGCGGCCCTCGCGCCGCAACCGCCGGCGTCGCTCGCCTCCTACCGGGTGGCGATCGAGGACGGCTTCCAGGGCGAGCACCTGCGCTACCGCCTGGGCTGGCTCGGCATCCCCGCCGCCGAGGCGGAGTGGACCGTCTCGCGCCGGCCGGGGACCGCCGAGCCCGTGCTCTCCGCCGAGGCCCGGGTCCGTACGCTCGCGGCGGTGGATCCGCTCTACCGGCTGCGCACCCGCGTGCAGGCGACCCTCGCCGCCCGGCCGATCCTCCCGGGCGAGTTCCTGCTCCGGACGGAGGACGGCAAGTACCGCGAGGAGGTCGTGCGCTTCGACCACGCCCACCGCACCGTCACCTACGCCCAGCTCGGCGGCCGCAAGCCCCACGAGCGACAGGGCCCGGTGTCGGGCCAGTACGACCCGGTGAGCGCCGCCTTCGCGCTGCGCGGGCTTCCGCTGCACCCCGGCGACACGGCGCGGATCGAGGTGCAGACGCCGTCGGACCTCTACCGGCTGGAGGTGCGGGTGGTCGGCCGCCAGCGCATCCGCGTCCCGGCCGGGACCTTCGATGCGGTGGAGCTCGCGCCAACCATCTGGAACGAGACGCGCAACCGCCGTCCGCGCGGCTTCGAGAGCGCGCGCCTCTGGGTGACGGACGACGCCCGTCACCTGCCGCTCCGCCTGACCAGCGAGGTCATGATCGGCTCGGTGTACGTGGAGCTGGTGTCGTCCAGCTAGGCGGCGAGGCCCGTCATGCGCGCGCTCACGTCCCAGAGGCGCCGCGCGTCCTCGTCGTTGCTCCCGGCGGCGTTCGGGCGGCGATCGCGGCGATCGAAGTAGTAGCCGCCGCTCCGGCCGGCGAGCTCCGGCTCCGCACACAGCCAGACGGCGGTGTCGGCGCCGCGCTCCGTCGAGCGGGCGAAGGGCCGGCCGAGGGTCATCAGCAAGCTCTCCAGCGGCCCGTTGTTCTTGCCGAAGTTCGAGGCGACGAAGCCCGGGTGCATGCAGTTGGCCGTGACACCCGTACCCTCGAGCCGGCGCGCGAGCTCGCGGGTGAAGAGGATGTTCGCGAGCTTCGAGTGACCGTAGACCCGCATGGCCGAGTAGCCGTTCCGGAAGCCGAGGTCGTCGAAGCGGATGCGGCCCCGCGCGAAGCGGTGCGCGTCCGAGGCCACGTTCACCACGCGCGCCGGCGCGCTCTGCCTGAGCCGCTCGAGCAGCAGGTTGGTGAGCAAGAAGTAGCCGAGATGGTTCACGGCGAAGGTGCTCTCGATCCCGTCCACCGTCTCGCTGCGACGGCGCAGGATCACGCCCGCGTTGTTGAGGAGGACGTGCAGCGGGCGGCCGCCGGCCAGGTACTCGCGCGCCGCGCGGCGCACCTCCTCCTGCGAGGCGAGGTCGGCCAGCAGGAGATCCACCTTGGTGTTGCCCGTCTCGCGCTGGATCCAGCGGACGGTCTCCTCGCCGCGGGCCCGGTCGCGGCAGAGCAGGACCAGCTCGGCCCCGAGGCCGCCGAGCGCCCGGGCGGCGGCGCGGCCGATGCCGCTGGTCGCCCCCGTCACCATGCAGACCCGTCCCCGGAGATCGCCTCGGATCGCCTCCATTCCCACCCTCCCGGCGCTCCCCGCGCCCGGGCCGGAGACTAGGCCCGCGGCGCCGGCCGGGCGAGCGTCCGCAGCGGGCTCGCCTAGCGCACCAGCCCGGAGATGGCGTCCACCACGAGGTAGGTACCGACCGCGAGCTTCACCACGTCGCCATCCACCACGGCGTAGACGAAGCCCGCCGGGGGCGGGCCGAGGCGCACCTCGAGCGGCGGCGGGAGCGCCACCACCAGCCGCGGGTCGCACTGTCGCCCGATCGCGTAGCGCTTCTTGGCGTGCCCGGGCGGGAGACAGCCGTTGCGCTTCTTGGCCAGGCCCGGCGGGCAGTTGCCCCGGCCGTGCTGCTCCACCCAGTAGCCGCGCACGATCTCGCGCTGGTGCGGGCTGAAGACGATCACCTCGTCGGAGTCGCGGTCGCGGTGGTGGCCCGGCGGGCCGTCCTGGTCGTCGTGCTTGGCGAGCGCCGGCGCCGCCGGCAACGCGACGATCAGGATCGCCACGAGAAGTCGTCGGAGCATGTCCCTCCCCCCGGCCGTGCGCGCGGGCCCCGCGCGGCAGGCGCGACCCCGAGCGATGCGTCATGGTCTTGGTAGCTCGTCATGCGCGCGGAGTCTCGTGGTGACGCCCATCACAGGCGACGGTGCGGCGAGCGGAGGTGCCATGCGAGGAGGGCGCGTGGCCCTCGCCGTCGGACTCGGGGTCGCCCTCGCCCTCGCATGCCGGGCGCCGCGTGCGACGCCGGAGGAGGCTCCGGCGCCGCCCGCCGAGGGCGTGCTCTGGAGCGTCGACGGGCGCCCGACGCGCGCCGCGCGCGAGGCCGTGGCGGCCCTCGCGAACGCCGCGGCGAAGGGCCTCGAGCCCGGCGACTACGACGCGCCGGCGCTGGCCGCGGAGCTCGGCGAGCTCGAGCGCGCGAAGCGCGCGTCGCCCGAGGCAGCGGCACGCTTCGACGCGACCCTCGACTCGGCCTTCGCGCGCTTCCTCTCCGACCTCCACTTCGGGCGCGTGCGGCCTGCGAGCCTCGGGATCCGCCTCGGCGGCGCTCCGGGGCGCTTCGACCCGGCGGCCAGCGCGGCGGCCGCCCGCGAGCACGGCGTGGCGGCGACCATCGCTGCCGCCGAGCCCGGTCTCTTTCTCTACCGCCGGCTCGAGGAAGCGCTCGGTCGTTACCGCGCCCTGGCGGCGAGCCCGAGCGCGGCGCCGGTGCAGCTACGCCCCGTGGTGCATCCGGGCGATCCCCTGCCGGAGGCGCCGGCGCTGCGCCGCTGGCTCGCGGCGCTCGGCGATCTCGCGTCCGATGCGCCGCCCGACGCCGCGGTGCAGGCGCTCTACGAGCCGTCGCTGGTGGAGGCCGTCCGGCGCTTCCAGGCCCGCCACGGCCTCGAGCCCGACGGCGTGATCGGGAAGGCCACCGTGCGCGCGCTCGCGGTCCCCGCCTCGACTCGCGCGCGCCAGCTCGAGCTCACGCTCGAGCGCCTGCGCTGGCTCCCGCCCCTCGAGGGACAGCGCATCGTGGCGGTGAACGTGCCGGCCTTCGAGCTCTGGGCCTTCGACGCCGAGCGGCCCCAGGGCCGGCCGGCGCTCGAGATGCGCGTGGTGGTGGGCCGCGCCGTGCGCTGGCAGACCCCGCTCCTCGCCGGGGCCCTCGACCAGGTGGAGTTCCAGCCGGACTGGGAGGTGCCGCCGCGCATCGCGCAAGAGGAGATCGTGCCCCATCTGCGCAAGGACCCGGGCTATCTCGCCGCCCACGACATGGAGCTCCTGCGCGGGAGCACGCCCGTTCCTCCGACACCGGAGAACGTCGCTGCGATCGGGACGGGCGTGCGGGTGCGACAGCGCCCGGGGCCGCAGAACCCGCTCGGCCGGGTGAAGTTCTCCTTCCCGAACTCCGCGTCCGTCTACCTCCACGACACGCCGACGCGACAGGTCTTCCAGCGCAGCCGCCGCGACTTCAGCCACGGCTGCGTGCGCCTGGAGGACGCGCCGGGCCTGGCGGTCTGGCTGCTCTCGGACGTGCCGGGCTGGAGCCCGGAGCGCGTGCAGGAATCGCTCGCCGGGGAGACGAGCTTCGTCGTGCGGCTGCCCCGCCCCGTCCCGATCTTCCTCTTCTATGCCACGGCCCTGGTGGAGCCGGACGGGCGGCTCCTCTTCTTCGAGGACGTCTACGGCCACGACCGCGCGCTGGAGCGCGCGCTGGCGGAGCGCAGCGGCTGGGCCCGGGCCTCCTCCGGGAGCACCTCGTAGCTGCCCTTGCGCACGTTCTGGAACACCAGCTCGGGCAGGCTGAAGAGGATGCCCCGCGCGCCGAAGGCGGCCTCGCGTCCGCCGTCGAAGGGGGCGAGGAGCGCGCCGAGGGCCGTGCTCCCGAGCCCGTAGCCGAGATTCAGGACGCCGTAGAGGGGCCTCGGCCAGAAGGCGTCGTCGGTGAAGAGCAGGAACGCGCCGTCGCGCTCCACGGGCGTGTAGAGGGTCGCGGTCAGCACGTTGGTCTCGCCGAGGTAGGCACGCGCCGCCCCCTCCTTCCGCTCGAGCCGGGCGAGCTCGCGCTGGCGGTGCGACGGGAGATCCTCCAGGCGCACCACGCGCAGGCGCTCCCGCACCTGCTCGAAGAAGACGAAGGGGACGAAGCCGAGCCGCGCCCCCGGCCGGAGCTCGCCGCCGAGGGCGGCCTGCAGCGAGCCCGCGTCCGGGAAGGCCCCGGCCACCGCCCGCACCAGCTCGGTGACGCAGTTTCGTGTGAGAAGGCCGTAGCCGAAGCGCGCCTCCAGCCCGGCCTGCGCGGCGGCGAGGGCCCCTGCGGCGCGCGCGTGCAGCGCCGCCGGGTCGGCCCGCAGGGGCGGCGGCGGCAGGCGGCGTCCGCGCGACGGGAGCAGGCGCCCCGGGCTCTCGCGCATCGCGCCGCCGCCGGCGCCGCGCTCGAGCTCCGCCAGGCGTCCCGCGCTCTCCTCCAGCCAGGCGAAGCGCGCCTCGTCGGGGACGCCGGCGCCGAGGAGGACACGGCGCGCCTCCGCCTCGAGCGCTCGCGCGCGCTCCGCCAGGAGCGCCGCCGAGCCGGGGGCGAGCTCGCGCTCCGGCACCACCCATCGTGCGTCGTCGGGGAAGGGATCGAGAAGGAGGAGGCGTCCGCTCGCGAGCGAACGCGCCGCGGCGTGCCAGCGCGCGATGGCGAGCGCCAGGGGATAGCCGCGATCCGGCCGCTCGGAGCGCACGAGCCCGGCCAGGGTGCGCTCGAGACCGGCCGCGAAGCCCGCCAGCGCGACCCGCTCCGGGTCGGTCAGGGACGCCGCGGTGTCACCCCCCGCCTCGACGAGCGCCGCCTCGTCCACGCCTCGCCCCTCCTCGAGGGCACGCAGCGCCTCGCGCTCGAGCAGGGCCTCCCGCAGCGCCTCGAGATCGAGCTCTGGCGCGCCGCTCTGCGCCGCCAGGCGCTGCTCGGCCCGCGCGAGCGCCGCGGCGATGGCGCCGTCTCCCGCCCGCCGCTCCACGGCCGCACGCAGCCGCACACCCGGCTCGGCATCCCGCAGGCCCGTCTCCAGGAGACCGGCGCCGCGCAGCGGGGGCGGCGGCGTGCCGGCCCCGAGCGCGGCGCTCCAGGCCGCGTCCTGCATCAGGCGGTCGCGGCGCGCGAGCGCGAGCTCCTGGCCCGCCCACTTCCGATCGAGGTGCTCGCGCACGCGCTCCTCGGCCGCCGGGTCCACCGCGAGGTACGCCAGGTGGAGAGGCCGGTTCTGGAGCTCGCCGTAGAGCCGCCGGAAGCGTGCCCATTCGTCGCGCACCAGGCGCAGCGTGCCGTCGGGAAAGCGCTGGAAGTGGTAGACCCGGTCCTCCAGGCGAAGACCGGCGTGGCCGCCGCTCGCGCCGCCGACGTTCGACTCGACGTAGACGAAGGCGAAGACACCGGCGGGCGCGCCGCGCTCGGCGCGCGCGGCGGGCACCACGAGGAGGAGCCCGAGCGCGAGCGCAGCCCGAGGAGCCAGCGGGCTCAGCTGCTCGGCCTCTGCCAGCCCTCCGTCACGCGGGCGGCCGTCTCGGGGTCGACACCCTCGAGCGTATGCTGGAGCTGCGCTTCGGAGAGGCCCACGTCGCGCAGGCCCTCGCCGATCGCCACCAGGGTCCCGGGCTGCGACTCCCAGTCGGTGATGCCGTGGACCTCGGCGATGCGCGAGATTCCGCGCAGGAAATCCTCCTCGGTGCCGCCGGTCTCCACGAAGGCGGCGGCGTAGGCCCGCAGGTCGCGGCGGTAGGTCTCGTCGAGCGCGCTCGCGTCCCCGGCGCCGCTGGAAGAGGTGGAGATCGCCTTCAACGAGCCGCCGATCGCCTCGAAGGAGCCGGAGATCGAGTCGGAGGGAGAGGTGACCGAGGCCAAGAGGGCCTTGCAGCCCGTGAGAGGAGGCGTCGCCGCCAGCGCGAGCGCGAGCGTCCATCGGATGGGTGCCGTCGTCATGGGCCTCCCGAGGGTGACCGTCCGGGCGCCCGAAAGGCTAGCAGGAGGCGGTCACGCGTCACTCCGAACGCCA